>Ga0302299_10001699_pt1 | contig 13285 bp, 9 predicted proteins | sample III_Fen_N3_4_FD_198795 | JGI IMG/M metagenome (GOLD analysis project Ga0302299, IMG submission 198795) | Peat permafrost microbial communities from Stordalen Mire near Abisko, Sweden - III_Fen_N3_4 | ecosystem: Environmental > Terrestrial > Soil > Wetlands > Permafrost | place: Sweden: Abisko... | reverse complement strand
CATCTGGTTGAACGTGAAGCCGAACAGGCCAAGGAACCACACGGTGGCGACCACCGAGGTCGGCAGCGCGAGCGCGCTGATGAAGGTGGCGCGACCGTCGCGCAGGAACACCAGGATGATCACGATCGCCAGGATCGCGCCGAGCACGAGGTCGAACTGCACGTCGTGGAACGAGCGCTCGATGAACGGCGCCTGATCGTCGGTGATCGTGACCTGCGCGCCGCTGTCGGCGAGCACCTGCGTCATCGCGGCGAGCTCGGCGCGGACCTTCTTGGCCACGCTGACCAGGTTGGCGCCCGACTCCTTCTGGATCACGAGCGCGAGCGCCGCCTTGCCGTCGACCGAGGCGTGCGAGCGCGACTCGCGCATGTCGTCCTCGACCTGTGCGACGTCGCCGATCCGGATCACGCCGGTCGCGCCGCCCGCCACCGCGCCCGAGACCGGGCCAGAGACCGGGATCGCCGCGTCGGCGATGTCCTGCAGGCTGGTGAACGCGCCCTTGGTCGTGACGACGACCTCCTTGTCGGCCTCGAGGATCCGCCCGGCCGGCAGCTCGAGGTTCTGGCCCTCGAGCGCCGCGGCCACGTCGCCCGGGGTCAGGCCGCGGGCCGCGAGCCGCGCCGGGTCGATCACGACGTGGATCTCGCGCGAGCGACCGCCGACGATCTCGACGTTGCCGACGCCCTTGACCTGCGCGAGCCGCTGCTTGACCACGTCCTCGGCGAGCTTGGTGAGCGCGCGCGGCGACAGCGCGCCTGACAGCGCGAGCGACATGATCGGCTCTGCGCCGATGTCGAACTTCTGGACCTTGGGCGCCTCGACCTCCTTGGGCAGGTTGGGGATCGCGGCGAGCCGGTCGCGCACGCCCTGCACTGCCTTGTCGGCGTCGACGTCGAGCTCGAACTCGATGACGAGCTGGGTCATCGAGTCGAGGCTGAACGACTGCAGCCGCTTGATGCCGCCCATCGAGCTGACCGCGTCCTCCATGGGCTTGGCGACCTTGGTCTCCATCGACGCCGGATCGGCGCCGGGGTAGATCGCGACCGCGGTGACGAACGGGAACTCGACGCTGGGGAACTGCTCGACGCCGATCCGCGGATAGGCCAGCACGCCGAACACGATCGGCACCATGATGACCATCAACGCGAACACCGGGCGGCGGATCGCGATGTCGGCGATCTTCACGGCGCCCTCGTCGACGCCGGGGCCGCCGCGGCGAGCTCGACGTCGGCCATCAGGCCCGGGCGCAGCGCGCCGTCGCGGTTGTCGAGTACGGCGGTGAGCTCGACGGTCCGGGTCCGCGGATCAACCCGCGGCGCGACGATCGCGATCGTGGCTGGACGCGACACGCCGAGCGCGGGCAGCGTCACGGTGAGCGCGTCGCCGACCCGCAGGGTCGCCAGCGCACGCTCGGGCAGACGGAACTTGAGATCGAGCGTGGCCTGGTCCTGGACGACGAGGACCTGGGTCGGCGGCGCGTCGCTGACGTAGTCGCCGAGCGACACCGGGCGCGCCACCACGACGCCGGAGATCGGAGACCGCGCCGTGGTGTCGGCGACCGCCTTGGCGGCGACCGCGACGCCGTTCTGGGCCTGGGCGACCGCGACCTTCGCGGCGTCGACCTGGGCCGAGCTCTGGTCCCACTGCTGCGACGACGCGGCCTGCTGCTCGAACAGCGCCTTGGTGCGGCGGTGCTCGACCTCGATGCTGGCGAGCTGCTGATTCGCCGCGGCGAGCTGGGTCTGGGCCTGCGCGAGCCGGAGCGTGGCCTCGCGCTCGTCGATCCGGAACACGACCTGGCCACGGGCGACGCGAGCGCCGACCTCGACCGCCAGCGCGACGACCACGCCGCGCGCCTGCGCGACGACCGCGACCTCGGCGTGCGGCAGCAGGCTGCCGGTCGACTTGCGCACCGAGGAGATCGCCGCGGCGGGTGACGAGCGCACGCCGGCGACCACCGGGAGCTTGGGGAGCGGCGCTGCGCCTGCCCCGGTGGCGGGCGGCAGCGCTTGCTTGCCATCGGCGTCCTTGCCGCACGCGCCGAGCGCGAGCGCGGCGGTCAATGCGAGCAACGTGTGCGACGTGGGGGGCATCATGAAGACTCCTGTCACCTTCCGGGGATTGCGTTTCGCGACCCGCGTCATCACGGCGCGGCCGGGACCACGCCGACCTCGCGGCTGAGCGCCATCCAGGCCACCAGGTACTGGTAGCGCCCGATCACCTGCTGCGACTGCGCGTTGGCGAGCGCGGTCTCGGCATCTAGCACCTCGACGGTGGTTGCCGCGCCCTGCGCGAACCGCGCGGACAGCAGGCGCTGCGCCTCGCTGGCGGCCGCCAGGCCGCGCGCCGCCACGTCGAGGGTGGCCCGCGCCGTGCGCGCCGCCTGCCAGCGCGCGCGGGTGTCGACCGCGATCTGATCGACGACCGCGCCCTGCGATAGCCGGGCTTGACGGCTGAGCGCCCGGGCGCCTTCGAGCTCCGCGGCCCGCTTGCCCCAGTCCCACACGTTCCAGTCGACCGACAGCCCGATGTAAGCGCTGTCGGCGGTGCTGCCGAACGATCCGGCGTTGAGCGTGTGGCTGTACACGCCGACCAGCGACACCGTCGGGAAGTAGCTCGCGCGGCTCACCGCGATCCCGAGCTCCGCCGCGCGACCGTTGGCCTCGGCGACCCTGGCGTCCGCGCGGTCGCGGCGCGCCCGGCCCACCGCCTCGTCCTCGCTCCACGCCAGCGCGGGCGGCGCCGTGTCGACGTCGACCAGCTCGAGCTCGCTGCCATCGGGGAGCCCGATCAGCAGCGCGATCCTGCGGCGCGCGGCCAGCGCGGCGGTGTCGGCTTGCAGGGCCTGCTGCTCGACCCGCGCGCGCTCGGCCTCGAGCCGGAGCACATCGACCCGCTGGAGCGTGCCCGCCGCGAGCAGCACGCCGGCGTGCCGCAGATCGGCGTCGAGCTGGCCCAGCGTCGCCGCTGCGACCTGGCCGAGCGTGCGGGCCTGCAGCGCGGCGAGGTACGCCTCCGCGGTCTGGTACGCGATGTCGACGCGCAGCCCGTCGCGCTGGGCGCGGCTGGCGTCCGCGGTGGCGCGGTCGCGCTCCACCAGCTTGCCGATCACGAGCGCGCCGCTCAGCGGCTGCGCCAGCGTGACGTCGACCGTGCCAGTCAGTCGCTCGCGGACGGTGATCTTGCCGAGATCGGGCCCGAGGTCGGCCTCGATCGCGCGGTTCCACAAGAAGAGGTTGGCCCGCGCACCGAGCGCCGGTAGCCGCAGCTTCTCGTCGGCCGAGGCCCGCGCGTCGGCGGCCACGATCGACTCGGCGGCGATCGCGAGCTGCGGGTTGTGGCCCAGCGCTGCATCGATCGCCTCGGCCATCGTCAGCCGCCGCGCCGTTGGCGGGGTCGCGGGCGCGGCCTGGACGGCCGTGGCGCCGAAGCCGTTGCCGGCGATTGCCACCGCCAGCGCGACCGCCCGAGCACCCATCCCCGGAAACACTCGCAGCGCGTGATGTGGCACTGGTGGCAGCACACGCAAGACCCGCGCCGGCCGGAGCCGCGAGCGAGTCCACCCGAACGACCGCTCCGCGATCGCTGCAACCAGCCGGGAATGCTCGAGAGCTCCGCCCCCGCCCCTGATATCGGGACGGCACGGCGCCAGCGGTGAGACGGGTTCCACAGCCGGGTTGCGACGCCGCGTGACCTGGACCCGACGCAGGCAGAGCGGAGCGCGCGACATCGCATGCTGTCGCCGCGCGACAGTGTTTCGTTTCGCACTTCCTTCGCGGCGATGCGACGCTGTGCGACACCGGCGGCGGTCGCCTCGGCGGTCGCTCGGCGCGCAGGGTCAATCGCGCATGATGAGGCGGAAGTACTTGCGGAAGAACGCGAGCCGGCCGTCGGGCAGGCGCTCGACCTCCGCGTTGATCAGGCGCATCGCCGTGGCGCGCAGCGCGCCGCGCGGATAGCGGGGAACCCGATCTCGCCCAGGCCGCCGACGTTCATCGCCCAGCCGATGTCCCCGACCCGCGTGCGCTCGGACTGCGTCACGGCGTCCCCCGCCCCGCCCGGCGGCGGCGCAGCGCCCCGAGCCATGCGCGCAGCGCCAGGCCCAGGACGAGTACGAGGCTCGCCGGGCCCGGCCAGTTGCCCCACCGCATGACCGGCGTCGCGTCGAGCTCGAGCAGCGGCACGTCGTAGCGCAGCGCGGTGGCCTCGTCCTCGGGGCCGGGATCGACGAGCTCGCCGGTCGGCAGGATCAGCGCCGAGATCCCGGTGTTGGTCGCGCGGACCTGGGCGCGGCGGGTCTCGATCGAGCGCAGCGCGGCCATCACCAGGTGCAACCGCTTCTCGGCGGACGACACGAACCACGAGTCGTTGGTCAGGTTGACCAGCGCGCGCGCGCCGTCGGCGACCCCGGCGGCCGCGTGGCTGGTGAACAGCGCCTCGTAGCAGATGATCGGCGCGATCCGGATCGCCGGGCCGGAGGCGCGCGGGATGTCGAGCACGCGCGGCGTGCCGCCGGTGCCGAACCGGGCGCGGCCGACCAGCGGGAGGTACTCGCCGAACGGGATCAGGATGCGCTTGTGGTAGCGCGTCACGTCACCCGACGGCGCGAGCAGGACCGCGCTGTTGAACTCGACCTCGCCCGTGCGATCGTAGCCGCCGAACAGCAGCGGCAGCTTGCGCTGGCGGACATAGGTCGCGAGCTCGTCGTCGATGCCGTCGTCGGTCGGGCTGCGGTGCGCGCCGTAGGCGAGCGGATACGCGGTCTCGGGCCACAGCAGCACGTCGGGCGGATGCGCCGAGGTCGCGAGCCGATCCGACAGCTCGCCGTAGCGGCGCAGCGTGCCGACGATGCCGTCGAGATCGCCGTGCAGCGCCATCTCCTTTTCGATGTTGCCGATGTTGGCCTGGATGACGCCAACGTTGAGCGTGGGCGCCGCGGCGATCGCCGCTGTGACCTGTGCCCGGCGCACGCCGCCGTACGCGAGGATCGCCGCCCACACGACCGCGGCCGCGAGCCCGCCGCGCCACGCCGAGCGCCGCGCCACCGCGTCGGGCTTGCCGCGCCAGGCGACCACCGCGCCGTACGCGACCTCGGTGGTGAACATCGCGGCGAACGTCAGCAGGTAGATGCCGCCGAGATCGACGACCTGGATCGCCCAGCCGTCGGAGAACAGCGCGACACCCAGCGTGTCGTGGAACAGCTTGGGCGCCAGCCAGTCGAGCGCGGTGTACGCCGCGGCGCTCGCGACCATCACCGTCACGCTGCGATCGTGGCGCTGCGCCCAGCGCAGCACCGCCCACACGATGAGCTGCGGCTGGGCGACCAGGCCGTACAGCGGGAACACCAGCCAGCTCCACGCCGTCGACAGGCCGAAGAACGCGTGGACCGAGCCCGGCAGCCAGTAGAACACCAGCAGGGTGATCGCGAGGCTCGCGAGCGCGCCGCGCCCGGCGGCCGCGCGCCATGACCGCGCCTCGCCGACGACCCCGATCAGCGGGGCGAGCGCGACCACCGCGAGCGGCGACACGCCGAGTGGCGCTGCGGCCGCGGCGAACAGGACCGCCGCGGCGACGAGCCCGGCTGCGCTGCGTCGGGTCATCGCGCCCGCGGGCTACAGGCCCACAGCGGTGTGCTCGGCCGCGAGCCGGTGGTGGCCCGCGGTGGTCGGGTGCGTGTTGTCGCTCTGCAGGTAGTCCACCGTGGTCGTCGCGCTGGTCCGCTTGGTGTTGGCGTCCGTGAGGATCGCGCGCTGCGGCTGGACCCGGTTGTAGTACGCCGGGAAGTTGTCCTGGTCGGTCGCCTTGTTGATCCGGATCTGGTCGGCGTCGACCAGGTTGTCGGCGTCGAGCGCGGTGTCCACGTCGGCCGCGTTGAACGCCGCGAGGCCATCGACGCACTCGAACCCGCGGTGCCACGCCTCGTTGCAGGTCGACCAGCCGGCCTCGAGCAGGTAGTCGAGGAAGATGTCGAAGTGGGTGTTGGCGCCGCAGGTCCGGGCGCGATCGTCGGCCAGGCCCGGGTAGTACAGGAACATCACGCGGACCTTGGCGCCGGCCTTCTTGTTGGCCGCGATGGTATCGAGCGCCTTGACCATGTTGGTCTTGCAGGCGTCGAGCGCGCTCGCGAGCACGGTCTCGTCGTTACAGTTGGACTGGCCACGATACGTGCTGCGCGCGTTGAGGAAGTCGTTGCCGCAGCCCTCGAGCACGACGTAGTCCGCCGCGCGGATGTTGGAGGCGTTGCTCGCGACCCGACTCGCGATCTGCGACATGATCTCGCCGCTCTGCGCGCGCCCACGATAGTCGACCGTGGCGTCGAGGCCATTGGCGACGTCCTGGGCGTGGAACACGCCGTAGGAGTCCAGCCGGCAGAACAGCCCGCAGTAGCCCGCGACGATGGAGTCGCCGAGCGCGACGTACACGCGACTGGTGGTGGACGTGCCGTCCGACGGCTTCAACGTCTTGGACTGCGAGCCCGCCGCTGCCTCCGCTGCACGGGGCGACGCTGCGACGAGCATCACCACACCTACGAGGATCGTGAACAGTCTGGTTCGCATGTACGCTCCTTGGGGGAAGGACGCACAGGATAGGAGCGCGCCCGCAGCGTTCTCAAGCGGTGCTCACCGAGTTCGGGAGTCAGCGGATACTCGGTAATGCCGCACACAGGTTCTCGGGTGGCCGGAGTCTCGTGAGCGGCCACTCATGATCTTGACCGGGCGACTCAGGCGGTGATCAGCCCGAGGTCGCGCGAGAGCTCGCGGAACACGTCTGCGCGGTGACTGTCGAGGAAGAAGTGGTCGGCGTCGAGCTCGATCATACGAAACCCGCCGGAGGTGCGCAGCTGCCAGGCCGCTGCCGCCGAGGGCGGCGCGCTGGGATCGCGTGTTCCGGTGAACACGGTGATCGGGCAGCCGATGCGAACGCTCGGATCGACGCGATAGCTCTCGGTCAACGTGAAGTCGGCGCGGATGATCGGCAGGATGCGCGCCATCATGTCGCGATCGGCGAGGATCTCGGGGGGCGTGCCGCCGAGCTCCTCGAGCCGCTGCGTGAGCTGTCGGTCGTCGAGCGTGCTGGTCGGCCGGGTGTCGCCGGTCGGGCCGTAGCGCGACCGCGCGCCGGGCGCAGGTGAGCCCGACGCGAACACGTGCATGATCTGGCCGTCGAGCCGATGCGCGAGCTCGAACACGATGCGCGCGCCCATGCTGTGGCCAAACAGCACGAGCGGCACGCCGTCGAGCAGCGGCTCGATCGCCGGGGCCAGGTCGTCGCACAGCCGGAGGATGTCGGTGATCGGCGGCTCGCTCATCCGCACGCCGCGGCCGGGAAGCTCGACCGGGTAGACCTCGATCGCAGGCCCGAGCTGCACCGGCCACCTGCGGTAGATCGAGGCGGCCCCACCGGCGAACGGCAGGCACAGCATGCGGAGCCGCGGGGCGGCGCTCTTGTGGCGATACGGGAAGATCTTGGCGTGCGTCATGGCGGCTCTGGCGACGACGGGCGGTCATACAACGCCGCGCGGGGCCGCGCCATCCCGAGGAACCCTGTGACCGCGGCATCGCGGGCGGGATCGATGCCCAGGCGGTCATCGGGTCAGTGGATCGGCCCGCCGTTAGACCACTGGGTCTGGACGATCTTCCACGTCGCACCCTCCTTGATCAGGATCGCGAGCACGCGGAACGTCTGGGTCAGGTCGGTCGCGGCGCGGGTCTTGGCGGTGAAGTCGACGTTGACCGCCGCCCAGCCGATCCACGGCGCGGCGCGCTGCGCCGGATCCCATGCCCCGCCGGCGACGACCCGCGCGCCGTCGTGCAGCCGGAGCTGGGCCTTCAGCTTGCCGAAGATCCGCTTGATCGCAACGCCGCCGTGGGCGCGCTCGCCTCCACTGCCGTAGTTGAACGCGTCGGGCCGCTCGCTGCGCGCATCGGCGAACGCCGCGCGGCTCGCGAACGCAGCGCGCACCGCGCCGTCGAGCTCGTCCGGGCCATCGTGACGATCGCCGATCGGCTGTGGTTTCGGCAGCGTGTTGAGGATCGCGAGTCGCTCGGCAGTCGCGTCGGTCACCGGGGTCGCCCAGTGCAGCGCGACCAGCCGCCAGCCGCCGTCGATCACCGCCGCGAGCTCGCTGATCACGAGCCGGCGCGCGTCCTGGCCCGCGGCAGTCAGCTCGAGCTCCTCGGCGATCCACGCGTGGCCGCGGTCCTGCCCGATCGACAGACCGCTCGAGGTCACGGTGAAGCCGCCGACCGGCGGGTCCCCGAGATCGCGCGCGAGCTGCGCGGCGACCAGCGCCCTGCCCTCGGCGACCTCGTCGGCGTCGATCCCGAAGCCGAACACGGTCGGGATCGCGAGGTCGGCGAGCGCCTTGATGTCGCCGTGCGCGATCGCGTCGCGCTGGGCCGCGACCAGCTGCTGCACGCTGTCGGGCGGCTTCGCACCGGGAATGCCGCTCGCCGCGCTGGCGTCGCCCGCAGCGTCGGCCGACGGACCCGCGTCGCGCGGGGCAGTGTGGGGCTCGGACAGCGTCCGCGGCAACTCGCCGGCAGCGGAGCCGCGGATCGCGTCGACCTGCGCGCTACCCGTGGCGGGCCGGAGCGCGGCGCTGCGCTGGGCGCCCGTCGCCCGCGGCTCGGCCTGAGCGGCGGGCCTGGTCGACGACACCAGCACGCCGACGCCTGCGCCGATGCCGATCGCGAGCCCGCCGAGCACCATGTACAGCCGACGGCGCGACGCCGGCCGATCTTCGGCCGGGATGATGTAGGCCGAGCCGTAAGCCGGGACGGGCGGCGGCGGGAAGCCACGCGCGGTCGACATCGCCGTCCGGGTGGCGGCGGCGGTGCGGAACCAGCGGGCGAACCGGATGCCCTGCGGCAGGGCGAGCAGGCAGATCGCGCCGGCGCCGATCATCGTGATCCCGGCGATGTTGAGGCCCTGGCCGATCGCGTCGACGTCAGATGCCGGCAGGATCTTGAGCAGGCGGCGCAGGGTGGCGTACTCGATCGTGAGCAAGATGATGCCGAACCCGACGTCGATCGCCGATGCCACCAGCATGCTGACCAGACCACCGCGGTAGATCAGGCCGCCGAACACCAGGCCCGCCATCGCCGCGGCGAGCCAGGCGCCGACCGCGCCGAGGCTGCCGACCTTGTTCTGCTGGACGAGGACCAGGCCGATCGTGCCGATCAGCAGGCAGGCCCCGCAGCTGAGCTGCGAGAGCACCCCGGCGAGCCGCAGGAGCGCGCGCCCCGGCGGGCGAGGCGACGCGGCGGGTCCCGGGGTAGCCACGGCGGCGATCGTACTGCGGGAGCTCGGCCGATCGGGGACTCCGACCCACGATGCCGTGGTCCGTCGCGCCGGGATGGTTGCACTGCCCACGGGTGCTGGAACGCGCAAGGCTCCCACGGCTATTCATACGGGTGACGCCCTCGCAAGGTTGCCGCATGACGCGCCCTGTGCGCGCGAGCACGGCGCATCCGCGGTGATCCGCAGCCTGCGCTGCCGCGGCCAAGTCGCCAGATGCGCTGAGGATCTCGCCTGAGCCGCGGCTGGCCACCTACCCGACGTGCGGCGATTTCAGCCGATGACGAGGAAGGTCAGCCTCGGTCGCGCCGAGGTCAGTCGACCGGCGGCGGAGGCGGAGGACCCTTGCGGACCCGCAGCGGGACGAGCGGCGCGCCCCCGGACCGGTTGGCGAGCTGGCCGCAGGCGGCGTCGATATCGTCACCGCGCGGCGTCCGCAGGTAGGTCGGCAGCCCGAGCCGCCGGCACTCCTCCTGGAAGGCCATGACCGCGGCGTGCGACGGCCGCGCGTACGGCGCCTCGGGGTGCGGGTTGAACGGGATGATGTTGACCTTGCACTTGATGCCGCGCAGCAGCTTGGCGAGCTGGCCGGCGTCGCCGATCGCGTCGTTGACCCCGGCGAGCAGCACGTACTCGAAGGTGATCCGGCGGCGCTGTTCGAGCGGGTACGCGCGCAACGCGGCGAGCAGCTTGGCTATGTTCCACTTGCGATTGATCGGCATGATCGCGTCGCGGATCTCGTCGTTGGGTGCGTTGAGCGACACCGCGAGGTTGGGCCGCACGTCCTCGCCGCCGAGGCGCTCGAGCTTGGGCACCAGGCCCGAGGTCGACACAGTGATCCGGCGCTGCGACAGCCCGATGCCCTTGTCGTCGGTCAGGATGCGCAGCGAGCGGACCAGGTTGTCGTAGTTGTGGAGCGGCTCGCCCATCCCCATGTAGACCAGGTTCGAGATCCGGCGGCCCGGGTCGACCTCGGCGAGCAGGCGGCGCGCCAGGTAGACCTGGTCGACGATCTCGCCGGCGTCCAGGTTGCGCTTGAGGCCCAGCTTGGCGGTCGCGCAGAACTGGCAGTCCACCGCGCAGCCGACCTGCGACGAGATGCACAGCGTGGTCTTGTCGCCGTCGGGGATGATGACGCTCTCGATCGACTGACCGTCGCGGGTGACCAGCCGGAGCTTGCGGGTGCCGTCGTGCGAGGTCTGGACCTCGGCGAGCTCGAGGCCGCCGATCAGCGCGGTCTCGGCCAGCCGTGCGCGGGTATCGCGCCCCAGGTTGGTCATGTCGTCGAAGCTGCGCGCCGCCTTGTCGTGGACCCAGCGCCACACCTGCTCGCCGCGAAACCTCGGCCAGCCCTGGGCCACGGCGAACGCCTCGGCCTCGCCGAGCGTCACCGTCCGTAGATCGAGCTTGGGTTCCACGACGCCCCTAGCTACCACGCCGCGCGCCGCTGCGCCTACTGGACTTCGAACTCGACCGGCTCGCTCGTCCGGCCCCCGGCGGCGACCTCGACGCGGTGCTTGCCCGGCCGGAGCGCCCAGCTCGCCTCGTAGGGCGCGCGCCCCCCGCCGTCGACCCGCTCGCCGTCGACCCGCCAGATCGCCGGCGCGCCCGGCGGATCGATCTCGGCGGTCAACGCCAGGCTCTGGGTGCGCGCGTCGTAACCGGGCTCGAGCACGAACACCTCGTGGGGGCGCGGGTACGTGATGACGACGGCGTCGGGGACGATGCCACTTGCGGGGCACAGCGGCGAGTACGCGGTCGGCGCACCCCCGCGCTCCGGGACCGACGCGAGCCACCGCGCATAGCTCGCCGGCAGCACCTCGAAGCTGCGATGCTCGACGAAGCGCGCCGGACAGTGCTCGCCCACGAGCAGGCCGTTGCGGGTGTCGATCGCCAGCTCGCGGTGCCAGTCGCACGCCTCGGTGGGCGTGCGATCGCGCGGCACGTGCACCGCCCGGGTGTGCGGGCAGCGCGAGGTCGGCCGCTTGCCCGACAGCGCGCACACCGAGACCTCGACGAGCGCGTCGGGTGCGGCAGCCGGGCCGGGCGGCGCCTGCGCGACCAGGCGGTTCATCACCTGGCGGAACAGAGGCCCCGCGCCCGCGGCGCCCGCGAGGTGGTTCATCGGCCGCCCGGCGAAATCGCCCGCCCACACCGCGACGGTGAACCGCGGCGTGTAACCGATCGCCCAGCTGTCGCGCCAGTTCGAGCTGGTGCCGGTCTTCACCGCGACCGGGTAGCCCAGCATCAGCGCGTTGCCTACACCGAAGGCCGCCGCGCGGATCGACTCGTCGGACAGGATGTCGGAGATCATCCAGCTCACCGCGGGCGTGAACACGTGCGCGCCCGCCGCGGTCGCACGCGGGAACGGGCTCGCGCTGCACGTCACGCCGCCGCGCGCGAACATCGCGTAGCCCTGCGCCAGCTCCAGCAAGGTGACCTCGCCGTCGCCGAGCGTGAGCCCGAGGCCGTAGTGCGCCGCCGGCTGATCGAGCGACGTGAACCCGGCGGCGTGTAGCCGCTCGAGCAGCGCCTCGGGCCCGAGGCCGGCGAGCACGCGCAGCGCCGGGATGTTGAGGCTGCGCGCGAGCGCCTCGCCCATCAGCACCGGGCCCAGGAAGGTCTGGGTGTAGTTCTGCGGCGCGAACAGGTACCCGTCGGCGCTGCCGTACCGGGTCTCGACGTCGGCGACCACCGAGGCCGGGGTCGCGCCGCGCTCGAACGCCAGCGCGTAGGTGAACGGCTTGAGCGTCGAGCCCGGCTGGCGGCGGGCGAGCGCGCCGTTGACCGCGCCGCCGCGCGGATCGCGATAGTCAGGCGAGCCGACCATCGCGAGCACCGCGCAGCGCTCGTTGTCGAGCACGACGACCGCCGCGTCGGTCATCCCGGCGAGCGAGTGCGCCGCGACGTGCGCGGTGACCATGTGCTCCACGTCGGCCTGGAGATCGCCGTCGAGCGTGGTGTCGACCTGCGCGGTGTCCGGGCGCTGACCGAGCACCCAGTCGGTGAAGTGCATCGCCCGGGGCGCAGGCGGCGCGGCGGCGAAGCGCAGCTCCTCGGCGAGCGCGCGCTGCTCGTCGCTCGCGCTGATCATCCCGGCCGCGGCCATGCGCGCCAGCACGACGCGCTGCCGCCGCTTCGCCGCCGCGGGGTGCGCGAGGGGATCGAGCCGGGTCGGCGCCTGCGGCAGCCCGGCGATCACGGTCGCCTCGGCGAGGCTCAGGTGCAGGCTCGGCTTGCCGAAGTAGCGCCGGCTCGCCGCCTCGACCCCGATCGTGTCGGCGCCGTACGGCGAGCGGTTCACGTACTGCTCGAGGATCGTGGCCTTGGCTGCCGCGCGCTCGAGCCGCAGCGCGTCGACCATCTCGCCGAGCTTGCCGAGCACGCCGCGGCGGTGCGGGTGGATCAGCCGCACGACCTGCATCGTCAGCGTGGACGCGCCCGAGACAATACCCAGGTGACGCACCGCCTGACCGCCGGCGCGCACCGCGCTGCGCCAGTCGACACCTGCGTGGTCGTGGAACCGCGCATCCTCGGCGGCGAGCGTCGCCTGGACGACGAGCGGCGAGATGTGGTCGAGCGGCGTCCACTCGGAGCGCACCCCACCGCCGCCCACCGCCTCGCGCAGCAGCCGGCCGCGCGCGTCGAACATCCGGGTCGAGCCGCGATCGCGCGCGAGGTCGCCGACCGGGTAGCTGCCGAACCGCGCGACGAGCTCGAGCGCCGCCCACAGCGCGAACGGCGCGAGCGCCGCCGCGGCGGCCACCCGCGCGATCCGGCGCGGCCATCGCCGGCCCGCGCCGCGGTCACTCGACGACGACATCATCGATGCTGCTCGCGCCCGACACGTCGGGCTGGTACATCGCCTCGGCGACCGCGGCGGGCCGGATGAACTTCCCCGGCGTCGTCGCGCGCGCGACGTATACCAGCTCGTAGCTCCCCGCCGGCATGTCGTCGAGGTAGAACGCGACCCGCGCGACGCGCA
>Ga0302299_10001698_pt1 | contig 13287 bp, 7 predicted proteins | sample III_Fen_N3_4_FD_198795 | JGI IMG/M metagenome (GOLD analysis project Ga0302299, IMG submission 198795) | Peat permafrost microbial communities from Stordalen Mire near Abisko, Sweden - III_Fen_N3_4 | ecosystem: Environmental > Terrestrial > Soil > Wetlands > Permafrost | place: Sweden: Abisko... | reverse complement strand
GGCAGTCAAGGCAGGGCTTGTCGTCGGACGTGCCGGCCGGGTGTCGCTGGTTCCGCGCCTTGAACCCCTCGGGGCCGTGGCAGGTGAGGCAGGGCGGCAGCTTGTCGAGAGGGTGCCGTACCACCGGTGGCCGGTTGGCGATGGCCGTGTGCGGGTCGTGGCAGGCGAGGCAGGTCGAGACGTAGTGCTCGCTCGGGATGATCGTGTGGAAGCCGGCCGGGCGGCCCGCGGCCTGGACGTGACAGCGGATGCAGACGTCGTCGGTCGGCACGGCGATCTTCACGGTCGAGGCGTTCGCGCCTCCGCTGTCGAGCGTGTGCTCCAGCAGCGCGCCGTGGCAGCTCTGGCAGCCGATGCCGGTATGGCTCCCGCTCGCCAGCTTCGCCGCCTGCGGCTTGTGGCACTTCGCGCAGGTGGACGAGCTCGCGAACGTGAGCCGCAGGCCCGCCGCGCTCGCGGCGTGGGCCTCGTGGTCGAGGTTGAAGCTGAGGTACGGGGACCAGGCCATCGCAGCGCCAACGAAGAGGACGGCGGAGAGGGCCACCGCTCCCGCAAGAATGCCGGCGACGGCGAGGATGCCACCACGGCGGGTGCGCGGCCGGACGGAGTCCCAGAGACGGCGGAGCCGAAGCGACCTCGTCACAGCGTGGAGGCGTTCAACAGCCCGCGGCGGACCGTGTAGCGCAGGAGCTCGACCCGATCGTGCAGGCCCAGCTTCTCCATCAGGTTCGCCCGGTTGTAGTGGACGGTCTGCTCCGAGAGACGCAGGGAGCGCGCGATGTCGCGGTTCGTGTGGCCCATCGCGGCCAGGAGCAGGATCTGGCGCTCGCGGTCGGAGAGCAGCTCGTACGGGTCCTCGATGCCCGCGTCGGGGCTGCGCCGCACGTACGTGTCGATCATCCGGGTCACGATGGCCGGGCTCACGTAGGTGTGCCCTGCGGCCACGCTGCGGATCGCCGCCACGACGTCCGTGTCCTCGGCCTCGCGCGTGAGGAATCCGTTGGCACCGGCCTTGAGCGCGACGGAGAACCGTTCGGTGGCGCACCGGCAGTCCAGGGCGATGACCCGGGCGTGGGGGCTGGCCGCCCGGAACGCCTCGATGGTCTCATAGGTCCCGCAGCCGAACCCGCCGGCACCCTCGCACTCCATCACGATCACGTCGGCGTTGCAGGCTCGGGCCTCGTCCGCGATGGACTCCCGGCTCGTCGCCTCGGCGACGACGGTCATGTCGCGTTCCCGGTCGATCACGGACCGGAACGCGGCGCTGAGCATCGGGAAGTCGACGATGGCGAGCATGACGCCCAGGCGGGCCGTCTCCACGGCTGCGTCCGGCTTCGTCTCGCGGGACGTGGTCATCGAGGGCTCGCCGCTCAGCGCGGCTGGGTGCCGGATGCCTGCGGCTGGCCCGCCTGCGATTGCGGGTCGTCGGCGGCCTCGCGGCCGTGGTGCCGGATGACAACCGCCCAGCCGAAGGGCATCGCGAGCATGAACAGGGTGACCAGGACGGCACCGACGATCACCGCTCCCTTGCCCAGGGTGAACAGGAGGAGGTAGAGGATGACGAAGGCAGCCGCGGACCCGCACCAGAGGGTCAGCGTGACGAGGCCCAGCCAGGCCGCGATGCGTGCGCCGCGCCCGCCCTTCGACCCGAACGCGAACCACGCGACGACGCCGACGATGCCCTCCACCAGGATCAGCATCGGCACGATGAGCGCGATGTCCTTCGTCAGGTCAGGCACCTGGATCTCCAACTCCGCCGCCATTCGACGCTGTTTCCGGTCGACGTCCGTCATCGTCGCCCGGACCGGCGGTTCTCAGACAGACACGTGGGCGGCGGGAGATACTGGCGTCGGTGCCCAAATGGAACAACTCTCGTCCCCGATTCCGACGCCCGTGGCTCGCGACCCTGACGCGCGTTGCCCGAACGGCCTCACCCGCGTCGCGGACCGCGGCGCATCCTTGGCCTGCGGAACGGCGCTAGGGCGTTTCGCCGCGATCCAGCCGGATCACCCGCCGGTCGGTCACGATCGCGGTGATCAGCGAGGCCGGGGTCACGTCGAAGGCCGGGTTCAGCGTGCGGGTGCCGGCAGGTGCGCTGCGCATGCCACGGAAGGTCGTCACCTCGTCCGGGCCACGTTCCTCGATCTCGATGTCGTCCCCGCTCGCGGTCGCCATGTCCACGGTGGATTCCGGCGCCACGACGAGGAGCGGCACCCCCGCGTGGCGCGCCGCGAGGGCGAGGGTGAGGGAGCCGACCTTGTTCGCCGTATCCCCGCTGCGGGTGATCCGGTCGGCGCCGATGAAGACGATGTCGGCCATGCCCCGGGCGAGGGTCGAGGCCGCAGCGGCGTCCACCAGGAGGCGGAACGGGGCGCCCATCCGGGTGAGCTCCCAGGCGGTGAGCCTGGCTCCCTGGAGCAACGGGCGCGTCTCCAGCGGCAGAGCCTCCTCGAGGAGTCCGCGCGCATGCAGCTCGCCGATCACGCCGAGGGCCGTGCCGCGCTCCACGGCCGCGAGGGCACCGGTGTTGCAGATGGTCATGACCCGGATCAGGGGACGTGCGACCAGCTCGCGGGTGAAGTCGGCGCCGCGTCGAGCGATCGCGGTGCATGCCTCGATGTCCTCGTCCCGGATGCGGAGCGCCTCGTCGAGGACGGCCGCCGGACCCTCGGGGAGCACGGCCAGCGCACGGTCCACGCCCCAGGCGAGGTTCACGGCCGTCGGCCGGGCAGCGCGAAGGCGGGCGGCACCCGCCAGGACGCGGGCCTCATCGGCCGGATGCTGGGCGGCCAGCAGCGCCACCCCGAGGGCCCCGGCGACGCCGAGCGCCGGCGCGCCGCGGACCGCGAGGCAGGCGATGGCGTCGACCAGGGCGTCGATCGAGGTGATCCGCAGGATGACGAGCTCATCCGGCAGGCGCGTCTGGTCGATCAGGCAGATCTCGCCCTCGACCCAGTCGATGGTTCGCATGGACGCCATCATCGCAGGTGGCGCGGCAGGCCCGCGACGGCGTCCGAAGCGCTGGGGGGTGGCGTGACCTCGGTCCGGTCCGCCCCCGGGGACGACGGCCGTCACCTCCCACGGCTCGTTTGACCCGTCCGCCACGAGGTGGGAGTTCTCGGTCGTCCCGGCTATCCGATCTCGGCGAGCCCCTGCGTGAGCTCATGGACGCTCGCCAGGAGGTGACGAGGACTGAGCGGCTTCGACAGGACCACGTCGCAGCCTGCCTCGCGGGCCCGGCGGACGTCCTCCGGCAGTGTGTCGGCGCTGACGACGAGGATGGGCACGCGAGCCGTCCGAGGGTGCGCCTTCGCGTAAGTCACGAGGTCCAGGCCGCTCTCGTCGCCGAGACGAAGGTCGAGGAGGATCAGGGCCGGCGTCGATCGTTCGAGCCGGTCGCGGGCCTCGGCGAGCCCCGATGTCGGCCAGACGTCGTAGCCCGCCATCCGCAGGACGTCCATCGCCAGGCCGAGCGCGACGGGATCATCCTCGACGATCAGGACGCTGCGTCCAGCCCCATCTGCCACCATCTGATGGCGCCCGGCTCCGGCCGGCTCGCGCCACCCGGGACGCTCGGTCGGGCGCGGCAGGGTGAGCATGAAGGAGCTCCCCGATCCCGGCACGCTGGTGGCATCGAGCCGGCCGCCATGGAGCTCGGCGAGACTGCGCGAGATCGCCAGGCCAAGGCCGGCGCCGGACGTGCTGGTGCGCGACACCTGCTCGAACGGGAGGAACGCCCGCTCGAGGTCCGGCATTGCGATCCCGATGCCGGTGTCGTGGACGGTGACCCGGGTGGACGCTCTCGTGGCGCTCACCTCCACCCAGACGCGTCCACCGCGGTCGGAGAACTTGAGCGCGTTCTCGACGAGGTTCGTCAGGATCTGGCGGAGCCGCACGGGATCTGCCACGACCTGAAGGTCCTGACAATCCGGGAGCTCCAGCGTGATCCGCCGGGCCCGCGCGGTTGGCGCGAGGCTGGCGGCCACCTCGGCGAGCACATCCATGAGGGCGATCTCGGTCAGGCGGATCTCCATGCGGCCCGCCTCGATGCGCGCCAGGTCCGCCAGGTCGTCGATCAAGCGGACCATGTGGCGGCCGCTCGACTCGATGGTCGACGCGAAGTCCTTCACCTGCTGGGGCGAGAGGGCTCCCAGCGGAGGATCGTTGACCAGCTCCGAGGCGACGACGATCGCATGGAGCGGGGCGCGCAGCTCATGGGCGACGGTCGCCAGAAACCGGGACTTGGCGTCGTTTGCCTCCTGCAGCTCCCCGTATGCCCTGTCGAGGTCCTTCACGAGCTCGCGGGTCTGGGCGGTGGCCCGGGCGTTGTCGAGACAGACGGCCGCGTGCGTCGCGAGGGCCGCGGCGATCGCCTCGTCACCCTCGGTGAACTCGTCCGACTCGATCTTGTTGGCCACGTACAACACGGCGCGCCCGCTCCGTTCATGCGCTAACGGCAGCGCCAGCAGGGAGGTCATCACCGGGTGGGCCGGCGGGAACCCGCCGAATTCGGGGTGGGTGCGCAGGTCGCGGAACCGGATCGGGCGCCCGAGCTGGCCCGGGAGGCCGAGCACCCCCGACCCGCTGGGCAGGTGGCCCAGCCGCGCGTGCATGACGACGGGATCCAGCCCGGACACCTCCATCGACACGATCCGCGACCCGTCCTCCGAGTAGGTCGCGAAGGCGGCGTATTCCGCGCGGAGCGTCTCACGGGCCCCGTCGAGCAGGGCCGCGATCACGCGGGACGGATCCTGGATGGCGCTGATGGTCAGGGCGGCCCGCCGGAACCGCTCCTCGGTGATCCGGGTCCGCTCCTCGGTGTTATGGCGCTCCGTGATGTCTTCCAACGCGTAGAGCGCGAGGTCCTCACCCGCCGGCGAGTCGCGCATCAGGCGTGCCGTCACGTGCGCCCAGACGACACGACCGCTCCGACTCACATAGCGGCGCTGCACGGACTGCTGGACCAGGTCCCCAATGAAGAGCCGGTCCTCGAGGAGCCCGATGGTCGCTGTGTCGTCTGGATGGATCATCTCCGTTACCGATCGGCCGACCTCCTCCCCGGGCTGGATCTCGAGGAGCGCGCCGAGGGCCGGGTTCGCCTGGATCCAGCGCCGATCCGGACCGGCCGTTCCCATGCCGAGGGGGCTGCTGTCGATGACGACGCGGAGCTGCTCGGCGGACGCGACCGCGGACGCCTCCGCGAGCCGACGGTCGGTCTCGTCGCGCACGATCGCCGACGCGCCGTGGATCTCGCCCTCCTCACCCCTGATCGACGAAACGGTGATGGCGACGGGGACGGCCACCCCGTCGCGGCGAACCCACTCCATCTGTACGTTCGCGGTCGGCTCGCCGGCAAGGGCGGCGGCAAGGCTCTCCCGCAGGCGGGCGTCACCGCCGTCGGGCAGGACGTCGGCCGCGACCTGCCCCAGCATCTCATCGGGCCGGTATCCGAACAGGCGCGTAGCCGCTGAGTTCCACGCCGTGATCCGGCCCGTCTCGTCGATGGCGGCGATCGCGTCCTCCGACGTCTGGACGATGGCCGCCAGCTTGGTCACGTCGACCTCGGATGCCGCCAGCTGTCCAACGAGGCCGGAGTTCTCGACCACCAGCCCGAGCCGGGACCCCAGCGCCTCGAGCACGCGGATGTCCTCCTCGTCCAGGGGCTCCAGGTCATCCGGGCGACCGGCGACAAGCAAGGTCCCGATGATTGCGCCGTTCGCTCCGCGCACCCCGACGATCACCCCGTCGGGTCCGCCGAGGTCCGCTCCGAGGTCCGCGCCGAGGTCGTCGTGTCCGAGGCGCCGGCCGATGCCCGCGGGCCCCAGCAGCGCGCGCCGCTGTTCGGCCGCCGCCGACACGACGGACTCCATGCTTGTGTGTCCGTCGAGGTCCATCGCCGTGCGCCGGAAGCCCCCCGCCCCGTCCTCAGCAGGAAGCATGACCTCGACGATTGCGACGTGGAACATCGCCTGGATCCGCCTGAGGAGGCTGGTCATCGCGGCCTCGTCGAGGACGGCAACCTGGAGGATCTGCGAGCAGTCATAGGAAAACTGCAGTCGTGCCTGGCGGCTTCGCTGGGCGCCGAAGGCCCGGTAGCCGAGCAGGCCTACGGCGGCCGGTGCCCCGAGCAGCCACAGGTCGGTGGGCTCCGTGTGGAGGAAGCCGACGGCTACCAGGGCAAACGAGGTGTTGATGAACGCCATCACGAGCCCGAGGGCCAGGCGCTGGCCACCGTCGACGCGCTCCCGCCGGCGACGGGTGACCGCCTCGTACAGCACCGCGGCGGTCGAGGTGGTGATGACCATCACGAATGTTCCCGCGTACGACGCGACGAGCCACCCGGAGATGTCGGAGGGGGCGACCTTCGCGACCTCGGTGAACGCGATGACGCCGCCCGCGCTTGCGACCATGGCCGTGGCGAGCAGGAACGAGGCGTAGCGGGGCGAGTGCCGGTGCTGGATCGCGATGGCAAGGCTCGAGCCGATCAGCCGGGCGATCATCAGGTACGCGGGCGCCACGTAGTAGAAGCCCACGACCATCGGGATATCCGTGAGCGTGACCGATGTCGGCCGGTTCCATATGGTCGTGCGGACCACGGCGATCTCCGCCACGAAGAACGCCGCGGCAAGATACGGCCACGGGAGCTCGCCGCTGGGTTCGTACGCCGGCTTCGGCAACAGCAACGTGGTGAACAGGATCGCGGCCACCCCGCCGAGGGCCAGCGCCAAGGCCCACGGGACGAGTCGGCCGATCGTTCGCGTGATCGGGTTCTCCGGGATGCTGCGCCCAGTCGGCGCCGTGCTCACCGCAACCTCCCCGGCCGTGTCGGCGCCGCGAACCCTGATCCGGGCCGCGGGGCCGTCGGTGGACAGCGTGGCTGCAGGTTGGGGACCGCCATCCTGGCCCTTTCCGGTGGGCGGGATCGGCCTTGCGCCGGCGATCGTCCCGGTTGACCGAAGGAAGTTGACTGACACGATGCGACCGAAGGCCCTGGCGCGAGGCCGCAGCGATCGCCGACGGCCGGATTGTCCGGGATCGGGGAGACTCCCGTCCACCCCGAATCCGCGGGACACGGCGAATTCGGCGCCGATTGGCAACACAAATGGCCAGATGGACCCTGAATCATGGCTGGACGACCCTGTTGGTGTGGCATAGGATGTGCGCGGCCGCATCGACGAAGCCTGCGGGGCGCCTGCGGGTCCCGGGCTTCGTCCGGGGAGGTTCCAGTTGTCGATAGCCGATGAAGTTCTGCTCTCGTTTGCGCCGGCTCCCGGTTTGGGAGGTTTCGTGGGGTTACGCGAGCGGCCAGAAGCTGCCGAGGCGTTCCCGATCCAGGAGGAATCCGTCGGGATGGGAACGACGAAGGTCCTCCTCGTCGACGATCACCGGCTCTTCGCCGAGGCGCTCGGGATGGCGATCAGCCGCCACCCTGACCTGGCCTGCGTCGGCACGTCGACCACGATCGAGGAGTGCCTCGAGGCGGTGGAGGCCACGGCACCGGACGTCATCCTTCTCGACGTCCGCCTTCCCGACGGCGACGGCATCGACGCGATCGACGCGATCCGGGCGCGCCAGCCCGGCGTTCGGGTGGTCGTGATGACGGGCCACACGGACGTCGAGACGATGGCCCGCGCGGCGGCCGCCGGCGCCGGCGGCTTCCTGCCCAAGGAGAGCTCAATCGGCGCCGTGCTCGAGGCCATCCGCGCGGCACGGGACGGCACGATGCTCGTGGACGGCTCCACGCTCTCAGCGATCCTGGTCCGCGTCGGCCGGCCGCCGGCCGGGCGCGGAGATGCTCAAGTGGGCAGCAGCCTGACCCGGCGTGAGCTCGACGTCCTGGGGCTCATGGGACAGGGCCTCGACTCGCATGCCGTTGCGGCACGCCTGACCATCAGCCTGCACACGTGCAGGGGCTATCAGAAGAGCATCCTGGCCAAGCTCGACGCGCACAGCCAGCTCGAGGCCGTGGTGATCGCGGCGCGACAGGGGTTGATCCAGCCGCTCGGACGCTGAGTCGTCGTCTCGCGCTCGGCGAACCTGACGGCCGGTGCCGGACCCCTCAACGACGGGGTGCCAGTGCACCTAGGTGGGGTCTCGCCACCGGTCCAGCTCCAGGCTTCAATGCTCATGCGGGCGGCAGCCTACCTGGGTTGACCATGTCCGCGGCTGAGGACCTGCGCCTGTGGGGCTCTTCGTCGGCTCTGGATCTCCCGGGCACCGGAACGGCCTGCTCAGGCTCGCGTCCGCGCTGATCGCCGGCCTGCTTGCGACCGGGATCATCCCGGGGGCGCATGCTGCCCAGCCGGCCGAGCCCAAGGTGGTCCTGATCGTCGGTCCTGCCGGCTCCCTGACGGACGAGTATCGCGCGGCCGCCGAAACGGGAGCGCGCGTCGCCCGCCGTTACACGCACAACGTTGTAACGATCTACTCGCCCAACGCCACGTGGTCGGTCGTGAAGACCGCGCTGCGAGGTGCATCGATCGTGGTCTACCTGGGCCACGGGAACGGCTGGCCGTCCCGGTACCGCGACAACCTCTATCCGCCGACCCAGAATGGCCTCGGCCTGAACCCCGTCGCGGGACAGGACGACGTCGCCCACCAGTACTTCGGCGAGTCGTACCTCGAGCGTGACATCCACCTCGCTCCCCATGCCGTGGTCCTGCTCCACCATCTCTGCTACGCCAGCGGCAACACGGAGCCCGGACTGCCGGAGGGCACGCTCGACGACGCCCGGCAGCGAGCGGACAACTACGCCGCCGGCTGGATCGCGGCCGGTGCCGATTCGGTTCTCGCCGACGCCTTCTTCGGCCCTGCCTGGTATCTCGAGGCCATCCTGAGCGGGTCCCGGTCGGGGTCAATCGAGTCCATCTGGCGGCACGCGCCGAGCTTCCACGACCACGTCATCGGGTATCCAAGCGCGAGGACCCCAGGACGGAACGCCCTCCTGGACCCGACCACCGCCAAGCACGGCTTCTATCGCTCGCTGGTCGGCACGCTCACGCTCCGACCCGCCGATGTGCTCAAGGGGGCCGGATCGTCCAAGGGGGCCGGATCGTCCAGGGGAGGCGGCTCGAGCGCCGTCGCCGGTAACGATGCGGCCTCTCCGGCCCCGACCGTCGTTCCGGAATCGGCGATGGTCCATGCCGAGTTCGCCCCGCCGGTACTCGCGCCCATTGTTGGGACGTCGCCCGGCCTTGTGGCGGGATCCACGGTGACGATCGCGCTTCCGTTCAAGTTGCCGGCCGGGGCGGAGCTCTCCGACACGTTCCAGCTCGGCTTCCGGTGGGAACCGTTGGTCATTGACCCGCCGCAGGTCTTGCCAGACACGGTCTCGCCGTCGCCATCTGCCACCACCGGGCCAGACAGGGTCTCGCCGTCGCCATCTGCCACCACCGGGCCAGACACGGCCTCGCCGTCGCCATCTGCCACCACCGGGCCAGACACGGCCTCGCCGTCGCCATCTGCCACCACCGGGCCAGACACGGCCTCGCCGTCGCCATCTGCCACCATGGCCCTGCCGTCGCCATCGGCCAGCTCGGGACCAGGCAGCGCCCCGTCGATCTCCAGCGTCGTGCCCGAGACCCCGGGGGAGGTTGTCGCCACGGTTCCCGCCACTGTCGTGGCCGGGATGCTGGTGGCTTCCGTGAGCCTGCCCGACGCTCCCGGCCGGTACCGGCTGCGGACCACGGTCCACGACTCAGGGGGCATCGCCCTGGACGCGACAACAGAAGAGCGCATCGCCTCGCTCGCGGTGCGCGTCAGCCCGCCGGTCTCTGTGGCCTTTGGTGTGTCGGGCGACCTCATCGTGGCGGCGGGCTCCCGCACGATCCTCCCGGTCCGGGTCGCGAACGACGGGGCGCGCCCGTGGAGCGAGCCGAGCTCGTCTGCCGGGGGATCGGGAACCCAAGCGGAGAGCGATCCGCCGTCGCTGGTGATGGCGATGTGGGTGGCCGTGGGCGCGGGCGTGGACACGTCGGGGCTGCTTACGGCCGCCGAGGTTCGGCTGCGGCCTGGCGAAGAGGCCACCATCGAACTGCCACTGATCGCTCCCGATCACCCGGGCAGGTTCCTTGTTCTCCTGGACCTCATGAGTCCCACGTTTGGCTCGCTGGCCACCGCGGGCGTGATCCCGACGCCCATCCGGGTCGAGGTTGTCGCGGCCCCGAACCCCGGCCCCGGCCCGCGCCCCCCGGGCTTGATCGGGCGCTGACGGCGCGCCGGCCGTCGCCGCGCCCTGCCCGGTGCCGAACCTGCTGAGGCCGCGCGCCTGCTCGATCGTGCTGTCCTCGATGGTGCTGAGAGATCATGAGCGAGCGACCGTCAGAGGCCCGGTGCCCGGACCCCCCTGCCTGAGGGGTCCCGACCATTCAACTGCGGGCTGTCGGGGAGCGGCAGTCGAGATGCCTACTTCACTTGCCGGAATGCGCCACAGCGTGACGACCTCGATGGAGGGTCAGCTTCCATCCGCTCGAACCCGGGTGGCGCCATCCAGGCGGGAATCCCGGTCACCGTTGTGATCACGGCCGTCAAACTCAAAGTGTTCGGCGCCCAGAACTGAACGGGAGTCATCGATGCGTCGCGTAGTCGCGCTGTTGCTGGCGGCCAGCCTCGGAGGCGGCCTGGTGCCGGCCGTGAGCGCATCCGTGACCGATCACGCGATCACGGGACTGGATGCCCGAGTCCTCGCACCCGAGGCCTCGACCACTCCTCCGGGTATGGTCACAGCAATCGTCACGATGCGCTCGCAGGCGGACCTCCGCCCTGCCGCCCGCCTGAATCGGAATGCCCGGCAGGTGGCGGTCATCCGGGCGCTGCGCGATCACGCCGGCACCGCGCAGGTCGGGCTGCGGGCCTTCCTCGGCTCGCAGGCGGCCCTCGGCAGGGTTGCGCGCAGCTCGTCCTTCTGGGTCTTCAACGGGATGTCCGTCACGGCCACGCCGGGCGTGATCGCCGCGATCGCGGCCCGTCCCGACGTCCTTCGCGTCGAGCCGGACGAGGTTCCGATCGTCCCCATGGGGACTGTTGCCCGGCTCGACGCAGCCCCAGCCACGCCCACGGCGCCGACCACCGCAGAGCCGAACGTCGCGCTGGTGGATGCTCCCGCCCTGTGGGCGCTCGGTTACACCGGGCAGGGAGTGGTGGTCGCCAACCTGGACTCCGGCGTCGACGTGACGCATCCTGACCTCGCCGGCCGGTGGCGGGGCGGCACGAACTCCTGGTTCGACCCGTATGGACAGCACCCCGCCACGCCGACAGACCTCACTGGTCACGGCACCTCGACCATGGGCGTCATGGTCGGTGGGGACGCGGGCGGCACCTCGATCGGTGTGGCACCGGGTGCGACATGGATCGCCGCGAAGATCTTCAGCGACTCCGGCACGGCCACGGCAACCGCCATCCACAGCGCATTCCAGTGGGTGCTAGACCCCGACGGCAACCCCGCCACAGCCGATGCGCCGCAGGTCGTCAACAACTCCTGGGCGTATGGGTCGCCCGGCTGCAACCTGGCCTTCCAGCCGGACCTCCAGGCCCTGGTCGCGGCCAACATCGTGCCGGTGTTCGCCGCCGGCAACTACGGTCCCGGCGCATCGTCGAGCGTCAGCCCGGCGAACTACCCCGAGGCGCTCGCGGTCGGCGCGACCAACAACTCGAGCGTCGTCGATGCCACCTCGAGCCGGGGTCCCTCCGCGTGCGGCGAGCCATCCACCACCTATCCGGATGTCGTCGCCCCTGGCGTCAAGATCCGCGCGGCCGACCTTCTAGGCATGTACCAGGTGGCCACCGGGACGTCGCTGGCCGCACCGCACGTGAGCGGTGCCATTGCGCTCCTGCTCAGCTCCCACCCCGGACTGACCGCAACGGAGGAGGCCGCGGCGCTGGTCTCTTCGGCAACCGATCTCGGGCCCACCGGACCGGATAGCACGTACGGACATGGTGAGATTGACGGGCTCGCCGCGTACGGCGCCGTAGCCCCCACGCCCACCCCGACCCCCACGCCCACCCCGACCCCGAACCCCACGCCGACCCCCACCCCGACGCCGAACCCGACCCCGACGCCGAACCCGACCCCGACCCCCACGCCCACGCCGAACCCGACCCCGACGCCCATGCCGACCCCGACGCCGACGCCGACCCCCACGCCCATGCCGACCCCCACGCCCCCGCCGACGCCCGACACGGTGGGCCCCGTCGTCACGGGCGCCGCCAGCTCTGTGGCAACGAGCCTCGGGGCCGCGAGCGTCACGATCAGTGCGACGGCCACTGACCCGGTGAGCCCCGGTGGGCCTTCCGCGGTCGTTGCGGGGGAGTCATTCGAGGGTGCAGACCCAGGACCGGGGCTTGCTTCGGCGCTCTCCGCCGCCGACGGCTCCTTCGGAAGCAGCACCGAGGCGCTCTCAGGTTCCGTCCCGACCGCGGGCCTCTCGTACGGCGAGCACCTCCGTTGGGCCCGTGCGCGTGACGCCGCGGGCAACTGGGGCTCCGTGGTCCCGATCCTGCTCACCATCACGCCCGCGGACGCGATCTTCGCGAACGGATTCGAGGGCGGCACGACCGGTGGCTGGAGCGCCAACAGTGGAGGGACCAGGCTCATCATCACCAACGAGGCGGCCTCCGGCGGGTCCTACGGGCTGACCGTCGCCACTGCGGCCACGGGCGCCGCCTACGTCGCCGACACCTCTCCGGCCGCCGAGACCGTGTACCGGGCGCGCTTCACGTTCGCCGCCCACGGGGCGACAACCCCGAGCGGGGCCACCATCGACCTGTTCGCCGGTCTCAGCAGCACCGGGGCCAGGCTCTTCACACTGCAGTACCGGCGAACGACGGCCGGGCTGCCGCAGGTCCGGGCGAGCGTCACCCGCAAGGGCGGCACCTCCACCACGGCGTGGGTGTCCATCACGGATGCGCCGACGGCGATCGAGCTCGTCTGGACGGCAGCGAAGGCCGCGTCCTTCCGGCTGAACGTCGGCGGATCGGTCGTGGCAAGTGTCTCGTCGATCGATACCAGCACGTACAGGCTCGAGGAGGTGCGCCTCGGTGCCGTCGCCGGTACCACCGCCGGGACACTCGGGACGTTCTACCTCGACCGATTCGTGTCCGCGCGGGCCACGCCGCTCGGATCCTGATCTCGGTCGGGCGGCCGCCGGACGCGGGGATCGCGAGGCCCCCGCTCCGGCCGCGCCGGCGGTGGCATGCCGGGCGGCCCATCCGGACGTCGGCTGCAGGACCCTTGTCCCGGTCATTCGAGCAATGGCAGGGTCCAGCGCGTGACAAATGGGCCGGGGGTTC
>Ga0302299_10001697_pt1 | contig 13287 bp, 13 predicted proteins | sample III_Fen_N3_4_FD_198795 | JGI IMG/M metagenome (GOLD analysis project Ga0302299, IMG submission 198795) | Peat permafrost microbial communities from Stordalen Mire near Abisko, Sweden - III_Fen_N3_4 | ecosystem: Environmental > Terrestrial > Soil > Wetlands > Permafrost | place: Sweden: Abisko... | reverse complement strand
CGTCACGGTGTTGGCCTGGACGGCGTCCTGCTGGAACGACGCGCTGCCGACCAGCGTGCCGATCCCGTGCAGCTCGTCGAGGGCCCAGGCGGCCTCGTGTCGCGCCACCGCCTCGAGAAGTGCGACGTCGGCCGCGGCCTCGTCGACGTCGACGCGCGGCGGTGCCTGGTTGACCACCTCGTGCGTCAGGTGCGGGCGCGGGTGCGTACTGTCCTGTCGGGTCGTGTCCGGGTGCGTGGTGTCCGTGGTCGTCAGCGTGCTCACAGCGGCCTCCGATCGTCGGGCGCGTCTCGCGCCTCGACTCGATCCTGCCCCAGTACCGGAGCCTGTGTCGCATAGCCGGACAACCGCTGGCGACTGCGAGGGGATCGGCGCACGATGGTGGTGGTTCGGTGCGCCACGGCGGCACCGGCTGCCCGAGTCGGTCGGGCGCGTGGCGCGGAAAGGGGCGTGGACGATGTCCATGCACGCGAGCGAACGCATCAGCGAACGGGGCACCGGTGGCGCCCTCTTCGCCTCGATCCTGATGATCGTCGGCGGCGCCATGGGCGCGCTGCAGGGCATCGCCGGGATCACCAAGAGCGCCTTCTTCGTGATCCCGCAGGACTACTGGATCACCGCCAGCACCACCGCGTGGGGCTGGACGCACCTGTTCGTCGGCGTCGTCCTGATCGCCGCCGGCTTCGGCATCATGACCGCGGCGACCTGGGCCCGCTGGCTCGGCATCGCGATCGTGGCGGTCTCCGCCGTGGTGAACTTCGTGTTCATCCCGATCCAGCCGTTCACCTCACTGGCCCTGATCGCCATCGACGTCTGGATCATCCACTCCCTGGTCGTGCACAAGCGCGAGCCGGAGATGATCTACCTCGACGCACGCACGGCGACAGCGACCCAGAAGTCGCCCCAGAGCGCCAGCTAGGACGGCTCCCCCGACCCGCGGCGAACGCAGGTCGGGGGCGCACCGACAGGAAGACCGACGAGGCCCCGCGAGCAAGGACGACCGCGGGGCCTTCTCTCGTCCCGCCGACGACAGGCGTCCACGCTGCGGCGCGCGTAGCGTCGAGCACGTGGACGAGGTCATCGTCGTGCAGGGGCTCCGGCGCGACTACGGCCCGGTGCGGGCCGTGGACGACGTGAGCTTCAGCGTCCGGCAGGGCGAGGTCTACGCGCTGCTCGGGCCCAACGGCGCGGGCAAGTCGACCACGGTGGAGATCCTCGAGGGTCACCGCGAACGCACCGCCGGCACCGTGAGCGTGCTGGGAACCGACCCCGCGACCGGAGGACGCGCCTACCGCGAGCGGATCGGCGTCGTCCTGCAGGAGGCCGGCTTCGACGAGCAGTTCCGCGTCGTCGAGCTCGTCGAGATGTACGCCGGGCTCTACCCGCATCACCGCGACGTCGACGAGGTCATCGCGCTCGTCGGTCTGACCGACAAGCGTGACGCACGCACCAAGACGCTGTCGGGCGGCCAGCGCCGCCGGCTCGACCTCGCGCTCGGGCTGGTCGGCGACCCCGAGCTGCTCTTCCTCGACGAGCCGACCACCGGCTTCGACCCTTCCGCGCGCCGTCGCACGTGGGAGCTCATCGCCTCGCTGCGCGAGCTGGGGACGACCATCCTGCTCACCACGCACTACATGGAGGAGGCCGAACGGCTCGCGGACCGCGTCGCCGTCCTCGTCGCCGGCCGCATCGTGGTGGAGGGGACACCTGCCGAGCTCGTGGCACGCGACGCCACGGCCATGATCGCGTTCCACCTGCCCGAATGCGTTGCTGCACAAGGACTTCCCACCCTCTCAGCGCCGGCGACGGTGGTGGGAGCCGACGTCAGCCTGCGGTCGGCCGACCCGGTCGGGGACATGTGGGCGCTCACCGACTGGGCTCGCGCGAACGACGCACGCCTGATCGGGCTGACGCTGACCCGGCCGAGCCTCGAGGACGTCTACCTGCAGCTCACCGGCGGCGAGCCCGGTGACTGACACGGCGCGGGCCGCCTCCCCCGCCATGGCTGTGGGCCGGGCACCCTCGACGTGGCGGCTGCTGCGCGGTCAGTTCCGCTACTGCACGAAGAGCTTCTGGCGTACGCCGGTGGCAGCGTTCTTCACCTTGGTCTTCCCGCTGTCGTTCCTCGTCGTGATCTGCGCCATCGCGGGCAACGCCACCATCGACTCCCGCTCGGGGATCAGGCTCGCGCAGTTCCTGACGCCGGTCTTCGCCGTGTTCGGCGCGTGCATGGCGGCGTTCGTGTCGCTGGCGCTCGGTGTGGCCTATGACCGAGAGGCCGGCGTGCTCAAGCGATTGCGCTCGACCCCGCTGCCGCCGTGGATCCACCTCGCCGGGCGTGTGGCGGCCGCCGTCTGGGTCTCGCTGATCGCCTTCGCGCTCGTGACCGTGGTGGGGGTCGCGCTCTACGGCGTCCAGATCGTGTGGCACACGCTGCCCGCGACCGTCCTCACGTTCGTCGTCGGCGTCGGGTGCTTCGCCGCCCTGGGCCTCGCGGTGGTGTCCCTCGCGCCCACCCCGGGTTCCACCCAGGCCCTGGCCAACGGTGGGCTCATCCTGCTCGCGTTCATCTCCGACGTCTTCGTGGTGGCCCTGCCCCAGTGGCTCGACCGGGTCGGCTGGTTCTTGCCCCTCAAGCACTTCGTGAACGCGGTCGCCGACACCTTCAACCCCAACCTCGCCGACAACGGACCGGCGTGGGACCACCTCGGCGTCCTGGTCGCCTGGGGGGTCGTGGGGGCGCTGGTCGCGCTGCGGATGTTCACCTGGGAGCCCCGGACCGCACGGTCCGCACGCCGGCGCGACCATGTCGGCGACGCGAGCGCCGAGCAGACCGTCGACGGCCCGATGAGCGCCGTAACCTCGACTCCGTCCGTCACGTCGCTCTCCGCCCCTGTCGCAGGGAGGCCCCGGTCCTGGTGGTCGCTGGCCTGGGGGCAGTCGCGGTTCACGACGACCAAGCTGCTGCGCGACCCGTTGTCGATGTTCTTCGCCGTCGCCTTCCCCGCCATCCTGCTCGTCTTCTTCTCCGTCAGCTACGGCCAGGAGGCACGGTGGGGCGGGCTCCCGCTTCCGCAGTACCTGGCGGCGGTGTTCTCCGTCTACGGCGTCGCGGCGATGTCCTACATCAACCTGTCGACCGCCGTCGCGCAGGACCGCTCGACACTCGTCCTCAAGCGCCTCCGCGGCACACCACTGCCGCCCGGCGCCTACCTTGCCGGGCGGATCGGCGGAGCCATGCTCCTCGGGGCGCTGACCGTCGTCGTCGTCTTCGGTCTCGGTGCCGCGCTGTTCGGAGTGCGGCTCGGGGCCGCCGCGCTCGTCATGACCGCGGTCACCTTCATGGTGATCATCGGGTGCGCCACGGCCCTCGGGCTCCTGCTCGCCTCGCTGCTCGACTCCCCGCAGAGCGTGACGGCAGCCGCACTGGCAACCCTGCTGCCGCTGGCGATGGTCTCCGACATCTTCATCAACTCCGCCGAGCTGCCGGCGACCATGTCGGCGATCGGCTGGGCCTTCCCGCTGCGCCACATGTCCGCGATCGCCGTGGCAGCGAGCTCTGGTCAGGGCCTGTCCGCCGGCTGGTGGCAGCACCTGGCCGTCGTCGCGCTCTGGGGGCTCGCCGCGGCGTTGGTCACCTCGCGGATCTTCCGCTGGGAGCCGCGGACCGCGCACGCGCGCAACCACCACCGCCCGGTGTCCTCTGCCGCTGCGTCCTCCGAGTGACCCCTCCCGCCGGCGGCCCGGACCTCACCAGTGCTTGGCACCGCGGAAGACGACGACGGGGCACTCCGCGTGCTGGACGCAGTGCTGGCTCACGGAGCCGAGCAGCATCCCGCGGACACCGCCCATGCCGCGCGACCCGACGACGAGAAGGGTCGCGCGTTTCGACGCCTCCACCAGCACGTGCGCCGCGTGACCGCGCGAGACGGTGAGCTCCACGTGCGGTTCGCTCCCCACCACCTCGGCCACGATCGCCTCGAGGCCCTTGAGCGCGGTGTCCGTGGGGCTCACGTCCTGCGTGCTCGTGATCCACCCGTAGGTGGCGGGCATCTCCCAGACGGCCACGGCCTCGAGGTGGGCATCCATGGCCACGGCGTAGTCGGCAGCCCAGCGCAGCGCACGCTGCGAGGCCTCCGATCCGTCCACTCCGACGATGACACGACCAGCGCTCATGGCACTCGCCTCCCTGCGCCTCCACGCTACGCCGCAGAGGCGGGCGTCTCATCTCGCGCAGCGCGTCCGCGGCGCCGGCGTGCGCGTCGCGTCGACACGCCTCGAACCGTCAGGCGGCGGCGTCCCACCACGCGAGCACGCGCAGCGCGCGCAGGGTGTTCCAGCGGCTCGGCGCGCCCTCGCCGTCCTCGAGCTGGAAGTGCACGCGACCCGGGTGGATCCGGTCGAGCGCCCACCGACCGTCCGGCCGGCGCGCGGAGCGCACGACCTCGACCGCCTCAGCCATGCGCGGATCCGGTGCGGCGCCGCTGCCGCGGAAGTAGTCGAGCGCGCGCAGCACGTCGTAGTGCCAGTAGTAGGGAAACGCGAGCTGGAGATACGCCGCGTCGACGACGTCTCCTGTGCTCCTGCGGCGGAACAGGCCCCGCTCGAGCAGGTACTCCTCCCCCGAGCGTCGCGCCGCCCGAACCTCGGCCGAGCCGCCGGTGGCCCGCGCGAACGCCAGCAGCCCGTCGAGGACGTTGATCGTGGTGTCGAACGACGAGCGGACCGAGCCGTTCTCCGCCTCGCAGTTCCAGCCGCCGTCCTCGAGCCGCTCGTCGAGGACCCGCGCGACGACTGCCGAGACGTCGACGCCGAAGTAGGCACCGGTCTCGATCGTCCGGCCGTTGATGCACGGCTCGACCTCGCCGTCGAAGTAGCGCTGCCCGTCGTGCTCCCAGCGGCAGTTGGCCGCCACGAGCGCGATGGCGCGACGGGCCGAGTCGCTCGCCGGGTCGAGACCGAGGAGCTGCAGGGTCTGCAGCGTGTGCATCGTCGCGGTCCACGGCTGGGCCGGCTCCTCGCCGGTGTAGCCGCCGGGGAAGCACGCGCCGCCGTCCCAGAGCCCGTCGGGATCCTCGAGCGCGAGCAGCCGCGTGCCCCAGCCCTCGCGCTCGACCCGGGCCCGCTCGGCGGCGACGTCGGCGGCCGGCGCGTCCTCGAGGTCGCGGCGCACCTGCCACCGGATGGCCGGGTCGCCCTCGAGCAGCCAGTCGATCTCGCTCATCGCGGCAGGCTACCTCCGGGCGAGGACTCCCGACCCCAGGCTCGGATCCCCTGACGGACCCCGGCGGTGTGGCAACCTGGTCGGGTGAGAGCGTCCGTCGTGCGGGCCACAGCCGCGGTCGCGGGGGTACTGGTCCTCGCCGCGTGCAGCTCCCCGTCGGAGTCCCCGCCCTCGACCAGCGGCGGCTCGTCGCCGTCCACGGCATCGACGTCACCGAGCGGTTCGACGTCGCCCAGCACATCGGCGTCGCCCTCTACCAGCACCGCGAAGCTCGACCTTTACGCCGGCACGGCACCGGCGGTCGCTCCGCGCGGCACCGTCACGACGCGCACGCTGCGCACGCGCGACGGCCGCACGCGCAGCTACCGGCTCTTCGTGCCCATCGGCCCGCTGGGGACCTCGCCGCTGCTCGTCGCGCTGCACGGCGGCCTCGGAAGCAGCGCGCAGTTCTCGTCCAACAGCGGGTTCGACGGGCTGGCCACATCGAACAAGTTCCTGGTCGCCTACCCCGACGGCGTCGGTCGGCTGGCGAACGGTGGCGGCGGGGCGCAGACGTGGAACGGCGGCGACTGCTGCGGCCCGGCCGCGAAGACCAAGGTCGACGACGTCGCCTTCCTGCGCGCGCTGGTCGCCGACGTGTCGAGGGTGCATGCCGTCGAATCGACGCGCGTCTACGCAGCCGGCCACAGCAACGGCGGGATCATGGCGCTGCGCCTGGCGTGCGAGGCCTCCGACGTGTTCGTCGCTGTCGGTGTGCAGTCCTCCGCCCTCGGCGTCGCGACGTGCACCCCGAGGCTTCCCGTGTCGCTCCTGCAGATCCACGGGACTGCCGACACCAACGTGCCCATCGACGGAGGACGCGGCAGCGGCCTGGCGAACGTGTCCTTCCGACCCCCGAAGCAGGCCGCCACGACCCTCGCCGCAGCCGACCGGTGCGACGCCGCGCCCACGACGACCGACGACACCGCGAACCCCGACCTTCGGCTCACCGTGTGGCCCGGGTGCGCCGCTGGCACCGGAGTCCAGTTCCTCACCGTCACCGGCGCGGGCCACGCGTGGATGGGCCATCCGGCGTCGTCCCCGCTCGCCGAGCGGCTGGTGGGCACGCCGTACGCCGGCCTCGACTCGAGCCGCGCCATCTGGTCCTTCCTCGCGGCACACGCCCGCCGCTGACGCAATCTGGTCTCCAGGACAGGTGCGGATTCGTCGGGCAGGATCGAGGGAGCATCCCACCGAACGAGGAGCCGAGATGGACCCCAAGATCGACGAGGCCGTGGGCCGCGCCAAGGAAGCGGCCGGCACCCTGACCGGCAACGACGACCTCAAGGCCGAGGGCGCAGCCGACCAGGCCTCGGCCCAGGCGCAGCAGGCGCTCGACGACGCAGCCGAGACCGCCAAGGGCGTCGTCTCGGACCTGTCCGACAAGGCATCGGGCGCGATCGATGCCGTGAAGGACAAGCTCAGCTGATTCGACCGCAGACTGACGACGTCCCTCCTCGCCTTCCCCGACTCAGGGGGAAGCGAGGAGGGACGTTGCGTCGGCGGCGCAGGCGAGCATCCATCGTGGCTGGATCCGCAGGTAGGCGATGTCCGGCGCCCAGCTCGACGGCGAGGAGCCGTAGAAGCCGGTGAGGTAGTCCTCGATCTCGGCGAAGTCGGGGTGCTCGGGCGTGAGGCGCTCGGCGGTGCCGTGGGTGAAGACGCCGAACGTGTCCCCCCGCGCGTGCGTCGCGCTGACCGCCGGGCGAGCGGCGAGGTGGCGTGCCTTGGTCGCGGTGGCGTCGGTGGTGAAGACCCAGCGGCCGTGCAGCAGGTGGCCGTCGACGCACGAGGTCAGCGGACGCCCGTCGGCCGTCACGGTGGCCACGACGAGCACCTGCATCCCGTCGAGCACGCGCACCATCTGCTCGGCCGCCAGATGCCGCTCAGGCGTCATGATCGCGACCAGGTGCTCGTTGCGGCTCGCCACGCTCTCGTCGAGCAGCCGCTGCAGCCCGACGAGCTCGTCCGCCGTCTCACGCATCGGCACCCCCTCCTGGTGGATCCCGTCACGGCGACGATCGGCCCGAGCCGCGCGAGCCGTCAAGCCCGGACCTGGACGGCGTCACGGCAGGCTCGGCCACCACGCAAGGGCCGCCGGGTTCCATCCCGGCAGGCCCGGGATCGGAGCAGGATGGACAGGATCGGGTGGAGCAGCAACCGAGAGGGAGTGCGTGGGCATGGAGTACCGCTACCTGGGCCGGTCCGGCATGAAGGTCAGCGAGGTCTGCCTGGGAGCGATGACCTTCGGGCGCGAGGCCGACGAGATCACCAGCCACCGCATGCTCGATCGTTTCGCCGACGCCGGCGGCACGTTCGTCGACACTGCCGACGTCTACGGCCCTGGGATCTCGGAGGAGGTTACCGGCACTTGGCTGCGGCGGCAGGACCGCGACCAGTGGGTGATCGCGACGAAGGTCCGGTTCCCCTCGGGACCGGGCGTCAACGACGTCGGCCTGAGCCGCAAGCACATCCTGGCCTCGATCGACGCGAGCCTGCGTCGGCTCCAGACCGACCACGTCGACCTCTACCAGATCCACTGCTGGGACCGCGGCACCCCGTTGGAGGAGACGCTCACGACGCTCGACAGCCTGGTGATCTCGGGCAAGGTCCGCTACATCGGGGCGAGCAACGTCACCGGGTGGCAGCTGCAGAAGATGGTCGACCTGGGACGTGCGCTCGGGCTGGAGCGGATGCTCACGCTGCAGCCGCAGTACAACCTGCTCGCGCGCCCGACCGAGTGGGAGCTGATCCCGGTCTGCCAGGCCGAGGGCCTCGGCGTCATCCCGTGGGCACCGCTGCGCGGCGGCTGGCTCAGCGGCCGCTACACCCGCGAGATGAGCGGGCCGCCCACGGGCTCACGTGTGGAGACGGCCGGCGAGAAGGGCTGGAGCGAGACCTGGGAGGCCTACGCCAACGAGCACACCTGGCGCATCCTCGACGTGCTGCGCGACATCGCCGCCGCGCACGGACGCCCGATCGCGCAGGTCGCCATCCGGTGGGTGTCCCAGCGCCCCGGGGTCACCGCACCGATCCTCGGCGCGTCGACCTACGAGCAGCTCGAGACCAACCTCGGCGCCGTCGGCTGGTCGCTCACCGACGACGAGATGGACCGCCTCACCACCGTGAGCGAGATCCGCAGCCCTTACCCCTACGACGACATGATCAGCTCCGCGCAACGCGACCGCTGACCACGCCGAGCGGGCTCCCGGCGCGACGGGGGTCGACGTCGCACACTGTCGGCATGGCCGATCTCGACGCGCTCGTCGACGAGCTGTACGCGCTGCCGCCGGCGGAGTTCGTCGCTGCTCGCAGTGCGGTGGTCGCCACCGCGCGCGGCGCGGGCGCCAAGGCGTCGGCGTCCGCGCTGTCGGCTCTGCGCAAGCCCACCGTGACCGCGTGGCTGTGCAACCAGCTCGTGCGCGCCCACCGCGACGTCGTCGACGCAGCCATCGCGCTCGGGCCCGAGCTGCGCGACGCGACGGTCGCCGGCGACCGCGACGCGCTGCGCTCCCTCGCCCGTCGACGCACGGCGCTGCTCACCGAGCTCGTCGCCCACGCCCGCGCGATTGCCGACGAGCATGGCCAGGCGATGACGGCCGGCACGCAGCGCGAGCTGGAGTCGACGTTCACCGCCGCGGCTGCCGACCCGGCCGCCGCCGAGGTGGTGCTGACCGGACGCCTCACGACCGCGCTGTCGTTCGAGGGGCTCGGCTTCGAGCAGGGCGCCCTGCCACCGCCCAGCGATACGCCCCGCGGGGAGCGACCGGTCGCGCGCGCATCGACCCCGCGACGCGACACTCCGGGTGCCGCAGGCCCGGGCAGACGCACCGCCCCTCCGGCGCCGTCGAAGGCGCAGGCGCGCGACCACGCTGCGGAGGGGGCGGCTCGTGCCGCGGTCGAGGAGGCCGACACCGCGCTGGCGGTCGCTCGGCTCCAGCAGGCCGATGCCGACGCCGAGGTCGCCGAGGCCGAGCGCGTCCTGCAGGCCGCGATCCAGGCCGAGACCGACGCGGCCGTGGCGCACCGCGACGCTCGGTCGGCCGTCGCCGACGCGCGTGCGGAGATGCAGGACGCGAAGAAGGACGCCTCGGCCGCCGACCGGAACGTCGTCGCGGCGCTCGCGACGCTGGAGAAGGCGACCCGACGCCTGCAGTGACCGGTCAGCGGGAGCTGGTCGCCACGGCCATCCGGTGCGGACCGACGAGCATCAGCGCGCCCGTGGCCGCGAGCACTGCCCCGAGACCGAGGACGTAGAGGTGGCCGGCCGTCTCCCGCAGCTCCACCTCGCCACCGGCGCGCGGGGCCAGCGCACCGAGCAGGATCGCTCCGCACGCGACACCCCACCAACGCCACCCCGGAACTGCCTTGGCTGCCTGCTGCGCGACGCGTTGGCGGTCGACGACGGCGGGCGACGCCTCGGCAGCGGGACGACGCACGAGCGCGGTGTGCCACACCACGGCGAGCAGCACGCCGCCGACGGCGTCGCTCGGGCGGTGCCAGCCGGCCGCGACCGTGCCCGCCGCGACCAGGCTCACCCACGCGACGAGCGGACCCCACCACAGCCGCGCGAGTCGCGGACCCATGGTCGCGGCTACGGCGAGCGCGAACGAGGCGGCGATCGCCGTGTGCCCGCTAGGGAACGACCCGCTCGTGATCGCCTGTCCCGTGCTCGTCGTTCCCGGGTCGAAGGGAAGGATCCGCTTGAGCAGTTCCGCGGACCCGGCTGCACCCAGGACGGACACGGTGATGCGCATCGCAGGGCCGACACCACGTCGCCGAGCGGTGAGCACCGCCAGCACGACGAGACCCACGGCCAGCGTGCCGAGACTGATCGTCGCCAGCGCCAGGCGCTCGATCGTGATCAGGGTGCTGCCGCTGTCCAACCGGCCGGACGACGCCGAGCGGTCCGCCGCATCCACCCACGGAACGAGCCGGATCAGACCGAAGATCACGACCAGGGCCGCGCCCGAGATCCAGCCGATCGCGCGTCGTGACAGTGAGGTCATGGGCACACCGTGCCCGGGCCACATGGACGAACCGTGAGGGCCGCCTGAGACGGGCGTGGCCGCGTCCGCCCACAGGTGGCTCTCAGCGCGCGCGAAGGTGGCCGTCGTACGTTCGCTTCTCCGCACGACCCTCGACGCCAGGAGAACCCCATGCCGATGAGCGACGACCGACGCGTCACCGCCGCCTCTCCGAGGCTCGGGCGACGACCGGGTCTGACGCTCGCCCTGGTCGCCCTCCCGTTCGCGCTCGCCGCATGCTCGAGCGGGTCGAGCTCTGCGGGCACGGCGACGTCGACCGTTCCGAGCGACACGACCAGCGCGTCGGCTTCCTCGACTCCCAGCAGCACGGGCAGCGCCTCCCCCTCCTCGGCCGCGCCCACGTCGACGAGCGCGACTCCGACCGCGCCCCCCAGCGCCACGACGAGCGCGACTCCGACCGCCACCTCGTCGGCGACCGGGTCCGCCAGTCCGTCCGCCACGGCATCCGCGACCGGCACGCCGTCGACGTCCCCGACCCCGTCGGCGACGCCCTCCGGCACCCCGAGCACGGTGTCCCCGTCACCCAGCGGCAGCGTCGCGGGGATCACCGTGGCGTACTCGCCCGTCATCGCCGCGGCCAGTCAGCAGGTGACGGTCACCGCCGGCACGAGCCGAGCCCTGGCCGGCTCGACCGCCTACATCGTCAAGTGGAACGACGGTGCTCCCCGGGTCCTCGGCACCGGCACGGTCATCGGCAGCGGAGGGGTGGCGCGCACGTACGTCCAGCTGTTGCGCACCGGCGTCCTCCAGGTCGTCGTGCCCCAGTCGCCGCTGGTGGCCGGTCCCTTCGACCCGACGACGCCCCTGCGCGCCCAGTCGGCCCGCTTCACCGTCACGATCCGCTAGAGCGCGCTGAACCGAACCGCCGGGCCGTCGGCCCGAGCCGACCACGAGGGGAAGTACGACCGATGCTGGGAGAAGGCGGCAACGTGCCGTACTCGGTCGCCCACGACGACACGGCACCGATCCCGGTCGTCGTGACTCGGCACCCGTGGAGCAAGGTCCCGGAGATCACGGTCTTCTTCTGGATCATCAAGATCCTGACCACCGGGATGGGCGAGACCGCGTCGGACTTCCTCGCCCACACCATCGGACCGCTGGTCTCCGTACCGCTCGGATTCCTCGGGTTCGCGGTGGCGTTCGTGATCCAGATGCGCTCGCGCACCTACGTCGCGTGGAAGTACTGGCTCGCGGTCGTCATGGTCAGCGTGTTCGGGACGATGGCGGCCGACGTCCTGCACGTCGGGATCGGCGTCCCCTACATCGTGTCGACGACCGTGTTCGCGAGCACCCTCGGCGTGCTCCTCTGGCGGTGGCGGGCGCACGAGGGGACCCTGTCGATCCACAGCATCCACACCAAGCCACGGGAGCTCTTCTACTGGGGCACGGTCCTGGCCACGTTCGCACTCGGAACCGCCGCCGGCGACATGACGGCGGTCACCTTCGGGTGGGGCTACCTCACCTCCGGCATCGTCTTCGCGGTCCTGTTCGCGGTCCCGCTGGTCGCCCGGTCGCGATTCGGTGCTCCGGAGATCGCGATGTTCTGGACGGCGTACATCATCACCAGGCCTCTGGGCGCGTCCTTCGCCGACTGGCTCGCTCTTCCGCCCTCGCGTGGGGGCGTCGGCCTCGGCACCGGGCTCGTCACCGTGCTGTGGGGCCTTGCCATCGCAGCGCTGGTCGCCTACCTCGCCTACACCCGCCGCGACGTCGAACGGGACGACGCAGCCACCCGCTAGCGAGCCGATGTCGCGGGCCGTCACAGGTCCGTACGCCGCTCACGGCGGCCTTCGACTCAGCGAGTCACCGCTCGCGTCCGGTGATCGGTGACCTGACCCTGCGGGCGTCGACACATCTTCAGCGGAGTCATAACTTCCCGGGCGCATACTGGGGGTATGGCGACGAGCGAAGTCCTGAGGTCCCGCAAGGCGCGATGGCTGGTTCCCGTGGCCGTCGTCGCCGTCATCACGGTCGGCGTCGGCATCAACACGGCCGTGGCCAACGCAGATCCCGCGCTCCCGGCGCGCACCGCCGCCGACCTCCTCGTGTCGCTCGCCCACGCGCCCAGCCAGCCGTTGTCCGGCACGGTGGCCGAGAACGCCGACCTCGGGATCCCGGCCCTGCCCGGCACCGCGTCGACCTCGCTGTCGTGGCAGTCGCTCATCACCGGGTCGCACACCGCGCGGGTCTGGTACGCCTCGCCGACCCAGGTCCGCGTGTCGCTCGTCGGCGACCTGGCCGAGAGCGACGTCGTGCGCAACGGCAGCGACGTCTGGGTGTGGTCGAGCCGCGACAACACCGCCAGCCACACGGTCCTGCCCGCCGGTGCCGCCACCAAGGCCGACGCCACTCCCCCGATCGACCCCGCGACCGCCGCGGCTCGCGCGCTCGCCGCGATCGACCCCTCCACGGCGGTCACCGTCGACGGCACGAGCCGGGTGGCGGGCCGCCCCGTCTACGAGCTCGTCCTCGCACCTCGGGCGAGCGCGTCACTCATCGGCCAGGTGCGCCTCGCGATCGACAGCGAGACCTCGGTCCCCCTGCGCGTGCAGGTCTTCGCGCGAGGCGCCTCCACGCCCGCGTTCGAGACGGCCTTCACGTCGATCTCCTTCGACACCCCCGCCGCCTCGGTCTTCGCGTTCAGCCCGCCGCCCGGCGCCCAGGTGTCGGAGTCGACGCTGCCCACCGCCGGCGTGAAGCCGCCCAGCGGGTCGGACACGATCACCGCGACGAAGGGCGCACGGCCGACCGTCATCGGCACCGGCTGGACCTCGGTCGTCGAGATCCCTGACGCCGGAGCCCTCATGAGCGGTTCCGGGTCGGCGCAAGGCAGCGGCGCCTCGACCACGGCGGCACTGATGAAGGCCACGACCACGGTCACCGGCAGCTTCGGCAGCGGCCAACTGCTGCAGACGTCGCTGGTGTCGGTGCTGCTGCTCGCCGACGGGCGCGTGTTCGTCGGCGCCGTGACCCCCG
>Ga0302299_10001694_pt1 | contig 13294 bp, 9 predicted proteins | sample III_Fen_N3_4_FD_198795 | JGI IMG/M metagenome (GOLD analysis project Ga0302299, IMG submission 198795) | Peat permafrost microbial communities from Stordalen Mire near Abisko, Sweden - III_Fen_N3_4 | ecosystem: Environmental > Terrestrial > Soil > Wetlands > Permafrost | place: Sweden: Abisko... | reverse complement strand
AGCTCTCGGCAGGTCAGGTCGGCTCGATCCTGACGCCGATCTCGTACCTGGTCTCCATCGCCGTCATCGTGGCCATCGCTGGGCGGAGGATGCGGCGGATGGAGTTCTGAGGCCGGGCGGCCACGGGCCAGGGCCAAGCGGCGGCGCATCCCGACGGGTGCGCCGCCTTTCATGTGCCTGCGGGCATGGATGGCCGGTACCTGCGGGTCATGGACGCCTCCCCGCACGTCGGTACCGTGCAGGCATGAGCTCGGCCCTTCCGCGCACCACGATCGCAGCACCGCACGCGTCTCCTGGGGACCTCCGCCCCGTGGTCGGCCTTGGGGCGCATGGTCGGCGGTTGGGCGCGCTGACGGGCGCCTACTCGCTGCTCGGTTTCGGCGCCGTGGTCGTGGCTACCGTCGCGTTCACCCCGTTCTTCGCAGCGATCCGGCTGCCGTATGCCCCATTCGGTGTCGATCCGGCGCTCGGCGGACTCGCGCTGTGGGTCGCGATCTGCCTCGCGACAGCGACCCAGGGCACTCGGGCGGCGGGGCAGGTCCCGTTCGTCTACTCGATCGCACCGGTCATGGCGGCAGGGCTGCTCGGTGGTCCCGCCGCTGCCGCATGGGTCGCGCTCCTCGGCACCATCCCGCTGCGCGCGCTCGGCGCCGGGATCCCCACGTCAGACCTGGTCGCCGGTCATGCGGTGCGCTGCCTGGCCGCCACGGGCGGAGCAGTCGTCATGCTGGCCGTCCGAGTGCTGCCGATCGAGCCACTCCAGCTTCGCGACCTCGGGGCGATCCTGCTCGGGACCGCCGTGGCGGTCACCGTCGAGCAGGGTATGGGGCTCGGCCTGTGGTTCGCCCGAACCGGCCGCCATCTGAACGAGGCATTCGCAGTCCTCAGCCGGGTCGACTGGGCGATCGCGGCAGCGGCCGAGGCTTGCATCGCGTGGCTTGCTGCGCTGGTCTACTTCCAGGGACTGTGGTGGGCCCCGGTGCTGATCGTCGTCGCGGACCTCGCCGCCAGCCGGTCGCTGGCTCACTATCAGTCGAGTTGGCGGCTTCGATACAGCGAAAAGACAGGCCTTCCGACGAGATACCTGCTCGACCGCTACTGGTGCGATCTCCCACGAAGCGACGGGCCACAGCCCGGCCGTTGCCTGTTGTACCTCGATCTCGACGGCTTCAAGCGCGTCAATGACGACCACGGTCACCAGGTCGGTGACGACGTCCTCCGCGAAGTCGGCAGGCGGCTCCAGTCCGCCGTCGGTCCGACCATGTTCGTCGCGCACCTCCACGGCGACGAGTTCGTCGCGGTCGTGACGGGCGTCCGTGACGCGATCGGGGCCGAGGCGGTCATCGAGTCGCTCCAGGGCCTGATCGACCCGCCCATCGAGCACCTTGCGCGCGGGCCTCTCCGTGTCTCGGTGACAGCAGGGGTCTGCCTGGTCGAGTCGCTCAGCGAGCTGAGGCCCGCGGGCGCTGTCGATGGTCGCTCCTGGTCGAGGGAGGAGCTCGGGAAAGCCGAACTTGATGGCTATCTGAAGGTCGCCGACGCGGACATGAGCCGTCGCAAGGACCGCGACGATCGCCGTCGGACCCGGGATCGGCGAGCGCTCGAATAGCGGCCAACGAGCCTCCGCGCCCACCGGAAGCCAGGACGGACACCCGAGGTCGTCGCACCATTTGAACGAAGCGGGCACGATGTCGCCCATACGTGTCATGAAGCTACTGATCGCGATCGCTCTCGCCGCCTCCATCGTGGCCGGCTGCACGAGCGCCGCCGGGGCGAACCCGGGCGTGCCGATCGTCCTGCCGAGCGCCGATCCCGCACCGGGTCAACCCGGCGTCGCCGCCCGGCCGGCCCTGCCGTCGCGGCCGACCCTGGCCCGGCTCATCGGCCAGAAACTGGTCGTCCGGATGGACGGCACGACCGCCAGCGCGTCACTGCTCGGTCGGATCCGGCGTGGCGAGATCGGTGGGGTGATCCTCCTGGGTGCCAACATCACCACGCGAACCGCGCTGATCGCCCTCACGAAGACCCTGCAGGCCGCGGCCAAGGCGGCCGGCCGGCCACCGCTTCTGATCGGGGTCGACCAGGAGGGCGGCTCGATCAAGCGGATCTCGTGGGCGCCACCCACCCTCTCGCCGCCCCAGATCGGCGCCCTCAAGCTGTCGTCGGTCGCCCTCGCCCAGGGCACGAGCACCGGCGCCGCGCTCAGGGCCCTCGGGATCAACGTGGACTTCGCGCCCGTCGCCGACGTCCCGGCCTCGGCGGCGTCGTTCATCGCCAAGCAGGGCCGGGCGTTCTCGACCTCGTCGACGCGCACCGCGACGCTGGCCGACGCCTTCGCCCTCGGCCTCCGATCCGAGGGCGTGCTGCCGGTGATGAAGCACTTCCCCGGCCTCGGGTTCGCGACGAAGGACACGGACAGCTCGGTCGTGGACATCCTCCAGTCCAGGGCGCTGTTGGCCGCCGGGCTGCGGCCGTACAAGACGGCGATCGCCCACGACATCCCGATGATCATGCTGTCCAACGCCACGTATGCCGCCTACGACGGCGTGAACGCGGCGGGTTGGTCGTCGGCGATCGGGACGACCCTGCTCCGCCACGACCTCGGCTTTGCGGGCGTGACGATCACGGACTCCCTCGACGGTACGGCGCACTCGCGCGGCCTCTCGACAAGGGTCCTGGCGGTGCGAGCGGCGGCGGCCGGCACGGACATGATCCTCATGACCGGCTCCGAGGCGACGACAGCGTCGGTCTTCACGACGCTGCTCGACGATGCGGAGGACGGCGCCCTGCCGATCGCTCCGCTCCAGGCGTCGTACGACCGGATCCTGGCGCTGAAGGCGAGCCTCTGACCGAGGGCCGGCCGCGGTCCGGGGGTTCGACCGCGCTACCATCGACGGGATGCAGACCCAGCGGATCCAGGTAGCCGACGGCGTCGACCTGGCCGTCGATCGCTGGGATCCACCGGTGGCGCCGACCGGCGTGCCATTCGTGCTCGTCCACGGCCTCGCCTCGAACGCCCGGATGTGGGACGGCGTCGCGGAGGCCCTCGTCGCGGACGGGCATCCGGCCTGGACCGTCGACCTGCGCGGGCACGGCCGCTCGGCCAAGCCCGACGGCCTCTATGACGTCCCGACCGTCGCCGACGACATGGCCGTCCTGATCGAGCGCCTGGGCCTGGACCGTCCGGTGGTCGCCGGCCAGTCGTGGGGCGGCAACGTCGTGCTGGAGCTCGCGGCCCGTCACCCGGGATCGGTCGGCGCGATCGTCTGCGTCGATGGCGGCTGGCTCGAGTTGCGCCGCGACTTCCCGGACTGGCCGGCGTGCGAACGAGCGCTGGCGCCGCCTCACCTGATCGGCCGGCGCTTCGACGAGATCGAGGGGTACATCCGGTCCGGCCACCGCGACTGGCCGGAGAGCGGCATCCGCGGGACGCTCGCCAACTTCGAGGTCCGCCCCGATGGCACGATCGCTCCCTGGCTGACCTTCGAGCGACACCTCGTGGTGCTCCGCGGTCTCTGGGAGCATCGACCGACCGAGCGCTACGCGGACGTGGCCGTCCCGGTCCTCCTAGCCCCGGCCGAAGCCGTCGCGTCGGGTCGCGACGCGCGCAAGCGTGAGGCCGTCGAAGCGGCCGCCAACGCGATCCCGGATGCCCGGGTGCGCTGGTTCATCGGCGACCACGACATCCACGCCCAGCATCCGGACGAACTGGCGGGTGTGATGCACGACTTCGCGACGGCGGAGGTCGCGCGGTGAGCGGGCCGCGCATCCTCGCGATCATGGGCTCGGGCGAGACGGCGCCCACGATGGCGAAGGTCCACCGCTCCCTGTTCGATCGCCTCGGGCCCGACCCGGTCCCGGCCGCCATCCTCGACACGCCCTACGGATTCCAGGAGAACGCGGACGACCTGAGCGCCCGGACCGTCCAGTTCTTCGCGGAGAACGTGGGCCGTCCCGTGACGATCGCCTCGTACCGGACCCGTGACGTCGATGCCGTCACGACCGCCACGGCGGTCGCACGCGTCCGCGAGGCGCGCTACCTCATGGCCGGACCCGGCAGCCCCAGCTACGCGCTCCGCCACTGGGCGGACGGCCCGATCCCCGCGGCGCTCGCGGACGGCCTGCGCGACGGCGGCATCCTGACGATGGCGAGTGCCGCGGCGCTGACGCTGGGCGTCGTCACGATCCCGGTCTACGAGATCTACAAGGTCGGCGCCGATCCGACCTGGCTGCCCGGCCTCGACCTGCTCGGTCCGGCGGCCGGCCTGCGCGCCGCGGTCGTCCCGCACTACGACAACGCCGAGGGCGGCAACCACGACACCCGGTTCTGCTACATGGGCGAGCGGCGGCTGCGGGCGCTCGAGGCGCAACTCCCGGCCGGGGTCTTCATCCTGGGCGTCGACGGCCACACGGCGCTGGTCCTCGATCTCGACCGGGGGATCGCGACGGTCGCGGGCCTCGGCGGCGTGACCGTCCGGGTCGACGGTCGGGGCACGGTCTTCCCGAGCGGCAGCGAGGTGGCCATCGAGACGCTCGCCGAGGTCGCAGCCGGACTGGCCGATGGCCAGGCCGTCGACATCGGCTGGGAACCGACGTCCCGTGTCCCGGGTCGCCGGGAAGCGAGCGACGATGCCCGGCCCGCACGCGCCGTCGAGCCGCTGCCGGACGAGGTCGCCACCCTCGAGGGCACGTTCATCGCGGCCCTGACCCACGACCAGCCGCGCGACGCGGTCGCGGCGCTGCTCGATCTCGACGACGCCATCGAAGCCCGGATGCGCGCCGGCGAGGACAGCCCGGACCTCGATACCGCCAGTGCCACCTTCCGCTCGCTGATCGTCCGCCTGGGTGAGGCGGCCGCATCCGGGACGGCTGACCCGCGCACGGCGATCGGGCCGTTCGTCGAGGCGCTGCTGACCCTGCGGACGCGAGCGCGCGACGCACGCGATTGGCCGAGCGCCGACCTCATCCGCGAACAGCTGACGGCCGCCGGGGTCGAGGTCCGCGACGGCGCGGACGGATCCAGCTGGGACCTGCCCGACCGCTGACTCAGCCCAGCCGGACGCTCGCGAGGCGCTCCGCTTCCTGCAGGGCCGGCATCGATCCGGTCACCGCGGCGAGGAACTCGGCCCGATCGAGCGCCCAGAGGCGCACGTCGGTCGTCGCGATCACCGAGGCCGTCCTCGGCACATCGCGGAGCAGGGCGATCTCGCCGAAGGTCGCACCAGGGCCTAGCGACGGACGCGAGTCGCCCGCGACCGTGACAGCCACCTCCCCGGCCTCGACGATGTAGAACCGGTCACCCGGATCGCCCTCCCGGATGACGACGGTGCCGGCCGGAGCGACGATCGACTCGAGGTGCCGGGCGAGTGATTCGAGGATGGCCGGGCGGAGCGCGGAGAACATCGGGACCGCCCGGACGACGGCCAGCTCCCTCGTCGGCAGGACGACCCGGGCGTCGATCGAGGTGAATCGGCGGACCGACAGCAGGGCGAGCGCCGGCAGGAGGAGGCCGAGGAGGATCAGGGCGACGTCGAGGCCGAACAACACGACGATGGGGACGATCAGCAGCGAGCCGAGCGCCTCGCCGATGAGCTGCAGGCCCTCGAGCGCCCCGAACACGCGCGCTCGAAGGTCGTCCGGCGTGATCCGCTGGAGCGAGGTCTGGCCGGCCACGTCCAGCACCGCCAGCCCGATCCCGACGAGGACGAGCAGGATCGCGGTCGAGGCCGGCGCCGGTCCGATCCCGATCAGTGCGACGGGGATCCCGACCATGACGGCGGCGAAGCCGAGCCAGCGCGCCAGGCGACGCCGCCCGACCAGCGAGATGGTGGTGGCGCTGCCCACGATGATCCCGACGCCCATGGCCGCAGCCAGGTACCCGGCCCCCGCATCGTCCATGCCGAGGAGGTCGATGGCGATCAGCACGATCATGACTTCGAGGCCGCCGAAGATGACGAGCCGGCCTGTCAGCATCGCCACGACGACCAGGACGTCGCGGTCCCGGGCGATCAGGCGCAGGCCATCGAACAGGCCCAGGCTCGAACCCGCGTCTTCGTCGCCGGGCCCCACGTCGCCTGCCGACCCACCTTCGCCCCGGTCACGGGTCTCCGCCCCGGCCCCGGCCCCGGCCGACCGGTCCGGTGCCCCGACGATCCGCCGATCGAGCAGCAACGGCAGGCAGCCGGCGATGAGTAGCGCGGCCCCCATCGCGAGGAACGCGGCCGCGGTGGTCGATCCCGAGAGGATGAGCCCGACGACGAGCGGACCGACCAGCCCGCCCACGCCTTCGGCCGTGCTCGCCAGGGCGTTGGCCGCGGTGAGTTCGTCCGGCGATTCGGCGAGGTCCGGGAGGAGGGCCGCCTGGAGCGGCCGGGTCTGGGTCATCGTGATCGTGGCGACCATGGAGACGACGTAGACCGCGAGCGCGGGCGCGCCCCCGACGATGGCAAGCCCCGTCACGAGCAGGGCCGCGGCCTGCGCCACGTACCACCCGGCGAGCAGCCGGCCGCGTGGGAACCGGTCGCCGAGGGCGGCGAGGAACGGCGCCAGCAGCGCACTCGGCAGCAGCTGGGCGACCGCCACGATCCCGACCGATGCCGGGCCGGTCGCGTCGTAGGCGTAGACGAGGATCGCGGTCCACGCCCCGAGCTCGACCGCGTTGAACGCGAAGAAGGCGAGCAGGACGGACCGGATCGCGCGATTCCGGAAGGCGGCCCCCGCGACCCGCAGGGAGGCGGCGAAGGAGGTCATGCGGGCCGGCACCCGCGAAGCATGCCGGAACGGACGCCCGCTTCGGGCGCCGTCCGCGCGTGGCGCGACGTCGGCGCTGTCGCGAGATCCCTCGGCCTCAGCGCAGCTTGGCGACCAGCGCCAGCACCTCGTCGCCGTAGGCTTCGATCTTGGCCGGGCCGACACCCTTGACGCGGCGCAGCGCCGCGGCACTCGGCGGCTTCACGTCGGCGATGGCGGCGAGGGTCTGGTCATGGAACACGACATACGGCGGCACCGCATCCTCGCGGGCCCGGGCCGTGCGCCAGGCACGGAGCGCGGCGAACAGCGGATCGTCGTCCGCCACGCCGTACGGGTTCGCGGCCGCGGCCTTGCTGGCGGTCTTGCGCGCTCCCTGGTCCGCGGCGAATCGATCGGGCAGTTGCGTCACCCGGTGCTCGCCGCGCGGCCGCAGGTCGGCGAGGAACCGGCTCGCTTCGCGGCGTGTGGTTCGACCGCGGGTCTCCCGCTCGGCCGCCCACGAGATGGCGAGATGGCGCCGGGCGCGGGTGATCCCGACATACAGCAACCGACCTTCCTCGGCGAGCAGCTCCTCGTCATCGAACGCCTGGCGGATCGGCAGGAGTCCTTCCTCGAGCGCCGGCAGCGCGACCGCCTCCCACTCGAGGCCCTTCGCCCGGTGGTAGGTCAGCAGGTTCACGCCGTCGGCGGATCCCGAGCGTTCCGCGACCCGCCGTCGCTCGAGCTCGGCCAGGTAGCCATCGAGGTCGACCCGGGCATCCTTGCGGGTGAGCGTGCTGAGGATGTCGAGGAGCGTATCGAGGGCCGCCGTCCGTTCCCGTGCCTCCTCGCCGGCGTGGCCGGCGACCACGTCGTCGTCGTACCCGAGCTTGGCCGCCCAGAGGCCGCGGATCTCCGCGCCGAGGGCGAGTCCCGTGGACGTCGACGCGGCCCGTCGGGCGATGTCGATCGCGCCGCGGACGTCGGGGCGATCGAAGAAGCGGACCCCGCGGACCTGGTAGGCGATGCCGGCCCGGGTCAGCTCGGCCTCGATCGGGGCGAGCTGTGCGTTGATGCGCACGAGCACGGCGACCGCGGAGGGGGCCACGCCCTCGGCCAGGCGCTCGCGGATCCAGCGCGCGAGGGCGGCCAGTTCCGCGGCTTCGGTCCCGTGCCGTGCGACCGTCGCGGCCGGCCCGGACGGCTGGGTCGCCACGAGCCGCTTCGGTCGCCCGGTCGAGGCGAGCAGGTTGTTGGCGAGCGCCAGGATCTCCGGCGACGAACGGTAGTTCTCGAGCAGTTCGACGACCCGGGCGTCCGGATACCTCGAGGCGAATCCGGTCAGGAACTCGCTCGTCGCCCCGGTGAACGTATAGATGGTCTGGTCTTCGTCCCCGACGACGCACAGATCGCGCCGGTCGCCCAGCCACAGCTCGAGCAGGCGCTGCTGGAGCGGGTTGGTGTCCTGGTATTCGTCCACGCTGAACCAGCGCTTGCGCGCCCGGACCGTCTCGGCCGCGAACTCGTCGGTCTCGAGGACGTCGATCAGCCCGACGAGCAGGTCGTCGAAGTCGATCCGGCGCGCGCGCGTCTTGGCCCGTTCGTAGCCGGCGAAGACCCCGGTGAACAGATCGATCGGGATCGGGGTCTCGCGGGTCGGTCGCGAGGGCGTGCCGGCGGCCGCGGCGGCATAGGTCGTCGGGGTGAGTCGGCGGCTCTTGGCCCACTCGATCTCGTCGGCCAGGTCCTTCGCGGGCGTGAACCGATAGTGGCCCGGCAGGGCGCGGGCGATCGGGACCAGGAGCGACATCTTCGAATCGAGCAGGTCCGGCAGCGGCTCCCCGTCGTGACCGAGGGGCCAGAAGTGCCGGAGCTGGCTGAGGGCGTGGGCGTGGAACGTGCGGGCGGTGACACCGGGCAGTCCGAGGTCCGCGAGCCGCTGGACCATCTCGCCGGCGGCCTTCTCGGTGAAGGTGACGACGAGGACCTGGTCGGCCGAGACGACATCCGTCGCGATGGCGTAGGCGGTCCGACGGCTGATGACGCGCGTCTTGCCCGAACCGGCGCCCGCCTGGATCGCGACCGGGCCGCTCGTGAGGAGGACGGCTTCCCGCTGGGCGTCGTTCAGGTCGTCGAGCAACCGCGCGGGATCCGGGATGGGCACGCAGCCAGTATGGACGCCGTGGCTTCACCACGGATCATCCGCGCGTGGAGGGCGAGCGTCGACTGTGCGACGATCGCCGGATGCGATCCACCCTTGCCTCGGCCGACGATCGATACGACGTCGTCATCGTCGGCGCCAGGGTGGCAGGCTCGGCGCTCGCGAGCTTCCTCGGCGACCGCGGGTGGCGCGTGCTCCTCGTCGACCGGGCCACGTTCCCGAGTCCGACCATCTCGACCCACTTCTTCCGGGGCGCCGGCCTCGTCGGCGTCCTCGACGACCTTGGGATCCTCCCGCAGGTCCTCGAGACCGGCGCCCCGCCGCTGACCCAGGAGTTCAACTACGAGACCGGGGCCACGACCGGCGCAGCGGGGCCGCCGCAGGACCCTGGGACGATCGGCTTCGCCCTGTCCGTCCGCCGCGAGCCGCTGGACGCGCTGCTGGTCGAACGTGCAGCGGGGACACCGGGCGTCACCGTCGTCGAGGGCGCCCAGGCCACGGCGATCCTGACCGACGGGTCCGAGGTCGTCGGCCTGACCGTGCGCGGCCCGGACGGCGAGCGGGAGGTCCGAGCTCGGCTGGTCGTCGGAGCCGACGGCCACAACTCGACCGTGGCGCCGCTGGTCGAGGCGCCGATCCAGGTCGACGAAGGTCGCGTCCGCGGCTGCTTCTACACGTACGTGTCGGGCTTCCCGGGACCAGACGGTGGACCGCCGGACGGCCCCGAGTTCTCCCTCGACGATGACGAGATGGCGTACGTGTTCCCGAGCGATGCCGGGACGGCCTGCGTGGCCCTGTCGGTGACGCTCGCTACGTTCGCCGAGATGCGGGGCGGCGGGCTGGACGCCTTCCGCGACCGCCTCCATCACCACCGGGGTCTCGCCGAGCGGTTCGACGCCTCCAGCCCGGCGAGCGGACTCCTGGGCCGCGGACCGCAGACGAACCTCGTCCGCGTGCCGGTCGGAGCGGGCTGGGCCCTGGTCGGCGATGCCGGGATGCAGCAGGATGCCTGGACCGGGCTCGGCATGGACAACGCGGGCGTCCACGCCCGGTTCCTGGCGGGCGCCATCGACGACTGGTTCACGGGCCGGGCGACGCGCGAAGAGGCGATGGCCGGGTTCCACCGCGACCGTGACGCGCACGCCCTGCAGGGCTTCGAGCAGACCGTGTCGCTCGGTCGGGATCTCCGCCAGCTGGCCTAGTGCGCGGCCGACGCCTCGCCGTACTGCTCGGCCAGGATGCGAGTCGCGGCCAGGACGATCGGCTCGAAGTCGGCGGGCCGCTCGGCGGCATGCGCTTCCAGGCCCGCCACCATCCTCGGCTCCCAGAACGCGTGCAGGTGATAGGCGACCTTGACGGCCGCCTCGTCGTCGGAGACGTAGGTGAACTGGCGCGAGATCTGGTTCGCCATGCGGACCAGGTCGCGGTCCAGGCCGTGCTTAGGCACGCGGGTCGGCGGCCTCCGTGCGGACGGCCGAAGCATGCGCGCCCGAGGCACCGGCTCCCGAGGCGCTCACGCCCGATGCGCTGATGGCACTCGCGGCGCCCACCTCCACGAGCGTGGATTCGAGCGGCACCTGGTGCATGATCAGCGGCCGCGTCGTCGGGGCGGGCGTGACCTGGACGGCCGTCACCTTGTATTCGGGGCAGTTGGTCGCCCAGTCGGAGAATTCGGTCGTGACGACGTTCGCGCCCGTGACCGGGTGGTGGAACGTCGTGTACACGACGCCCGGGGGCATCCGCTCCGACAGCTTGGCCTTCAGGGTCGTCTCGCCAACCCGGCTCGCCAGCGAGACCCAGTCGCCGTCGTGGATGCCGCGCATCTCGGCGTCGCTCGGATGGATGTCGAGGACGTCCTCGGGATGCCAGGTGTTGTTCTTGGTGCGGCGAGTCTGCGCGCCGACGTTGTACTGCGACAGGATCCGGCCGGTCGTGAGCAGCAGCGGGAACTTGCGATTGGTCCGCTCGTCCGTCGGCACGTAGGCCGTCTCGACGAAGTGGCCCTTGCCGCGGACGAACCCGTCGACATGCATCGTCCGCGTCCCGTTCGGGGCGGCGTCGTTGCAGGGCCACTGGATGCTGCCCAGCTCATCGAGCTTCTTGAACGACACGCCCGCGAACGTCGGGGTCAGGGCGGCGATCTCGTCCATGATCTCGGACTCGTTCGCGTAGGCCATGTGGTAGCCCATCGCGGCCGAGATCTCGACGACGACCTCCCACTCCTGCTTGCCGGTCACGGGCTTCATGACCGGGCGGACGCGGTTGATCCGGCGCTCGGCATTGGTGAACGTCCCGTCCTTCTCGAGGAACGAGGTCCCCGGCAGGAAGACGTGGGCGTACTTGGCGGTCTCGTTGAGGAAGAGGTCCTGGACGACGACCAGGTCCATCGCCATGAGCGCAGCGGTCACGTGCTGCGTGTTCGGGTCCGACTGGGCGAGGTCCTCACCCTGGATGTAGATGCCGCGGAACGTGCCGTCGATGGCGGAGCTCAGCATGTTCGGGATGCGCAGGCCCGGCTCCGGGTGGATCGGGGCGCCCCACAGGTCGGCGAACAGCTCGCGGACCGTCGGATCGGACACGTGCCGGTAGCCCGAGAGTTCGTGCGGGAACGAGCCCATGTCGCACGAACCCTGGACGTTGTTCTGGCCGCGGAGCGGGCTGACGCCGACGCCCTCGCGTCCGATGTTGCCGGTCGCCATCGCCAGGTTGGCCATGCCCATGACCATCGTGGAGCCCTGGCTGTGCTCGGTGACGCCCAGGCCGTAGTAGATGGCGGCGTTCGGGGCGGTCGCGTAGAGACGGGCGGCGGCGCGCAGTTCGGCCGCGGGCACGCTCGTGATCGGCTCCATCGCCTCGGGGCTGTTCTCGGGCCGGGCGATGAACGCGGCCCACTCGGCGACGTCCTCGCAGCGCTCGTCGACGAACGCCTGATCCATCAGCCCCTCGGTGACGACGACGTGGGCCATCGCGTTGATGACCGCCACGTTCGTGCCGGGGAGGAGCTGGAGGTGGTGGCTCGCCTCGATATGCGGGCTGCGGACGAGGTCGATCCGGCGCGGGTCGATGACGATGAGCTTCGCGCCCTGGCGCAGGCGTCGCTTCATCCGCGAGGCGAAGACGGGATGGCCGTCGGTGGGGTTGGCGCCGATGACGACGATGACGTCCGCCTTGGCGACCGACGCGAAGTCCTGCGTCCCGGCCGACGTCCCGAAGGTCGTCTTGAGGCCGTAGCCCGTCGGCGAGTGGCAGACCCGCGCGCACGTATCGACGTTGTTGGTGCCGAATGCCGCGCGGACCATCTTCTGGACGAGGTAGACCTCTTCGTTCGTGCAGCGCGACGACGTGATCCCGCCGATCGCGCTGGCGCCGTACTGGGCGGCGATCTGCTGGAAGCGGGTCGCCGTGTAGGCGATGGCCTCGTCCCAGCTGACCTCGCGCCACGGATCCTCGATGGTGTCGCGGACCATCGGCTTGGTGATCCGATCCTTGTGGCTGGCGTAGCCCCAGGCGAAGCGGCCCTTGACGCACGAGTGACCCTCGTTCGCCCCGCCGTTCTTGTACGGGACCATGTTCACGACCGTGTCGCCCTGCATCTCGGCCTTGAACGAGCAGCCGACGCCGCAGTAGGCGCACGTCGTCAGGACGCTCCGATTCGGTGGTCCGAGCTGGATCAGGGTCTTCTCCTGGAGCGCATCGGTCGGGCACGCCTGGACGCACGCGCCGCAGCTGACGCATTCGGAGTCGAGGAACGGCTGGTCCTGGCCGGCCGAGACGCGCGAGTCGAACCCGCGTCCCGCGATCGTCAACGCGAACGTGCCCTGGACCTCGTCGCACGCTCGGACGCAGCGCGAGCAGACGATGCACTTGGCGGCATCGAACGCGAAGTACGGGTTGCTGACATCCTTGGCCGCGTCCTGGTGACTCGTCTCGGGCTGGCCGTAGCGGACCTCGGTCAGACCGACCGTGTCGGCGAGGTCGTGCAGCTCGCACCCGTGACCGCCGCCCGACAGGCAGTCCTGCGGGTGATCGCTGAAGTACAGCTCCATGACGCCCGAGCGCAGGCGCTGCACCTTCTCGGTCTGGGTCTTGACCGACATGCCATCGCTGCATGGCGTCGTGCACGACGCGGGTGTCCCGCGGCGGCCGTCCACCTCGACGACGCAGAGCCGGCACGAGCCGAAGGCGTCCAGGGAGTCCGTCGCACAGAGCTTGGGGATATCGATGCCCGCGGTCGCGGCAGCGCGCATGATCGAGGTGCCCTCGGGGACGTCGACGTTGCGCCCGTCCACCTGGACATGGACCGTCGCGGGGCCCGGCCGTGCCTTGGTCCCGAAGTCCTGCTCCCGGATGAGCGTCATGCCTGGCCTCCACTCGTGGGCGCGGCGACGGGCCGCTCGAAATCCT
>Ga0302299_10001693_pt1 | contig 13297 bp, 9 predicted proteins | sample III_Fen_N3_4_FD_198795 | JGI IMG/M metagenome (GOLD analysis project Ga0302299, IMG submission 198795) | Peat permafrost microbial communities from Stordalen Mire near Abisko, Sweden - III_Fen_N3_4 | ecosystem: Environmental > Terrestrial > Soil > Wetlands > Permafrost | place: Sweden: Abisko... | reverse complement strand
GCCGTACCCGGCCCTCGTCGAGGTGGTAGCTGAGCCCCACGATCGCGCAGGCGCCGTCGCGGATGCGGTCGGCGACCGCGCGCGAGCGTTCCTCGATGAAGTCGCAGGTGTGCCTGATGTGCTCCTCGATGAGCCCGTCGAGCGCGGCCTCGTCGGTCAGCGCGGCGCTGTCGAGCCCGGCGGTGATGAGGCTCGGACCGACCCGCTCCACGATGTCGCGCACGAAGCCGCCCGGCACCCGGCCGGTCAGGTGGGCCTTCAGGGTGGCGACGACCGCGCCGCAGTGGTCGTGGCCGAGGACGACGATGAGCGGCGTCCCCAGCGCGGTGACCCCGAACTCGATCGAGCCGAGCACCCCGGTGTCCACGACGTGCCCGGCCGTCCGGACGACGAAGAGGTCGCCGAGGCCGCGGTCGAAGATGATCTCGGCAGCGACCCGGGAGTCGGAGCAGCCGAAGACGACGGCGAACGGGTTCTGGCCCGCGGCCAGCTGGGTGCGGCGGTCGACGTCCTGGTTGGGGTGCTCGCGACGACCGGCCACGAAGCGGGCGTTGCCCTGGCGCAACCGGTGCCAGGCCTGCGCCGGGGTGGTGACCTCCGGGACCTGCTCGTCCTGCCCGGTGCCGCCGGCACTGACGCCGCCGTCCTCGCTCGCGCCGTCGTCCACGCCGTCCCTGCCCGGGCCGTCGCCCACGCCGTCCCCGCCCACGCCGCCCATGCAGGGCATCCTGCCAGTCCCTGCCGTCGTTGCCAGAGACTCCCGGCCCTGGATTCGCGGCCGCCCGGACCCGCACGCCCCGGGGTCTGGCGCACCTAGACTGGCGGGGTGGCTACGGTTCCGGAGGTCCGGCCGACCGCCCCGGACCCGTCGCGGCACCGAGCCCAGTGGCGGCCGCGGGTCCCGGGGCTGGTCGCATGGGTGGTGCGGGTGGCCGCCGTCGTCGCCGTCCTCGACATCCTGAACCCCGGCGAGCAGCGGCTGCGGCACTCGGGCTCGCGGGCGCTCAACAGCATGGTCGACGGCAGCATCTTCGCGGCGGCGATCTTCAGTGCCGGCGCGATGCTCGTGCTCGCGGGCGCGCTGCGCCGCCGCAAGAAGCGCGCCTGGACGCTCGCCGTGGCGGCCGTGCTGGTCGGCATCATCACGCACCTGCACTTCCACGTCATGATCGTGCTGCTCAACGTCGCCGTGCTGGGCCTGCTGATCTGGGCCCGCCGCGACTTCACCGCGCGGTCCGAACGGTCGGGGCGGCTGGCCGCCGTCCGGGTGCTGGTCGTGATGCTGTCGGTGTCCGTCGTCGCGGGCCTGTTCCTCACCCGCCGGACGGCGCCGACGTCGCCGTTCGGCGACCGCCTCGTCGAGGTGCTGAGCGGTCTCATCGGTTTCACGCCGGACCTGGAGTTCCGGCGCGCCTACAGCTCCGGCGTCACCGAGGTGGGGCTCAACACGCTGGGCGGGCTCACCGCGCTGCTCACGCTGCTGGCGTTCCTGGCACCCGCGCGCAAGCCGGCCCGGCTCTCGGCCGTGGCGGAGGAGCAACTGCGCGTGCTGCTCGCCAAGTTCGGCTGCCGGGACTCGCTCGGGTACTTCGCCCTCCGTGGCGACAAGGTGGCGATGTTCTCGCCCAGCGGCAAGGCCGCGATCGTGTACCGGGTCGTCGGCAGCGTCACGCTGGCCTCGGGCGACCCGCTCGGCGACCCGGAGGCGTGGCCCGGCGCGATCCAGGCCTGGCTCGACGAGGCGGACACCTACGCCTGGACGCCGGGCGTCGTCGGGGCCTCCGAGGAGGGCGCCATCGCCTACCGGCGCGCCGGCCTGGACTCGCTCGAGCTGGGCGACGAGGCCGTGCTCGAGCTGGACGAGTTCTCGCTGGAGGGCCGGAGCATGCGCGTCGTCCGGCAGGCCGTGAACCGGGTGTCCCGCGCGGGGTACGTCCTCGACGTCCGCCGGCAGGCCGACCTGACCGCCGAGGAGGTCGCCGAGGTCGTGGCCGCGGCGGAGGCGCTGCGCGGCGAGGAGGTCGAACGCGGGTTCTCGATGGCGCTGGGGCGCCTCGGCGATCCCCGCGACCCGCAGCTGATGATCGCGCGCGCCCGGGACGCCGCGGGGCGGCTCGTCGCCGTCCTGGCGTTCGTGCCCTGGGGGGACGACGGGCTCTCCCTCGACCTGATGCGGCGGGCCCGCGACACCGAGAACGGGACCGTCGAGTTCGTCGTTGTCGGCGTCGCCGAGCAGGTGCGGGCCCTCGGCGTCCGGCGCATCTCGCTGAACTTCGCGGTGTTCCGCTCGGTGTTCGAACGCGGCTCCCGGGTCGGCGCCGGGCCGGTCCTGCGGCTGTGGCACCGGGCGCTGCTGCTGGCCTCGCGCTGGTGGCAGATCGAGTCGCTGTACCGGGCCAACGCGAAGTACCAGCCCGAGTGGGTGCCGCGCTTCGTCTGCTTCCGGCGCGCGGCGGAGCTGCCCCGGGTCGCGGTGGCCGCCGCCGAGGCCGAGGCGTTCATCCAGCGGCCGAGGTTGCGCTGGCTCCAGCAGTGACCGGCGCGCCGACGAGCTGGCCGCGGGCGCGCGAGCTGGCCGCCGGGTGCGCCCGTCCGGTGGAGCCGCAGGGCCTGCCGCTGGACCGCGCGCTCGGCGCGGTGCTCGCGGCCGACGCCCGTGCTCGCTCAGACCTGCCCGAGGCCGACACGTCCGCCATGGACGGCTGGGCGGTCGCCGGGCCGCCGCCCTGGTCGGTGGCCGGTGAGGTGCTCGCCGGCACCGTGCCCCCGCCGCTGGTCCCCGGCCGGGCGACGGCGATCGCCACGGGGGCCGCCGTGCCCGCCGGTGCGGACGGCGTGCTGCCCCACGAGGACGGCGCGCTGCGGTCCGCCCGGGCGGAGCCGCCGGAGCCGCCGGAGCCGCCGGAGCCGCCGGAGCCGCCGGAGCTGCTGGAGCTGCTGGAGCCGCTCGGGCCGCTCGGGCCGTGGGTGCCGGGGCGGCACGTGCGGCGGGCGGGCACCGAGTGCCGCCGCGGGGACGTCGTCCTGACCGCGGGCGTCCGGCTCGGTCCGGCGGCGCTGGGCCTGCTGGCGGCGGCCGGGCTGGACGGCGTCCAGGTCCGGCGCCCGACCGTGGACCTGCTCGTGCTCGGGGACGAGCTGCTGGACGCCGGTCCGGCGCGCGACGGCCGGTTGCGCGATGCGCTCGGTCCGCTGCTCTCGGCCTGGCTGCCGGCGCTGGGGCTGACCCTGGTGTCCCGGCGCCGGGTCCCGGACCGGGCCCGGCCCCTCGCCCTCGCGGTGCGCGGCTGCCTCGCGGACGTCGTGGTGACGACGGGCTCGACCGCGCGCGGGCCGGTGGACCACCTGCACCGCGTCCTGGCCGAGCTGGGGGCGCGGCCGGTCGTGGACGGCGTCGCGGTCCGGCCCGGGCACCCGCAGCTGCTCGCGACCCTGCCCGACGGGCGCCCGCTCGTCGGCCTGCCGGGCAACCCGCTGGCCGCGGTGTCCGGCGTCCTCACCCTGCTCGAACCGCTGGCCCGCACCCTGACCGGGCTCGGTCCGTCGGCGCCGGTCCTGGGCACGCTCGCCGAGGACGTCGCCGCGGGTGACGAGGCGACCCGGCTCGTCCCGGTGCGCGACGGCCGGCCGGTGCTGTTCGCGGGCCCGGCCATGCTGCGCGGCCTGGCCGCCGCCGACGCGGTCGCGGTGATCCCCCCGGGCGGCGCCCGGGCAGGCACCCCGGTCCTGATGCTCAGCCCTCCGTGACACACGGCCAGGGGTGGTGGGCCGGTCAGAGGCCGGCGCGCTTGGGGATCGTCAGGGCGAGCGGGCGGGTGACCTCGGCGAAGAAGTCGTTGCCCTTGTCGTCGACGATGACGAACGCCGGGAAGTCGACGACCTCGATCTTCCAGACGGCCTCCATGCCCAGCTCGGGGTACTCCAGCACCTCGACATGGGTGATGCAGTCCTGGGCGAGCCGGGCCGCCGGGCCTCCGATCGAGCCGAGGTAGAACCCGCCGTGCGCGGCGCAGGCGTCCGTGACGGCCTTGCTGCGGTTGCCCTTGGCCAGCATGACGAGCGAGCCGCCCGCGGCCTGGAACGCATCGACGTACGAGTCCATCCGGCCCGCCGTCGTCGGCCCGAACGAGCCGGAGGCGTAGCCCTCGGGCGTCTTGGCCGGCCCGGCGTAGTACACGGCGTGGTCGCGCAGGTAGTCGGGCATCGGCTCGCCGGCGTCCAGGCGCTCCTTGATCTTCGCGTGGGCGATGTCCCGGGCGACGACCAGCGGACCGCTCAGCGACAGCCGGGTCTTGACCGGGTACTTCGACAGCTCCGCGCGGATCTCGCTCATCGGCCGGTTGAGGTCGATCCGGACCGCACCCTCGTCGACCGCGCCCGGCTCCACGGCCCGGCCGAGATGCTCGTGGGTCGTGTCGGGGAGGTACTGCGCCGGGTCGGTCTCGAGCTGCTCGAGGAAGACGCCCTCGGCGGTGATGCGGGCCAGGGCCTGCCGGTCCGCCGAGCAGGAGACGGCGATCGCGACCGGGCAGGAGGCGCCGTGCCGCGGCAGCCGGACGACGCGCACGTCGTGGCAGAAGTACTTGCCGCCGAACTGCGCCCCGATCCCGAACTGCTGGGTGAGCTCGAGCACCTGCAGCTCCAGGTCCAGGTCACGGAAGGCGTGGCCGGCCTTCGAGCCGGACGTCGGCAGCGTGTCCAGGTACTTGGCTGAGGCGTACTTCGCCGTCTTCAGGGCGAACTCCGCGCTGGTGCCGCCCACGACGATCGCCAGGTGGTACGGCGGGCAGGCGGCGGTGCCGAGGCCGCGCAGCTTCTCGTCGAGGAAGCGCAGCATGGACGCCGGGTTGAGCACCGCCTTCGTCTCCTGGAAGAGGAAGGACTTGTTGGCGCTGCCACCACCCTTCGCCATGAAGAGGAACTTGTAGGCCGCCTCGTGCCCCGGCGTGGTGTCCGCGTAGAGCTCGATCTGCGCCGGCAGGTTGTCGCCGGTGTTGACCTCGTCCCACATGCTCAGCGGCGCCATCTGGGAGTACCGCAGGTTGAGCCGGGTGTAGGCGTCGGCGACGCCCTGCGACAGCGCCTCCTCGTCGCTCACCTCGCCCGTCGTCAGCACCTGGGTGCCGCGCTTGCCCATGACGATCGCCGTCCCGGTGTCCTGGCACATCGGCAGGACACCGCCGGCGGAGACGTTGGCGTTCTTCAGCAGGTCCAGCGCGACGAACCGGTCGTTCGGCGAGGCCTCGGGGTCGTCCAGGATGCGCCGCACCTGAGCCAGGTGGGCCGGTCGCAGGTAGTGCGCGATGTCGTGCATCGCCGTGTCGGCGAGCAGGCGCAGCGCGGACGGCGCCACTTGCAGGAACGTCCGCCCGGCCGCCTCGACCACCTCCACCCCCGACGTCGTCAGCAGCCGGTACGGCGTGGCGTCCGGGCCGGTGGGCAGCAGGTCGGTGTACGGGTGGTCGGCCATCAGTGCAGCTCCTCGATCGCGATCGTGCCCCACGAGCCTAGTCCGGCCGACCCGGGACCCTGCCGTCAGGCCGATGTGCGGTTCGCCGCGACCGCGCCGGCCCGGGTGATCGGGTGCCCGGCGGCGTCGAGCGGCACCCCGGCCGGGGTGTAGTACGTCAGGACGTTGTCGGTGGCCGGCGTCGTCCGGCCCGCCAGTGGCTGTGCGACGGCGGCGAGCACCCGCTCGGTGACCTTGGTCGCCACGGTGCGGGTGACCGGGTCGGGGAAACCGAGGGCGGCGTTCCAGTCCAGGGTGCCGGCGGCGAAGACCCCCGCCCCCTCGGGCGTGGTGTACCAGGCGAGGTCGGCGAACTCCGGATAGCCGGCACAGGTCACGGGGGAGTGCGCCATGATCTGGAGCGGTCGCGGGGTGGGGACGGTCAGGTTGACCCGGTCGAACTCGCTCCCGACCAGGCCCGGCAGGCGCTGACCCCGGCGCAGGCCCAGACCGCGGAACACCCAGGCGTCCGGGTCGGTGACGACCAGGTCGGCGCGGGAGCGGGCGCAGCGGTACTGCAGCCCGGTCACGGCGCTCTCCGGGTCGCGGTAGGGCTGGTAAGGCCAGTCGGCCGTGGTGTCCTCGGTCTTCACCGGGTCGGCGCGGCTGTCCTTGTAGTTGACCAGGTGCCGGTCGCTGCCCGTGAGCGGCGACGGCTCGAGCCGGATCCGCCGGTAGATGTCGTTCGCTCCGAGGAACGCCAGGTTGACCCCCGCGTCGCGGGCCGCCGTCAGCGCGGCGCGCATCGCCCGCGACCAGTACTCGGAGTGGCCCAGCAGGGCGACCCCGGTCGCGCCGGAGAGCACCTCCGGCGTGCTGTGCAGGTCGACGTCGGCGGCGTAGTTGAGGCGCAGCCCGAGCCGTTCGGCGGCGAGCACCAGGTGGTACTCCTCGTCGAAGAACCCGCCCGCCCCGGCGCCGCGCGCGTAGGGCCGGTCGTAGGAGGCCACCACCGACCGGCGGGCGAAACCGGTCGCCTTGGTCGACGGGGTCATGGCCGTGTAGGTGTTGGCGCCGCCCCACGGGTTGTACGCCTGCCAGGTCAGCGTGCTGTTGAGCATGACGAGCGCGTCGGCGCTGCGGGACTCGCGGACCGTTAGCGGGACGAAGCTGCTCGCGCCGTCCGAGCCGAGGAGCTTGGCCAGGTAGTCGCCCGCGACCAGGCCCTCCGTCGGCAGGACGGCCGACACCTTCCACGGCGCCTCGATCATCCGGGTGGTCGGATCGGTCCGGACCGCCTTCTGGACGCCGCCGGGCACCGGCACGGAGAGCCACACCTGTCGGGCGCCCACCCCGCGGTACCAGCCGACGCGCAGCAGCTCCACCCGGAAGGTGCGCGCCGTCGCGCTGACGAACAGGCGGACCGGTCGGCCCGCCTCGGTGCTGGCGGCGTCCGCCCAGCCCTCGATCGAGGCGCGGCGGGTCGAGTGCGTGGTCTGCCACCCGGGCGTACCGGGCAGGCGGTTCTCCAGGGCGGTGTCGACGTACCCCTGGCCGGTCGGCTGGCTGGCGGCCGCCGAGGCGCCGGGCGTGGTCGGGGTCGAGGCGGGGCCGGCCGGGACGGTGTCGACGGCCGACACCCCGGACGTCGCCGCCGGGTCGGGCGTCGACTCGCCGAGGAAGGTGCCGCCCTCGCGCGCCAGGCCCCGGTCCTCACCGGGAGCGTCGTCGGCCGGGCCGGCCGGGACGGGCGCGTAGGCGTCGTCCGGGTCCGGGTCGTCCGCCGGGTCGGTGGCCAGGTCGCGCGGGCCGGCCGAGGTGCCCCAGGCCGAAGCGGCCGACGACGACGGGCCGGACGTCGACGTCCCGCAGGCTGTCAGCCCGGCACCGACCGTGGCCAGCAGCACCACGGTCACGCTCAGGATGCGTCGTCGCACCAGCCGGCCCCCTCCAGGCGTTGAGGTGACCCAGTGTGCTCGATTGCCGGTGCCTGCGGGACGCTTATGGGGGGTTGTACACGGGCGGCTACGGTCAGCTCAACAGGCGGAGGTCACTTCGGGCTGGTATGCGAGGGTCGAAGGTCTCGCTGCGCCGGCCGGCCGGGGCGTCGGACGTGCAAGAGTGACAGACTTGTCGGGAGGTGTCGGGTCGGCCGGAGGACGGACAGGACGATGAGTGGACCGTCGTGGCTGGAGGAGGCCCCGCCGGGTCGTCGCCGTCCTCGCCCCCGCCGTCAGGGGGCGGCCCCGGACGGCGGCGTCGAGCTCGTCGTCCAGACCGGCCGGGTGCAGATCATCCTGTGGCTCGTCGCCGGTGCCCTGATCTGCCTGAACTTCCTGGTGGGCGTGACCGGCCAGCTCAAGCTGCTCCCCTGGACCATCACCCGCTTCTTCGACGGCGCCGACAACGACAGCCTGCTCACGGCCACCAAGACCACCGTGGCGCTGCTCTCGGCCCTCGTCATGTCGGGCTGCGCGCTCGCCGCCCGGCGCCGGGGCGACCCGACGTCCCGCGGCTGGCGGTGGCTCGCCTGGGTGACGGGCTTCGTCTTCGCCGACGAGGCGACGTCGCTGCACCGCTCCGTCGCCCGGGTCGTGGAGGACCACTACCACTTCCAGGGACCGGCCCGGTACACCTGGGCCCTGATGTACCTGCCGCTGGCGGCGGTCCTCCTCGTCGTCCTCGTGCGGGACGTGAAGGGCATGCCGGCCGCGGTCCGCAACCGGTTGTTGCCCGGCGGTCTGCTCTACGTGACCGGCGCCGTCGCGCTGGAGCCGTTCGTCGCCCGGCTGGCCCAGGCCAACGGCGACGAGTCGCTGAGCTTCAAGGTCATGGTGGCGTTCGGCGACTCGTGCGCGCTGGCGGGGCTCGTGCTGGTGTTCTGCGCCGTCCTGGTGGCCGCCAGTCGGCTCGCGGACGGCTTCACGTTCCGGCTCACGCCGTCCGGCCGGGGCCGCGAGACCCCTGCGGAGCAGCCGGACGGCCGGGGCGATCCGGCCTGAAAGCGTTTGCCGAAGACCTTGTGCTCAAGGCCCGGCACCGTGACACTCCTTGATGCCGGTGCGGGACCCGGGCCACGGGTGCCGCCGGTGGGGCAGACGACGAGGTCTGACGTCGGAGGCAGTCGTGACGCACAGGTCGGGTGGTGCGGGTCCGGTGCCACGAGCGAGCATCGTGGACGTCGCCCAGCGCGCCGGCGTCTCCGTTGCGACCGTCTCGCGTGCCCTGCGGGACATGCCCAACGTCTCGCGGACCACCCGGGACCGGGTGCTCCAGGCGGCGCAGGAGCTGCAGTACGCCGCCTCCCCGCTGGCGTCCGGCCTGGTCACGGGCCGGGTGCGGGCCGTCGGGGTGATCCTTCCGTACGCGGGGCGCTGGTTCTTCGCCGAGGTCGTCCGCGGGATCGAGGAGGCCCTGCGCGAGGGCGGCTACGACCTCGTGCTGCACGTCCTGGCCGACGTCCGGCGGCGGGAGGAGTTCCTGTCCTCGCTGCCCGTCCGGCGCCGGGTCGACGGGGTGATCATGGTCGCGCTGCCGCTGAACGAGCCGGAGGTCGGGCTGCTGCGCGGGCTGGGGCTGCCCATGGCGTGCGTCGCGGAACCCACGGCGGGCATCCACGGGGACCGGATCGACAACGTCGCGGCCGCGCAGCTCGCCGTGGCGCACCTGCTCGACCGGGGGCACCGGCGGATCGCCTGCATCGGCGGCGACCTCAACGGGCCGGAGCGTTTCAGCGTGCCGGGGCTGCGGAGCGACGGCTTCCGGTCCGCGCTCGCCGGGGCCGGGCTCACCGTGCGACCCGACTGGGAGCGGGACGGCAGGTTCACCGCCCGTGGCGGTGAGCTGGCCATGACGGCGCTGCTCGGCGGGCCGGGCGGCCGGCCGACGGCCGTCTACTGCCAGTCCGACGAGATGGCGTTCGGTGCACTGCGGGCGCTGCGCCGGGCCGGGCTGCGGTGCCCGGACGACGTCTCGATCATCGGCATGGACGACCACGAGCTGGCCGAGACGTTCGACGTCACGACGGTCGGCCAGCCGGTGGCGGCCCAGGGCGCCTCGGCGGCGCGCTGGGTGATCGGCGAGCTGCAGGCCGGGGTCGACACGCACCGGGCGGTGGACGACGTCGTCATCCACCCCGCCCGGCTGGTCCTGCGCGGATCGACCGGCCCGGCGCCGAAGCCCTGAGGGTCATCGCTCCGGGGTGTTGGGGCGCAGCAGCCGGTTGTCCGCCGGCTCGGCGATGGTCGCGCGGAAGGGGCTCGCCGGGTAGGTGCCGAAGATCCGCAGGTGCACGGAGAAGAAGGCCAGCTCCTCCAGGGCGAGCGCGAGCGCGCTGTCCTTGGGATGGCCCTCGACGTCGGCGTAGAAGCGGGTCGCGAAGAACGTGCCGCCCAGCTGGTAGCTCTCCAGCTTGGTCATGTTGACGCCGTTGGTCGCGAACCCGCCGAGGGCCTTGTAGAGCGCCGCCGGCACGTTGCGCACCTGGAACACGAACGAGGTGATCATCGGGCCGTCGCCGGCAGGGACGTCCTGCGCGTCGCGGGCCAGCACGATGAACCGGGTGGTGTTGTGGTGCTCGTCCTCGACGTCCTCGGCCAGGACAGAGAGGCCGTAGCGGTCGGCGGCCGCCCGGGGGCACAGCGCGGCGACGCTCCGGTCGCCGCGCTCGGCCACCTCGCGCGCGGCCCCCGCGGTGTCGTCGGCGACCTGCGACGCCCAGCCGTGCTCCCGCACGATCCGGCGGCACTGCCCGAGGGCGTGCAGGTGGCTGCGCACGAGCCGGACGTCGTCCAGCCGGGTCCCGGGCAGGGCCGCCAGCTGGAAGTGGATCGGCAGGAAGTGCTCGGCGACGATGTGGAGCCCGGAGTCCGGCAGGAGCAGGTGGATGTCCGCGACCCGGCCGGCGATGGAGTTCTCCACCGGGATCATGCCCAGGTCCGCGGCGCCCGACGTCACCGCGTCGAAGGCGTCCTCGAAGCTGGCGCACGGCAGTGGCTCCAGCAGCGGGAACATCTCTTGGCAGGCCGCGTCGGAGTTGGCGCCGGGCTCGCCCTGGTAGGCGATCCGGCCGGACGGCGGCTGGGGCGGCTCGGCGGATCTCACCCGTGCAGGGTAGCCGGGAGCGTGCGCCGCTCAGGCGGTCGGCACCGCCGACCCTGCGCCGGGGGCGTGCGGGAGCGGGCGCCGGGCCGTACCCTCGCGCGGACTTCACACCACCGTCCGGCGTTTACCGGTGTGATTTTCTGAACGAGCCCTCACCTGCCGGCGCATCGAGGGCCTCGGGTGGCCGGCCCACCGGGCGCCCGGAGCCGTTCAGGCGGTGGGTGCCACCAGCTCCGCGCGGGTGGGCGGGTTCGCCCCGGCGCGCGAGCAGGTGATCGCCGCGATCCGGGAGGCGTGGGCGAGCATCGCGCGGACGTCGTCCGTCGTCGCCGCCCGCAGCGCGGCCCGGCGGTCGGCCCCGAGCAGGCCCGCGCCGGCGAGGTGGTCGATCAGGCCCGCCATGAAGGCGTCGCCGGCGCCCACGGTGTCGACGACCGGCACCACGGGGGCCGCCAGGTCGACGCGGCCGGAGGCGGCGACCGCGCTCGAGCCGTCGCCGCCACGCGTGACGACGACCAGTGCCGGGCCGAGGGCCAGCCAGCGGGTCGCGACGTGGACGGGGTCCTGGCCGGGGGTGAGCCACTCCAGGTCCTGGTCGCTGACCTTGACGACGTCGCACCGCCGGACGATCCGCTCGACCCGGGCGAGAGCGGCCACGGGGTCGCCCATGAGCCGGGGCCGCGCGTTCGGGTCGTAGGTGAGGGTCACGTGGCCGGCGGCGCGCTCGAGCAGGGCGACGACGGCGTCCCCGCCGGGCGGCAGGAACGCGGCGATCGACCCGGTGTGCAGCGCCGTGGCCGCGCCGAGGGCGACCGGATCCGGCAGCGCCCAGTCGATGGCGAACTCGTAGCTGGCGACCCCGGCCTCGTCGATGGTCGCGGCGGCCGTGGACGTCGGGCCGGCCACCACCGAGCCGGGCTCGAGGCGGACGCCGGACGCCTCGAGGTGCGCGCGGATCCCGTCGCCGCGGGCGTCGTCCCCGATGCGGGTGAGCAGGTGCACCTGCCGGCCGAGCCGGGCCAGGCCCAGCGCGACGTTGGCCGGGCTGCCGCCGGGATGCTCGGTGCTCGTGCCGTCCCGCGTCAGGACGACGTCGACCAGCGCCTCGCCCACGACCAGGACGTCGTCCACTCTCGCCTCCCAGGTGTCGGACGCGATAGTAGACGCGATGGCGGGCACGACCGGTCGGTTCGCCTGGATCAGCCCCGGCACGTCACCATGGGGGCGTGAGTTCCACGGCCGGCCCGGTGGCCGCACCCCCGCAGGACCCGTCGCGACGCCGTCGCGAGGCACTGCGGCTCTCCGTCCGCGACATGGTGCTGTCGGTGCTCGCCGTCGCGGCGTTCGTCGTCGTGCTGGTCGCGCTCGTGCCCCGGCCGAACGCGCAGCCGATCCGCACCGTGGACGTCGCGGCGACGGCCGCGCGCGCCGCGACCCGGCTGACCTTCACCCCCGCCGTGCCGCTGGGACTGCCCGCCGGCTGGGTCCCCACCAGCGCCGACGTGCGCGACAGTGGCGACGGCATCCTCACCTGGCACATCGGGTACCTCACCGCCGACGGACGCTACGCCAGCGTCGAGCAGGCGGCGAAGGTCACCCCGCAATGGATCTCGATCATGGACTCCGGCGGCGTCCGGCAGCCGTCCGTGCAGGTCGGCGGCACCACGTGGGTGCAGCACTACAAGGACGTGCGGGAGGTGACGGCGCTGATCCGCACCGGGGACGGTCGGACCACGATGGTGACGAGCAAGGGCGGCGGCCTGGCGAACGCCCAGGTGCTCGCCAGGGCGATCCCGGCGTCGCAGCGGTGACCTCGACGGCGCCCTCGCAGGGGGTGACCGAGTCGGCGCCGGGCGACGCCCCGCCGCCCGGTGACACCCCGCCGTCCGACGACGTCCCGGCGCGGGGCGGGTGGACGCGGCGGCAGCGCGCCGTCCTGGCCGGGATCGCGGTGGTGCTGTTCGGTGCCTTCACGACCTATGCGTGGGCGCGGCACGCCAAGTACGAGACCACCGGCTTCGACCTGGGGATCTTCGACCAGGTGGTCCGCGCGTACGCCCACTTCGACGCGCCGACGTCGCCGCTCAAGGGCGTCGACTACAACATCCTGGGCGACCACTTCCACCCGATCCTCGTGCTGCTCGTGCCGCTCTACTGGATCTGGGCCGACCCGCGGATGCTGCTCGCCGCACAGGCGGCGCTCCTCGCGGTGTCGATCGTGCCGGTGGCGGGCTTCGCCCGGCGCCGGTTCGGGGCCGTCGCGGGGCTGCTGGTGGCGGCCGCGTACGGGGTCTCCTGGCCGCTGCAGCAGGCGGTCCACTTCGACTTCCACGAGATCGCGTTCGCCGTCCCGCTGATCGCGCTGCTCGTGGACGCCCTCGACCGGCGCGTGCACCGCACCGTCGTCGCCTGCTGCCTGCTGCTGCTGGGAGTGCGGGAGGACATGGGCGTGCTGGTGCTGCTCGTGGGCCTGCTGGTCTCCGTGCGGGCGCTGCGGCAGGGTGCTGGTGCAGGTGGGGGAGCCGAGGCGTCACGCCCCGGACGGCGACCGGGCCTGCTGCTCGGGGGCGGCCTGGTCGTCACCGGGGCGGCGGGCTACTGGGCGGCGACGGCGCTGGTCATCCCGGCGTTCTCCCCGGACGGGTTCGCCTACTGGACCTTCCCGGCGCTCGGCCCCGACCCGGCCGGCGCCGTTCACACCATCCTGCGGCACCCGCTGCGGGTGGCGCGGCTCATGGTGCTGCA
>Ga0302299_10001691_pt1 | contig 13313 bp, 11 predicted proteins | sample III_Fen_N3_4_FD_198795 | JGI IMG/M metagenome (GOLD analysis project Ga0302299, IMG submission 198795) | Peat permafrost microbial communities from Stordalen Mire near Abisko, Sweden - III_Fen_N3_4 | ecosystem: Environmental > Terrestrial > Soil > Wetlands > Permafrost | place: Sweden: Abisko... | reverse complement strand
AACCCGGCCACTGGTGACTTCGACGCCCAGAACCCCGCGGTGGTGCACGACCTGGCCCACCCGGAGGACCCCCGCACCGCGTTCGCCTACATCGTCGAGGGGCTGCGGCGCCGCCGCGACGCGGGCGCCGACCCGTTCACCGTGCTGTCCTGCGACAACCTCCAGGGCAACGGCGACTACGCCAGACAGGCCGTGGTGGGCTTCGCCCGGCTCACCGACCCCGAGCTCGCGGCGTGGATCGACACGCAGGTGAGCTTCCCCAACTGCATGGTCGACCGGATCACCCCCTCGACCACGGATGCCGACCGCGAGGCCGTGCACCGCGAGTTCGGCATCGAGGACGAGTGGCCCGTGCCGGCCGAGCCGTTCACCCAGTGGATCGTCGAGGACGAGTTCCCCACCGGCCGCCCGGCCCTGGAGTCCGTCGACGTGCAGTTCGTCACCGACGTGGGGCCCTACGAGCTGATGAAGCTGCGCCTGCTCAACGCCAGCCACCAGGCGATCGCCTACTTCGGCACCCCGCTGGGCTACGTGCTCGTCGACGAGGCCCTGGCCGACGACTCCCTGCGTACCTACCTCGAGCGCTACATGGCCGACGAGGCGGCGCCCACCCTCGGCGAGCTGCCCGGCATCGACCTCGAGGGGTACATGGCCACCCTCATCGAGAGGTTCAGCAACCCTCGGATGCGCGACACCCTGGTGCGCCTGGCCACCGACGGCTCGAACCGGATGCCGACCTTCACCCTCCCGCCGATTCGCGAGAACCTCGTGGCCGGTCGCCCGATCCGGCTCGGTGCCGCCATGGTCGCCGCGTGGGCGGAGTACTGGGCGCTCATCGGCCGGGGCGAGATCGTGCCCCCGCAGGTGCCGGATGACGTGCACGCGGCGGAGATGACCGCGGCGGCGCTCGACCCGCGGCCGGAGGCGTTCGTCGAGATCGGGGTGCTCTTCGGCGACCTCGGCGAGGACGAGACCTTCCGCAAGGAGTACCTCTCGGCCCGCCGATCCCTGGTCGAGCGGGGCGTGCACCCGACGTTGCGGGACCTGCTGGCCTGAGGGCTACCTGACCAGGGGCGTCTGCTCGCCGGCCCGGGCCGCCTTCAGGCCCAGGCTGAGCACCTCGTTCGGCGGCTTCATCGACGACTCCATCCGCCGGTACGTCGACGGCGCACAGCCCACCTCGGCGAGGAACTGCCGGTTGAAGTTGGCCATGTTGTGGTAGCCGCTGAGCGTGGCCACCCGGGTGATCGGGTGGTCGGTGGAGTCGAGCAGCCGCCGGGCGTGCGCCACGCGCAGCTTCTTGACCATGTTGCTGAAGGTCAGGCCGGTGGCCCGCTTGAAGTACTTGGAGAAGGTCGGCTCGGACATGTAGGCGAGCCGGGCCGCAGTGGTGAGCCTGATATCGCCGGTGAGGTTGGAGAAGATGTAGTTCAGGCCCGCCTCCCCCGCGCTGCGCGCGCCGTCGTCGGCGGCGCTGCCCATCCACTCACTGGCCACCGTCTCCCACTCGCCCTCGGGTGCGTTGGCCATCAGGCCGAGCAGCTTGAACAGGTGGCCGACCCGCTCGGGGCCCGACGTGCCGAGCACCGAGAGCACCTGGTCGGCGGCACGCCAGGCGGTGGCGCCGGAGAACACCAGCCCGCGGGTGGAGTGCTTGAGCACCCGGTCGAGCTGTTGCAGCTCGGGCATCAGCCGCATGCACTGGCGGATCCAGCCGTCGGTGAACTGGATGACGGCGTCGCGGTCGACCGCCACCTGCTCCGGCTCGAGGTCACTGACCCAGTCGTGTGGCAGGTTGGGCCCGATCAGGCTGAGGTGCCCGGGCCCGAAGGTGCCGATGTGGTCACCGGCGATGAAGCTGCCGTGCGTCTTGGTGATGAGGTGGATCTCGTACTCGGGGTGGGCGTTCCACCCGCAGATCTCGCTCGGGAAGTCGTGCATCATGGCGCGCACCGAGTGCTGCGGGTGCTGGGGGATGACCTCCCGGCGCGGGATGCTCTCGGCGTAGGGGCTCACCCGGTCGAGGTCACTGCGCACGGGCTCCGTCTCGCGCACGGGGAGTGGCGATCGATACAAATCCGTCATCTCGAACCTCCGGCCGCTGGGCCCGACCCGTGAATGTCACGGTCCGGTAACGGCGCAGGCGACCCCAGCCCCGGACCGCGCCGTCCGTGCTGGGAATAATAGTACCGACAGCAGCGCGTAGGCGCCCTTGTCGCTCGTTTCCCGGCGGTTCTACCTTTATTGGAGTTCCTCCGCTGCGAATCTAGACAATCCATTCCGTCACCGATCTCGGTGAGCTTTGTCATGCCTTTTGCCGCGTCGGACGAAAACGCAAGGCCCTACCAAAGGAGTTAGGATGCATTCCACCAAGCGCATGTGGACCGTAGGGGTCTTCGCGCTCTCCTCCGCCCTCGTCCTGGGCGCCTGTTCCGGTGCCGGCGGCTCGTCCTCCGGCGGCGGCAGCGCCGCCTCCGGTGGCAACGTCACCTTGAACCTGGCCACCGTGAACAACGGTCAGATGAAGGACATGGAGAAGCTCAAGACCGAGTACGAGAAGGCCAACCCCGGCACGAAGGTCAACTTCCAGGTGATGGAGGAGGGTGACCTGCGCAGCGCGGTCACCGCCGACGTGGCCAGCGGAGCCGGCCAGTACGACGTCGTGACGATCGGCGCCTACGAGACCCCGCAGTGGGGTGCCAACGGCTGGCTGGTGGACCTCACCGACAACCTGGCGAAGGACACGGCCTACGACGTCAACGACCTGCTCCCGCCCGTGCGCGTCGCCCTGACCAACGACGGCAAGCAGTACGCGGTGCCGTTCTACGGCGAGTCCTCGATCCTCATGTACAACAAGGAGGTCCTGGACAAGGCCGGCGTGACGATGCCGATGAACCCAACCTGGCAGCAGGTCGCCGACGCGGCCAAGAAGGTCAACACCAAGGACATGTCGGGCATCTGCATGCGCGGCAAGCCCGGCTGGGGCGACCTGTTCGCGCCCCTGACGACGGTCGTGCAGACCTTCGGTGGCAACTGGTACGACATGAAGTGGGACGCCACCGTCAACACCCCGGAGTGGAAGCAGGCGGTCACGTTCTACAAGACCATGCTCGACCAGTCCGGTGAGGCAGACCCGGTTTCGTACAGCTTCAACGAGTGCCTGACCGCACTCAAGGAGGGCAAGTCGGCCATGTGGGCCGATGCCTCCGTCGCCGCCTCGATGCTCGAGGCTGCTGACTCCCCGGTGAAGGGGAAGATGGGCTACGCCCACATGCCGGTCGACAAGACCAAGGAGTCCGGCTGGCTGTGGAGCTGGAACCTCGCGGTCCCGAAGTCCACGAAGAACCAGGATGCCGCCATCAAGTTCGTCAAGTGGGCCACGAGCAAGGAGTACATCAAGCTCGTCGGCGAGAAGATCGGCTGGAGCAACGTCCCGCCGGGCTCGCGCACCTCGACCTACGAGATCCCCCAGTACAAGGCAGCAGCCGCCGCCTACGCGCCGATCACCCTGGACGTGATGAGTGGCGTCAACCCGAAGCAGCCGGGCGTCAGCCCGCAGCCGTGGGTCGGCATCCAGTACGTCTCGATCCCTGAGTTCCAGGACGTCGGCAACCAGTGCGCCCAGCTCGTCGCCGACTACATCGCCAACCGCACCTCGGTCGACGACGCCCTGAGCAAGTGCCAGGACATCGCGGCCAAGGGCGGCGCACCGCACAAGAGCTGAGCTCTGCGCCCTCCCGGTGTGGGGGCCGGCCCGACCGGCCGGCCCCCACACCCACACCCTCGAGGTGGGGGCGACCGTGCCGCGACCGGTCGGCCCCTCCCCTCAGGGCTCGTCGTTCCGTTGTGAAGAAATCGGGGTATGCAGAAATGGCCACCAGCACTGCCACGAAGATCGAAGCACCGCCGGTCGACCCGGCCAGGAAGAAGATCCAGCGAAAGCACGCCTGGACCGCCCGCGGGCTCCTTATGCCCGCCTTCATCTTTCTCCTCGTCCTGACCCAGATCCCCTTCCTCTTCACCATCGGTTTCTCGATGATGAACTGGAACCTGCTGTACCCGGCCGAACGCGGGTTCACCGGCCTGGACAACTACAAGGCGGCCCTGACCTCGGGAGCCCTGTGGCCCTCGATCGTCGCGACCGTGCTGATCACCGCCTTCTCGGTGGTGCTCTCACTGCTGTTCGGGCTGCTGTTCGCCGTCCTGCTCGACCGCAACCTGCCCGGGCGCGCGATCGCCCGCACCCTGGTGATCACCCCGTTCCTGATCATGCCGGCGGCGGCGTCGCTGATCTGGAAGTACTCGATGTTCGACACCAACATCGGGATGCTCAACTGGGCCTTCGACCTGGTGGGCCTGCCGAAGGTCTCGTGGAGCACCGAGCACCCGATGGCGACCGTGGTCATCGTGCTGACCTGGATGTTCACGCCCTTCATGATGCTGATCCTGCTGGCCGGCCTGCAGGGCCAGTCCAAGGAGACGTTGGAGGCCGCCCAGGTCGACGGCGCCGGCGCCTGGCGCACCTTCACCTGGATCACCCTGCCGCACCTGCGGATGTACGTCGAGATCGGCACCCTGCTGGGCTCGGTCATCATCTTGCAGGTGTTCGACCCGATCGCCATCCTCACCAAGGGCACCGGCGGCACCAAGACGCTGGCCTACCTGCTCTACGAGCGGGCGTTCATCGGGCTCAACGTCGGTGAGGCCGCCGCCTACGGCGTGGTCACCGTGATCCTGACGATCATCGTCGCCACCATCGCACTCAAGACGACCTTCAAGGTCTTCATGGCTGGAGGAAGCCGATGAGCACCACCGTCAAGAACTCGGTCATCAACGTCCTCACCTGGCTGCTGGTCCTGGTCTTCTTCTTCCCGGTCTTCTGGATGTTCCTCAACGGCTTCAAGCCCGAGTCTCTGGCGTCGTCCATCCACCCCAAGCTGTTCTTCACCCCGACCCTGAACGGCTACCAGGTGGCCCTGGACCGCGGGATGGCGGCGTACCTGCAGAACTCGTTCATGGCCTCGATCGCCGCCACGATCGGCTGCGTCGTGCTCGCCATCCCCGCCGCCTACGCGCTGAGCCTGCGCCCGATCAAGAACGTCGAGGGCTCACTGTCGTTCTTCATCTCCACCCGGTTCATGCCGGTGGCCGCCATCGTGCTGCCGATCTACATGATCCTGAAGAACCTCGGCGGGCTGGACAACATCTGGGTGCTGGCCGCCGTCTACATGTCGATCAACCTGGCCATCACGGTCTGGATGATGCGCTCGTTCTTCCTCGAGGTGCCGTTCGAGATCGTCGAGGCGGCCCGGGTCGACGGTGCGGGGCTGTTCCGCGAGATCGTGCGGGTCGTGCTCCCGATCGTGCTACCCGGAGTCGCTGCTGCCGCGCTGATCTGCTTCATCTTCAGCTGGAACGAGTACTTCCTCGCCACCCTGCTGACGAGCAACGTCGCCCGCACCACGCCGCCGTTCCTCGGCAGCTTCGTCGACGGTCGTGGACAGTTCCTCGCGGTGCTGTCGGCGGCGGCCACGCTGGCGGTGCTCCCGGTGATCGTGGCCGGCTGGATCGCCCAGAAGCAGCTCGTCCGCGGCCTGTCCATGGGGGCTGTCAAGTGACCCCCCGTCCCCTTCCCGACACAGGAGCATCCCGATGAGCGCGTCGTCGCGCAGCCTGCAGGACACCGTCGTCGTCGTCACCGGTGCCGGTGGCGGCATCGGCGGGGCCACCGCCCGCCTGGCCCTCGAGGCCGGGGCCAAGGTGGTGGCCGGCGACCTGCGTGAGGATGCCGTCACACCCCTCCTCGAGGAGTTCGGCCCCGGCCGCGTCGCCCTGGCCATCGGCGACGTCCGCCTCGAGGAGACCGGCGACGCGCTCGTCGCGGAGGGCGTCGCAGCCTTCGGCCGGGTCGACTCGGTCGTCGCCAACGCGGGCATCGGCTTCTACGGCGGCCTGCTCGACGTCGGCGCCGAACAGATCGCCCTGATGATCGACGTCAACCTCAAGGGCACCATCTGGTTGGCTCGGGCAGCGGTGCGGCAGTTCCGGGCCCAGGGGGACGGCGGCGACATCGTCGTCATCGGCTCGGTGGCCGGGCTCCTCATCGGCGGCGGCAAGGAGGCGGTCTACGCGGCCACGAAGGGCGCCCAGATCAACCTCGGCACGGCCATGGACCGCGAGCTGCGCGGTGAGGGGATCCGCACGACGGTCATCGCACCGGCGGGGGTGAACACCGCGTTCGCGGCGGCCGACGGGCGCTTCGGTGACGGCGACCCCGCCCAGGGTCCGTTCATGGAGCCCTCGGACATTGCCGGTGCGGTGCTCTACACGCTGTCCCAGCCACGGCGGATGCGCACCGAGCTGTGGACGATGTGGAGCCTGGCCGAGCAGCACTGACCCGTGAAGGCTGAAAGAGTGACCGCCATGCCGAACCGTCTGCTCGTCGCCGGGGTCGACACCTCGACCCAGTCCTGCAAGGTCGTCGTCTGCGACGCCGAGACCGGGGAGGTGGTGCGCACCGGTCGCGCCGCCCACCCCGACGGCACCGAGGTCGACCCGCGCCACTGGTGGGACGCCTGGCAGGAGGCCAGCGGGAGCGGCCTCCTCGACGGGGTGTCCGCCGTGGCCGTGGGTGGCCAGCAGCACGGCATGGTGCTGCTCGACGAGCACGGCGAGGTCGTGCGAGACGCGTTGTTGTGGAACGACACCCGGTCGGCGCAGGCAGCCGCTGACCTGGTCGCCGAGCTCGGCGCCCAGGCGTGGGCCGACGCGACCGGGCTGGTGCCGGTCGCCGCCACCACGGTGAGCAAGCTGCGCTGGATGGCCGACCACGAGCCCGAGCAGCTGGCCCGAGCCCGCACCTGCGTGCTCCCCCACGACTGGCTCACCGGCCGGATCCGCGCCGACGGCGCTCCGGCCCCCGAGGCGTGGACGACCGACGGTGGTGACGCCTCCGGCACCGGCTACTGGTCGGCGGGCACCCGCGACTACCGGCTCGACCTGCTCCGTGTCGCGACCGGCACCGACCTTGCCGTGCCGCGCGTGGCGGCGCCGGCCGAGGTGGTGGGCCACACGGCATCCGGCCTGGCGGTCGCCGCGGGCACCGGCGACAACATGGGCGCGGCGCTGGGTCTCGGGCTCGAACCGGGCGACGTCGTGGTGTCGCTCGGCACCAGCGGCACGGCGTTCGCCAGGAACTCTCGCGCGTCCGCCGACCCGACCGGCAGCGTCCAGTCGTTCGCCGACGCCGAGGGCGGCTTCCTGCCGCTGGTCTGCACGCTCAACGCCGCCCGGGTGCTCACGGCCGGGGCGGCCATGCTCGGCACCGACCTCGCCGGCCTAGACCGGCTCGCGCTGGCGGGCGCCCCGGGCGCCGGTGGGCTCACGCTGCTGCCCTACCTCGACGGCGAGCGCACGCCCAACCTGCCCACGGCGACCGGCTCGCTGCACGGGCTGACCCGCTCGAACTCGACTCCGGAGAACCTCGCCCGCGCGGTCGTCGAGGGGATGCTGCTCAACCTCGCCGCCGCGGTGGATGCCGTGCGCGCCGTCGGCTGCCCGGTGCAGCGGGTGCTGCTGATCGGGGGCGCGGCGGCATCGAGCGCGGTGCAGGAGATCGCCCCTGACCTGTTCGGGGTGCCGGTCGCAGTGCCGAGCCCCGGCGAGTACGTGGCCGTGGGTGCGGCACGCCAGGCCGCCTGGGCACTGGCCGGCGGCGACTCCCCGCCACGCTGGGACGTCGATGTCGACGTGACGGTCGAGCCCGGCGACGTCGAGGCGGGTCGCGAGGTCCGGTCGAGGTACGACTCCGCGGTGGCCGCTGCCTACCGCCGGACGGCCGGCTGAGCCATGTCGCGCCCGCGACCCGAGGCAGCCCGATGAGGGCGGTGGTCTACGACGCGCCCCGGCGGTTCGACGTGCGCGAGGTGCCGACGCCCGATCCCGGCCCCGGCGAGCTGCGCGTGCGCGTCATCCAGACCGGGGTCTGTGGCACCGACCTGCACCTGCACGACGGACAGTTCATGGCGGCCTACCCGATGGTGCCGGGGCACGAGGTCGTCGGGGTCGTCGACGCCCTCGGTGACGGGGTCGAGGGGGCTGCGGAGGTCGCTGTCGGCGACCGGGTCGTGGTCAACCCGAACGCCGGCTGCGGCCGGTGCTCCTACTGCCGCGAGGGGCGGCCGCTGCTGTGCGACGACCTCACCGGCATCGGGTCGAGCCTGCCGGGCGGGTTCGCGGAGTACCTGGTCGCGCCGGTCGCTCAGGTGTTCTCCGCCGACGGGCTGGACGACGACACCGCGGTGCTCGTGGAGCCCACGTCGTGCGCCGCGCACGCGGTCGACGTCATCGCGCCTCGGCACGGCTCGACGGCACTGGTTCTCGGGGCCGGACCCACCGGCATCCTGCTCGCGCAGCTGCTGCGGTCGGCGGGAGTGGCCTCGGTGACGGTCGCGGCACCGACCGCGTTCAAGCTCGAGCTGGCCGCCACCCTGGGGGCCGACGCCACCTTCCGGATGGACCGCGGCGACCTCACTGGTGACGTGCGGGCACTGACCGAGCTGTCGGGAGGCGCGGGCTACGACCTCACCATCGACGCGACGGGGGCCGCCGCGGTGGCCGAGGTGTTGCTACCGCTGACCCGCAACGGCGGCACCGCGGTGTTCTACGGGGTCACCGACGAGGCCGACCGGGTGGCGGTCTCGCCGTACGACGTCTTCCGGCGCGAGCTGACCATCAAGGGCTCGTTCGCCGAGATCAGCTCGTTCCCGGCGGCGATCGCGGCACTGCGCGCCGGCCGGGCCCGCACCGACGGGCTGATCACGCACCGGTTCGGGCTCGACGACTACGGATCGGCCCTCGAGGCCCTGCGGTCCGATCACACCGCCCACAAGGTCGTCGTCGTCCCCTGAGCCCCGACCCGTTTAGGGTGTGCGGATGAGCGTTGCAGCACGAGAGTTCGACATCGTCCTGTTCGGTGCGACGGGGTTCGTCGGCCGACTCACCGCACGGCACCTCGCCGCCGAGGCCGACCCCACGGTGCGGATCGCCCTGGCGGGTCGCTCGCTGGCCCGGCTGCACGAGGTCGCACGCGACCTCGGCCCGGCGGCAGAGGGCTGGCCGCTGCTGGTGGTCGACGCCACCGACGAGCCGGCGGTCACCGACCTCGCCTCCCGCGCCCGGGTGGTCGTCACCACGGTCGGGCCCTACGTCAAGTACGGCGTCCCACTGGCCGCTGCATGCGCCGAGGCCGGCACGCACTACTGCGACCTCACCGGCGAGGTGCTGTTCGTGCACCGCAGCATCACGGCCAACTCGGCTGCGGCGCAGCGCACGGGCGCCCGCATCATCCACGCCTGCGGCTTCGACTCCATCCCCAGCGACCTCGGCGTCTGGCTGACGGCCGAGGCGGCCCGGGCCGACGGCGCCGAGCTCGGCCGCACCCACCTCGCGGTACGCAGCATGAAGGGCGGCTTCAGCGGCGGCACCATCGACTCCGCGCGCACCCAGGTCGACGAGCTCAAGGGCGACAAGGCGGCTCGTCGCGTCGTCGGCGACCCGTGGGCGCTCGCCGAGGGAGGCCGGCCGCCGCGGACCGCGGGCGGCACGGCATCCGCATCCGCACCGAAGCGCGGGGGGCTGGGCGGCCTGTTCGACACGGTCAGCAAGGCGTCGCCGGTCAAGCGGGATGCCGACAACGGCCACTTCACCGGCCCGTTCGTCATGGCGGCGTTCAACACCCGCATCGTGGCCAGGTCGGCGTCACTGCTCGGCTACGGCAAGGACTTCCGCTACGTCGAGTACTCCGACTACGGCGCCGGGCCGGTCGGAGCGGTCACCGCCGGCGGGGTGTCCGTGGCGCTCGGAGTCGGGCTGGCCGGGTTCGCGTTCGGCCCGACGCGCGCCCTGCTCGACCGGGTGCTGCCCAAGCCGGGCGAGGGCCCCAGCGAGGAGGCCCAGGCCAAGGGCCGCTTCCGGATGGAGGTGACCGGGCACGCCAGCAACGGGGCTCGCTACCGCACCACCGTCGCGGCCCCCTACGACCCCGGATACAGCGGCACGGCCGTGATGCTCGGGCAGGCGGCACTCAGCCTCGTCGAGGACGGTGACCGGCTGCCGGATGCTGCTGGCGTGCTGACGCCGGCCACCGGGCTGGGCGCCCCGCTCGTCGAACGCCTGCGCGCCCACCGCTTCACGCTGGAGACCGAGCGCCTTCCCGGCTGACCGTGGCCGCGATCTTCTCGGCGTCGATCCGCAGCTCACGCAGCATCCCGGAGATCGGGTTCGTGAACCCGGTGAACCAGAGCCCCGCGGCGCCGTCGGGCTCGACGGCGCCGTGCACGAGTGGGAGCCCGCGGCCGTTCAGCACGTCGAGGTGCCCGACGAGCGGCTCGAGCCCGGCCCGGTAGCCGGTCGCCACCACGATCACCGACGGCTGCACGCGGGAGCCGTCGCTGAGGACGACGTCCCCGCCGTCGATCGACTGCACCGCCCCTACCGGCTGCACGCGGCGGGCGCGGATCGCGTCGACGATGCCGACGTCCTGCACCGGGACGCGCCCGACCAGCACCCGCGAGTAGAGGTCGGTGCCCGCGCGCGGCATCCCGAACTCGGTGAGGTCCGGCTCCTGCACGACCGCGAGCACCTTCGCGACCCGGTCGACGAGGCGTGGCGGCAACCGCCGCACCAGGATGCCGGTCCCCTGCGCCGGCCAGCCGAAGCGCGACCGCGGCAGGATGTGCGGCGGGGTGCGCACCGAGAGCCAGACCCGGGTCGCGCCGAAGTCGGCGAGGTCGGTCGCGATCTCCATGCCGGTGTTGCCGCTGCCGACGACGAGCACGTCGCGCCCGGCGTAGGGCCGCCCGTTGCGGTAGTGCCGCGCCTGGACGACCTCGCCGGGGAAGCCGTCCAGACCGGGCCAGTCGGGGTCGACCGGGGTGTGGTTGTAGCCCGTCGCGACGATGACGTGGTCGGCCGTCACGGTGCTGCCGTCCTCCAGCCGCACCGCCCAGCGGGCTCCGTCGGTGCTCGGCTCGACCCGGTCGATGCGGGTGACGCCCGACCCGAGCCGCAGCTCGAGGCGGTGGTGGGCGGCATACGACTCCAGGTAGCGGACCACGTCGTCGCGGGCCACCCAGCGGCCGAAGCTGCGCGGGATGGGGTGCCCCGGCAGCCCGGACCAGCGGCGCGGGGTGTGCAGGTGCAGCCGGTCGTAGTGGCCGCGCCACGAGCTGCCGACGCGGTCGGCCCGGTCGATGACCAGCGGGTTGATGCCGCGGGCCTTGAGGGCGGCGGCCACCGCGAGGCCGCCGGGTCCGGCTCCGAGGACGACCACTTCGACGCGAGTCACCCGGCGAAGGCTACTTCCCCCGGCTGGATCGGAGGCAGGATTCGTCGTGGTGGCGGGTGAGAACGATCTCCGGGTGGTGCCCCGCCCCCCGTGCCCCGATAGATTCGAGTCAGAACCCCGCCGCGCAGGAGGCCGCATGTCCGAGCACTCGCCCGTCACCGCCATCCCCGAGGACGTCTGCTGGCAGATGCTCTACGAGGAGGAGTTCGGCCGGCTGGCGTTCCACCTGGCCGACGAGGTGCACCTCGTGCCGATCAACTACGCCGTCGACGAGCGGCGCCGCCTCGTCTTCCGCACGGCCGAGGGCAGCAAGCTGCTGGGCCTGACGATGAATGCCGACGTCGCGTTCGAGATCGACGACTTCCGCGAGGAGGAGGCCACCAGCGTCATCGTGCGCGGCCGGGCCCGCCAGCTCGAGGGCCACGAGCAGGACGAGATCGAGCAGCTGCCCCTGCGCCCCTGGGTCGACACGGCGAAGTACAACACCATCGCCATCGAGGTCGACGAGGTGACGGGCCGGCACTTCGATCTCACCCGGCCCTGGCTGCACATGCGCCCCCAGCCCGAGGCCTGACGGCTTCGTGCTCATCCGGCCCATCGAGGATGCCGACTGGCCGGCGTTCCACCCCGTCTTCGTCGACGTCGTCGCGGCGGGTGAGACCTACGCCTATCCGGAGGAGTCGAGCTCGGCGCACGCGCACGAGCCGTGGGTGGAGTCGCCACCCGGGGTGACCGTGGTGGCTGTCGGCGACGACGGCTCGGTGCTCGGGTCGGCGAAGGCCGGACCGAACCGTCCGTCGCGTGGCAGCCACGTGGCGACGGCCTCCTTCATGGTTTCCGCGCCCGCCCGCGGCCAGCGGGTCGGCCGCGCGCTGGGCGAGTGGGCGCTGGCGTGGGCGCGTGAACAGGGTTATGCCGCAATGCAGTTCAATGCAGTGGTAGAGACGAACACGGCGGCCGTACGCCTGTGGCGCCAGCTGGGGTTCAAGGTTGTCGGCACCGTTCCGGAGGCCTTCGAGTCGGCGACGCACGGCCGGGTCGGGCTGCACGTCATGCACCGGTACCTCTGACCGGCTGGTGACCCATGGCTGAGCTGCGCGGGCCGACGGTCGTCGTCGCCAGCGACGCGTTCAAGGGCTCGCTGACCTCGCTCGAGGTGGCGGATGCCGTGCGCCTGGGGTTGCTCGACGTCGCGCCCTCCGCTCGGGTCGCTGTCGTTCCGGTGGCCGACGGCGGCGAGGGGACGGTCGCGGCGGCCCTGGCCGCGGGTGCGGGGTGGAGCGGCGTGTCGGTGGAGGTGCACGGCCCGACCGGCGAGCCGGTGGCGGCGACCCTGGCCGTGCGGGGCGGCGAGGAGAGGGTGGTCTCGGGACTCGACAGTGCGGCATCGGGGCTCAGCAGCGTCGAGTCACCGACCGAGGTGTCGTCGAGCGGCTCGGTGTCGTCGAGGGCGACGACGGTACTGGTGGAGATGGCGGATGCGTGCGGGCTCGGTCGGCTGCCGGGCGGCATCCTCGCCCCGCTCACCGCGTCGAGCCGTGGCCTGGGTGAGGCGATCCTCGCGGCGCTCGACCTCGGCGCCGACGAGATCGCTGTCGGCGTGGGCGGCTCGGCGAGCACCGACGGCGGAGCAGGGCTGATCGCGGCCCTCGGTGCCCGGGTGCTCGACGCGGAGGGACGCGACCTGCCCGATGGCGGCGGCGCACTCGCCGATGTCGCTCGCCTCGACCTCTCCGGACTCGACCCACGCCTGGCCGGCATCCATCTCGTCCTGGCAGCCGACGTCGACAGCCCCCTGCTCGGCCCGCGCGGCGCAGCGGCGGTGTTCGCCCCGCAGAAGGGCGCCACCCCGGCCGACATCCGGGTGCTCGAGGCCGCCCTCACCCGCTGGTCCGAAGCCGTCGCTGGGGCAACATCGACCAATAGGTCAAAGTTGCCCCACCCCACCGGCTCCCACGCTGGGGCA
>Ga0302299_10001690_pt1 | contig 13318 bp, 7 predicted proteins | sample III_Fen_N3_4_FD_198795 | JGI IMG/M metagenome (GOLD analysis project Ga0302299, IMG submission 198795) | Peat permafrost microbial communities from Stordalen Mire near Abisko, Sweden - III_Fen_N3_4 | ecosystem: Environmental > Terrestrial > Soil > Wetlands > Permafrost | place: Sweden: Abisko... | reverse complement strand
GTAGGCGATCGACTGCATCGTGCCCGCCAGCGCGAACACCGCCGCCGACTGCGCCACGACGTCGTAGGAGCCGCCGAGAAGCAGCGGCACGGCCCACCCGCCCGCGACCCAGGCCCCGACGACGACCGCACCGCCGAGGCCGGCCACGAGGGCCAGCGCCGCGCGCAACCCGCGGCCGCCGGAGGCGGCCAGGCTCGGGAACACCGCGACCGTGACGGCCTGCGGCAGCCAGAACGCGACCTTCGTGATGATGGTGCCGGCGGCGTAGCGCCCCGCTTCGCCCGGCTCCAGCAGCGCTCGCGCCAGCAGGACGTCGATGCTGGTGAAGACGAACATCGCGACGAGTGCATGGGCCGCGCGCGCGGTCTCCACGGCGAGCGGGCGGTCGACGGCACCGAACCCGAGCAGCGGGACGCCGGCCATGCGCGCGACGACCACCGCACCGAGCAGGCCGCCGACGAGGCCGGCGAGCATGACCGACGTGACGTCGCCGTGCGCCACGAGCACCGCGAGGGTCGCGCCGGCGCGCAGCAGCGCGGCGACGGCGTACTGCCCCGCGAGGACGCCGAACCGGCGCTCGCCCTGCGTCACGCCCTGACCGATGCCGATGAGCGTGAGCGGCGCGGTGGTGAGGGCGACGAGCAGCAGCGGCAGCAACGGCAGGTGCAGCACCCACGCGAGCACGGGCGTGAGGGCGATCGCCACGACGGCCACGATGACCACAGTGCGCGTCCCGAGGTGCTCGAGGTCTCCGACGTCGCCGCCGAGCGCGATGCGACGCGCGACCACGGCCTGCACGGCCTGTCCGACGACGCTGCCGATGAGCAGCACGGCGAGCAGGGCACCGAGGACGGAGTAGCCGGCCGGGCCGAGGAACCGCGCGCCGACGACGTTGACGGCGTAGGCCAGCACCTGACCGACCGCGAGCCCGATCGCGACGACGAGGCTGCTGCCGAGCAGACTGTGCCGGGCAGGTTCGGGCGTCGTGCTGGTCAGCGGGTGCTCCGGTCGTCGAAGGTGTCAGGCAACAGTAGGCCGAGGACGGGAGGCCGCGTGGGAGGCCACGACGCCGCTGTGCTGCGCCGACGGGGCCGGCTCGTCGCGCTCGGCGTCACCCTGCTGTCGCTCGCGCTCCTCGGCCCTGCGCTCGCCCCCGGGTACGTGCTCCAGAACGATCTCGTCTTCGTCCCCTCCCAGGACCTGCTCCCGTGGATGCTCGGGCTCGGCGGCGGGCTGCCCCGCTCGGTGCCCCAGGACGCCGTCGTCGCCGTCCTGAGCGGCCCGGTACCCGGCTGGGTGCTCGAGAAGCTGGCCCTGCTCGCTGCTCTGGTGCTGCTGGGCACCGGCTGCGCGCGGCTCGCGCGCCCACGCGGGCTCACCGCGCAGGGCGTCGCGGCCACCACCGCCGTCTGGTCGGCGTACGTGGGGGAGCGGCTGCTGCTCGGGCACTGGTCGCTCCTGCTCGCCGTGGGCGCGCTGCCCTGGGCCCTGCACCACGCGCGCCGGACGCGGCGCGGCGTCCCTGGCGCCGGGTCGCGCTGGCTGCTGGTCGTCGGGGTCGCGTCGCTCACCGTGACCGGCGGCCTCCTCGTGCTCGCGGCGACGCTGCCGGTCGTGGTCGTGCGGGCGTGGCGCGTGCCCGTGCGCCGCCGTCTGGGCCTCGCGGCGGCCGCCGCGTCCGTGCAGCTGCCCTGGCTGGTCCCGGCCCTCCTGCACCCGTCCTCGGACGTCGTGGGCGGCAGCGACGTCTTCTCCGCCCGGTCCGAGGGGCCGTGGGGCCTGCTCGTCACCGTGCTGACCGGCGGCGGGGCCTGGAACGCCTCGGCGGTGCCGGCATCGCGGACGGGAGCCCCCGCGGTCGTGCTCGGCCTCGTGATCCTCGCCGTGGCCGCCGTCGGTGCTCCCGACCTGCGCCGCGTCCTGGGGCGGGCAGCTGCCGGGTCGCTGGGCACCGTCGCCCTGCTGGGCCTGGCCTGGACGCTCGTCGGCGGCTGGACGGTCACCCGCCCGTGGGCGACCTGGGTGGTGACGACGGTGCCCGGCGCCGGGGTCCTGCGCGACTCGCAGAAGTGGCTCGGCCCCTGGGTCGTCCTGGTCGCCGTGAGCGCCGGGCTGGGCGCCACCCGGCTGGGGCGCGCGCTGATGCGGAGCGCGGGCGATCGCAGCGCGCCGACCGTGCTCGCCCTCGGACTGGTGCTGCTGCCCGTGCTCGCCCTGCCGTCGCTGGCGTGGGGCGAGGGGGGACGGCTGTCCGCGGTGGCCTACCCCGACGACCTGTCGCGGGTGCGCGAGGCGCTCGCGTCGTCGTCCGACGGGACGAACGCGGTGAGCCTGCCGTGGGGCACCTTCCGCCGGTACCCGTGGAACACGCCGCGCACCGTGCTCGACCCGGTGCCGCGCGCCATGCCCGTGACCGTCGTCGCCGACGACTCGCTCGTCGTCGCGACCTCGCACGGGCTGGTCACGGTGCCCGGCGACGACCCGGACTCGGCGGTCGTCCAGGGGGCGGTCGACGCCCACCGGCAGCTGGGCCCGGTGCTCGCCGGGATCGGCGTCGGATGGGCGGTCGTGGCCGAGGACCTGCGCGACGCGGAGGCCGACCTGCCTGCCGGCGCGGTCCCCGTGGTGCGCGGCACCACGTTCTCGCTGTTCCGGCTGCCCGGCGCTGCCGAACCCTCGCGGCCAACGGGCGCCGCGGTCCTGCTCGTCGGCGCCGGCGACGCCCTGGCGCTCGCGTCCGTGGTCGCGGCGGTGATCGTCACGATCCGGACGCGGCCGCGTCGGGGGGCAGCGGTGCGGGCTACCGGCTGGTAAGGTCTCGCCACCGGACCTCAGAAGGGCGTTGTCATGGGTGGCCTGATCGGCATCATCATCGCGATCGTCATCGGACTCATCGTCGGCGTGGGCGGTGGCCTCGGTCTCGTGGCGTCGCAGGGCGGCAACAGCTACCCGACGCAGGACACCGGCTCGATCACGGTCTACGGCAACAGCTAGAGCGCAGCACGCCTCCGGGCCGTCACCCCTGTGGGGTGACGGCCCGTGTCATGTCCGAGGCCTCGACGACGTCGCCGTGCTCGTGCTCGAGGTGCGCCGGCGCGACGTCCGGGTCGACCGCCACCGCCGCGCGCCCGGCCGCGTGGGCGAGCACGTCGGCGAACGACCGCGCGGCGGTGTCCCAGCCGAACTCGAACGAGCGCGCGAGCGCATCACCGCCGAGCCGCACGCGCAGGTCGTCGTCGAGCAGGAGCCGCCGCAGCGCCTCGGTGAACTCGCCCTCGGTCTCGGCGAGCAGCCCCGTGACCCCGTCGACCACCGACTCGGCGACCCCGCCCGCGTGCGCGTAGCCCACCGCGGGCACGCCGTAGCCGGCGGCCTCGAGGACCACGAGGCCCCAGCCCTCCTTGAGCGAGGGGAGGGCGAGGACCCACGCGCGAGCGAGCTCGTCGTGCTTGACCTCCTCGGTGGCGAACCCCACGAAGTCGACGATGTCGTCGACGCGGCAGCGGCGCGCCTCCTGCGCGAGCTCGTCGGCCCACCAGCCGTCGCCCACGACGCTGACGCGCAGGCCGTCGATCTCGTGGCGCAGCACCGACGCCGCGCGCAGCACGTGCTCGACGCGCTTGTGCGGCACGAGCCGTCCGAGCACGAGGATCCGCGGGGTGCAGTCGGGTTCGGCCTCGCGGCGCGCGGGCTCGGTGCCGTTGTGGATCACGGTGATCCGCTCGGCGTCGACGCCGAGCCCGGCGAGCTCGTCGCGGGTGGCGCGCGAGACGGCGACGTAGCGGCTGCGTCGGTAGAGGCGCGGTGCGACGCGGGACTCGAGGAACCAGCCGATCCGCGAACGGACCGGCCCGTAGACCACCGGCCACTGCTCCCGGTGCACGTGGTGAACCAGGACGACGACCGGCTCGTCGCCGGACAGCGTCGAGCCGAACGGGATCCCGTTCTGCACGTCGACGACGACGTCGAAGGTGCCGAGCGCACCGCGGCGGCGGGAACGGAAGGCCTCCGAGTAGACACCGAGCTTGCTGCCGCGCCGGACGAAGCTGACGCCGTCGACCACCTCGTCGGCCGGCGCGTTGTCGTGCGCCGCGCAGAAGATCGTCACGTCGTGACCGGCGGCGGCGAGCGCCGTCGCGACGTTCTCGACGTAGACCTCGGAGCCGCCGCCCTCGGGGTTGCGCGTGTCGCGCCAGTTGCAGAACAGCACGCGCATCGGTGCGACCGCGCTCGAGCGCGGTTCGATGTGCGGCATGTCGGCCTCCTCGACGACACGCGGAGGTTACCAGTCAGTAGCAATCAGGGGTACGGGTGCAGAGCGAGTCGTGACTCTCGGGTACGGTCCCGCGCGTGGAGTCAGAGTCGGCGCGCCCCTTCCGGGCAGACCTGCGACGCTCGGTGCGCCTGTTCGGCGACTTCCGCCACGAGCAGGACGACCCCGACCGGTTCTACGGGTCGCTGGCCGCCGACTCCGCCGCCCAGGTGGCCCGCTACCAGCCTCTCGACAGGGCGCTGCTGCTCGACGTCGGCGGCGGCCCGGGCTACTTCGCGGACGCCTTCGAGGCGCGGGGCGCGACGTACGTGCCGCTCGACGCCGACGCCGGCGAGCTCGCCCTGCACGGCCGCGAGCCCGGCCCGCGCACCGTGCTCGGCGACGGCACGCGGCTGCCCTTCGCCACCGGCGCGTTCGACGTCGCCTACTCGAGCAACGTGGCCGAGCACGTGCGCGAGCCCTGGGCGATGGCCGACGAGATGGTGCGCGTGACGCGCCCCGGCGGGCTGGTCTTCCTGTCGTACACGCTCTGGTTCGGGCCCTGGGGCGGGCACGAGACGGCGCCGTGGCACTACCTCGGCGGGAAGCGTGCCGCCGACCGCTATGAGCGCGTGCACGGCAAGCGTCCGAAGAACGACTACGGCCTCAGCATGTTCCGCACGACGGCGGCGGCGGGGGCGAGCTGGGCGCGCGACGCCCGCGAGCGCGGCGATCTCGCGAAGGTCGCAGTCCTCCCGCGCTACCTGCCGCGCTGGGCCTACGGCGTCGCGCAGGTGCCGCTGCTGCGCGAGGTCGTCACGTGGAACCTCGTGGTCGTCGGACGGCGGGCGTGACTCTCACCCGTGCCGTCTGGCGCTTCCGTCTGGCCGCGACCTGCGTCGCCCTCGTCGCTCTGGCGTTCGTCCAGTCTCCGGGCGAGACGGCGGCCGACACCAAGCTGGACCTCACTCAGAACCCCGGAGGGTTCCTCTCACGCGCCCTCCACCTGTGGGATGCGCAGGCGTTCTTCGGCCAGCTGCAGAACCAGGCCTACGGGTACGTCTTCCCGATCGGGCCGTACTTCTGGCTCGGCCACGAGCTCGGGGTCGCTGGCTGGGTGCTGCAACGGCTCTGGTGGGGCGTCCTGCTGTCCACGGCGTTCCTGGGCGCCGTGCGGCTCGGGAGGCTCCTGGGTCTGGGTCCGCTGGCGCGCTGGACGGCCGCCGTCGCGTTCGCGCTATCGCCGCGACTGATGTCGACGCTCGGGCCGGTGTCCGTGGAGTCGTGGCCGTACGCCCTCGCCCCGTGGGTGATCGTCCCGCTGGTCCGTCTGCGCGACGGGGGGCCGGCGCGGCGGGCCGTCGCCCTGTCCGGCGTCGCGGTGCTTCTCATGGGCGGCATCAACGCCGTCGCCACCGGGATCGCGGCCCTGGTGGGAGCCTGCTGGATCCTCCTCGAGGCGCACCCGAGCATCCGCTGGCGGGCGCTCGCGGGGTGGACCGGCGCGGTCCTCCTGGCGACGGCATGGATCGCCGGCCCGCTCGTGCTGCTCGGCAAGTACTCGCCACCCTTCTTGGACTGGATCGAGTCGGCCGCCGTCACCACCAGCATCACCGACGGCTCCGCGACGCTGCGGGGCACGACGGACTGGGTCGCCTACATCGCCACCGGGGGCGGGCCTGAGTGGCCGGCCGGCTGGTCGCTCGTGGCCGACCGAGGCGCCGTGCTGGGGACGGCGCTCGTAGCGATCGCGGGCCTCCTCGGTGTCGTGGCGTGGCCCGGACGCCACCGCCGCTTCCTCGCCGCCTCCGTCGTCGTCGGTTTCGTCCTCATCACCGCTCCGCACGTCGTCGCCGACGCGCCCTGGGCTACCGGCGTCCTCGCCGATCCGTTGCGGGCCGTGCTCGATGGAGTCCTCGCACCGTTGCGCAACGTGCACAAGGCCGACGTGTGGGTGCGGCTGCCGCTCTCCCTGGGCGTGGGCGCGACGGTCGCACGGCTGGTCTCGGCCGCCCGGCGACCGTCGTCCTACGCCTGGCCGGCCCGACGCCGGGTTCTGGCGGCCGTCGCGGCGGGCGGCGCTGCCGTCGCACTCCTGGCGACCGCCTCGCCCGCCCTGCAGGGAAACCTGACGACCGGCCGCACGTTCGTGTCGGTCCCCGGCTACTGGCTCGACACGGCGGGCTGGCTCGACGCCCACGCTGCGCAGACCCGAGCGCTGGTCGTTCCCGGGTCGGCCTTCGGCACCTACCTCTGGGGCGAGAGCCGCGACGAGCCGCTGCAGCCGTATGCCCGTTCACCGTGGGCGGTTCGCGACGCCGTGCCGCTCAGCTCGGCCGGCAACATCCGGATGCTCGACGCCGTGGAGTCGTTGCTCAGCGACGGGCGCGGCGACCCCACGCTCGCCGCCTACCTCGCCCGGGAGGGCGTGGGCTACCTGGTCGTGCGCAACGACCTCAACCGGGCCCAGAGCGATGCACCGCGTCCCTCGCTGGTGCACCAGTCCCTCGACCAGTCGGGCGGATTCACCCGCGTGGCGGCCTTCGGCCCTCTGCTGGGCGGGTACGCCACCAGCGAGCTCGTCGCCGACGGCGGCATCGACGGCACGTATCAGGCGGTCGAGGTCTTCCGCGTCGACGGTGCTCCGGCCGACCAGCGCGTCACCCTGTCGAACGCCGACTCCCTGGTCGCCCTGCAGGGGGAGTCGGAGTCGCTGCTGGGCTCGACCCCTCTCGCAACAGGATCGCCCGCGGTCCGCACCGCCGATCTCGTAGCGGGTCTCACGCCGGCCGCGACCCTCGTGACCGATTCCGGTCGACGGTGGGAGGTCGACTTCGGGCACGTCCACGACAACCGTTCGGGAACGCTGCTGCCCGCCCAGGCGTGGACGCTCCCGAGGCCCGTTCACGACTACGTCGTCAGCCCGCGCCAGACCGGCCCGATGCTGCAGTACGGCGGTGTCACCGACATCTCGGCGTCGTCGAGTCGAGCCGATGCGTCGTCGCTCTACCTCGACCCGACGACCGGCCCGTGGGCTGCGGCCGACGGATCCGTCTTCACCGCCTGGTACCCGCGGGAGTCCGACACGGCGGCGTGGTGGCAGATGGGCTTCGAGGCTCCGACCTCGCTCGCAGGGGCGGAGGTGACGCTGTCGTGGCCGTTCGGCTACGGCAGCACCTCGCTGACGATCACCACACCCGTGGGCTCACGCACGATCTCGGTGAATGCTGCCGACGGGCCCGTCGCGGTGCCGGCAGAGCTGGGGCCGGCGGCCAGCCTTCGCCTCACGTTGCGCCACTCGATCGGCGCGGTGGGGGTCACATCGGTGACGGTCCCCGGCGTGACGCCGACCCGTTCGCTCCAGGCCACCGGTTCGGGCACCCTGGTCGACCTCAGCATGCGCGACGGGCAGCGCTCACCGTGCGTGGTGCGCGGACCCACCAACTGCCTGCCGTCGCTGCAGCGCACCGGCGAGGACGGCTCGACGCTGGATCGCTGGATCGCCACGGGCTCGGTGGCCGACGATCTCGTCCTCACCGTGCAACCGACCGTGAGCGACGCCAGCGGCGTGTTCGCGCAGCCGCTGCGGCCCTTCGCCCAGGCACGAGCCTCGAGCTCCCAGACGACGTCCTTCGCCCAGAGCGCGCGGTCGGCGCTCGACCGCGACCCGAGCACCGCCTGGGTGGCGTCGGCCACCGACCGGCGTCCGACCTTGACGCTCACCCTCCCCGCGTCGAGGCGCATCTCCTGGCTGCGCTTCGACCGCACCCTGGGTCTGGCCGCATCGTCGCCGTTCGACGTCACCGTCTCCATCGGTGGTCGCACCTTCGCGCTCGTCACGGACGCGACCGGCACGGTGCGGTTCCCCGCCACCGCCGCGCGCAGCTTCGCCGTGACCTTCACGACGTCGACTCCCGTCTACTCCGTCGACACGACGACCGGCGCCCGCACCGTGCTGCCGGTCGGACTCAGCGAGCTGGTGCTGGGCGAGGCCGACGCCTTCCGCCTCGACTCACCGCTCGGGCTCCCCGTCGTGACGGCGTGCGGTTTCGGACCCGACGTCACGATCGACGGCAGGACGGTGCGCACCCGCGTCTCCATGACCATGCCCGCCCTGGTCACCGGCGGTCTCGGTCGCGCCGTCCCGTGCGGTCCCGTCGGAGTGCGGGCCGGGCTCCACCACGTCGTGGTCGCGTCGAGCGCCGCGTTCGCCCCCGTCTCGCTCCGGTGGGGGGCGGGGGCGGGGGTCACGTCCCCCACGACCTCGGACGGCGTCGTCACGGTCACCACGTGGACCTCCACCGCGCGCAGCGTCGACGTCTTCCCGGCGACGCACGCCCGACTTCTCGAGCTCGGCGAGAACGCCAACGCGGGTTGGGTGGCATCGGTCGCGGGCAGGTCCCTCACCCCCGTCGTGGTGGACGGGTGGCGTCAGGCGTTCGTGGTCCCGGCGGGCGTCTCGGGTTCGGTGGAGATCGACTTCGGACCGGAACGCACGTTCCACATCGCGCTGATCCTCGGCGCGATCCTCGCGCTCCTGCTCGTCGTCCTGGCCGTGCGACCCGAGCGAGCACCGTCGGCCTCGGCGCCCCCGCTCGTGGTGCGTCCTGGGCGCGGCGCGTGGCTCGCGGCCGCGGTCGTCGCCGCCGTGGTCAGCGGACCTGTCGCGATGGTCGCCGCTGCCCTGGCCGTCGTCATCGCCCGTCGTGGCCGCGTGTCGACGACGGTGATGGCGGCTGTGGGCGCCGTCGCCGCGCTGGTGCCGGCGGCTGCGGCGCCGTGGCCCTCGTCGACATCGTTGAGCGCGGCGGCCGCAGCAGCATCCGCGTTCGCCGTGGCTGCCGGCACGGGGCTCGTGCTCGGCGTCCTGGTCAGCGCGTGCTGGGTGCGGCTCGTTGTGCCCACTGCTGCGCCGGACGCTCGACCAGACGGTAGGTGACCGCCGAGACGGCGAGCGTCGCGCCGAGCACGAGAACGGCGACGAGCCAGAAGCCGCCGCTGAACAGCGGGATGCCGAGGCCGGTCATGATGACGCGCAGCAGGAACACGTGCCAGAGGAAGACGCCGTAGGAGATCAGGCCGATGCGGTGCGGCCCCCGCCGCGACAGCGCACGGGTCAGCCACGAGTCGCCGCCCAGCACGCACGGCGCGAGGATCGCCACGCCGATGAGGCAGTAGAGGACGTGCCGCGCGAGCATCTCCCAGGGCCCGGTGCCCTGGTTGAACGCGTAGCCTCCGCCCAGCGGCGTCGCCACCACCGCGAAGAGCGCCACCGCCACGGCGACCGCCGTCCACTCGTCGCGCGCGAGGCGCTGCGCCAGCACGGCGACGCGGGGCGGCTCGGCCAGGCGCAGCGACGACTCGAGCACAGCCAGCCCCATCCCCGCCGCGAACCAGTCGAGGTAGAAGGGCAGCCAGTAGCCCGACTCGTTGGGCAGGGCGCCGGTGAAGGCGCGGACGCCTACGAAGACCAGCGCGATCACGACGCATGTGGCGAGCATCGACCACTGACGTCGCCAGCGAGCCTCGAAGTCGCCGCGGCGCCCGCCGAGCGCGAGCCAGCCGAGGACGGGGAGCACCGCGTAGAAGGCGATCTCCGTGCACAGGCTCCAGGTCTGGGTGAGGCCCTCGACGGTGCCGTCGGAGCCGTAGATCTGCACCGCGAACAGGTGCCGCCACCACGTCGAGGGAGACACGGGTCGCAGCTCGGGCAACGTGAGCAGGACGACGACGACCACCAGCCAGTACAAGGGCAGGATGCGAGCCGCGCGGCGCTTGGCGTACGTCCTCAGCGCCGGCGCCGGCGCGTCGTGCAGCGCCGCCTTGGCCCAGGGCCGGTAGAGCAGGAACCCGGACAGCAGGAAGAACAGGGTGACGCCGAAGTCGAGCCTGCCGAGGATGTGACCCCACGTGGACGCGACGAGCGCTCCTGTCGAGAACGCGACGTGCGTGAGGAGAACCATGATCGCGGCGACGGCCCGGTAGCCGTCGAGGGCGAGCAGATGGGTGGGCCGGTCGGTGGCGATCCCTGCCGCGGGCGCCGGCGCCGATGCGGTGGAGGTCACGACTGAGCCGCCGGCTGAGCACCCGGCGTCACCACGCCCACGCGGACGGCGCCGACGCAGACGTTCGCCTGCGGCGAGTCGGTCCGCAGCCGGATGGCGCCGCCTCCGCCGTTGAGCCAGAAGTAGACGTCGTGAAGCCCGGGGGTCAGCCGGACACGCCGCACGTCGCCCTCGGGGAACCTGACCTCGAGGGTCGAGCTCCCCGTGGAGATGTATGCGACCTGCACCACGTGCGCCCACGGGATGATCTCGCTCTTCATCGGGATCCAGGTGCCGTCGGCGGCGACCTTCCACCCGCAGTCGGGATCCGTGCCGCTCACCGCCACCGGACCTTCGATGTGCGCGTCGACGAGCGCCCCCGTGTCGTCCAGGACGCGCAGGTGGTCGGTGACGTCACCGATCGCCGGTGCGTTGCTCAAGCCCGCGAAGAACCACGAGTAGTCGTTGTGCGGGTAGAGCAGCGGGTTCATCACCGAGGTCGGAACCAGCACGTTCAGGACGGGCGACGTCCCAGCGGCCCCGTGCAGCGAGCGCAGCGACGCCTGGACCCACGACCGGTCGAAGCTCGACGACGTGAGTGCCACCAGGCCCATGACCGTGCTGAGCCACAGGAGGACGATCACCTGCCCGACGACGAGGACCGGGACGACGATGCGCGCCCGAACCCTGGGGCGCCACTCGCGCAGCATTCCGGGTGCCGGATCGTCGACCAGCCGGGCGAACGCCAGAGCGGCGGCGATCGCGGTCAGCGGCGCGAGGTCGGCGAAGTACCGCGGCAGGGTGGACGCCTGAGCCACGTAGAGGAAGAACGGTCGTCCGACGCTGAGCAGCACCATCGAGGCGAAGCCGTACGTGACGATCGCGGCCAGGGCACGACGCGCCCGCGGCCCCGAGGGGAACAGCAGGACGAGGCTCGCCACCGCGAGCACCGCACCGAAGGCGATCACCAGGGGCGACGCCGTCGCGAAGTCGTAGGTCTGGTCGGTGATGCGGAACCACGACCAGCCCCCGCCCACCAGCGCAGGCAGGAACTGCTGCGTGAGGACGCCGCCCGCCTGGTCTGCGAGGTCGGCGAGGCTCGGGCGCGGCTGGGGCCCTGCCTGGTGGACGTTGAGGTAGGTGGCCGCCCACGCGGTCGTGATGGCCAGGAGACCTCCGAGCATCGCGAGGTGCGTCCTGACCACCGAGACGAGCGAGGCGATCAACGAACCCGGCGTCATAGCGACGAGCAGGAGGAACACCCAGAGCGGCAGCAGCACGGCCCGCTCGCTGAACAGCAGGGCTGCCGCGTACACGCCGAGGACCCACCAGAGCATCGACGCGGAGCGCCGGCCACGGCTGCGCAGCACACGGTCGGACACGATCACGAGGCAGGCGAGCAGCGGGACGATCGACATGCCGGCCGCCCACCACGTCGCGGCCTGGACGAGCGACGCGCTCGTCAGGTACAGCCCGAGCGCGAGGAGCACGCGCCAGCGGTAGCCGAAGTTGCGCAGCAGGGTCCGCATCAGCATCCAGGCCGTGAATGCCTGGCCCCCAGCCAGCGACAGAGCGACCCAGGTGTAGGAGAAGTCGCCCAGCTTCGAGATCGGCTGCGAGAGCGCGAAGCTGGCCGGCATGAAGTGCCCCTGCCAGTCCTGGAACACGTAGGCGGGATCGAACCATCCGTAGCGAGCGCCCTGCCCGCGGAAGACGAAGTCGTCGTTGAAGTAGAAGAAGCCTCGGAACACCGCCCACGACACCACGGCCACCTGCACGCCGACCATGAGGCGCGCGACCAGGCGCACGCGTCGCTCGTTGCGTGTCAGACGACGGATCGGGGCCGCCGACTCGGGCGCCGCCTCAGACCCGGAGTCGGCCGTCTCGGCGACCCGCTGCTCGTCGGTCGCCGTCACTTCGGCACCACCACGGCGTGCCCGACCCGGACGTCGTCGGTGCACACCGTGACGCCGGGCGTCAGATCACGGATGCGCACGTCCTTGCCGCCACCGGCCAGCGTCAGCACGACTGCGTTGTACCCCTTCCGGATCGCGACCTTGCGCGGCTCCCCGTTCCCGATGGCGAGCGTCGCGGTGGCGTCGGCCGACGCGACGTACCCCATCCGCACCGTGAAGACCCAGTCGAAGATCGTCGACTGCATGGTGATGTCCGCCTGACCCTGGACGAGCCATCCGCAGCCGGGTGTCTTCCCGGGCACGTTCGCGGGGCCATCGACGATGGCGGGGCGGAGGACCCCGGACTCGTCGAGCTGGAGCAGCTGGGTGGTCGGGTCGATCCACTCAGGACGCGGCGAGAGCGGTGCCAGCAGCCAGCTCGCCTGGTTGTACGGGTAGTCGAGCCCGTACAGCACGTTGATCGGCACCGACTGGTCGACGAGGGTGGGTCCGGAGGCAGCAGCGGCGAGCGAGGCCGACGCGGCGCTGATGTAGGCGCGGGAGTCGTTCGCGCGCCAGATCTCGCGGTAGGCCGTGGTCGACACCATGCTCGTCATCAGGATCGCCGTGACGATCACCGCGACGCCGGCGCGGCCCACCAGCCGCGCGCGCCCGGGGAAGCGCCGGCGGACGTGGCGCCGTACGAGCGGCGCTACCGCCGCCAGCCCGAACGGCACGGCCAGCGCCAGCGGTACGACGGCGTCGGCCGTGTAGCGCAGCCCCTGGACGATCTCAGGGTTCACGTAACCGTTGAGGCGTCCCGAGGCCACGAGGAGCAGGTCGACCAGCACGAAGCCCCAGGCCCACGCCCAGGCGCGACGTGCGAGTCGCGAGCGCAGGCATGACACCACGACCAGCGCGCCGATGAGCTCGACGGCAACGACGACGAACCACCCGGGCGGCTCACCGACGGCGGAGCCGAAACCGACCGCCTCCCAGTGCAGGGGGCCGCCGAGGAGCGCGGTCGGGACGGTGGAGGTCAGGCCGCGACCGAGCAGGTCCGCCACCTGGTCGGCCGTTCCGTCGGAGGCCGGAGTCTTGCCGACGTTCGCCTCAGAGGCGATGAG
>Ga0302299_10001689_pt1 | contig 13322 bp, 10 predicted proteins | sample III_Fen_N3_4_FD_198795 | JGI IMG/M metagenome (GOLD analysis project Ga0302299, IMG submission 198795) | Peat permafrost microbial communities from Stordalen Mire near Abisko, Sweden - III_Fen_N3_4 | ecosystem: Environmental > Terrestrial > Soil > Wetlands > Permafrost | place: Sweden: Abisko... | reverse complement strand
AGCCGGCGTCGGCGGGCGGCCGCTGCTGCTCGTCCACGGCTTCACCGGGGCCGCGACCGACTTCATCGACTTCCTCGACCCGCTGGCCGACGCCGGCTGGCACGTGGTGGCGCCCGACCTGCGCGGTCACGGGACCAGCAGCCATCCGACCGCGGAGGAGGACTACTCGTTCGAGATCTTCGCCGGCGACGTGGTCGGCCTGGCCGACGCCCTCGGCTTCGACCGCTTCACGCTCCTCGGCCACTCGATGGGCGGGATGATCGTGCAGGTGCTCGCGCTGTCCGCGCCCGAGCGCATCGAGGCGCTGGTCCTCATGGACACCTCGCACGGCCCGCTGCACGTCGATCCCGACCTGGTCGAGCTCGGCGTCACGGTGGCCCGCGAGCAGGGCATCGACGTGGTGGCCGACGTCATGGGCGCCAGCGACGACGGGCCGCTCACCACCGAGGCCTACCGGCGCAAGGTGGCCGAGGACCCGGGCTACGCCGAGATGGGCGACCGCAACCTGCGGGCCAGCTCGCCCGCCATGTTCGCGGCCATGCTCGCCGGGATCGCCCGGGCCGAGGACCGCCTCGACGCCCTGGCCACGCTGCCGATGCCGACGCTGGTGATCGTCGGCGAGCAGGACGCACCCTTCCTGGCCGACAGCCACCGCATGGCCGACACCGTCCCCGACGGGCGGCTGGCCGTCATCGCCGACGGCGGTCACAGCCCGCAGTTCGAGTCCCCGCAGGAGTGGTGGGCCGCCTTCTCGGGCTTCCTGACCGAGACGGCGGACGGCCCGGCCCGGCGCGCCTCGGCCTGACCCGCCGCGCCTCGGCCTGACCCGCGTCGCGCGGGCCGGCTGGGGAACGCGCTGACGATCGGGACCGGGCGGAAGCGGGCGGGACCGGGCGGGAGCGGGCGGGAGCGACCGGCCCGGACGGGGGCGAGCGCTGACGAGGCGGCGCGGCGGAGCGTCCGTAGACTTCCCGCTGTGCACCGCCGCTCCCGAGGCCCGCACCCGGGCACCGTCCACGAGCCGGCCGACGACCAGGCCGCCGCTCGAGCCGACCTCGACGCCGACGTCCAGGCCGACGTGCAGGTCGACGGGACCCGGCCTCGCCTGCACTGGTGGCGCGAGCTGCTCTACGTCGGGGTCTTCTACCTGCTCTACTCCGGCACGCGGAACCTGTTCGGCTCGGCCGGTGGCGGCAGCACCACCCATGCCCTGCACAACGCCGAGCGGGTGATCCGCATCGAGCAGTGGCTCGGGATCTTCCGCGAGCAGGAGATCCAGAGCTGGTTCGTCGGATGGCCGTGGTTCCTGCGGCTCTGGAACATCTACTACGGGACCCTGCACTTCATCGTCCCGGTCGTGGTGCTGGTCCTGCTGTTCCGTCGGTGGCCGGCGGCGTACCGCCTGTGGCGCAACACGCTGGCGTTCACCACCGGCCTGGCGCTGATCGGCTTCAGCCTGTTCCCGCTGATGCCGCCCCGGTTGCTGTGCGACTGCCTCTACGGCGGAGGAGCGGCCACCGACCGCGGGTTCGTCGACACCGTCGATCGCTACGGCGGGCTCTGGTCGTTCGACTCGGGCACGGTGAAGTCGATCTCGAACCAGTACGCGGCCATGCCCAGCCTCCACGTGGCCTGGTCCCTGTGGTGCGCGCTGGCGCTCATCCCCCGGCTGCGGCACCGGTGGACCAAGGTGCTGGTCGGGCTCTACCCGGTGGCCACGGTCTTCGCCATCGTGGTCACGGCCAACCACTTCCTGCTCGATGCGCTGGGCGGCGTGGCGGTGCTGGCGCTGGGCTACCTCCTGGCCCGTCTGGTCACCGGATCGCCGGCCCCTGCGGGTGGACCCGTCGCCGTGACGGAGGACCCCTCCACGACTCCAGCTTCGAACGTCGCTGCGGTACGGTCGGGGCAGTGATCCTCGAGCGCATCAACTCACCGGCGGACCTCAAGGCGTTGAGCCCTGAGGAGCTCGACACCCTGGCCATCGAGATCCGCCAGTTCATCGTCGACTCGGTCAGCGACGCCGGCAGCGGGCACCTGGGCTCCAACCTCGGCGTGGTCGAGCTGACCCTGGCCCTGCACCGGGTGTTCGACTCCCCCGACGACATCATCCTGTGGGACACCGGCCACCAGGCCTACGTCCACAAGATCGTCACCGGTCGCCGTGACGACTTCGCCACGCTGCGTCAGGCCGGCGGGCTCTCGGGCTACCCCAGCCGCGAGGAGAGCGAGCACGACTGGATCGAGAACAGCCACGCGTCGACCGTGCTCAGCTACGCCTACGGGCTGGCCACCGCGGAGCAGAGCGAGCTCGGCAGCGGCCGTCGGGTGATCGCGGTGATCGGCGACGGCTCGCTGACCGGCGGCATGGCCTACGAGGGGCTCAACAACCTCGGCCACAGCGGGCGCGACTGCATCATCGTGCTGAACGACAACGGCCGCTCCTACGCCCCGACGGTCAGCCGGCTCGGCGACAGCCTGGCCCGCATCCGCAACAACCCGGTCTACATGCGCCGCCAGGCCCGCCTCGAGAAGCTGCTGCAGGAGGTCCCCGTGCTCGGCGACCGCCTCGAGCGCGGCCTCGAGGCCACCAAGGCCGCCATCCGCGAGCTGTGGGAGCCGACGGCGTTCTTCGAGACGCTCGGCGTGCGCTACACCGGCCCCTACGACGGCCATGACGTGGCCGCCCTCGAAGAGGCCTTCCGCAACGCGGCGCAGATCGGCGGCCCCCAGGTCGTCCACGTGCTCACCCAGAAGGGCCGCGGCTACGGCCCGGCCGAGAACGATCCGATCAAGCGGCTGCACGACATCGGCATGCCCAAGCCCGGCAGCTACACCGCGGCGTTCACCGAGGCCCTGATCAAGGAGGCCGAGGTGCACCCCGAGCTGGTGGCCATCACCGCGGCCATGCCCGACTCCACCGGTCTGCTGCCGTTCGCCGAGCGGTTCCCGGATCGCTGCATCGACGTCGGCATCGCCGAGCAGCACGCGGTGACCGCCGCGGCCGGCATGGCCATGGGCGGCCTGCGCCCGGTGGTGGCGGTGTACTCGACGTTCCTCACGCGGGCGTTCGACCAGGTCAACCTCGACGTCGGCCTGCACCGCCAGCCGGTCATCTTCTGCCTCGACCGGGCCGGCGTCACCGGTGACGACGGGCCGTCGCACCACGGCGTGCTCGACATGATGCTGCTGACCAAGGTGCCCGGGATGACGGTGTTCGCGCCGTCGTCCTACCAGGAGCTGCAGCAGAACCTGCACGACGCCATGGACCTGACCGACGGACCCGTGACGATCCGGTGGGCCAAGACCGCCGCCCGTCAGGAAGCACCCGAGGACATCGGCCACGGGCTCCACGGCCGCCGGCTGCGCCAGGGTCACGACCTCTGCATCATCGCGGTGGGCAAGATGCTCGACGCCTGCGAGGCGGTGGCCGACCGGCTCATCGCCGACGGCATCTCGGTGACCCTGTGGGACGCCCGGGTCGTCAAGCCGCTCGACCCCGAGATGCTGGCCGATGCGGCGACCCACCCCTGTGTGCTCACCGTCGAGGACGGCGTGCGCGAGGGCGGCGTGGGCAGCGCCATCGGCGACCAGCTGGCCGAGCACACGCTCGGCGGCCACGAGCCGCGGGTGCGGGTGCTGGGCACGCCGATCGCCTACCTCGCCCACGCCAAGCCCGACGCCATCCTGGCCGAGCTCGGGCTCGATCGCGACGGCATCATGGCCTCGGCGCTGAGCCTGCTGGCCGGCGACCACGTCCCGCACGAAGGCTGAGCGCACCAGCTCTGCTGGCTCGGCATCGGCTGATCTCGGCACCAGCTCGGCTGGGCTCGGCATCGGCTGGCTGGTCGTCTCGCCACCCGGTCGGCGTCGCGGGTGTAGACACGCGGCGTGACCCCTGAACCCGAGCTCACCGAGCCGGTCGACCTCTGCACGCCCGACGGATCGACCCTGGCCCCCGAGGCACGAGGGTGGTCGCGCCGGCCGCTCCATCGCGCCAACCTCGACGGCCAGTGGGGTCGCAACAAGCGCTGGGACTACTGGGCCGTGCTGACCCCAGACGTCGTGGTGTCGTGCGTGTCTCCGACATCGACCACATCGGGCTGGCCGACGTCTACTGGGCCGACCTCTCCACCGGCGAGTCCGGCGGCTCGGGCATCATCACCGAACCCGGCGTGATCACCCTGCCCGAGCGGCCGGCGACCGCCCCCCTGCGGGTCGACCGTGACGGGCTCTCGCTCGCCATCACCGACGATGCCGACGGCACCACCCATCTCCGGGCGACGTGGGCCGAGGCCGACGGTCGCCCTGGCCGGTTCGACCTGACGGTCGGGATGCCGGCGGGCCACGAGTCGCTCAACGTGGTGATCCCGTGGAGCGACGACGAGTTCAACTTCACGTCGAAGCACTGGGCCCGGCCGGCAACCGGGGAGCTGGTGGTGGGCGATCGCCGCTGGGCCGTGGGCGGCGCGGACGGCGATGCGTGGGGCGTGCTCGACGTCGGTCGAGGCCGGTGGCCCCACGAGATCACCTGGAACTGGGGCGGAGGGGCCGGCCGCAGCGACGGCCACGTGATCGGGCTGCAGGTCGGCGCCAAGTGGACCGAGGGCACCGGCTTCACCGAGAACGGCCTCATCGTCGACGGCCGCCTCACCAAGCTCGGCCGAGAGCTCGACTGGACCTACGACTGGGACGACCCCCTGCAGCCGTGGCGGATCACGGACCCCGGGGGCCAGCTCGACGCGGTGCTGACCCCCCGCTTCGACAAGCACACCGACGTCGGCGACGCCGATCTCGGCAGCCAGGTCCACCAGGTGTTCGGGACCTGGTCGGGCCACCTCGTCACCGACGACGGCGTGCGGATCGACTTCGACGGCCTGCTGGGCTTCGCCGAGGAGGCCCGCCAGCGCTGGTAGCGGCATCGCCTCGACGCGATCGGGGAAGGTAGCGACCATGGACCAACGACAGGTGTGGCGAGGTGTGGGGCTGGTCTCCGGGTTGGCCGCCGGCGCGGTGACCCGGTGGGCGCTCGTGAAGCTGTGGACCACGGTCGACGGCGACGAACCGCCCGGCAACCCCGCCGCTCCGGGGACGACCTGGCCGGCGGCCCTCGCGTGGGCCCTGGCGTCTGGCGCGGCCCTGGCCGTGGCCCGCCTGGTGGCGCAGCGGGGCGCGGCCGAGGCCTGGAAGACCGCGACCGGGACCTACCCGGCCGGCCTGGAGGAGTCGCGGGTCTAGTCCCGCGCCGCCGGCGCCGTTCCGCGGGAGCCAGTCAGGCCCTGGGGGAGCACGCGAGCCCCGGTGAGCCGGAGCCGGTCAGCCGGCGCCGTTCAGCGGGAGCCGGTCAGCTGTAGAAGGGGTTCTCGCCGGCGTCGTGGTCGGTGGCGTCGATGATCTCGGTGACCTCGGGCAGGGCTTCCTTGATGGCCACCTGGATGCCCTCGACCAGGGTGGCCGCGCTCATCGAGCAGCCCTGGCAGCCGCCGCCCATCTTGAGGAAGACCCGGGTGCCGTCGACGCCGACCAGGCTGGCGAAGCCGCCGTGGGACGCGAGCGACGGGTTGATCGACTGCTCGAGCAGCTGGGTGATCTTCTCGGCCAGGTCGCCGGTGAGCTCGAGGTCGACGCCGGCCAGCGGGTTCGGGCGATTCGGGTTGCGCAGCACGAGCCCGCCCTGGCCCGCGTTCGACGGGAGGTCGAGCGTGGCGCCGCGGAGCTGGTCGACGCTGCCGGCCGGGATGGCGACGATCAGGTCGCCGATCGGCTCACGGTGATCGGTGGGCTCGAGGTCGGCGATGGCCTCGAAGGAGAGGTCGTAGGTGTAGTCGACCCCGTTGGCCCCGGTGACCTCGATCCACAGGCAGAGCGACTCGGGATCGTCCTCGGCGGACCGGATCTCGGAGACCTTGGCCAGCGCGGCCTCGGTGATCGCGAACACCGGCTCGGCCTCGGTGTCGGTCGACACCTCGATGTCGTTGCTGGTGTCGGTCTCAGGTGCGTCGGTGCCCAGTGCCATGCCGACAGGGTAGCGACCGACCCCCGAGGAGCCACGATCCGCCCCGCCGCGTCGTGCATCGCCGCGGCTGCCCCTCAGCGACGAATCGGTACCGAATCGTCGCCAACAGGCCCCACCGAATTCGTCGGGAGGCCGACCGACGGTTCGTCGGGTCCTTCCCGAACATCTGGAGGACCGGGCTCACGCATCCCGTCAGGCCGGTCCTTCAGCGTGAGGGGTGCGGGGGCGTCGTGCGGGTGGTGGAGGCCAGGTAGCGCTCGCCCCGGGGCGACAACCGGTAGCCGACCTCGAGGGAGATCGTCAGGCCCCGGGCCTTCAGCTTGCGCACGTCGAGCTTGAACGGCGCCATCTCCCGGCCCACCGAATCGGCCAGATCTCCGGCCCGAACGGCCGGACGGGCGGCGATGAGCGCCAGCGTCTCGGCCGTCCACGGACCGTGGGAGCTGGACGCGTCGAGCCGGTCGAGCTGGCGATCGAGCTCGACCACGTCCTCGGCCGACAGCTCCGACGTCGCCGCCAGCTCGTCGCGGGGATCGGGCTCGTCGACCGCGTGGAACCGCACCCGGTAGAGCGGCAGATCCTCCCCACCACGGAGCCCGGCCATCAGCTCGGCCGCCGACTGGGCGCCCGCTCGCCGGGCCTCGGCATCGGTAATCGACGACGGCTCGACCACGTCGACCGCCTCGACCTCGATGCGCCCCGCGGCAGTGCGGTAGCGATGCCCGACGACGACCTGGCGGCGGCGCCACCGCCGGAAGGTCAGCGTGACCGAGCCGTCGGCGATGGCCTGGCGGTAGCGCTGCTCGAACAGCATCAGCCCGTCAGCCCATCGGCCTGATCGGGTCCCGGTCGATCCCGTGGACGATCACCAGCCGGCTCAGGAGATGTACTTCCCCATCGCCCACCAGCAGCACATCACGGTGAGGATCGAGGCCGACACCCCGAACCAGATCCGTCGCGGCCAACGGCGGGCCGGTCCGGCCAGCTCGAGCCCGACGGCGGCGAACACCGGGAAGGCCGCCAGCAGGTAGCGCCCGCAGCTCATGAAGTCCTTGGTGCCGAGCAGCGGGATGCCCATCACCACCGCCACGTAGCCGGCGTAGCCCCAGCCGAAGCGCCGAGCCACGAGGGGCACCAGGAAGATGACGGCCACCCCGAGGAACGCGTGCAGCATCAGGCTGTCGGCGAAGATCGAGTGCGGGACCTGGTGGATCTTGGTGAAGAACTCGACCTTGAACCACGTGCGAGGCCCGGCCCCCTGGTGCCAGGCGCCCTCGGCATCGACGAAGAGCAGGGCGTCGCCGAACCGGTAGTAGAGGTACGCGCACCAGCCGGCCAGACCGGCGAAGCTCAGGAGGATCGGCGCGGCGGGGCGGGGGAAGGCCCGAGGATCGAACCGTCGGCCGAGCTCGCGCACGAAGCCCCGCTTCGGCTCCGCCTCGACCTCGCCCGCCGCCCCAGCCTCCGAGGAGCCGGCGCCGAGCGAGCCGCCAAGAGATGTGCGAGCGGCCACCGACCCGGCGGAGGGGGTGGCGGACACCCCGACGGGGGCCGCGACCGCAGCCTGCTCTCGGCGCTCCTGGTTGGCCCGCTCGAGCACGACCAGCACCAGCCCGACGGCCACCGCGATGCCGGTCGGACGGGAGGCGGTGACGAGCAGCCCGACGATCCCGGCCGTCCAGTAGCGCTGGCGCTCGACCAGCAGGAAGGCGGCGAGCACCAGCATCAGGAAGAAGGCATCGGAGTAGACGGCGCCGAAGAGGTACCAGGCGTAGGGGTAGACGAGGAGCACCAGCAGCGCGGTCGTCGCCGCAGCCGGGCTCATGCGCTGGCAGCACCAGCGGTGGAACAGCACGGCCGCGCCGAGCCCGCTGAGCACGGTCACGGTGATGGCTGCCGCCGCCACCCCCGGGAAGGCCCAGGCGATGGAGAGCACGGCCAGCGGGTAGGCCGGGAAGTAGGCGACCGAGGACTGCACGCCCGGGTAGTAGCGGTAGCCGTGGCGGATGATCTCGCGGTACCAGTTGGCGTCCCAGCGCATCCACATCTCGGCCAGCGGGCCGCCCGGATAGGTGCGGGGCCGGGGGAACAGGTAGTCGCGGGGCAGCACCTGGGCGGCGACGAACACCACGAGCCAGACGACGGCGGCGACCGCGAGGTAGATGCCCGCCGGGCGCCACCAGGCGCGCGCCGGAGCATCATCGACCGCGACCTCCGCCTCGACCTGGGCCGGGTGCGCACCCACCGTCACGTTGGCCAACGGATCCCTCCACCGCCACCACTCGGGCGGCTCTTCCACGGATGCCCCATGAACGATTCCGGAGCGTACCGGAGGATCAGCGTTCGGCCCGGGCAGCCTCGGCTTCCTCCGACAACGCCAGCCACCGCTCCTCGGCCTCGGCCACCGCCGCGGCCACCTCGGCCATCTCGGCGCCGATCCGGGCCAGCTCGGCATGATCCCCGGCGGCCTGCTGCACCGCGGCCTCGAGCCGGTCGTGGCGCCGACCCAGGGTCGCCAGCTCCTTGTCGACCTGCTTGATCAGGTGCCGCAGCGTGCTGGTCGACCGCCCCGCCCCCGATGTGGCCGCGCCTCCTGACCCAGCCCCCGAACCGGCCGACGCCGAACCACCTGAACCGCCCGAACCGCCCGAACCGCCCGAACCTCCCGAACCGGCCGAACCGGCGGAACCTCCCGAGCGGGCTGCACGCCCCGAACCCCCCGAACCGCCCGAGCTCCCCGCTGCGGTCGAGCCGGTCGATCGGGCCGGGCGAGGCGCCGAGGCCGACCCGGAGGACCGGCCGCCCTGGCGCGGGCGCTGGGCCCGGCGCTCGTCCTCCCACGCCGCGTAGCCCCCGGGCCGACGGGCCACCCGCCCGGTCCCGTCGAACACGACGACGTCGGTCACGGTCCGCTCGAGGAACGCCCGGTCGTGGCTGACGACCACGAGCGCTCCGGGCCAGTCGTCGAGGAAGTCCTCGAGCACCCGGAGCGTGTCGATGTCGAGGTCGTTGGTCGGCTCGTCGAGCAGCAGCACGTTCGGCTGGGCGGCCAGCGTGAGCAGCAGCTGCAACCGTCGTCGCTCACCACCCGACAGCAGCCCGATCGGCGCGAACTGCGCGTCGGTCGAGAACCAGAACTGCTCGAGCAGGGCCGCGTCGCGCCAGTCGGGCTCCCGGGACCCGCCGGTGACCGCGTCGCGCACCCGCTGGGTCAGGTCGAGCTCGACGCCGAGCTGGTCGTAGTAGCCGAGCCGCACCGTCGACCCGGTCACCACCCGGCCGTGCCGGGGAGCCAGCCGCCCGGCCACGATCTCGAGCAGCGTCGACTTGCCGGTGCCGTTGGGCCCGACGATCCCGAGCCGCTCACGGTTGTCGAGCAGCAGCTCGACGTGCTCGAACAGGGGCGCCCCGTCCTCGGCGTAGGAGTGGCCGATGTCGTGGAGCTCGACCACCTGGTCGCCCAGCCGCGGGGTGCCGAGGTGCAGGTCGGGAATGCCGTCACGGGCCGCGGCCTCGGCCCGGCCCTCCACGATGGCGGTGGCCGACTCGATGCGGGACTTGGGCTTGCGGGTGCGGGCCGGGGCCCCTCGGCGCAGCCAGGCCAGCTCCTTGCGGGCCAGGTTGCGGCGCGTGGCCTCGGCTCCGGCCGCCTGCTCCTCGCGCCGGTCGCGGCCCTCGAGGTAGGAGCTGTAGCCGCCCTCGTGCACGTAGCCCGTGCCCCGGTCGAGCTCGAGGATGCGGCTCGTGACCCGGTCGAGCAGGTGGCGGTCGTGGGTGACCAGGACCAGACCGCCCCGGAACCCGGCCAGCCGCTCCTCCAACCACGCGATCCCGTCGATGTCGAGGTGGTTCGTCGGCTCGTCCAGCACCAGCAGGTCGCCCTCGCCCGGTTCGCTGACGGCCACCAGGGTCCGGGCCAGCGCCACCCGCTTGGCCTGCCCGCCCGACAGCGTCGAGACGTCGGCCTCGAGCAGCCCGCCCATCCCGAGTCGGTCGAGCACGGCGGCCGCCTCCCAGCTCTCGGTCGCTCCGTGACCGCCACCGTGCCCGGTCACCGCGTCGAGCACCGTGCCGTCGGGCAACGTCGGCGTCTGATCCAGCGCGGCGATCCGCACGCCCCGGCCCCGGCGCACCGTCCCGCCTTCGGGCTCCCCGGCCCCGGTGAGCACCCGCAGGAGCGTCGACTTCCCGGTGCCGTTCAGCCCCACGATCCCGATCCGGTCACCCGACGAGATGGTGATCGACAGGTCCTCGAACAGCGGCTTGCCGGGGCGGCTGGCCGACACGCGGTCGAGGTCGACGAGGATCACGCGGGCAGGCTACGTGACCCCGCGGCGACCCCCATCCGCCGCTCCCCGGTGCCGCCGATTCCAGCCGGAAGGGTCGGACCGGTAGATTCCCCGGACGATGATCGTCGACACCGAGGCCACGACCGGCGCACTGCACGACCTGCGCCGGGCCCGGCGTCAGAACCGCATCCAGAACATCCACTGGGTCGACGCGCTCTACCGCGTCTACGTGACGGGGCTGGTCGGAGTGATCGCAGTGATCTTCGCGGCCGGCAAGCTGCCCGACGAGAAGCTGTCGCAGGCCAGCCTCGACAAGCTCGTGGCCCAGGGCCCGGCCGCCCTCGGGCTAGTCATCGCGGTGGCGGTGGCGTTCGGGCTGCGCTCGGGCGGCCGCGGCGGACCGCTCACGCTCGAGGCGGCGGTCGTGCAGCACGAGCTGCTGGCTCCGGTGCCCCGCGAGACGGTCGTGCGCGGTCCGGCCATCAAGCAGCTGCGGTTCATGATGTTCTGCGGGACGATCGTCGGCGGGCTGGCCGGCGTCCTCGTCGGCCGCCAGCTCCCCGGCAACATCCTCGTCCCCGTCGCGTACGCCGCGATCACGGGGGCTCTGAGCGCCGCGCTGGCGGTCGGCGTCGCCCTGATCACCTCCGGTCGCCGGGTCAACTGGTGGATCGCCAACGGCATCGCGCTGGTGGTGATCGGCTGGTCGGTGGCCGACATCCTGGGCAAGGTCAAGACGTCGCCGCTCACCCTGCTGGCCGGGTTGGCGTTCTGGAGCATCGAGATCTCCCCGGTCGACCTCGTGGCCGTCGTCCTCGTGATCGCCATCGCGGTGGTGGGGGTGCTCGGCATCGGCAACCTGTCGATCGAAGCGGCCCGCCGGCGGGCCGGCCTCGTCGCCCAGCTGCGGTTCGCGGTGACGCTCCAGGACATGCGCACCGTCGTGCTGCTGCGCCGCCAGCTGGCCCAGGAGAAGCCCCGCAACCGGCCCTGGATCCGTCTCGGGCGGAGCGGCCGACTGCCTCCGATCTGGCGCCGCGACTGGCAGAGCTACCTGCGGTTCCCCGTGCCCCGCCTGCTGCGGATGCTGGCCCTGGCCATCGTCGCCGGCCTCTCGCTGGGCGCCATGTGGCGCGGCGCCACCGCCATGTTCATCGTGGCCGGCCTGGCCCTCTACCTCGCCGCGTACGACGCGGTCGAGCCCATCGCCCAGGAGGTCGACCACCCCACCCGGTGGGAGAGCTACCCCGACGACAGCGGCCGCCTGCTGATCCTGCACCTCCCCGCCGCCATCATCACCATGGCGGTGGTCTGCGGCATCGCCGCGGCGTCGTCGCTGATCCTCGTGCCCGGCCACGTCGTCGGGCAGCTGGCCGTGCCCATGATCCTGACCGTCGCGGTCTGCACCACCATCGCCGCCGCCGTCAGCACCTCCATGGGCAGCCCCAACGTGGGCAACCTCATGGCACTCGGCCCGGACCTGCTGGGCTTCGTCCTGGCCGGTCGGCTGGTGGCCCCGCCGGCCATCGCCGTCGCCAGCCTGATGCCCCTGCTGGCCGCCGGCCGCAACCCGGACCTGATCAACCAGGCGAAGGTCAGCAACGCGGTCTTCTACCCACTCATCTTGATCTTCGGAGCCGGCATGTACCTCCGCTATCGGAAGCCGAGTCACCTGTGACCGACACGCCAGACAACGACGAACCCGACGAGGACGACGAGTCCGAGACCGAAGAGGTCGAAGAGGTCGAGGAGGTCGAAGAGGTCGAAGAGGTCGAGCCGCCGATCGATGCGGCCGACGTGCCCCGGGCCGCGTCGCTGGTCACGTCGAAGCTGGGCAAGGACTACGGCGACGGCATGGGCCTGCGCTCGCTCGACCTCGAGCTCCAGCCGGGCGAGCTGGTGATGCTCGTGGGACCCAACGGCGCCGGGAAGTCCACCTTCCTCGGCCTGGCTGCCGGCCTCATCGAGCCCACCAACGGCGCGGCCTGGGTGCTGGGCGAGAAGCTCGGTTCGCTGCCGGCCCGGGCCGCCACCTCGTACCTGCCCGACGCGCCGGTGCTCTACGACGACCTCAGCCTCTGGGAGCACATCGAGTACATCGCCCGCATGCACCACACCCAGGAGTGGGAGGACTACGCCAACGACCTCCTCGACATGTTCAACCTGGTCGACCGGGCCGACGACCTGCCGTCGCGGTTCAGCCGCGGCCTCAAGCAGAAGACCGCGCTGATCCTCGGGCTGATCCGCCCGTTCAACCTGCTGCTCATCGACGAGCCCTTCGTCGGGCTCGACACGCCGGGCCAGGAGACGCTGGTCGAGGTGCTGTCCGACGTGGCCGAGCAGGGCGCCACGGTGCTCTGCTCCACCCACCAGATGGACCTCACCGCCAGCGCCACCCGCTGCATCGGCCTGCGTGACGGCGAGAAGTCCTACGACGGTCCGGCCACCCCGGAGAAGATCCGCTCGCTCGTCGGCGGCTGATCGCAGATCGGGCGAACCTGTCCCACGCGCGACCCCGTTCCCGTCGCTCAGGGGACAGGTGGCGCGTCGGGAGTGCGGGGTCGCACCGGTGGCGGGTCCAACCGGCGGGGCGCGGGCATCGGTACGCTCGGCGACCCTATGCGTGACGACGATCCGGCCGGTGGCTTCTACTCGAAGGGGATCCTCGGCGGGCCGATCGACCTCGACAGCAACGCTCGCAAGGTCGTGTACCCCAAGGTCGAGGCCGTCCCCGGGCTGGCGGTCGAGCAGCGGGGCAGCGGGCTGCGGGGCGTGGTGGTCTCGCTGGCCAAGGGCATCGTGACGCTGCGCGACCCGAACGGGCGCGATCGCCAGGTGCGCCTGCGCGACGGCGGCTTCATGGTCGACCGGGCCCAGGTGACCCTGGTGCCGCCGACCGCCAAGGGCACCGCCGCGGTCGGGCGCACCGCCTCGGGGTCGGTGGCGGTGACCGGTGCCGCGGCCCGGGTGGCCCGGGCCAGCCGGATCCTGGTGGAGGGACTGCACGACGCCGAGCT
>Ga0302299_10001688_pt1 | contig 13328 bp, 19 predicted proteins | sample III_Fen_N3_4_FD_198795 | JGI IMG/M metagenome (GOLD analysis project Ga0302299, IMG submission 198795) | Peat permafrost microbial communities from Stordalen Mire near Abisko, Sweden - III_Fen_N3_4 | ecosystem: Environmental > Terrestrial > Soil > Wetlands > Permafrost | place: Sweden: Abisko... | reverse complement strand
CGTCCCCGCCGCAGGCGACATGGTCATCAACCAGCCACTGTCGCGGATCGTCGCCTGGTTCGCGTGCGGCGCGGTCATCGGCACCACCCTGATCGGCCTCGGCTATGTGGGGTTCGGGTTCATCTGGGGGACCATCCTCGCCGTCCCGTTCATGCTCGTCTCCGCCTTCACCGCGATCCCCTTCGCCCTAGCTATGGACCGGGTGTTCGACCACAACCAGACGTGGCGGTACTGGCGGTCCGTGGTCCGGGCCGAGCTACGCGGCCCCCGCCCCCCGACGCCCCTGCAACTGATGCGGGCGGTGGATCTCCGTATCCTGCGCGCCACCCAACCCACGGAGGACTGACCCCATGCCGAAGATGACGTTGAGGGATGGGGTGTGGCCGTTCCACGCCCGGGGCATCGAGGGGCACCTCCTCGCCACCGACGAGGGCGTGTGGGCCTGCTACCTCCTCGCGTCGACATCCCGGCGGGACGGGTCGGAGGACGAGCAGGATAAGGATCACAGTGAGCGGATGCACCGGCTGCACGAACTGGTCGGGTACCGCGTCCATGAGCGGGTAAGCCTCAAACCGTTCTCCGCGAAGATCTGGCGGGAGGCGTTGCGGGTGAGCCACCCGAACCCGCTGCCGGACGTGCCGGGCGGGATGCCGCTGGAGGAGCACCTCGCGGAGTGGGAGGCCCACATCGAGGGGCAGGCGTTCACCGACGGCCTCGCCTACTTCTGTGTCCGGGTGTCGGACAAGCCCGTCGCCAAGGTCGGCCTGCTGCTGTCCGGTGGGGACTGCCCCGAAGCCACCCGGAAGATCCGGGACCGGGTTCATCACGTGGACGAGGTGATGGGGCGGCCGATGATGGGCGGGCGGCGGATGACGCCGTGGGGGGTCGCGTACATGCTCCACACGTCCACCGGCCTCGGGTTGAAGGCGCCGACCCCGGCGACGTTGAAGGCGGTCGGGCACCGGTGGACGGAGGCCGACCTCGCCTCCATCTGGGGGGCGGTCCGCGTCACCCACCCGGACGGGAACGACGCCCGGGAGCAGGCCCCGTTCTCCACCGTCCTGCGGTTGAGTGCCGCCCGCGAGTCGGGGGACCACCACTCGTTCGTGTCGATCCTGACGGCGGGGTCGCTCGACGGCCGCGACGCGACGGCGCCCGGCCTGTGGCCGTGGATGGCCGACGCGGTCCGCCACAACGGGAAGCAAATCCACCTCGAATGGTCCGCGACGTATGACGTGAAGGCGGGGGAGGCTGTCGCCGGGAAGGCACGGTGGCGGCGGAACGTCGCCGAGGACATCCTCCACGGCTTCGAGTTGATCGGGCAGCGGCCCCCGGAGAGGCTCCGGGCTGTCCTCGCCGACGCGATCCGTGTCGAGTCGGAGGTGACCGACGGGAAGCCTGTCGACGCGGCACGGGCCGTGGGCGTGTGGCGGGCCGCCGTCGTCGCCGACAGTGAGGCGGAGGTCCTCGACCAGCGGGCGGCGGTCATCGCCCACTTCCAGTCCCCGCAGCGTCACGGCATCTCCCTGCACGCCCTGTTCGGGCAGGCGGAGCAGTGGGGGGAGTTCGCGACCGGCGAGCCACGCACCATCGAAGGGTTCGATCAGACGATGGGGATGGGGTTCCTGGCGACGGCGTGGCCGAACTTGAACGTGACCGCTGGGACGGCGACGGGCCCGTTCCGGGGGGCGACGTCGAAGGGCCCCCGCCGGGCCTACCGGAACGATCCGCACTGGGGTCCGGAACACAGGTGTTCCGGGAGCAGGACCAACTTCGGGGGGCTGGGGCAGGGCAAGTCGTCGGAGATGGCGGGGACGTTCATCTGGGAGATGACGTTGGGTGCGCGTGCCCTCCTCGTGGACCCGACACAGTCTTTCGCCAAGCTGGCGACGATCCGCGAACTGGGCCCGTACCTCGCCGTCATCGACGTGATGAAGGGCCCCGCCGGGGAGTTCTCCCCATACCTGTGGGTGCCCGACCCGGACCCCGACGAGTACCCGACCGTCGAGGCTCTGGAGGTGGCGACGGCGAACGCGGAGGCGGAACGCCGGTCGCGGGCGATCGACACGTTCTCCGACCTGATCCATTCGACGTATGCGGGGGAGAACACGGGGTCCGCGTTCCGGCTGATGTCGATGGCCGTCGGCCGGGCGTCCGCCGGGCGGGACACGAACCCGTGGGAGGTGTGCGACTTCCTCACCGCGTCCGGCGCGCCCGGCGCGGAGATCGCCGACGTGCTGGCGTCCGCCGCCCGCACGGAGATCGGGATGCGGGTGTTCCCGAAGGAGCGGGGCGCGTTCACGCCCCGCGACATCGGCGCCCGGGGCACCATCTTCGTGGCGCCCGGCCTGAAAGCGCCCCTGATCCCGGACCAGACGTTGTGGACGCGGGAGGAGCGGCTCGCCGCCCTCGTCCTCCGCAACGTCGCCGCCCGCGCGATGTGGGAAATGTACCGGGACCTGGACCGCAAGATGATCGGCCTGGACGAGTTCATCGTCGCCGCCGGTGGGTTCTCCTCGATCAAGCCGATGGTGTTGCGGGGGGTGACGGACTCCCGCCGCCGCAACTGCCTGTTCAACCTGTCGGCGCAGAACCCGGCGCACGTCACGAGCATTGACCCGCGTCTCCCCTCACTGATCGGGTCCGCCCGGGTGTTCCGCCTCGACCTCGCCTCCGCCCGGGACGCCCTCGCCTACCTGCGGCTCCCCGAGGGGCGCGGCCACGAGCAGGAGATCACACGGTTGGGTTTGGGTGAGGCGAAGGTCCGCGACTGGGACGCCCCCGTCGTGGACGTCGCATTCGATCAGGGGCCGATCGCCAGCCACAGGGAGGCCCTCGTCACGAACCCGCCGAAGCCGCCGCAGATGGACGGCTTGGACGAGTACGACCTGGCGGAGGCGTCATGACCCGGGCCCGGCGCCTGACCGCTGCTGTCGTCGTCGCTGCTGCCGTCGTCCTCGGCGGTGCCGGGTCGGCGTCGGCACTCCCGTTCGTCCCCACCTGCAAGAACGTCCCGCAGATCTCGGACGCTGTCTCCGGCCCCGCCAACATGATCGACCCGAAGGTGGATCGGTACGACCCGAAAGACCCGAGCGCGTACAACCAGCGGGCGTGGGGCGGCCTGTCCTGGCCGTCCTACGACCCCGGCTGCGGGTCGGCCCTGTCCCCGGTGCCGACGTCCACGGACTCCGGGACGGTCGCGATCGCGAACCTCGGACTGGGGGGACTGTCCGTCGCCGCCGCCATCAACGCGAAGGTCTGCCGGGTCGCCCTCAACCCCGGGACCGTCGGCCTCCTCACCCCGATCAGCCGGATCACCCGGGGCATCGGCCTGTGGGTGTTCGCCGCCCTGTTCGCGGTGTCGCTGCTGGCATCGGCGACCCTCGTCCTGGTCCGGGACGGCCCGTCGGGGAACATCCGCCGCGCGGCCGGGGCGGGCGGGTACACGATCGCCCTGTTCCCCCTCGCCGTCATGGCGATCACGTGGCCGTTCGTCGTCGCCCCCTTCCTGATCTCCGTGATGCAGGGGGCGGTGACGTGGACGGCCGCCGCGACCACGTCCCTGGCGACGACGGGGCAGGCGAACGTCCACGCGAGTGCGGGTGACGCCTGTGCTGCCGCCATCCACCAGACCGTCTACAGCACGTGGGAGGCGGGGGCGTTCGGCCGCCACGGCGGGGCGACGGCGGCGAAGTACGGCCCGGCCCTCGCCGCCGCCGGAGCCTTGAACCGGCCCGAGTCGGCCCTGACCGGGGCGAAGGCTGACGCTGCCCGCACCGCACATCAGGCCACGTACGGGAAGGTCGCCACCAGCATTCAGGGCGCGGACGCGCAGGCGTACACGTTCCTCGCGGGGCATCAGGGCGGCGCCCAGATCGGGTACGTCCTCCTCGGGTTCATCGGCCTGGCGATGACGTCATGGTTCTTCATCCCCGCCGCGTTGACGTTCCTCCTCGCGATGATCGTCCTGACGTTGGTGACGGCCCTGTTCCTGCTGGTCCTCGTCGTCGCCGTGTTCCACCCGGCCCGGAAGGTCCTGTTCAAGTTCGGCGACTACGTGTTCGGGTCGTTCGTCAACGCGATCGTCTTCGGCCCCGCCCTGATCGTCTACTTGACGGCGATGGCGTACCTCCTCGGCCCCCGGTCCTCCACGGACCCGCTGACCGCGTGGGTCCTCCTCGCCGTCCTGTCCTACGTCCTGACCCGCCTGACCAGGCTGCGGAAGCGGTTCAAGTTCGCGTTCCGCCTCAACCGGCCGGGCAGGGGCACGCCACCGGCGTTGCCGCCGGGCCCACCCCCGACCGTCGTCATCGTCGGGGTTCCGTACCCGGTGCCCGTCGGCTGGACCGGCCCACAGCCGGGGGCGGGCCGTCACGCCATCGACGGCATCCCCGCACAGTCGATCGTCCACGGCACCGTCGTTCAAGGAGTGACCCGATGAAGATTCTCCGGTGGGTGTTCTGGTCCCGGGCCCGACGGAACATGGTCGTCGGGGGGGCCGCTGCTGGGCTGACCGCGTTCGCGGCCATCATGTTCCTCGCCCCCTCCGGTGGCCCGGGGCCGGGTGCGACGCCGACGGTCACCGTGACCGTGGACGACCCGACCGGCCTCGGCCTCGGCGGTGTCCCCGACATCCCCGGGATCCCCTCCCCGTCACCCACGGAGGCGTCGCCGTCGGTGAACGCGGCCCCCGCAACCCCGGCAGTCCCCACCACGGCGGCGGTCACCCGGCAGGCGCAGGGGTTCCTCACCGCCTGGCTGTCCGGGCGGACCACCCCCGACCTGGACACGTGGCGGGCCGCCCTCACCCCGTGGACGACGGTCGGGACAGCGACCGTCATCGCCCTATCGGATACGGCGACGATCCCCGCCGCGACCGTCTCCAACATGACCGTCGCCGTGTCCGACCCGACCGACGCCTACGTCACCGCCGTCCTCACCGACGGGACGATCCTGACGGTGACGATGAACCTGACGTCCGGGGTGTGGCTCGCCTCCGACATCACCCGGGGGTGAAGGCCGCCGCCACGGCGGGCGGGACCGTCGCCCTGGCGGTCCTCATGGTCCCCGTCGTGTTCCTCCTCCTCCTGACCGGGACCACGACGGCGGCTGCCGTCTGTGTCACCGTCCAAGTCGGCCCGCCGCCGCAGCGGCATGGGGGGACGTCGTCACTGTCGCCGGAGCAGGCGGGGAACGCGGCGACCATCATCGCCGTCGGGAAGGGCCTCGCCGTCCCCCCCCAGGGGTGGGTCATCGCCATCATGACGGCCCTGCAGGAGTCGGGGATGCGGAACCTCCACTACGGCGACCGCGACTCCCTGGGCATGTTCCAGCAGCGGGGGAAGTGGGGGCCCGCCTCCGCCCGCCTCAACCCCGTGTCGTCGTCGCGGATGTTCTACACCGGCGGGCAGGCCGGGCAGCCCGGACTGTTGGACATCCACGGGTGGCAGTCGATGCCGCCGACCGTCGCCGCCCAGCGGGTGCAGGTGTCGGCGTTCCCGTCGGCGTACGCGAAGTGGGAGACGACGGCCCGGAACGCTGTCGCCGCCATCGCCGGGACCGTAACCGCACCGGCCCCCACCACGACCACCACCTGTAAGGCCCCTGCAGCCACGCCTACGGCCCAGGGTGGGGGTCCCGCCCCCGCCGTGTTCGACACGTTCGGCAACCCGCGTACGGCCGCGCAGGCTGTCGCCTGGGCCCGGTCCCTCGCCGCGTCCGGGCAACCCACAGCCCAGGGCAGGTGCGCCCACTACGTCGCGTTGGCCTACGGCCGGGGCGGCGCGTTCTCCGTCGACCCCGGCCACGGCCGGGACACCGCCCTCAACCTGTACGCCCTGATCCCCGCCCGGTATCGGCACGCCGGGGCCGGTGACATCCCCCCGGCGGGGGCCCTCGTGTTCTGGCGCACCCACAACACGGCCGGGCACGTCGCCCTGTCCGTCGGCGGCGGGTACGTCGCCTCCACAGATGCGACGACCGCCGGATACCGGGCGGGCCGGTACAGCATCGTCCCCATCGCAGTGATCGACGCCTGGGGTTCGCGGGTCGGCTGGGCCGCCCCCGACTTCCCCTAACCCTTGGAGAGGAACCACCTGTGACGGACACGACTGACGGTCACGCCGGGCCCTACCCTGCCGGTATGCCCCACTCCGACCGGTACGCCGACGACCCTAGGATTGTCGCCGCCCGCCGCGCCGTCACCGCTTACGAGGACGCCCGGGACGCCGCCGTGCGGGCCCTCAACACCCGGTACTTGAAGGTGGCCGCGTGCGAGCCGATCGCCGCCGACATCGGCAACACGGCCGTCGGCCGCCTCACCGGCCTCGGGGAGGCCACCGTCCGCAGGGACATCGCCGAGGGGTTCAGGCTGTCCGCACACCAGCGGGACTGACCCCGAGGAGGGCGGTGAGAGTGTCGGCCTGGACGCCGAGGGGCGCCGACCCGTCGATCCGCTCCACGACCGGTTCCCGCCCGACCAGGTTGAGGACCTTCGACATGCGGCCCTTCACCCACGGCGGTGACTGCTCCCGCCCGACGGTGGCTGCACGCGCCGCCCGCCGGGCGGCAGCCACCTCCGCCGGGGTGTCGAGCCACACCACCGTGACGACCGCATCGGAGGCGCGGACCGCCTCCAAAAACCGGCCGTTCGCCAGCCGGTCACCCTCGCCGAGGACCGTCGAGTAGGGGTGCCGCGACAGCCACTCCACCACCGCCGGTTGCACGTTCATCGCGAGGGAGTCGGTCCCCGCGAACGGATGCCGGGGCCAGCCGAGTTCGGCCCACGCAACACCAGCGTCGGGTTGGGCCCGTTGCGTCGTGTGCCGCACCGGCCGGGCCAGCCGCTCCACCAGATACCCGGCGCGGACCGCCCGGCACAGCGTCGACTTCCCACTCCCCGGCGCACCTACAAGGTAGATCAGCCGCATCATCGTAGGGCCGCCATGACCTTCATCCAGGCCGGGGTCGTCACCGACGGCGCCCACCGGACCCCCGAATGCCACAGCGGCGGAACGGTGATGACTCTCCGGCCGTCCTCGACCCGCGTCTCCACCCGCTCCGAGTCGCCGGTGGCCGCCCTGGGCCGCCACCCGACGAGGGGGGCCTCCCGTGCCGTGACCTGCAGGCCGGGGAACAAGTCCGCGAACTGCCGCGCCCACCGGGTGTAATGCCGTTCCACGTCGAGGGCGTGGGGCGTCTTCTGCCCGATCAGCGACGATCCCGCCCAATACCACCCCGGCCGCCCCGGGATCGCGTAGGCGTAGGCCATGACGAACCGGCCCTTCCGCCCGTAGAACGTCGGCGCCGGTGCAGCCGCATCCAACCCCGGGTCGGTCACGTCGATGCGGACGGGGACCGTCCACCCCCACACCCACGTCCCCAACCGGCGGGTGAACCCGTGGGCCTCCACGTACACGGCAGCGTCCGTGCGGGGCCCGTCAGTCCGCCACCCCGCGTGCCGTTCCCGGACCCCCCGCACGATCGTGGGGACGTCGACCTGGAACGCGGGGAGCCCGTGGACCCGGCACGTGCCGAGGTCGGCGCGCGGCTTCACCTTCGACGCGTGCGGTGCGGCCTTCGTCGTATACACGTAGTCGCGGACGGTCACCGTCCCCTCCGGGAACAGTCCCCCCGACGCCCAGACCCCCCACTCCTCGTGGCAGGTCGCGGTCCGCTCATCCCCCCCCGGGTACACGATCCCCGTACAGGCGGGCCACGCCCGATGCTCGGCGTCGATGTCGTGCCACGTGAACGGCACACCCGCCCTGTCGAGGAGGGTGGCGAGGGCTGCACCCTGCCAGCCCATCCCCTCCAGATGCACGTCAGCGGACAACAACCTCACCCGTCTCCCGGTAGATGCGGCGCCGGTCGAGGTCAACCCCCGGCCAGCCGTGGATCTCCCCGAGGTAGGGGTGGGGGGTGACGGCTGCCCGTGCCGCCAGCAGCCGCCCCCGCACCCACTCGGGGACTGACGCCTTCCCCAGGTCGCCGAGCATGACGTCGATGTCGTGGCCGACGTAGTACCTGCCCGCGAGGAGGTTGTGGAAGTCGCACAGGACCGTCTCGACCTGCTCGATACCCAACGGCACCCCGAGGTCGGTGAGGCGGCCCTGCAGGTCCCGGCCCTGCCCTTCCATCCGTGCCACATCCTCGCGGCTGGACCCGCCGGTCGCCCCGTACAGGACGGCCAACCCGTGGCGGGGGCCGGTCGCCCCGTCCATCCCCATGTCGGGGGCGCACAGGGGCCACCCGTTGACCCTCAGGAGGACCTCCGCCAGCTTGTAGCTGGCCCACCGACCGTTGCCCCACGCCTCCTCGAACGTCGCCCGGACGGCCTGCCAGTCGGCGCGGGGGTCGCCGGTGAACCGGCCGGTGAGCCACGCCCGGATGCCCCCGGCGCCGTCGATGCGCCCCAGCAGGTCGTAGATGTGGCGTTGCATCGGCGCCCCGCCGCGCAGGGCCCGCCGCTCCACCCCCGTCGGGGACCGCCACAGGTCGCCGTCCCACAGGTCGGGGGACGGGTGCCGGGCGAACACCTCCACGGCAGACGCGAGCCGGTACGTCGCCACGAACACGATCGTGTGCCAGAGGGCGGCCTCCCCCTGCCCGAGGTCGGCCTGCAGGTGCCGCAGCACCGGGTACGCGGGATCAATGTCGGTGGACTCGACACACCCGGCAGCGAACGCAGCGACATCGGCGAGGAGCCGGTCAGACAACGATCTGTCCCGTCTGGCCGGACGCGGGGCCCCCACCCGGCGCAAGGCCAGCTAGCTTCCCCATCGGGATGCCCTTCCCTGGCGGCATCCGAGGGGGGGCCTTGCCCTCGACCTCGTCGGCCATGCCCTGCTCCCGGTCGGTCCGCCGCTTCCGTGCATCCCCAACCTCGATCGCATACTCGAAACACGACTTCATCCCCCGCAGCGCGTAGTACACGATCGAGTACCGGTATCCGTCGCGCATCGTGGTCCGCATCGGCGTCACCCCGTGGAGTAGCTGCCAGCCCGCGAAGTAGACGACCCACCCGTCCCGGCAGCCGACGGTCAGCCCGTATTCGGGGATCGACAGGTGCCCGCCGGTCATGCCCCGGCGCAGGACGGGCATCGCCGACCACGCCTCGAAGTTGAACCCGTCCCGGTGGTAGGGCAGCGTCGAGGACTTGTTGACGACCCCGGACGTCCACAGGGCCCCCTCACTCATCCGCCAGTCCGGTGCGACCTGCTCCATCACGGCCGCGTCATGTTCGGCGATCTGCGGGGCGAACGCGCGGAGGTCGGCGGCGAGCCGGTCCGCCATCGCCACGATCACCGCGTGGACTTCGGGCTGGTCGTAGGCCATCCCCGCCGGGCGGCACGACTCCCGCCGGTGGGTGGGCCGCCGGGGCGACATCCCGAACGTCTTCGACCGGTTCCGCAGCCCCGAGTAGCCACGCAGCGTCTCCCCGTAGTGGACGGCGAGGACCGCCGCCCGCAGCCCTGTCGTGGCCTGCCGGTCCATCGGGTAGTAGGCCAGGACCGGCTCCCCGGACGCCTCGTCGGCCCACAGTCCGGCCGTGGTGACGTTCGCCGCCGCAGAGGCCACCACCTCACCGACCATCCCGTCCGCGTCGCCGGACGTGAGGACCCGGGGGATGCGGGTCACGGGCAGCACCGACAGGTCCATCACTCCTCCACGGGGGGTGGGGTGTCGCCGACCCGGTCGGCGAGTGCGAGGAGGACCTCCGCGTTCGACCCCACCCCCATGTCGCCCCGCAGCTTCCCGAGGCCGCTGATGAGCCACGCGAACTGTGTGTTGGGGAAGTCCATGACGAGGGCGCGGGTCGTCTTCTCCGCATACCGGGCCGCATAGTCGTTCATCGTCGGGGTGGCCCGCACCCCCGACCCGCCACTGTCGGGGTCCTCCTCGGCGTAATGGGCGGGCAGGTCGGCCATCCCGGGCGGGGCGGTCGTCTCGACATGCTGGACCGCTTCGATCGCGGCGGTGAGGTCGGCGGACCCGGCCGCGAGGAGGGGGAGGGCCTCCTCCTCGGCCTGGGCGATGAGGTTGTCGAGGTCGTCACCGTCGTATCCGGTCCCGGCGAGGCCGCCGTCGGACTCGGCCGCCTTGAGGAGGGCCACCAGCCGGTCGAGGTCGTTCGTGGCCCGGTCGGACGTCGCATTGTCGCCTGCGACGATCCGCCGGGCCGTCGCATCGTCCGCTTCGATGACCTCGAACCGGGCGGTGTCGAACCCTTCCTCGGCCATCACCTTCCGGGTGCCGTGCCCGGCGAGGATCTGCAGGCCGTAGTCGACGCGGCGGACGAGGATCGTCCGGTACTGGCCGCCGTTCTCGGCGAGGGATTCGCGGATGGCCGCCTCGTCGTGGCGGCGGGCATTGAGGGGGTGGTCGTCGGGGTCGCCGATGGGGAGGTCGAGGGTTTCGAGGTACCGCATGACGCGGGGAAGGCCCATGAGGGTCATAGTGCCAGTGGGGGCGCCTTGGAAGTAGTCCCCCCACCCGACTAGCCACTCGCGTGGCGAGGGGGTAGGGTAGCTAGTGCGAGTTCAGCCACCCCGCCACTCGGAAGGACCACCGCCATGTACGACGCCTGCACCGTCCGCCCGAACCGCCCCAACCTCCGCCCGCAGCCGGACCCCGCCTGCCTCGAATGGGCCGAGGCCCTGTTCGCCGCCGCGACCACCACCGCGCAGCGGGTCGCCGCCCGCGTCGCGATCCGCACCGCCCGCACCTCCCTCGGCCTCGACCCGTCCACGTCGCCCCGGCCCGTCGCCCCGATCTTCGCCCTGCCTGTGGCGCTGCCCGCCCGCGTGGTCGCAGCCTGATGGACAGCCGGTCGTGCGAGCAGCAGGTGGCGTCGATCGCCCAGTTCCATGACGTGGTCGACGCCTGGACTGACACCGAATGGGATGCCCTCGAACGGGTCGGCGAGGTCCTGGAGGGTGCGGACGCGCGGGGGATGACCCCGTCGCAGGTCGGCCGGAAGGCCCGGCTGGACACGGTGGAGGCGCGACGTCTGCTGGATCTGCTGGTGGCTGGGGTGTACGCGCACACCTCCGGGAACCGTGGGTGGACCCACTACCACCCTGGGCGGCGGCGGTGAGCGCCGACCCGGGCCAGCCGGTCCGCCGCTTCCAGCGGTACACGAGCGAGCAGCGTGCGAGCCACGCGGCGAGCCACCGTCTCAGCCACCGGCAGCGGTCGGCGGTCGGGGAGTTCTTCTGGACGCATCCGGATCTGCCGGGTGTCGCGTTCGGCTCGCGGGGTGAGGCTGTTCGTGCCGCCGAGAAGACACCCACCGAAAAGGCTAGACAGGCGGCGCGGCAGGGTATAGCGTAACTATCAGAAGTAAGGGACGCCGACCCGAGGAGCCCGCCATGACCGCCACCGCCCGCACCGCCCAGTACGAGGTCATCGGCACCACCGACGAGACGACCACCTGCGAGTTCTGCGGCAAGACCAACCTCAAGAAGACCGTAATCCTCCGCCACACCGCCAGCAAGGACACCGCCTACGTCGGCAGCGACTGCGCGATCCGCGCTTGCGCCGTCCCCGGCGTCCGCACCCGCAGCCAGATGGACCGCAAAATCTACGCCGCCGCCGCCGAGACCGAGGCCCTGCGGTTCAGCTACCAGCAGGCCGTCGACGTCCTCGCCGACCCGATCCGCCTCCAGCGCAACTTCTGCCTCTGGTACAACAACCCGGCCCGTAGCACCCCGTGGACCCGCGCCGATGAGCGTGCCCGCTGGGAGAGCGCCCGCGACACCGCCGCCGCCGAACTGGCCGCGCGCACCCTCACCGTCTGACCCCCCGCGAAGGAGAGAACGTCATGGACCGCACCCCGACCCTCCGCCCCCTGGCCGACCGGCCGCTGAACGACAACTACACCCCGGCCCGCCCGTGGCTCTGCGCCACCGACGAGACACACACCTGCACCGGCACCGTGGTTGGGTTCGTCGGCGCCTGCCCCGTCTGCCAGACCGGCGTCGACGCTGAGATTGCAGCCCAGACCGCTGACCAGGTGCGGCGGGCGGCCCTCCTCCTGGACCCCGAGTTCATGCGGATGGTCCGCGAGGAGGCCGCGATGGAGCGGCGCATGGAGGGGCGGGCGTGATGTCGACGTTCACGTGTCCGAGCCACGGCGTGCAGCCGGTGGAGCCGTCGCACGAGTTCACGGACGTGTTCTCGAACCGGCAGCGGCAGACCCGCCTCGGGTGCGGGTGCTGGCTGATGGAGGACTTGACGGCCCGCGCGCGGGGGCGGCGGCGCGCATGAGGGTCGAGGCGTGGCTGACGGTGTTCGATGATGAGGTGCGGCCGATCGAGGACCGTCGCCGTGTCAGTGTCCGCGTGTCTGCGGCGGGCGCAGGCGAGAGCCGGTACGAGTTCTTGGACCACGCGGCGCAGGAGTTCAAGGCGCCCAGGCGGAGTGTGATCCCGTACTGGGGTCTGGTCAACGACGACGGGGAGACCATCGTGTACTGGCGGCTGCCGTCCCCGGCGCTCGGCAAGTACAAGGACACCGTTCGGCTCACGTTTTCTCGAAAAGCTACTCGCGAAACGGACTAGACGCGGGTTGCGGCAGGGTGTATAGTCTCTATTAGAAGGTAAGGCACCGCCCCCCGCGAAGGAGCCCGCCATGACCGCCACCGCCACCGCCACCCAGATCGCCACCGCCCGCGCCCTGTTCGTCAGCCACTACGGGACCGACACGGTGGATGGCTTCGTTCAGGCCCTCGCCGCGCAGACCCCCTCCGCCGCCAACATCGTCATCGAGGCCCTCGCCGCGCAGCGCTGACAGCCCACCCCCACCGCCGGACCTCCCCCGCGAAGGAGCACCCCATGACCCCGCCGACTGCCCCGACCGTGTTCGCCTCGAACCCGCCGCGCCCGTCCCGGTGGGACCCTGACCGGTGGGAGGCGAGCCGGGTCACGCAGGGTCACCCGGGGGATGGGGAGGGGCCGTGCCTGTCGCAGAACACGTGAGCCGAAAAGGCTAGACAGGCTAGACAGCAGGGTATAGCGTAGCTATTGCAAGGTGAGGCAAGCCCCCGCGAAGGAGCCGACATGACCGCCGCCGCCAAGACCCGCCAGTTCACCGCAGCCGCGAACCTCGCCTGCGCCGCAGCCGACGCCGACCTCCTCGCCACCATCACCACCCACGACGACGACGTCCACGTCATCATCACCTCCCCCGACATCGACGTCTTCGCCATCTGGTCCGACGGCCGGTTCGACAGCGCCACCGTCCGCGTCGGCCGCCGTCAGGGCATCGCCCGTTCCGCCGCCGACATCCGCGCCCACCTCGGCATCTGACCCACCCCCACCCGTCCT
>Ga0302299_10001686_pt1 | contig 13336 bp, 10 predicted proteins | sample III_Fen_N3_4_FD_198795 | JGI IMG/M metagenome (GOLD analysis project Ga0302299, IMG submission 198795) | Peat permafrost microbial communities from Stordalen Mire near Abisko, Sweden - III_Fen_N3_4 | ecosystem: Environmental > Terrestrial > Soil > Wetlands > Permafrost | place: Sweden: Abisko... | reverse complement strand
TGCAAGGTGTCCCAAACCCTGGAAGTGGTTCGACCACTTCTCAGGTGCACAGCACTGCGTTCGGCTCTCACCGGCTCGCGGCGACATGGCGCAGGTTGAGGTAGCGCCCGATCCCGGCGGAATGACTCATCGCGGCGTGAGCGGTCAGTTAGCTCAGCCTCGGCGGACCTGAAGCGGCTTCATGAGCCCGGTCACGAAGCGAAGCGCGCCTTCCGGCCCAGCTCGGGCTCGCCATCCTCGGGTGGGTGCACCGTGCAACCCAGCGTTCAGAGTTCTTCCGCTGTCTTCCGCGCCATCGCCCGAGCCACGGAGCGCACGTGGATTACGCGGAACTCCGCCCGCCGCTCGTCGACCGCGGCCTTCCAGCCCTTGATCTTGTCGACCCGGCACTCGGTGATGAGGAACCGGACGACGTCTTCGAGGTCAGGTCGGAACCGGCTTCCACCGCTCGGCAGGTGAAGCGCTGACATGTCGTGCGCTTTCGCGCGCCGAGTCCGCGTCAACAAGTGCAAGGCACGCCCCGCTCGGCGTGCACGTGGATGTGCGAATGCGGGGTCGTCCTCCCGTCGTACTCGTACTCGAACCGAATCAACGGGGTCCGGTCCTTCGTAGAAAGGATCCAGAACTTCGACCCGTCTACCGCAAGGTACTTCCCCGTGTTGTCGGGCCGGCACGAGTAGGTCAACCGGAGCCACGCGAGAGGCGCGCCCTTGACCTGCAACGGCACCCCGCCACGCTCGCGGCCGTTCTCTGCGCGCGTCGGGACGGATCCAGAGTTTGGACCCGAGGACCGAGCCCGCATGTTGGGGGCGTCCGGTGGGGTTCTGCCCAAGAGGTCACCGATCTTGTCCGCGAAGGCGCGCGCCTCTGCCTCGAGGCACGCTTCCGGCTCACTCACCGAGGAGATAACCGAGTTCCTCGATCTCGGCCCGCGCGCCCACTCCTCGCCGACGACGGTGAAGTCGGGAGTGTGGTCGCTCATCGCCTGCCCCTGCGTTGTCCGGGGGACGGGGTGGTTCCCATCACATCGGGACCGTGAGAAGGACGAGCGAACTGGCCGCGATCCGTGATGGCGGAGCCGGTGGCGCGTGACTACCATCTGAAGTCAGTTCTGCCAGGCCAAGCTCGGAGCGACAGTCGAGTGAGCGGACCCCGCCCGGCCGTGGACGAGGAGTCGGCATGGCTGTTGAAGACGTCGTTGCGCCAGCCGAGCCGGCCGAGCCGGCCGGGAAGTCGCTGGCGTGGCGTTACTGGGTTCGCGTTGTGATCCTCGTGGTGGGCGTCGCGGCGGCTGCTACCTGGGTAGCCCGACGGGGGTCAAACGGCGCCGCGGTGAACGTCGACCGCACGGACCAGAACTGGGGCATCCTTCTGCTGTTCCTGGCGGCGGGTGCGGTCGGGTTGGTGGCGGTGGGGACACTGTCTAAGGTCGCCGAAGAGCGGCCGTATGAGTGGCTCCAGGGCAAGACCTGGCGGCTCTGGCTCGTCTTGTTCGCGCTCGCGGGTCCCACCGCTGCTTTCGGACAGTGGGCGAGGCCGTCGTCGGGCCCGAACATCATCCGGCTCGAGCTCGCCGGGTCGCAGGGGGTCGGCGCCACCCTGTTCTGCGCCAACCGGGTCATCGTGATCGACCCCCAGCGTCGCGTGTCCCATGCGGGTCCTTGCCAGCTATACCCGAGCGACGAGGTCCTTCAAGCGGCCTTGCGGGCCGATTACGCTTTCATCGTCGGCTACGTCCTGGTCCTGTTCCTCCTGGTCCGCTGGGCCGGCTGCTACTTCCGCCTCGAGGCCGTGCGCCGGGCCCGCGTCCCGCTGTCATGGGCGGTGGTGGCGGCCGGAGCGTTCGACGTCGCCGAGGACCTGTGCCTACGGCATGTCGATCACACGACGCCGGCGCCGGGCGCAAAGGGCAAGGACCTGCTGTGGGAGCTGGCGGCCACGTGCGCGTGGGCGAAGTTCGCGGTCCTGTTGGCCGCCGTCGGGTTCGTCGCGTGCGGGGCCGGGACGTGGCTGTTCACACCTCGCTGGGTCCGCATCGCGTCGTGGCACCTCCCCAAACCGTCCGCCGACACCCCGGGGTGGCGCGAACCACCCGGCCACCGGTTCACCAGGGCCCCGCTCGGGATCGCGCTCTCGGGTGGCGGGATCCGGGCGGCGTCGATCTCGCTCGGAGCTCTGCAGGTGCTCGAGACCACCGACCACGGGGGGCCGCGGCCGCTGGGATGGGGCCAGGCGTCTGTGGTGACGGCCGTGTCCGGCGGATCGAACATGGCGGCGGGCTGGAGCCTTGCCCGCAGCGTGTACCAGACCGACCTGTTCGGTAACGCCGACCGAATGCCGCCAGCCGACATCACACCCAGGCCTTGGTCAACGCTCCAAGACGAGATGACTCTCGAGGAGCGCCACCTGTTCGCGAACCTGGGGTACCTGCTCGCGTCGAGCCCGCGAGCCACCGCCGGTTCGGACTCACCGGCTTCGCGAGCCGAGGAGGACTCGGACACCTCGAATGCCGGCAAGGCCGAGAAGTACCGGCCGACTGCGGTGGCCACGGTGCTGGCGGGGTTCGCCATCAACGTCGCGGTCTTCGTCGGAGTCTTGTGGGTGCTCGCGACACCGTTCGGGTGGATGCTGGCGCGCCTGAACGACGGACAGCTGCACGGCAACGACTACAAGGATCTGGTCGCCTCGCACCATCTCGCCTCACCGGGGATGTACCTGGTGGGCGTCGGCGTGCTGCTGCTGATGGCGTGGGTGCTGCTCGGTCAGGTTCAGTCCATGTCGAGGAAGGCGGCGACCCGGCGGTGGAGGCAGGTGCTGTTCAACGCGTTCAAGCTGGGCGGCTACAGCCTGCTGGGGCTCGGCGTGGTCCTGCTGCTGGCGCTGACCGGGCTGCCGTACCTGGCCGGCTGGTTGGACACGGGCGGGCTGAAGACGTTGGCGGGCGCGGCAGCGGGGGCGGTGGGGGTGTTGGCGTCGGTGGCACGGATCCTGCGCAAGCCGGCCGCCCGGTTCGCGCCGTACCTGGGCGGCGTTGCGTTCGCGGTGTTCGCGATCCTTGTCGCCGGCGCGTGGGTGGCCCGAGCGGCCCGGCTGAGGCCGTCGTGGGAGATGTTCCCCGGGCCGGGTGAGACGTCGCGGCTGCTGTGGCTGGTCGTCTTCGCCGCCCTGGTGCTGCTGCCGCTACTGGTCAGTCCCGAGCGGTGGTCTTTGGCGGCGTTCTACCGCGGGAAACTGAGGATCGCCTACGGCACGTTCCGGACCCGCGCAGTGCCGGCCGTCGGGTCAGAGCCGGCCATGCCGTCTCGGGTGCAGGCGTACCTGAACGACAACCTGACCGCGGACGAGCAGCTGAGGGAGCCGTGGTTGCACTCGTTCCGTGTCAAGGAGGGTTCGGATCGGGTGTCGACGCCGTTGACGGTGTGCGGGACGGCGACGGTGTCGACGAAGGCGGTCAAGACTCACTACGGCATCCCGGCGCTCTCGGTGACGTTCGACCCGAGGTACGTGAGCGTGCATGTGCCGACGAGCGACCAGGGGTCGTGGGCGGTCCATCAAGCGCCGACCGAGGTCGTGAACGCGTTGGGGAAGGCCGGCCGGAAACGGTTGACGACCCTGATGGCGGTGGCGATCGCGTCCGCGGCGGTGTCGCCGGCGATGGGCCGGATCCGGATCGGACCGACGAGCATGCTGCTGGCGTTCGCGAACGTGCGGCTCGGTGTGTGGATGCCGAACCCGCGGTACGCGTCGGCGTACCGTCCGGCCCCCGACAGTCATGTGCTGGGGCTGCCCGAGCTGTCGACTGCGGACCGGAAGAAGCAGCCGATCGGGTACCCGCGGACCGGGCTTGGGTACCTGTTCAAGGAGTTCCTCGGCGTCCACGACCTGAGTGACCCGTACCTGTACATGACTGACGGAGGGCATTGGGAGAACACGGGCCTGGTCGAGATGATGCGCCGAGGGGACATCCGGGAGGTCGTGTGCATCGACGCGGACTGCGGTTCGCTCGAGGCGACGTCGTCGCTGGGGAAGGTGTTGGACCTGGCGCCGATGGAGTGCGGGGTTCATCTGCAGGTGAACCTGGACCCATTGCGGGTCCGCAGGGGTGCCGCGTTCGGGCCCGGGTATGCGGAGCGGACGGTGACGGTTGGGTTCTTCCGCGAGGGAGAGTCGTGGACCGGCGACGTGGGGGTGTTGTGGTACGCGAAGCCCGGGTTGACCTCGGACATGCCGTCGTCGCTGTTGGGGTTCCGGGAGACCCATCCGGACTTTCCGGTGGTGTCGACGTCCGACCAGTTCTTCGATAGTTCGACGTACGTCGCCTACCGGGAGCTGGGCCGGCACAACGGTGCCTGCATCCGGGCGGCGCGCAGCGAGCTGTTCTGGTTCCTCGAGGGCTTGGGCCTACCTGACAAGCGTCCAGAGGACCCGGACGAGGCGGCGAGGTTGGAGACCGACGCGAACCGGGCCGGCGTGCTCGCCCAATTGAACGACGATGCCGACGGCCATCTGCCGTGGGTGGTGGGGGAGCTGGCTCGCACGGCCGGTCTGATGGCCGAGGTGGACCGCCTGTGGTTCCTGGTGGCGGTGAAGAAGGCCCTGGCGGCCACCAACCAGGCGATTGACGTCGTCCTCGCAGCTGCTGCTGCCGCTGACGCCGCCGCCGCTGCCGAGGCTGCCGCCGCTGCTGCGGCCGCCTCCTCTGACGCTGCTGCTGACGCTGCTGCAGACGCTGCCGCTGCCGTCGCTGCGGACCCGGCCGCTGACCGGCGGGCTGCCCTCGCCACTGCCGACGGCGCTGTGATCGCCGCTGAAGCTGCCGCCACCGCCGCGGCAGCCATGGTTCCCACAGCTGCCGCTGCCGCCGCAGCTGCTGCCGCAGCTGCTGACCCGGTTCCCGACCCGGCTGCTGACCCACACGCCGACGCTCCTTCTCCCGACCCGGCTGCCGTCGCCACGGCTGCCGCCGCAGCTGCCGCAGCTGCCAGCGCTGCCGCTGAAGATGCTGCCGTGGCTGCTGCTGCCGCCGCTGCCGCCGCAGCTGGCCCGGCTGCCGACCCTGCTCGCTAGCTACCGGATGGGGGCCGGGGCAGGGGGCTAGGACGTGAGTCCGCCGATGGGGAGTGCGGTGTTGGACAGGTGGTGGCCGTGGCCGGTCTTGGTGGAGATGGGGATGACGGCGCCGTCGAACGTCGCGCCGAACAGGTGCCGCTTGGAGGCGATGAGGCCATAGACGTCGCGGAGAAACCGGTTCGTCCGATGACGGTGGCCTTGCCTGTGTGGATGTTGACGCGGGCCAGCAGCGTCTTGGTGTTCGGCGGCCGGAAGACGGTGGCGTAGAGGTGCTTGCCGATGAAGGCGAGGTCGCCCATCGACGCCCGCGGGTGACCGAACAGCCCGATCCTGGTGGCAGCGCCGGTGTGCCGGTTGACCGTGTACAACTCGCCGTCGGTGCCGGCCGCGAACAGCAGCCTGCTCTTCGGTTGGCGGTCAGGGCCGCGGACGTCGGTGGCTCCGAGGTTCCCGACCATGGATGCGGCGCCGGTGGTGGGGTCGACGGTATACAGGGCGCTGAACCCCAGGCCGTGGCTACTTCCCGGCCGAGACGCGATGGCCGTTTATTGAGATGGACGCCCAGGCCTACTTCGTCCTGGTCGCGGTGCGGCAGCTGCTGCGATCGCTGGGGGCCCTCGAAGGCAACGTCCGGCTACCCGAGGGTCTGACCAACGCCCAGGTCCGCGACGTGCGGGACGCGCTCGAGCACTGGGACCAGCCCGGCGGCCGGGCTACCAGGGCGATGGCTCCGAGTGGTGCTGATCCGGCCTCCCACGTCTGGACCGAGAAGGGCCGGGTGTGCTCGGTGAGATCATCCAGGACGCCATGCTCCGCCAGTGGGGAGTCGACGTCTACGCGGAACTCCAGCGCTGGGATCCGTACGACGGGTGGCGCTCCGTCTGACAGGCGACTCATGTAGTTCTAGCGGGCGTCGATCCACGTCAATCTCGGCGGTATGCAGTGCCCTCGAGGCGCGCCCGATCTGGGCGAAGGGAGCTTAGGGCCAGACGACTCGTAGCCCCTCCGGCTTGTGCACTCCTACCGGTGTGGAAGCGCTGGGGGCAGACCTAGTGGCCGCCGGTTTCTCCCAGCTGGGTGAGCATTCTGAGTTCGGGGGAGTGGCCCAACTGTCGCCGAGGCTCGAGGTGAGTTCGAGCACGAGTACCGCATCTGATTTCCAGGGTCGCTGTCTGGGCCGCCCTGGGGCCGCACGTGGAGTCAGAGGCAGTCAAGAACGACCCCTGACCTTGGAGACGTTGAACAGGTCTTCGCTGGTCAGGGGCCGTTTCTCGACTCCTTGCGCGGCTTGGGCCGCAGGTACATCTGTGCGAACTCAGATGTCGTAGTAGAGCTCGAACTCGTGCGGGTGCGGGCGCATCTGCACGGGGAGGATCTCGTGGGTGCGCTTGTAGTCGATCCAGGTCTCGATCAGGTCGGGGGTGAACACGCCGCCCTCCGTCAGGAACTCGTGGTCGGCCTCGAGGGAGTCGAGGACGGAGTTCAGCGACGTCGGCACCTGGGCGATGTCGGCCATCTCGTCCGGTGGGAGCTCGTAGATGTCCTTGTCGACGGGCTCGGGCGGTTCGATCTTGTTCTTGATCCCGTCGAGCCCGGCGAGGAGCAGGCCGGAGAAGGCGAGGTAGGGGTTGGCCGACGGGTCGGGGCACCGGAACTCGATGCGCTTGGCCTTCGGGTTCGAGCCGGTGATCGGGATGCGCACGCACGCCGAGCGGTTCCGCGAGCTGTAGACCAGGCTGATCGGCGCCTCGAAGCCTGGCACCAGACGGTGGTAGGAGTTCACGGTCGGGTTCGTGAAGGCCAGCAGCGACGGCGCGTGCTTGAGGATGCCGCCGATGTAGAAGCGCGCCAAGTCGGACAGGCCGGCGTACCCGGTCTCGTCGTAGAACAGCGGCTCGCCCTCGTTCCAGATCGACTGGTGGCAGTGCATCCCGGAGCCGTTGTCGCCGAAGATCGGCTTCGGCATGAAGGTCGCGGTCTTGCCGTTGCGCCAGGCGACGTTCTTGACGATGTACTTGAACTTCATCACGTCGTCGGCCGCCTTGAGCAGCTCGTCGAAGCGGTAGTTGATCTCGGCCTGGCCGGCGGTGCCGACCTCGTGGTGCGCCCGCTCGACGTGGAGACCCGACTTCTCCATCTCGATGACCATCTCGTCGCGCAGCTCGCCGAAGTGGTCGGTCGGGGCCACCGGGAAGTAGCCGCCCTTGTACTTGACCTTGTAGCCGCGGTTGTCGTTCTCGAACGCGTCGCCGGTGTTCCAGGCGCCCGCCGAGGAGTTGATCTCGTAGAAACCGGTGTTCTGCTTGGTCTCGAACCGCACGTTGTCGAAGACGTAGAACTCCGCCTCCGGCGCGAAGTACGCCGTGTCGCCGATGCCGGTGCTGGAGAGGTACGCCATCGCCTTGCGCGCGATGTTGCGCGGGTCGCGGGAGTACGCCTCACCGGTGAGCGGGTCGTGGATGAAGAAGTTGACCACGAGCGTCTTGGCGGAGCGGAACGGGTCGAGGTACGCCGTCGTCGGGTCCGGGAAGAGCGACATGTCGGACTCGTGGATGGCCTGGAAACCACGGATCGACGAGCCGTCGAAGTTCAGGCCGTCGTCGAAGACCGACTGGTCGAACGACGAGACCGGAACGGTGAAGTGCTGCATGACACCCGGGAGGTCACAGAAGCGCACGTCGACCATCTCGACGCCTTCGTCCTTGATGTACTTGAGCAGCTCGTCGCTGTTGGCGAACATTCATCCTCCTCGGCCGGCTCGCGGCCAGGTGCGCGGTGTCACGGGTGGTGTGCAGGTGAGGTCCGCCGCCGCACGTCGTCGTCGCGGGCCGGACCACTCGAACCTAGGCGGGGGCAGTTTCTTGACCGTATCCGGTTTGTTTCGCCGACGTAACAGGTGATCGGGCCGCCCCTCGGCGTACGACGGCGCCTGGCTACCCTGACCGCGTGCCTGCGACCGAGCTGCCCTTCGAGACGGCCTCCTGGGCACGCCGGATCCTCGCCCTCGTCGTCGACTACGCCGCGTGCTGGGGCGTGATGCTGCTGATCTACGGCAAGGACTGGTTCGGCAACGGCAGCGTGCCGTCCGTGTACCTCACCCTGCTGTTCATCGGTGAGTCGGCCGTCCTGATGGCGCTCTCAGGGGGCTCGTTCGGCCAGCTCGCGACCCGGCTCCGCGTCGTCCGCATCGACAGCAGCGGCCGGCCGTTGAGCCTGCTCACGGCGCTGCTGCGGCAGGTCCTGATCTGCCTCGTCATCCCCCCGTTGGTGTTCCGTCCCGACGGCCGCGGCCTGCACGACCTGATCTGCGGATCGGCCACCGTCCCCTTGTCCGTTCCCGCCTCGCCGCGTCAGCCCCCCGGTTAGGCTGGGCGCACCGTCAGGGCCTCTGCCCGGCGGTGCTGTGCGTTCGCACCGGGCGGACGTCGACACGTGGAGCCCGGGAGGACCCCATGCGCACCCTGACCCTTCGCCAGGCCGCGGTCGTCGCCGCCCTGCCACTCGCGCTCTCGTCGCTCGCTGCCTGCGGCAACGGCTCGAGCCGGGCCACGGCCACCGACCCCCAGGCCGGCCCCACGGGCTCCCCGGCCGTCGCGAGGACCGTCGACAAGGCGGAGTTCCTGGCGATGCTGAAGTCCGCGGCCGACAAGATCACCACCGCCCGCTTCTCGATGTCGATCGACATGTCTGGCCAGACGGTGCCGGTGCAGGGCGTCATCGACATGACGGGTGACACGCCGGCGATGCGGATGACGATGGACGTCACCGGCTCGGGGACGCCCGCCGACCTGCGCCTGGTGGACAAGACGATCTACTTCCAGATGCCCGGCGCAGGCGGGAGGTTCTACAAGATCGACCTCACCGACCCCCACCTGCCGATGGGCTCGCTCGGCGGTGACGCCTTCGAGAACATCGACCCCGGCCAGCTGACGGCCACCATGTCGCCCCGGGGGCTCAGGAGGATCACCGACCACGGCGTCTCCACCGTCCAGGGCCAGCAGCTCCACCACTACACCGTGCAGATGAACCTGAGCGCGATGCGGAAGATCCCGAACCTGCCCGCGACCGCCTCGCTGCCCAAGACCGCGACGTACGACGTGTGGCTCGACGATCAAGGACGCATTGCGAGGTTCGAGATGCTGATGAGGAACACGATGCGGATGACGGCGGCCTACTCCGACTACGGGGCCGCCGCACACGTGGTGGCGCCGCCGGCCTCAGACGTCGTCGCCATGCCGGGCATGAGCAGCAACGGCTGACCTGCGCGGGCGGTTCGGCCGAGCAGGCTCAGCGGCCGCGCATGTTGCCGCGGAGGCCCTTCATCGAGGTCGGCACCGGGCCCTTGGGCATCGGGACCGGTGGGCGGGATGCGTCGATCGCCTTGAGGCGGGCCAGGATGTCGGTGATCTCGGCGGGCTTGACCTGCCGCTTCATCTTCTGGACGTGACGCGAGAGCTTGGACAACGGGATCTGGCCCTCGCCGCTGCCGACGACGATCTCGGTCACCGGGGCGTCCGTGGCCACGCGCTCGTGACGACGACGCTCGCTGGCCAGCAGGGTCTTGACCCGGCTCGGGTTGCCCTCGCCGACGAGCACGATCCCTGGAGGGCCGACGACGCGGTGGACGACGTCCTGCTGCTTGGTGAAGGCGATGGCCTGGTCGACATGCCAGCCGCGCTTGAGCAGTCCGAGGGCACCGGCGGCGGCACCGACCTGGCCCTCCATCTGGCCGTACACCGCCTTCTGGGCCCGGCGGGAGAAGATGATCAGCGCCGCCAGGATGCCGAGCATCAGCCCGCCGACCACCGACAGGACGATGCTGATCAGCCCGCCGCTTCCGGTGAGCAGGAAGAACACGCCGAACCCGACGAGCCCGGCTAGCAGGCCGGCGCCAGCGACCCACACACCGAGGCGGGGGTCACTGCGCGTGGCCATCTGGTAGGTCTGCGCGAACTGCTGGCGCCGGGAGAGCTTCTCGGGCTCGGCAGGCGTGGGGCTCTTGGCCATGGCGGGTGCTACTCCGTGCTCAGGGACGTGGGTGGGTCAGGACGGCGTACGGGCCGACATGGCCTGACGGTACAACCGACCGGCTCGGTACGACGAACGCACGAGCGGCCCGGACAGCACCCCGGAGAAGCCGATCTCCTCGGCCTCGCCCGCGAGCTCGACGAACTCCTCGGGCTTGACCCACCGCTCGACGGGGTGGTGCCGGGGAGAGGGGCGGAGGTACTGGGTGATCGTGACCAGCTCGCAACCGGCGTCGTACAGGTCGCGCAGCGCCTGGCTGACCTCCTCGCGGGTCTCGCCCAGGCCGAGGATCAGGTTGGACTTGGTGACCAGGCCGAACGCGCGGGCGGCGGTGAGGACGTCGAGCGAGCGGTCGTAGCGGAACGCCGGGCGGATCCGCTTGAAGATCCGCGGCACGGTCTCGACGTTGTGAGCGAGGACCTCGGGCCGGCTCTCGAAGACCTCTGCCAGCAGGTCGGGCTTGCCGTTGAAGTCGGGGATCAGGTTCTCCACCCCTGTGCCGGGGTTGACCTCGTGGATCGCGCGCACCGTCTCGGCGTACAGCCACGCACCACCGTCGGGCAGGTCGTCACGCGCGACGCCGGTGATGGTGGCGTAGCGCAGCTCCATCTTCTGCACGCTCTCGGCCACCCGACGCGGCTCGTCGCGGTCGAGCGGCTGCGGCTTGCCGGTGTCGATCTGGCAGAAGTCGCAGCGCCGGGTGCACTGGTCGCCGCCGATGAGGAACGTCGCCTCGCGGTCCTCCCAGCACTCGTAGATGTTGGGGCAGCCAGCCTCCTGGCAGACCGTGTGGAGCCCTTCCGACTTCACCAGCGACTGCAGCGCGGTGTACTCCGGACCCATCCTGGCGCGCGTCTTGATCCACTCGGGCTTGCGCTCGATGGGGGTCTGCGCGTTGCGGACCTCCAGGCGCAGGAGCTTGCGGCCGTCGGGGTCGGTGGGGGCTTGGGTCACGTCGGTCCATGCTACGCGGCGCGACCAGCGCTGCCGTTTCCCCACCTGCCGACACGGAGGCGGTTGCCGATCCAGAGCGTAAGTGATAACTTACCGTAAGTGAAAACTGACCAAGCGGCAGCCCTCGCATTCACGGCGCTGGCCGACCCCACCCGGCGGCAGATCTTCGAGTGGGTGGCCGAGCGGCCCCAGGCCGTCGGCCAGCTGGCCGACCGTCTTCCCGTCAGCAGGCCGGCGGTCTCCCAGCACCTCAAGGTCCTCTCCCAGGCCCAGCTGGTGACGCCCCGGGCCGAGGGGACCCGGCGGATCTATGCGGTCGACCCGCAGGGTCTGGCCGGACTGCGCGCCTACCTCGATGGCTTCTGGAACCGCTCGCTGGCGGCATACGCCCGGGCGGCCGAGGAGCACAGCCACACCCGACAGGAGAAACCATGAGCACCGACACCCAGCCGCTCTCCATCACCGCGACGACCACGGTTGCGGTCCCGATCGACGAGGCGTTCCGCTTCTTCACCGAGGAGATCGGCGCCTGGTGGAACGCCGACCACCACATCATCGAGGCGCCGTTGTCGCACATGGTGTTCGAGCCGTTCGTGGGAGGCAACGTCTACGACGTCGGCACCGACGGCAGCGAGTGCCGGTGGTCGCGCGTGCTGGTCTACGACCGTCCACGCCGGGTCGTCTTCAGCTGGGACATCAACAGCCACTGGACCGTCGAGACCGATCCCGAGAGATGCAGTCGGGTCGAGGTGACGTTCACCCCGGAGGGCCCGAGCTCCACGCGGGTCGTGCTCGAGCACCGGCACCTCGAGCGGCACGGCGACGCCCTGCTGCCCCAGCTCGACGGCATCCGCACCGGGTGGCAGGCCGGGGGCCTCGACCTGTTCGCGGCGGCGCTGGCGCGGCGCGGCTGAGTCAGCCCGACCGGCCGAGCACCGCCACCCGCGGAGCGCGGGCGGGGTCGGGCCGCGGCTCGTAGTCGGGCGTCGGGGCGTACGGCGTCCAGCCGAGCAGGTCGGCCAGGTGCCGGCGTACCAGCGGGAGGACCTCCTCGACGGTGACGTCGCGCCCCAGCTCGGCGCTCAGGGAGGTGACCCCGGCGTCGGAGATCCCGCACGGCACGAAGCGGGCATACCACCCGAGGTCGACGTCGCAGTTGAGGGCGAAGCCGTGCATGGTGACGCCTCTGCTGACGCGGATGCCGAGCGCGGCGACCTTGCGCTCCGGCCCCTTCGCGTCGGCGCGGAGCCAGACGCCGCTGCGGCCGGGTACGCGCGCCGTCTCCACCCCGAGGTCGCGGCACACGCCGATCAAGGCCTCCTCCAACCGGCGTACGTAGTCGACGACCTTGACGTGGTCAGGCAGCCGGACGATGGGGTAGCCGACCAGCTGGCCGGGCCCGTGGAAGGTGACCAGGCCACCGCGATCGACGTCGATGACGGGCGCGCCGCCGGGGTCGGCCGGACGGTCGCCGGGCGCCGTGCGCTTGCCGGCTGTGAAGACCGGCGGGTGCTCGATCAGCCACACGGTGTCAGGGATGCCGCCCGCCACGACCTGCTCGTGGATCTCCCGCTGGGTCTCCCACGCGGCGAGGTAGTCGACGGCGCCGTCGCCGAAGCCGCCCTCGCGGAAGACCAGGTCACTCACGATCCCGACGATAGCCCCGTCGACAACGCTGCACCGACGAAGGCCAGCTGGGCGGGCAGCATCCGGGTCCAGTACGCCGCATCGTGGGCGCCGGGCTGGAAGGTGCTGGTGACGGGCCGGTCGAAGCCCGCGACGTACGCGCGGTCGGCGGCGTAGAACGGGTCGTCGGTGCCGCAGTCGACCCGCACCGGGACGCCGCTGAGGTCCGCCTGGTGTCCGACCACGCTGTAGCGCTCGTACTCGGCGGCGTCGGCGAAGCCCGAGGACGACGCGTCGTCGGGGTTCGTCCAGAGGGCCGGGCTGAGCGCGGCGACCGCGCGCACACGCGGAGCACCGAGGATCCCGGTCAGGCGTAGGGCTCCGTACCCGCCCATCGACCAGCCCTGGAACGCGAGCCGCTGCACGTGCAACCCCTGGGCGGCAAGGAGCGGCAGGAGCTCGTCGAGGACCATCGCCCCGGCGTCCTCGCCGCTCGGGCGTGGGTGCCAGTACGTCGTACCGCCGTCGACCGTGGCGACGGCGAAACGCGGCACCCCGGCCGCGACCGCGGCCGGCAGGAAGCGGTCCATGCCGAGCTGGGCGACCGCCGTGGTGTGGTCGCCACCGAGCCCGTGCAGCGAGACCATCACCGGGAGCC
>Ga0302299_10001682_pt1 | contig 13364 bp, 16 predicted proteins | sample III_Fen_N3_4_FD_198795 | JGI IMG/M metagenome (GOLD analysis project Ga0302299, IMG submission 198795) | Peat permafrost microbial communities from Stordalen Mire near Abisko, Sweden - III_Fen_N3_4 | ecosystem: Environmental > Terrestrial > Soil > Wetlands > Permafrost | place: Sweden: Abisko... | reverse complement strand
AGGTCGTGGCTGTACAGCGGGTCGCCGGTGAGGGTAGCGACTCCGATGGTTTCGAGGTTGACCAGCCGCCAGCCGGCGGTGTCGCGTCCGAGGGTGACCAGTTGCGGCCAGGGCGGAGCCCCGTCCTCGACGAGCGGGCCGGCCTGGTCGAGGTCGGCGTTGACGGCGATCCGCCAGATCTGGCGCGCGCCGCCGTCGAGGCAGGTCCACACCGGCGGCAGGTCGGTGGGGCCTGCGAATCGTGCGGTGAGGTGGTCGGGGTGGGCGTCAACGCCGACCAGGACGGGCACTGGCTGCTTCGCGTTGGTGAGGGTGGCGGTGGTGCGGCGCAGCACTTCGTCGATGAGCAGCACCAGGGCTCCGGCGGGTCGGCCTTCGCGGATGAGGGTCTTCTCCACCGGGATCGTGTCGGTTGGCGCGGTGGCGATCATCCGTCCGGGTCGTCGGCTGCGGAACTGCGCGGCCCGGCGCCGGGTGAGGGTCAGCATCAGGCCGCCCGCCAGCAGCGCACCGGCTCCGGCCAGGCCGCCAAGCACCCACGCCGGGGTCTCGCTTTCCGGCGAGGCGTCCGCCGGTGCCGCGGCCGTTGTCGGCGCCGACTGCTCGTTGGGTGCGTTGGTCGGTTGGGTGCTCGGCGGGCTGCTCGGCTGCGGGTCCAAGGTCGGAGTTGGCACGCTGGGCGCTGCGGTCGAGGTGGCCTCGCCAGTCGACTTGCTCTCCTTGGCGGGTTTGGGATGTTTCGGGTGGTGGGCAGGGATGGTGATCTTCCAGGCGACGTCGATCTCGTCGGGGTCGGTGAGGTGCCGTCCGCCGGGCTGGACGGTGTGGGTGGAGGCCCGGAACAGCTTCGGGTAGTTGGATGCCCGGCCGGTGTGTTCCAGGGCGATCTCGGAGAGGGTGTCGCCCTTCTTGACCGTGTAGGTGTGCGGCCGGTCGGCCTGCCCGTGGGCTTCTGAGGGCCTTCCGTGGGCAGGCACCCCATCGGCGGGGGCCTGGGGTGCGCCTGCGGCCTGCGCGACCGGCGGCGCTTCGATGCCGCTGGTGGTCAGGGTGGAGGTGGCGATGAACAGGACGGCTGCGGTGGCGACGAGCCGTCGCGCGAGCAGTTGCGGCACCGAAAAGCCCGGCAGATGGGGGATGGGTGCGCGCCGCAGCAGCCCGATCAGTTCGAGGAAGACGGCCACCGTGAGGATGGCCCAGGCGATCCAGCCGACGAGTTTGAACAGTGCCAGGGCGATGGTGCCGTTGTCGGGGGTGGCGAGTGCCTGCCAGATGCCTTCTGGCGTCCAGGTGATGCTGAGCACACCGATGGGGGCGGCGGCGATCAGGAGCGCGGGCATGCCGACGACGATCGCGGCCAGGCCGAGCAGGGCGAGCAGTCCGCGCAGTTTGGCCAGCATCAGCGTTCCTTCCCTTCGAGGGCTTTGACGACCCGGACGCGGGCGGTGGCGGCGACGTGTTGGGTGCCGATCCCGATCGCTGACAGGAACACCGGCTCGTAGTCGGCGCTGACCTCGACGACCAGGTCGGTGCCGGATTCGATGCGTGCGGTGGCGGTCATGCCGGCGGCTTTGGCGTAGGCGATGGCGGCGGTCTTCGCGCGGGCGGCGGCGACTTCGACGTCTCCGCCGGTGCTGGTATAGACGTCAGCGTCGAGCTGCTGCCCGGCGGTGCGCGCGGCCTGGGCGGCGACGTCCCCGGCGAGGCGGGCGGTGTTGACTCGTCCGGAAAGGTCGACGGCGAGCCCGACGATCATGGTGAGGGCGGCCGCGATCAGGACCGTCCATACGGTGACGGCGGCGCCGCGTTCATCCCGCAACCGGCTTCGCATGATCATTTCCGCTCGCGGAACTGGTCGAGAGCGCTGACCGCGGCGTCTTCCACGGTCAGGGTGCCGCCGATGCCGGGGAGGCCAAGGTCTGCGACCGGGACCTCGCAGACCACGCGCACGGTGACCGTGGCGGGTGTCCCGACGGGCTTGGTGAACCCGGTGGTGTCGGCGACGACCCGGGTGGTGGCGCACGGGAGCCTCTGGTTGGCCAGGGTGGAGGCGGCGATCCGGGCGGCTGAGGCGCGGGCTTCGGGCTGGGTGCGGGCCAGGCTGGCGGCGCGGGCGGCGTCGAACGCGGCACTCTGGACAGCCTGCCGGGCGAGCACGAGGCGTCCGCCGAAGATCACCACGAGGATGAACGCCACCAGGACCGGGGCGACCATGGTGATCTCGACCGCCGCCGAGCCCCGCTCGTCACGCAAGCTGTGCTTCACGTGACCTCCTCTCGTGGCACGGTCGCCGACTGGATGGTGACGGGTTCCCAGCCGGGCACGAGGCTGAGAGTGCTGCCGGTGACGGTCGCGGTGACCGTCTGTGCCCGGACCTGGCAGGTGACTTGCAGCCCGTCGAGGGCGTCGCCGGCGCGGCCGGCCAGGTCGGTGGCTGTGCGGACGCAGTCGGCGGCGGTGCCTGTGTCGGCTGCGCCGGCCGCGGCTCCGGCCTGGGCGGCGGCCAGCGCTGTGGTTCGTCCGTAGAAGTACATGGCGGCGCCGAGAGCGATCCACACCAGGAGCAGCAGAGTGGGCATGAGCAGCACCATCTGGACCGAGACCGAACCCCGGTCGCTCTGTCTACTTGCCATCTCCACACCTCGTTTCGTTGTCGAGCCTCAGAGCTTGGCGAGGAGGCCCTCGATGTAGCCGTTGAGGGCGAGCATCACGACGCCGACGATGGCGACGATCCCGACGAGCCACCACAGCTGCTCGCTGGAGACGGAGAAGCCCCGCTCGTCGCGGACCTTGTCGAGGACGGCGTGCAGCCAGGCGCTGGTCTGGTTCAGGTCGGTCATGTCAGTTCCCTTTCGTCTTCACATGGGGTGGTTCAACTGGCGCCGAGCCGGAGCAGGGCGGGGACGAGGAGGATGGCGACGAAGGTGAACGCCATCAGGATGGAGGGGATGACCATGCGTTCACCGACGATGTTGGCCTGCGCCTGGTCCTCGGCGAGTATCGCGTGGCGGAGTTCGGCAGACCGGCTGCGGAGGGTGTCGACGACTTGGGAGCCCTCTTCGCCGGCCAGTCGCATGATGTCGGCCAGGTCGTCGAGGTCGGCCAGGCCTTGCTCGGCGGCGAGGTCGTGAAGGGCCTCCCAGGCGGTGTCGCCGGAGTAGCGGCTGCGGGCCAAGGCATCGCCGACGCGGTGGAAGGGCCACGCGTCACCGACCCGGGCGGCGTTCTCCAGTGCCTGTCGGGTGCCGGAGCCGCCGGCGTTGCGTTCGAGGGCGACCAGGTCGACGTAGGAACCGAGCGCGCGTCGGAACTCGACCCGGGCCTTCTTGGAGGCGTCGGACAGGTTGCCGTCGGGCAGGAACCAGGCCAGGAACATGCCCAGCAGGGTGCCGCCAATCGGGACGGCGATCGGCACCGGCAGTGTGCGGGAGAAGATCGCCGACAGCAGCGGCACGGCGATCGCGGCGGTGGCGACGAAGACGACCTTCTCCCCGTAAAACACGTGCAGCGGCTTGCCGGTCAGGGCCAGGTCGCGGCGTGGCGCGTTGGCCGACAGCCGGGACGGTAGGCGCCGCATCGCCCACAGGCCGAGCCGGTGCTCCAGGCCGCCACGTCCCGGCTTCGGCTCGGGCACCGACGTCTTCCACATCGGGGAGGAGAGTCGTTCGAGCGCCTGGACCGGGTCGGGGTGTGCCGGCACCAGCCACCAGACCAAGCTGGCGAGGCCTGCCCCGACGACGCCGCCGGCCAGCATCCACAGCTGCAGGGTGCTCATCGTCGGCCCACCCGTCCGCGCAGCTGGCTGCCGAGGATGCGAGTGGCCGGCTGGATCTCGGCCATCCGCCGAAGCCACCACAGCAGCAGCCCGTAGCAGCTGAGCAGGACCAGCAGGATCAGCTGGCCGAGCGGGGTGGAGTAGGGGGCGAAGAACCGGCCGCCGAGACCGAAGAACACCAGAGCGCCGATCGACAGCAGGGTGACCATGCGGGCCGAGGCGCGCGGTTTGGCCCGGTCGGCTTCGATCTGGCGGCGTCCGCGGACGTCGGCCGCCACCGACTCGGCCAGGTCCTGCAGCACCCGGGCCAGCCCGTCGCCGCGTTTGGCGGCGCCGAGGATGAGGGCCGCGCAGACCAGGTCGCCGGTGGCGTCGTCGAGGTCGTCGGCGAACGCTCGCAGCGCCTGCTCGGTCGACCAGCGGGACCGCATCCGTCCGACCAGACGCGCGACCTCGGGACGGATCGCGTCCGACGCCGAACGCAGGCTGGCCTGGATCGCCGCCTCGATGCCCTGCCCGGCCGTGAGCACACCGGCCAGGTTGCGGGTCCATTCGGCGATCGCGTCCATCCGGGCGATCTGACGATCAGCGCTGGACACCATCAACAGCGCGGGCAGACCCAGCACCGCGGCCGGGAGGACCGGGACGGCGACCACCCAGCCAGTGGCGACCATCACCAGCACGCCGATCGCCAGGGCGGCGAGGCTCGACCAGCGCTGCCAGGCCGGGAGGCCGCGCCACCAGCGGATCAGCCGGCCGGTGCGGGCAGGACGGGCCGGCCGAGGCGGCGGTGCGGGTCGAGGGGTGAGCGCATAGATCCCGAGCAGGACACCACCGACGACCAGCGCTCCGGCGAGTGCGGCCAGCAGCGTGCTCATGGCAGCCTCCCTTCGGCCGCTTCGGCCTCGAACCCTGCCAGGTCGAACCCGGCGGCCACCAGCCGCGCACGGAGGTCTTCGGGAACGGTGTGTGCGACCCCGCACGCACCAGGGACCGGTGCGAACACCTTCGTGGTGGCGTAGCCGCGGGGCCGTTCGCCGGGGCTGACGGCGAGGACTTCGGCTACGTAGCGGTGTTTGCGTCCGGCCGAGCTGTTCGGGCCGGGGATGGTGTCGCAGGCGATGTGGACGACCAGGTCGACGGTCTCGCCCAGCTTGGTCGAGGCCAGGTCCTGGCTCACCTGGGGGCCGGCCTCCATCGCGCAGGTGACGAGCTTGCGCATCGTCTGCTCCGCCGACCCCGCATGAGTCGTGGAGATCGACCCCGACCCGGACTCCATCAGCTTCACCATGCTCCACACCTCCTCGCCACGGATCTCGCCCAGGATCTGGCGGCCCAGGTTGAACCGGAAGCTGTCGATGATCTGCTGCGCCGCCGTCCGAGACCCGGCCAGCCGGCCGTCCGACAGCCGCTCCCCCGACCCCTCGCGGGACTCCCAGGCGTGCACGATCGCGTGCTGGTCAGGCAGCTCGTGCAGGAACAACTCGTACTCGGACTCGAATGTGCCCACCGGCTCCAGCCGGGAGATCTGGGCGCACAGCGCCCGCAGCGTGGTCGTCTTCCCCGCACCCTGCTCACCCGAGACGACGATGCACAACCGGGCCTTCACCGCAGCGGCCAGCAGGTTCGCCATCGTCGCCGTCAGCGTCCCCCACTCGACCAGATCGGCCAGCGTGACCCGGCGGATGCGGTGGCGGCGGATCACCACCGACACCCGCGCCGTGTCCCGCGCCCCGGCGAGCCTCTCCCCTCCCGGCAGCACCAGGTGCAGCGACGGGCTGGCCGGGGTGAACGACCTAGGGTTCTCCGAACGGCTCGCCAGCCGTTCCAGCAGAGCGGCCAGCTCGGCGTCGCTCTCGGCGACCGGCGGCATCTCCCACAGCGTGCCGTCGGCGAGTTCGACCAGGACCCGGTCGAAGCCGGCGATCATGATGTTCTCCACCCGCTCGTCATCGACCAAGGGTTGGATCCGGCCCAGGCCGAACATGGCGTCGAACACCGCCTTCGCCAACACTTCCTGCTCGGCGACCGACCGGGCCTGCCCGACCCGGACGATCTCCTCGGCGGTGTCCTCGTCCAACAACTGGCGGATGATCGCCGCACCCTCGGCCTCCTCGGCCTCCCGGTCCCAGCGAGCCTCCCCCATCTGTTCGGCCAACCGCCGGGCGACCTCGGTGCGCATCCGGGCCACCAGCTCCCAATCGGCGTCCTGCACCACAACCGGTCCCGTGGCAAAGCTGCTGGCCGGCATCGGACGGTGCAGGCGCACGACCGGAGCGCGTGCCGGTGTTGGGTCGGGGCTGGCCGGTCTGGGGTAACGGAAGGTCGACCTGACCCGCCCCTCTTCCAGCGATCCGGGGTCGGTGAACATCGGAAGGTCCATCGGGTCGGTACTCATCGTCGGTCCTCCTGTCCGATCCGGGCGGCGATCATCTCCCGCAGCAACGAGCCCTCACCGGCGCTCGATGCCGCCTTGCGGGCCGCTTCTCCAGCGGCGCGAATGGTGCGCAGGTAGCCGGAGGCCTCGAAAGCCCGATCCGCGGCCGTGGGGCCGCCCCAACGGGTCGTCGGCTTGTCCGCCCCATCGGCGAACACCTCCGCCCGACGCGGATCCCACCCCACACCGGCCAGCACCGGCAGGCCCAGCGTCCGAGACACGTCTGCAGCGCTGTAGGGGCGGCCCTCCCCGATCACCAGCACCTGGACTGCGTGGCCCGGGACGGCATCAGCGCTGAGAGCCTCTGCCCATGACTTGGCCGACGCGAGAGCGCGCAGGTTGCTGCGCAGCACGACCAGTGTCAGGTCGGCCTCGGCGACCAGTGGTGTCGGGGAGCCGTCGACGCCGAGCTGGCCGGCGTCGACCAGCACGTCCTGCCCGGTCGAGGCGATGCCCTTCAGCACGCCGAGCAGCGGCTCCCAGATCCTGGCCAAACCGGGCGCCTGTGCATGGGTGCGTGAGCCCGTCAGGATGCTCACCTGCGTGTCCGGGACGCTCATCACCACCCGGGGCAGCGCCTCGGCCAGCACCCCGCTTCGATGGGCCGCGATCAGGTCGATCAGCCCCGCGTGGCCCTGGAGGCCGCGGAACCGTCCAGCCAGGATCGCCGAGCCGGCCGTCGGGTCCGCCTCGACCACCAGCACCGGACGCGGCCAGCACAGCGCCATCCCCAGCACCGTCGAGGTCACCCCCGGCGAACCGGCGGCGGCAGCCAGACAGATCAGCGCCATACCCGGATCACCTCGCCCGCGAATCCAGGATCAGCGCGATCTTGCCCGACCCCGCCCACCCGGCCAGCTGCACCGCCTTGTCGGCCGCGACGACCACGTCCACCACCGTCTGGGTGTCCCCCGGCGTCACCCGCAGCACCTTCGCCTCCACCGGACCGGCCGGCGTCGTGTCCGCGGGCAGATCGCCGGTCCGCACCAGGCGGACCGTGTCGCCCGAGGCCAGCGGTTCAACCGGCATCAGACCGGGCGCGATCGGCACGCCGACCACCGAATCGCCCGGGCCAGGAACCACCGTTGCAGACACCTGCGTGCTGCTCAGCAGTGTGCCGGCGGTCAGGTCCGCGGAAGCCCGCTTCCCGACCAGGGACGACAACTCGTTGGCCGGCACCGTCGACAGCGACGGATCGGCACCGACCCGGGCCGTGCCCAAATCCTGCGCGGCGATCACCTCGCCGCGGGACACGTCCTGGCGGACCACCACCACATCGCCGGCGGCCGTGGCCGCCACCCACAACAGGCCGCCGGCCACCGCGCCGGCCACGACCAGCACCGCGGCGATCACAGCCAGGAAGGGGCGGCGGCTCAGCTTCGGCGAACTCGGCACCGGGCCCGACTCGTTCGCCCGTGCGCCCTTGGTGTCGGTCTGCTTCTCCGTGAGATTGATCACAGCGGTTCCCCGATCTCCTTTGGCGCGGCCTTACCGGCCGCTCGTGACGATCACCTGCAACTCGCCCACATCGAGACGCCTCGCCCTCGTGAGCTGGAAGCTGAACGACCCCGATTGGCCATAGCCCGACCAGTCCGCCGTCCAGTACGACGATGCTTCGACTGTGTACCGGCCCTGCTTGCTGTAGGTGTGGCCACACGTTGGGGACGGCTTCTCCCCCACCCCATAGGTCCACTCCGTGCCCTTGCCGCAAGACACTTCAGTGCCGTCACCCAGATCCCAGACGACCCTGTGCGCCTTCGCGGTCATCGTGACCCCGCCCGCGGAGATCGACTTCGGGCCCCAGGTCGCGCTCGACGGATCTTCGACCCATAGCCACACCGGCAGGCCGACCAGCGCCATGGCGTCCGAGCCCCTCGGAGTGATGCCGATGTCGATTGGCGTCAACTCCATCTCGTCCAGCAGCGAACGCGCCAACTGCTCCGGGTTCACCCGAGGCTCCACCCAGAACAACAGCACCAGGCTGCCCTCCACGCACCGCACCCGCACCCAGCCCGCCGGATGCCCAGAGCCGTCATCTGGAATCGCGTCCTTCGACGGCGGACAAGCCGGCAGATCCGGCTTCCCAGGCTTGCCAGGTTTGCCGGGCGATGGTTTCGGGGGCTTGGTGTCGCAGACCCGACACACTTGACCCCCGCGGTCACCCGACCCACACCCAGGCGGGCACAATGCGGCGTCGGCCGGCACCGCGTTGCCAACAGAGCTGAGAAGGATCCCAAGGATCGCGGCCACCACGCGGACTACTGCGCGCATCCGTCGACCTCCTCGCCGCCGATCTCGTACACCTTGAAGGTCTTCGCTTCGGCGAGTCGCCTTACGTCGTAGGTGCTGCGGATGAAGTCGGGGAACTGAGCAGCTTGGGCGGTTACCCTCTTTCCTTGCGCATCGACCACCTCTGCCCTGCTCTGATCCCGGCAGAACGTGACGGTCACACGGGTGGCGCCAGGCGACGGCACGTCGGACTTAGATGTTTCCTCGCTGAGGGTCGTTATCGTGCCGCTGTCTCGCCATCCCTTCGCCCGCCAGTGAGCCATGAAGTTCAAGTTCGCTTGGATCGTGTCGTCGTGAGCGAGCGGCTTGAGCAGGCGGATCATCCGCTGCTCGCTGTAGATAGGTGTGGAGCGGATCTTCGCCAGCGCAGCCGAGTACCTCCTAGCCACCTCGAGTGCGGCAGTCTGATCAGCATCCAAGGTTGGGGATGGCGAGGGAGTCGTGGTCGAGGTGCCAGTCCCCGAGGGAGCCGTCGACGTCGACGGCGCCGGGCTGGCACTTGGCGACGTGATGGGCGGAGTGGCGGTGCAGGCAGCCAGCACGAAGGCTGCCAAGGCCAGGCCAGTGGCGAGCCGCAGGGGCGTAGTGGGGATCACGTTCGCATCTCCTTCCGCCCCCTTAAGCCATTGAGATGGGTGGATTCGGACAGCGAATCGAGTTGCTTCTGGTAGGCGGCGCGCCTGGGGGTGTTTCGAGGGTAGGTCGCCGACTGGCGGCCTGACCAGATCTTCAAATGTAGAAGTGCTGCTTAGGGTCCGGCCGTCCGGATCGGGCATCGGCGGATTGCTCAACCGGCTCGTGAAGTCGGGCCGCATTGTCGAGGTCATGCGCTCTGCTGGGCTTCGGCTAGTTCTCCGAGCGCGTCGATCGACCGCTTCACGCGGCGTCGGATGGTGCGGGCAGTGCATCCCCTAGCGTTCCCGACCCGTTCGGAGACTCGGTCGCCGACGATCCCGATCCCAGGTCCGGATGGCGGCTCCAGTTCGTCGGCGGCGTCCAGCACGGCCATCAGCAGGTCGAAGTCGTCCTGGTCGATCACGTCAGCGTTCAGGCCGTCGCCCAGGATCTCGATGAGTTCCTCGATGGCGTCCGGTGTGCTTTCGACAGCGGCGAGTCTGGAGTCGTCCAGGGGCAGGTACGGCGCGGTAGAGGTCAGGTCCTTGATGACCCGCTTGCGCAGGTTCAGCTTGATGTTCGCCGCGACCCTGCCGGTTGTCTGCCACGGGAAGGTGCGGACCGCGATCCACAGCTGGGAGGCGACGTGGAAGTCGATGTCCTCGCTCATCGAGCGGAGCTGGTGGGCGAGGATCGTCGCGGCCGGCATCATCACCCAGGCCAGGACCAGACCGGCCTCCCGGCTGGCTCCCGCGGCTGTGTCGGACATCTGGGCCAGGGCGCGCAGCACGCGGTTGGCCTCGTGCGGTTCGGCCGCGCGGAGCCAGTCGCACAGGCGGCCGGGCCTCGGCACCAGGGCTAGGTCGGGTGCCTGCAGCATCCAGTCCGCCCAGTGGGTTTCGAGGAGATCGCTGATCTGGTCGGCAGTGACGCCGAAGGTTTCCGCGACGGTCATGGGAGTTCCTTCCGTGGGTCCTGAGACCACGGAACCTCACCAACTCGATGTCACCAACGGTGTAACCAGCATCTGTGGACAAGGACCATTTCGTTGTCCACAGATGTAGTGAACGTCCTTGCCAAACCGACGTTCACCATGTTCTCCAAGTCGCACACCCATCAGGCCTTGAGCTGCGCCTCGACGGCTCCTTCGGGCGTGCGTTCAGTGATTTGGATAGAGCAGGTGCGGCCGCACGTCGGAACAGGGCAGCCAGGTCGTCCGGATCGGCGAGCCGGGGTGGCTGCGCCATTCCACGCAAGTCCGGTCGGAGCTGAACCAGACGGCAATGGCGGGGACGATCGACGTCCTGGTCGCCCAGACCAGCCGGGCCAAGACCAGGCGTCCGGCCCCGGGCCTGCCGAGCTTGCGGTCCTTCCCCGGCGGGGCACCCACCGCGTTTAGAGGTGCCCGCAATAGCCGCTCCGGCTCGCCGTCGGGTGCACCCATCTCCAAAGAGTAAATCGAACACCTGTTCGGCCTCAATTGAGGGACGAAGAGCCAGCTCGGCCGCTGACCCGATCGACTGGGACCAGATTCTCCGGCGGGTCCTGACCGGAACGTGCCATCCCCACGGCTTAAGGGACCAGCACCGAGATTGGACGCCACATGCCCGAGCCGAACCCCCTCAGCCTCGCGAACAGCTACCTGGGCCTGGCCGCCGACCAACTGCTCGCCGACGACCAGGGCTCCGCAGCCGCGCTATTCGTCGGCGTCGAGTGCCTGGAGATCCAGAGCCAGGTCAGCGAGCTGGGGGCGGAGGGATCCCTCGTCGTCGCCGTCGTGTCGCCGAGCGAAGCACTCGCTGCGGCCGCGGACCTGCTTGACCTGGACGGCCGGGCGCAAGTGTCGACCCTTGCCCAGCAGCTGCGGTGCCTCTCGCTGGCGGTGAGCTGAGATGGCCGCCTCCGCTTTCGATCTGCTCGCGAATCTCGATGCCCACCTGGACGACCTCGAGACCATCACCATGATCCCCGGCTCGATCCCACGGGTACTTCAGGAATGGGGCGCCCTGGCACGCGCCAGCCTTCAACTCCTGTGGGCGCGCCCGCGCCACCCCGACGCCAATGCGCGACGACTGGAGGCCCTGCTCGACTCTCTGGCTGCCACGCCGGGAGACCATCCGCTACCCCCGCCGGGCACGGCCCTGATGGCCATCACCACGACCATCGGCTGCACAGCAGAAGTGATGCGCACCCGCATCGTCACCAGCCCGGCAGCTCGCGACCAGGTCGACGATGCGATCCGCGCCAGCCTCGAGGCCGCGCTGGCGCGAGCCGCCCGCTGGACCCAACTCGGCTTCCAGACTGTCGATGGGCCACCCGATCCCCGGATCGTCCGCCTGGCCGGCATCGACGCCGTGCCCTACCGATCGCCCGCCCTGCACGCGTGGCGCAGCATCGGCCCGACCGATCCGGGCATCGATGGTGCCGTCTCCCGCTGGGAGGCGGCGGCCCGCGAGGCGATCACCAGCCCCCACACCGTGACCCAACTCGCCCTCCAGCTCACCTCAGCCGACATCGCGCTGTTGTGCGCGTCGACCAGCACCGTCATACAGCGCGCGATCCAGTCCGGCGCCCTCCCCCGCAGCCAGGTAGCCGTTGCCGCCCTCGACGCAGCTGAAATGTCCTGGCGTGAGAGCGCGCGCTGGCCCCGGGAACTGCGTCTTGGGGGGCGCGCCACCGAGCTTCGTCCCGCCTCCGCCGCCCTGCGCCAGTGCCTTGACCATGCCCTGCGGAACGGAGATGGATGGAAGACAGCCGAGGAACTGTTCACGGATACCCGGTTCGAGCAGCACATCGCATCTCTGCACTCGGGCCTGCAGGCCGGTCTACGCGTCGGTCGTCAGGTAGTTGCCGCGGTCGACGATGTCACCCACGGGACGAGCCGCGTCTGGCTCGACACGAGCCGCATCCCGATGTCCGCACGCACCGAACAGGCGAGGCTGGACGCCTTCCGGTACGACTGGCGGCCGAACCTCGCCGCCCGCGACTCCGCCGAAGCGCTGAATCACAACGCCCGGGACGCCGTGGCCAGGCTCGGCCACGCCACCCCGCTCACCATCGAGGCGCTCGCGGCTCGACGCTCCCTGATCGAATCGCGCGACACCGACGAGGGACCTTGGGAGACCGTGCCGACCATCCTCGATCCGCTCCGTGCCGCTCAGGATCAGGCGAGGCTGGCGATGATCCTGCCGACCTGTGAGCCGACCCACACCATCGGCCGCTAGCTGTGCGCCGGAGTCTCGGACAGGCGCCCCCGCTGCGACGGGGCCTGGCGGAGACGGGCACGGCGGCCGTACGATCACCCACGTTGGAACCCGGCTGGACGCGCCTGGGGGTGGGTTAGCGTCCCCGGGTTCTTCCTGCGCCGTTCGCCATTTCGCGGACTGTGGCTGACCTCAGATCAGTCGGTAGCCGAGTTCCTGATGGGCGATGCGAGCGGCGATCGCGCGCACGGTCGGGTCGGCCAGCGGCCTCGAGAACGAGGGGCTGGCGGGAAGGCTGGACCGGCCAGGGCTCCACAGCGCGACGTTGGCATCGCCGGTCATGGTGGAGGGCGCCCAGAGCCCGTCGAGGTCGGGCCAGGTTGCCCGGATCTGCCGTGCCCACGCCCGGCAGGTGCTCTTGGGGGCGGTGGCGAGGGCGAACGCGGCACCGTTGCGCAGCGCCCAGTTCCCGGTCAGGTCGAGCAGGTCCAGGTCCCGGGTGGGCGTCCAGGCGGTGACCTGCGGCCCGAAGCTGCGCGAGTCGACCACCCGGGTGGTCTGGAAGGTTTCGGCGAGTGCGGTGGCCAGGCTGGTGGCCGTGTACATCACCCCCTCGCTGGACGGGCCGGTGGGCTCGGGTTGTGGGTCGTACCGCATGGTGGGGAGCGGGCCGAAGCCGCGTTGCTGGTTCCAGGCGAGCACGTGGGTACCGCGGGTGCGGTGGATCCGCCACAACTGCGGACGGACGCTGAGGATGTCACCCGGTTGATGGACGAGGTCCGCCGGCGCGGTGCGAGGAACCTTGGGTCGGGTCACCACAGGCCGAGCCCGGCGACCAGTGCTGCGACCGGCCTCGGATCACCACCACCAGCGAGATGGGCCAGCGGGGTGCGTCCTTCGAGTTCGGGCTGCGGTGTGCCCATGAATCCGGTCACCGACTCCGGCGACAGTTCGGCCGGGATTGCCGCCACGACCACGTCTAGGCCGGGCAGGCTGTGTCCGTCGGCGGTGAACTGCCAGCGTGGCAACCGTCGACCCTGGCCGA
>Ga0302299_10001681_pt1 | contig 13365 bp, 9 predicted proteins | sample III_Fen_N3_4_FD_198795 | JGI IMG/M metagenome (GOLD analysis project Ga0302299, IMG submission 198795) | Peat permafrost microbial communities from Stordalen Mire near Abisko, Sweden - III_Fen_N3_4 | ecosystem: Environmental > Terrestrial > Soil > Wetlands > Permafrost | place: Sweden: Abisko... | reverse complement strand
CCGCTGGTGAAGTAGACGTGGTTGATCTGCTCGGGCGCGATGCTCGCGAGCTTGGCGGCGAGCGCGATCGCCTTGTCGTTGCTGAACTCCCAGAACGACGTGAAGTACTCGAGCGTGGAGATCTGCTCCGCCGCGACCTGGCCGAGCTCCTCGCGGCCGTGGCCGATCTGGGCGAGCCAGAGGCCGCCGGTGGCGTCCAGGTACTCCTTGCCGTTGACGTCGGTGAGCGTGGAGTCCTTGCCGCTCACCATGATCACCCGCTCCTCGTACGAGGCAGGCAGGTAGGGGTGGATGATGTGGGCCCGGTCGGTCTTCTCCAGGCTCGACGCGTCGAGGTCGACCGCGATGCCGGCGACGTCGGTGGTGCTCATGGGTCCTCTTCTCGTGGTGGGGCGAGCGATCGAGCAGGTGGTTAGTACCGGATCCAGGTGGTCTTGAGACCGGTGTACTTGTCGAGCGCGTGCAGGGACAGGTCGCGGCCGAAGCCGGAGGCCTTGAAGCCGCCGAACGGCGTGGTGGGGCCGAGCGCGTCGACGGTGTTCACCGAGACCGTGCCGACGTGCAGCCGGTCGGCGACGCGGTGCGCCCGGGAGAGGTTGCCGGTCCACAACGACGCCGCGAGGCCGTAGGGGCTGTCGTTGGCGATGCGGACGGCGTCGTCCTCGGTGTCGAACGGCACGACCGCGAGCACCGGGCCGAATATCTCCTCCGCGGCCGGCGAGCTGTCGAGCGGGAGGTCGGTGATGACCGTGGGCTCGACGTAGCAGTCGGAGCCCTCGATGCTCACGCGCGAGCCGCCGGCGACGATGGTGCCGACGCGCGCGCCCTCGAGCAGGAACTGCTCGACGCGCGAGGCGTGGGTGCGGTCGACGAGCGGGCCCATCGTGGCGTCGGGGTCGAAGGGGTGGCCGAGGCGCACCGCCTGCGCGTGCCGGACGACGGCCGCGGTGAACTCGTCGGCGATCTCGCGCTGCACGAGCAGGCGGGAGTTCGCGGAGCAGACCTCACCCTGGTTGAAGAAGATCGCGCGCGCGGCGTACTCGGCGGCCTCCTCGAGGTCGTCGATGTCGGCGAACACGAGGTTGGGGCTCTTGCCGCCGCACTCGAGCCACACCTGCTTGAGGTTGGACTCGCCGGCGTAGCGCAGGAAGGACTTACCGACCTCGGTGGAGCCGGTGAACGTGACGACGTCGACGTCGGGGTGGCGGCCGATGGCGGCGCCCACGGTCTCGCCGCGGCCGGGGACGACGTTGAGCACGCCGTCGGGCAGGCCGGCCTCGGCCGCGAGCTCGGCCAGGCGCAGCGCCGACAGCGGCGACTGCTCGGCCGGCTTCAGCACGACGCTGTTGCCGGCGGCCAGGGCGGGCGCGACCTTCCAGATCGCCATCTCGAGCGGGTAGTTCCACGGGACGACGGCGCCGACGACGCCGAGCGGCACGCGCTGCACGAGCGCGACGTTTCCCGGTGCGGTGGGCGGGATCTCGCCGTTCACCTTGTCGACGGTCTCGGCGTAGAACTGCAGGATCATCGCGCTGCCGGGTGCGTCGATCGACCAGGCGTCGGTGACGAGCTTGCCCATGTCGAGCGAGTCGGTGACCGCGAGCTCGTCGCGCGCGTCGAGGATCAGCTGCGAGAGCCGCAGCAGGGTCGCCTTGCGGACGTCGGGGCCGGCCTTCGACCAGGCGCCGCTGTCGAACGAGCGGCGCGCGGCGGCCACGGCGTCATCGACGTCGGCGACGTCGCACTCCGCCACGTTCGCGATCACCTGACCGGTCGCGGGAGCGATGGTCGGCTCGGTGCGCCCGCTGCGGGCGTCGCGGAAGGCGCCGTCGACGAACGCCTGGGTGCGCGGCGTGAGGGCGTCGGCGAGGGCCTGCCAGTCGGCACGGACGCGGTCCACGGGTCTCCTTCACGAAGGGCTCGCCATCGGAGGCGAATTCTTTGATAATGCATTCAAGGAACTCCGGGCCCCGTTGTCAACAGGTCCGGACCCGAGCAGCTGCCCGAGAGCTCGGACGGGGGCCCACGAACCCGCTCCCGGGCGGCTGCTCGGGGACGAGGACGGCCGTAGGGCCGGTGGAGGGAGGTGAGGGTGTGGCGCGGCCGCGCAACCAGGAGGAGCGCCGGCGGCAGCTCGTGGAGGCCACCTCGGTGGCCATCGCCGACCGCGGGCTGTCGGGGCTGCGGCTCAAGCACATCGCCGACCTTGCCGGCCTGTCGATCGGGTCGGTCCTCTACTACTACCCCGACCTCGACGCCCTGCTGGTCGAGGTGCACGAGCAGGTGCTGCAGCGCTTCTACTACGCGCGCCTCGGGGCCCTCGAGGGCGAGACCGACCCGGCGAGGCAGCTCGTCGACGCCGTGACGCGCGGTGTGCCCGAGGAGCTCGACGACACCACGATGCGCGTGATCTACGAGCTGCACGTCGCCTCGGCGCGCGACGGCCGGCACGCAGCGCTGCTCACCACGCTGTGGGAGCGCGAGGTGTCGCTGTACGAGTCGATCCTCGTGCGGGGCGCCGAGTCGGGCGAGTTCGCCCTGCGCGACGAGCCGCGTGCGATCGCCGAGACCGTCGTCGCCCTCGAGGACGCCTTCGACCTGCACCTCACCGGACGCAACGCCGCGCTCGACCGCGACGTCGCCGTCGCGCGCATCCTGCGCTACCTCGCCCTCGCGACAGGCGTCCCCCTCACCCCCTGAAGACCCGACCACCGATCCTGCGCGATCCGTCAGGCTGTGTGGACGGGGGTGCCGCGGACGTAGGTGCGCTGCACGCGCAGCGTGCCGAGGTCCGACGCCTCGATTCCGTACGGGTCGCGGTCGAGCACCACGAGGTCGGCGTCGCGTCCCACGGCGATGACGCCCACGTGGTCGTCGAGCCGGGCTGCTCGCGCCGCCTCGCGCGTGTACGCCGCCAGCGCGGCGTCGAGCGAGAGGCGCTCGGCCGGGAGCAGCGGCTCGGTGCGAGAGCGGTGATCGGGGGCGTGGACGTCGCCGGGCGCCGCCGTGCGGGTCACGGCGGTGTGCAGGCCAGCGATGGGGTCGGGCGTCGACACCGGCCAATCGGAGCCGAACGCGATCGGGACGCCGTTGCCGTGCAGCGTGCGGAACGGGAAGTGCCGCTCCTGCTGGTCGGCGGTGAGCAGCGGCAGCTTGGTCTCGACGAGCACCCGGTCGAGCCTGGCCCACAGCGGCGACACGTTGGCGATGGCGCCGATCCGCCCCATGCGCACGAGGTCGCCGCGTGTCACGAGGTCGAGGTGCGCGACCTGGTGGCGGCGTCCCGCGTCGGCGAGCGGCTCGATCGCGTCGAGGGCGTCGGTGACGGCGCGGTCGCCCACGGCGTGCACGTGCAGGTCGAAGCCCGACGTCGAGAGCAGCCGCGCCACCTCGCGCAGCTGCTCGGGGTCGTACATCGAGATGCCGTGCTCGTGCTCGTGGCCGACGTACCCGTCGTGCACCGCGGCGGTGAGGTTCTCGCAGACGCCGTCGAGCATCAGCTTGGCCGCCGTGGTGCGGAAGCGTCCTCCGGAGCGGCCGCGACGGTCGACGAGCTCGCCGACATGGTCGGGGTGCAGGTCTGGCGACCACCACTGCGCACCGGTGACGCGCGAGACGAGCGTGCCGTCGAGGTCGGCCGACAGGTAGGAATCGAAGTTGTCGGGCATGCCGAACAGCTCGCCGATGCACGCGTCCTGCCACGACGTGACCCCGAGCGAGTGCAGGTACGACTGCGCCTCGACCAGCGCGGCTCGCATCGTGGACGCCGACACGACCGGGCGGTACGGCGTCAGCAGGTCGCCCGCGGTCTCGAGCAGGTGCCCGGTGGGGTCGCCGTGCTCGTCACGTGTGATCCGCCCGCCCTCGGGATCCTGTGTGGCCCGGCCGATCCCGGCGATCTCGAGCGCCCGCGAGTTGGCCCAGATGCTGTGCACGTCGTGGCTCGTGAACGCCGCGGGGCGGTCCGGCACGAGGCGGTCGAGCTCCTCGCGCGAGGGGAAGCCTCCGGGGAAGACGTCGCCGTACCAGCCGGATCCCTCGATCCACGGGGCGTCGCTGCGGGCGGCGTAGTCGCTGATGACCTGGCGGTAGTCGTCGAGCGAGTGCACGTCGGACAGGTCGCAGCCGAGCCGCCCGAGACCGCCGGCGAGCGCGTGCACGTGCGCGTCGACGAAGCCGGGCAGCAAGCACGCGCCACCGAGATCCACCACCTCGGTGCGCGGGCCGCGCAGCGCGACCACGTCGTCGCCACCGACCGCCACGACGACGCCACCGCGCACCGCCACGGCCGAGGCCACCGGCATCGCGTCGTCCAGCGTGCGCACGACGGCGTCGACGATCAGCAGGTCGGGCGCGTCGCTCACGGATCCTCCTCGGGGTCGCCGCGCTCAGCGCGCGACGGCGTGCGCCGACAGGTTGTGCGGCATCGCGGCGGGCACCACCGCGCGGCACAGCGCGGCGACCGCCTCCGCCTTGCGCGTACGCCGGCTGCCGGCCAGGCGCAGCAGCGACAGCCGAAGCGACGACTCCTCGGGTGGCAGCGGAACGTCGAGGGCGACGACGGCGTAAGGAAGCCCGTCGATGGAGACGTCGTTGCAGGGACGCAGGTTGAGCACCGTGTAGCAGCCCCCGCGCGACACGAGGGCGCGGGCGAGCTCGGCCGAGAGCGTGCGGTGCCGGATCTCGGGCGCGACGCCCGACGCCTCGAACAGCCGGGCGAAGTACTCGCGGCTGTGCGGCAGGTCGAGCAGCACCAGCGGCTCGTCGGCGAGAGCGGCCAGCGACACCTTGCGGCGCTTGGCGAGGCGGTGGTCGGCAGGCAGCACGACGTGCGGCGCCACCTCGCAGAGCACCTCGACGTCGAGATCGGGGTGCGGAGCGAGGTCGTAGCCCAGGGCGAGCTCGTAGCGGCCCGAGTGCAGGCCGGCGACGAGCGCGTCGAGCGGCTCCTCGGCGGTGCGCAGCGCGAGCTCGGGCAGCTTCTGCGCCGCGGCCGAGAGCAGAGCGGGCACGACGTACGGCGCGACGATCGCGAACACGCCGAGCGTGAGCTCGCCGGAGACCTCGCCGCCGAGGTGCGAGGCGAGCTGCTCGAGGTCGGCGGCCTGCGCGAGCAGCGCGCGGGCCTCGGCGAGCAGGGCCGACCCGGCCGGCGTGAGCGTGACGCCGCGCGCGTGACGGCGTACGACCAGCTGCACGCCGAGGGTGCGCTCGAGCTCCGCGATCGCCGTCGACATCGCCGACTGCGAGAGGTGCACCGCGGCGGCCGCGCCCGTGACGGAGCCCGCGTCGGCGACGGCGACGAAGTACTCGAGCTGGCGCAGCGTGTAGTCGGGCACCGCGACAGCATCGACCGGATCGCTCCCGTCGTCCAGCGCGTGATCTTGGTCAGTTGGCAGCTACCCGCCTGGGAAGCTCGCACCTGACCAAGATCACGGCACGCGGGAGCCGCGGCCTAGGATCCGGGGGACGACGACGAGGGAGCGCCATGACGGTCAAGCAGGTCGCCTTCGCGGCGAAGTCCCGCACCGTGCGCCGCAGCGCCGACCGTCTCTACCGCGAGCTGCTCGCCAACGAGCGGCTGTCTCCCGACGCGATCGACGACCTCGAGCGGCGGCGCGGCACCGACATCGCCCGGTTCGCCATGACGAGCTCGCCGTTCTACCGCGACCTCTACGCCGCTCACGGCGTCGAGCCCGGCGACCTCGACGATCCCGACTCGTGGTCACGACTCCCGATCATCGAGCGCTCGCAGGTGAAGGAGTCGACGGAGGGCTTCTGGACGCCGGAGCGCGCGCCGGGCACCGTGCGGATGTCGGAGACCGGCGGCAGCACGGGCCAACCGGTGAAGCTCGGTCAGGACGCGCGCGTGCCGCTGCTGGCGCTGTCGTGGCGGATGTACCGGTGGTGGGGCGTCGACCCGAGCGACAACCGCGCGAGCATCGGGCGCTGGCCGCGCGGGCGCAAGGAGGCGCTGAAGAGCGCCGTGCAGTGGTGGCCCACCCGTCACGCGTTCCTCGACGCCGGCGTGCTGTCGCGAGAGACGATGACGGCGTTCGTGCAGGAGTGCCGGTCGATCCGGCCGCGGCTCATCGAGGGCTACCTCGGCGGCCTGCGCGAGGTCGCCGAGTTCGCCGCCACCCTGCCTGACGGGCTCCCGGTGCCGGTGGCCGTAGGGACGACGGCTGCGCCGCTCACCGAGCCGGTTCGACTGCGTCTGCAGGAGGTCCTCGGAGCACCGGTCTTCGACCAGTACCGCTCCGCCGAGGTGCAGTGGATGGCCGGCGAGTGCTCGGCGCACTCGGGCCTGCACGTGTTCTCCGACTTCCGCCATTTCGACGTCGTCGACGAGCAGGGCGCACCCGTCGGGCCGGGCGTCGTCGGCGATCTCGTCGTCACCGACTTCGCCAACCGCGTGTTCCCCCTCGTGCGCTACCGGATGGGCGACCGCGGTTCGCTGCGCGCGCGGCGGTGCGCCTGCGGGCTGCCGTTCCCGGTGATGGACCCGCCCGACGGCCGCACGAGCGACCTCCTCCGGCTGCCCGACGGCACGGTGCTCGCGGGCGACCTCATGACCCTGTTCTCGGCGGAGCCCGAGGCGGTGCGGCTGTTCCAGATCCACCAGCAGGCCGACCACGAGATCCGGCTGCGCGTGGTGCTCGGCGACCAGCCCGACGCCCGCGCGGCCGTCGACCGCGCGGCCGACGTCCTGCGCGTCCGGGTGCACAGCCAGGTTCCGGTCACCGTCGAGGAGGTCGACACCCTCCCCTACACGCGCGGCAAGATCCGCTACGTCCTCAGCGACGTCGTCCCACCCGCGTGATGGTCAGGCGGGGAGAGTGCGGGCGTCGAGGGCGAGAGCGCCGTCGGGGGTGACGAGCAGCGGGTTGACCTCGACGTCGGCGAGCTCGGGGTGCGCCGCCGCCACGTCGGTGACCAGCGCGACGATGCGTGCCGCGGCCGCGACGTCGACCGGACGCCGTCCCCTGGCCCCCGTGAGCAGCGCCGAGCCGCGCAGTGAGCGCAGCAGCCGCTCGACGTGGTGCGGCGACACCGGCGCGAGCGCGGTGGCGACGTCGTGGATCACCTCGGTGTAGATGCCGCCGAGCCCCACCATCGCCACCGGCCCGAAGCGGGGGTCGCGACGCACGCCCACGATGAGCTCGACACCCTCGGTCAGGTCGGCCATCTCCTCGACGCTGCACGCCGGCGGGGCCAACCTCGCCACCACGTCGTCGTACGCCGCCAGCAGCGACCCCACGTCGCGCAGGCCGAGCACCACGCCACCGGAGTCGGACTTGTGCAGGAGCCCGAGGCCCTTGAGCACCAACGGGAACCGCAACTCGACGGCAGCGGCGACCACGTCGCTGCGCGACGTGACCACACGCGCGCCAGGGAACGGGACGCCGGCGTCGGTGAGCAGCGCGCGCGAGGCCCAGTAGTCGGTGGTGGCCAGCGGCTCGGCCGGAGGAGGCAGCACGGGCAGCGGGTCGAGGTCGCGCGCACGCACCGAGATCGCGAGCGATCGCACCGCGCCCTCGACGGAGCGGTAGACCGGGACGCCGCCGGCACGCAGCGCCACCGCCGCGGTCGACTGCGGGAACATCGAGTGCACGGCGAGGGCGCGCCCGCGCTCCCGCGCGACCGCCGCGAGCCTCGCGGCCGTTGCGTTCTCGCCGGTCTCGAGGTCGCCGCCGTAGACGCCGTAACCGCCGAAGTAGCCCGACATCACGAGCGCGTCGACCTCGCCGGAGGCGAGCACGGCGTCGGCCACCTTCGCGAAGCAGGTGATGTCCTGCTCACCGCCCCCGGCGACGTCGACCGGGTTGGCCGTGGACGCCGACGGCGGCAGGTGCGCGGCCACCGCGCCCGACAGCGCGGGCGAGAAGTGCGGGACGACGAGGCCTGCGTGCTCAGCGACGTCGGCCGCGATCGAGGCATGCCCGCCGCCGTCGGCGAGCACCGCGATGCGCGGGCCGTCGGCGCGCGACACCGCGCACAGCTGCGCGAGGACGTCGGCCATCTCCTGCGGGGTGTGCACGCGGATGACGCCGGCCTCGTGGCACGCGGCGTCGACCACGGCAGACGACGACACCATCGAGCCGGTGTGCGACTGCGCCTGTCGCGCCGACGCCTCGCCGGCACCGACTGTGAGCAGCACGACCGGCTTGCCGGCGTCGGCCGCCTCGCGCGCAGCCGCGACGAAGCGGCGGCCGTCGCGGAAGTCCTCGGCGTAGACGGCGATGGCGTCGGTGCCCTCGTGGTCGATGCAGCCGAGCACGAGGTCAGCGGCCTCGAGGTGCGCCTGGTTGCCGAGAGACGCGAAGCGCGAGAAGCCCATGCCGTGCTCGACGAGCAGCGACGCGAGCTCGAGCGAGAGGTTGCCGCTCTGCGACACGAACGCGACGCGACCGGACGGCAGCGGGTTGGACGAGAGCTCGAGGCCCGCGCCGGAGTCGAAGACGCCGAGGCAGTTGGGCCCGAGCAGCACCGCGCCGGCGTCGCGCACGCGAGCGGCCAGCGCCGCCTCGCGGGCGCGCCCCTCCGGGCCCGACTCGCCGAGCCCCGTGCTGATGCCGACGATCGCGGTGGCGCCCATCGCGATCGCGTCGTCGACGGCCTCGTCGACATGGGCGGCCGGGACCGCGATGGCGGCGAGGCCCACCGGGCCGGGCACGTCGCGCACCGAGCGGTAGGCGGGACGCCCGAGCACGGTGTCGGCGCGCGCGTTCACGAGGTAGACCGGTCGCGGCCCCTTGAGCGCGCCGAGGGCCAGCCAGTTGCCCCACTTCGCGCGGTTGTCGCTGGCACCGACGACGACGACCGAGACCGGGTCGAAGAGCGCGGTGAGGTCGTGACGGCTCACGCCGGGACCGTAGCGGACGCGTGCCGCGGGTAGAGCGCATCGAGCGCGGCGCGCTTGTCGTGCGACACCGCGGTGGCCGCCGTGCGGGGTGAGACGCCCTCGGCGTCGGCGCGCTCGAGAACCTGGTGCACGACGGGGCGCATCCGCCCGGTGAGCATCGCGAACGCCGATGCGGCGGTGGGCTCGACGTCGCCGTAGCAGACCCACCACCACCACTGGTTCGTGCCGCAGTTGGCGACGAAGTCGGGGACGACCGTGACGCCGCGTTCGCGCAGCTGCTCCTCGGCGTCGACGAGGGTCGCCACGTTGGCCGCCTCGACGATCACCTGGGCGCGGATCTGCTCGACATCGCCGGCGGTGATCACGTACGACATCGCGGCCGGCACCAGCAGGTCGGCGTCGAGGGCCAGCCACTGCTCGCGCGGCAGCTCGACGTCGCCGGGACGCAGCGTGGCACGGTCCATCACGCCGAAGGCGTCGCGCGAGAGCAGCAGCGTCTCGACGTCGAGGCCGTCGGGATTGTGCAGCAGCCCGTCGCGGTCGGCGATGCCGACGACGCGGACGCCGGCGCGCACGAGGTAGCGCGCGGTTGCACCGCCCATCGAGCCGAACCCCTGCACGACGGCGCGCGCCTCGGTGGCGGGGATCCCGCGATGCTCGAGAGCGGCCAGCGCCGCCTCGGCCACGCCGTAGCCGCCGACGAGCTCGGGGAGCATGACGCCGTCGACGTCGACGGCCCACGCCGCGTTCTCGCGGGCACGAGCGGCGTCGGCGCCGTCGGGCACGTAGCGGTAGCCGGCCTGCGCCGAGGAGTAGATGCCCACCTCGGCGAACACCTCGTCGATGAGGTCCTGACGCACGCCGAAGTCCTCGCCGGTGGCGAAGCAGGTGTCGAGCAGCGGCTTGATCGCGAGCGCGAAGCGCTGCAGCGCGCCGCGCGCCCGCGTGTCGTAGGGGTCGCAGTCGATGCCGGCCTTGGCGCCGCCGAACGGCACGTAGTGGTCGCCGAGCTCCCAGAGCACCGGGTCCTTGAGGGTCATGCCGCGCGCGAGGTCGCGCACCTCCTCGACCGTGACGCCCTTGCGCATGCGCAGGCCGCCGCCGCCGATGCCGCGGCTGAGCCGGTCGATGACGACGTAGCCGACGATGCCGGTCTCGTCGTCGGTCCACGTCACCTCGAGGTAGGACGCGTTCACGGTGCTTCCTTCATTCCTGTCTGGTCCGTGCTGTGGAGGGGGCGGGACAGCTCGGGGACGACGATCACGGTGGGGGCGGTGCGGGTGCGGGCGTCCCGGACCTCGGCCGCGAGCTCGTGGGGGCTCTCGACCGCGACGCCGGTGCAGCCGAGCGCGCGGGCGAGCAGGACGAGGTCGCGGGGCGGGGCGGCGACGGCGACGGGCACCTCGCCGCGGTCGAGCATCTCGTTGCGGATCTCGCCGTAGCCGCCGTTGTCGAACACGATCACGGCGACGGGCAGCCGCTCGGCCGCGGCGGTCGCGAGCTCGGTCACTGTGAACAGCAGCCCGCCGTCGCCGCTGATGCCGACCACCTGGCGGTCGGGTGCGGCGAGCGCCGCGCCGATCGCGACCGGCACGGTGTAGCCGAGCGTGCCGAACCCGGTCGGGAAGTGCAGCGACGACGGACGGCGCACCACGAGGTTGGGGATCGCGCCGTAGTAGACGCACATCGCGTTGTCGGTGGCGATGACGGCGTCGTCGTCGAGCGCGGTCTGCAGCGCGTCGATCCACGGCATCCACCGCGCGCCTGACTCTCGCGCCGCCTGCTGGGCGGCCTCGCGCAGCTCGACCACCCAGGGCGCGATCGCGCGCGGCTCGGTGAGCCCGCGCGTGGCGAGCTCGTGGCGCAGGGCCGAGAGCCCCTCGACGGCATGACCCACGATCATCACGTCGCTCGCGACGTTGACGTCGGCCATCCGTCCGTCGACGTCGATCCGTACGACGGTGCCGCGCGGAGCCAGCGGCCCGAGGAAGGTGTCGGACTGCCCGAGCTCGCTGCCCACCACGAGCAGGACGTCGGCGGCGTCGACGGCGTCGTGCACGGGGCGCAGACCGAGGCGCGACCCGAGACCGAGCGGGTGGTCGGACGGGACGACGCCGGTGCCGTTGATCGTGGTGACCACGGGGGCGCCGAGCAGCTCGGCCAGCGCGGTCAGGTGCTCCGACGCCAGCGACGCACCGCCTCCGGCGACGACCACCACGCGCTCGGCGGCGAGCAGCACGTCGGCCGCGCGCGCGACGGCGCCGGGGTAGGGCGGGCTCCACGGCATGATCTCGGTCATCTGCACGACGGCGTCGCCGCGCTCCTCGAGCAGGTCGAGCGGGACCTCGACGTGCACCGGCCGCGGACGCCCGCCGCGCATGCGCAGGAACGCCTGGTCGACGACGTCGACGATCTCCTGGTGCGACTCGGCCCGCAGGCTGATCTCCGCGACGCGGTCCATGACGCCGTGCTGGTCCTTGGCCTCGTGCAGGAAGCCGGTGCCGGCCGTGCCGGCGGGCAGTGTGCGCGGCATCCCCGGCGAGACGAGCAGCACCGGTGACGAGTCGGAGTAGGCCTGCGCCATGGCGGTCGCCGCGTTGTAGACGGCGGGGCCGCTGGTGACGACGGCGACGCCCGGACGGTGCGACGTGCGCGCGTAGCCGTCGGCGGCGTAGCCCGCACCCTGCTCGTGCGTGGTGGCGACCACCCGGATGCCGTGACGCGGCATCGCGTCGAACAGCGTGAGGTTGTGCGTGCCGGGGATGCCGAAGACGACGTCGACCCCGTGGGCGGCCAGCGCGGCGACGAGCACCTCGCCGCCGGAGACGCCTTCGAGGTGAAGCGTCGGGAGAACCTCGGGCTGGGTCACGGCTTGGCCAGCGCTCGGGAGATCACCAGGCGCTGGATGTCGGAGGTGCCCTCCTCGATCTCCTCCAGCTTGGCGTCGCGCATCCACTTCTCGGCGAGGAACTCGCGGGAGTAGCCCCAGCCGCCGAGGGTCTGCACCGCGCCCCACGTGCAGAACATCGCGGTCTCCGACGCGACGAGCTTGGCCTGGGCGCACGCCGCCGGAGCCTTCGGGCTGCCGGTGTCGAGGAGCTTGGCCGCGCGCCAGGTCATGAGGCGCGCCGACTCGACGCGCGTGGCCATGTCGGCGAGACGGAAGGCCACGGCCTGGTGCTCGATGATCGGCTTGCCGAACTGCTCGCGCTGCTTGGCGTAGTCGAGGGCGAGCTCGGTCGCGGCACGCGCGGTGCCGGTGGCTGCGGCACCGAGGATCGCGCGGCTGCTGTCGAACGTGTGCATGAGGCCGTAGAAGCCCTGGCCCTCCGCGCCGAGGCGGTCCTCGTCGGCGACGAAGACGCCGTCGAAGAACAGCTCGCAGTTCACCATCGCGCGCTGGCCCATCTTCTTCATGGGCGCGCCGAACGTGAAGCCCTCGGCCCCCTTGCGGACGAGGAACGCCGTCACGCCCTTGGCCCGCTGCGAGGGGTCGGTCTTGGCGAAGACGCCGTAGAACTCGGCCGCGCCGCCGTTGCTGATCCACGTCTTCTGGCCGTAGATCCGGTAGCCGCCGTCGACCTTCTCGGCGCGGGTGGTCATCGCGGCGGAGTCGGAGCCGACGCCGGGCTCGGTGATGCACAGCGCCGACAGCGGCGGATTGTCGCCGGTGAGCGGCCGCAGCCAGCGCTCCTTCTGGTCATCGGTACCCAGCTCCATGAGCGGGTGGGCGAAGAAGCCGCTGGAGCCCAGGAAGTTGCCCAGGCCGGAGTCGCCGGCGCACAGCTCCTCCTGCACCAGGCACTGGGTGAACACGTCGGTGAGACCGCCGCCGCCGTACTCCTCGGGCAGCGCGAACGAGGTGATGCCGACCTCCGACGCGCGCTGCCAGATGCCCCAGGGCACCTCGGTGTCGGCCTCGTCGACCTCGCGCGCGAGCGGGCGGATCTCCTTGTCGGCGAAGGCCCTGACCATCTCGACGACGGCCAGCTGCTCGTCGGTCAGCGGCACCAGCTCGGTGGGCAGGTCGCGCAGCATCGCGGTGACTCCTTCGTCGCACGCCGCCTCGTCGCGGCCGCGCCATCATGCCCCTTACTGACTCGTGAGTCAATAAATACGAGACGCTCGAGAGGCGCATCTTCGCAGGTCAGCGCCCTGCGAGCGCCGATGTGCGCCGACACTGTCGACGTGTGTCGAGCGAGGTCTCCACCTCGCGTCGAGCCACACAGCGGCGCGGTGCGGCCGGGCCGCCCAGGACCTGTGGACGCCACGCCGCGGCGTTCGCCTGTGGAATGTCGGACGCCGACATCGGTTGCAGCCCAACGATTTCCGGCGATGGTCCACTGTCGGAGGTGGTCCGTAGGGTGCTGGCATGTGCTCGATCACCGATGCGACGCCGGCCCCGGTCACGGCGCCCGCGTTGGCCGCCCTGGTCGAGCACCTGCACGAGGCCGCGACCGCGGTCACAGCGGCGCTGGCGCGTGACCCGACGCTGCTGG
>Ga0302299_10001680_pt1 | contig 13374 bp, 10 predicted proteins | sample III_Fen_N3_4_FD_198795 | JGI IMG/M metagenome (GOLD analysis project Ga0302299, IMG submission 198795) | Peat permafrost microbial communities from Stordalen Mire near Abisko, Sweden - III_Fen_N3_4 | ecosystem: Environmental > Terrestrial > Soil > Wetlands > Permafrost | place: Sweden: Abisko... | reverse complement strand
TGGGGCTGGCGCTCGGGTACGGCCTCGCCCCCTGGGCGCGCGGACGCGGCGTCACGGCCCGGGCCCTGCAGGTCCTCCTGCCGTGGGCCTTCGAGACGCTCGACCCCGAGGTCGTGCTGTGGTCGGCGATCGCCGGCAACTGGGCGAGCCGCCGGGTCGCCTGGTCGGTCGGCGTCCGGGTCGAGGGCACCGTGCGCGGCCTGGAGGAGCAGCGCGGGATCCGTCTCGACGGCTGGATCGGGTCGGTACGCCGCGGTGACCCGCTGACCCCGGCGCATCCCTGGTACGACCCGCCGGAGCTGACCCGCCCGGGCCTGCGGCTGCGCGCGCACACCACCGACGACGTCCCCGCGATGGCCCAGGCCTGCAACGACCCTGCCACCCAGCGGTGGCTCCCGCAGCTCCCCCGCCCCTACACCCGCGAGGACGCCCGGGCCCACCTGGAGGAGATCGCCGAGGAGCAGTCCGCCGGTCGCGCGGTCTTCTGGGCCGTCACCGACCCGCACGACGACCGGCTCCTGGGGGAGATCGGGCTGTGGGGGCTGGCCCAGGGCGAGTCGCGCTCGGCCGAGATCGGCTACTGGGCGCACCCCGCCGCCCGCGGCCGGGGGCTGACCGGCCGCGCCGTCACTCTTGCCGCCGCCCACGGGCTCGCCCCGCGGGACCGCGGAGGCCTCGGCCTGGCGCGGCTGGTCATCAGAGCGGCGGCGGGCAACGTGCCGTCCCAGCGAGTGGCCGCCCGCGCCGGGTTCCGGCCTGCCGGCTGCGACCGGCAGGCCCAGCTCCTGCGCGACGGCACCTGCGAGGACCTGATGCGCTACGACCGGGTGCGCGACGACCGGTCCGGCCCGGACGGGTCGGACCGGTCGGGCGAAGACCGCTTGCACGCCGACGGGTCGCACGCCGACCCGTTGCAGGACGACCCGTTGCGCGGGGAGCCGGCGGACGGGGCGACCCGGTGAGCCGGTCCCGGCGCCAGCCGACGTTCGCGCTGCCCAGGGGGCTGCAGCTGCGCCCCTGGGTCCAGGCGGACGCAGCCGGTCTCGTGCTGGCCCTGCACGACCCGCTCGTGCGGCACTACGCCGGGTTCGTCGTCGACGACCGCACCCAGGCCCTGTCCCGGGTCCAGTACAGCGCCGCGGCCTGGCTCGACGACGTCGGCGCGCACTGGGTGATCAGCGGGACCAGCGGCGAGGTGCTCGGCTCCGTCGGCTTCGGCCGGATCCCCAGCGGCGTCGAGAGCGGTTCGGTGGGCTACTGGGCGCTGCCCGAGGTGCGCGGTCACGGCGTGGTGACCTCCGCCGTCCGGGCGGCGACGGTCTCGGTGTTCCAGCACCTAGGCTGGCGCCGGATCGAGCTGTACCACGCGGTCGAGAACGAGCGCTCGTGCGCGGTGGCACGCCGCAGCGGGTACCGGTTCGAGGGCGTGATGCGGGACGCCATGCGCTACCCGGACGACGGCCGCTGGTCCGACGAGCACCTGCACGCCCGGCTCATCACCGACGCGCCTCCGCTCGACTGACCCCGCCTGCCGACCCCGGCGGCCTCAGCCCCGGTACCCACCCGGACCGGCGACCGCGTCCGGCATCGGGGCCGCCTCCGGCGTCGAGACCGGGTCCCGCACCTGCTCCGGGCCACCCTCCACGCTCAGGTGCGGCAGGATCCGGTCCAGCGGGCCCGGCAACCACCAGTTGGCCGGGCCGAACAGGTGCATCAGGGCCGGGACGAGCACCGTCCGCAGCAGGAACGCATCGATCGCGACCGCGACCGCCAGTCCGATCCCGAACTCGGCGATCACCCGCTCGCCCTGGAGGACGAAGGCTCCGAAGACGAAGACCATGATGACCGCGGCCGCCGTGATCACCCGGCCGGTTTCGGCCTGGCCGATCCGCACCGCACTTTCGTTGTCGCGCGTGTCGGTCCATTCCTCGTGCATCCGGCTGACCAGGAAGACCTGGTAGTCCATCGACAGCCCGAACAGGATCGCCAGCATGATCACCGGGACGAAGGCCTCGACCGGGCCGGCTCCGCCGAGGTTCAGCGGTCCGGCGCCCCAGCCCCACTGGAAGATCGCCACGATCACCCCGAACGAGGCCGCCGCGGCCAGCACGTTCATGACCGCCGCCGTCGCCGGCACCAGGACGCTGCGGAAGGCGACCATGAGCAGCAGGAAGCCCAGGGCGATGATGACACCCAGGAACAGGGGCAGCTTGCCGGTCAGAACCTCGGCGAAGTCCTTGAAGATCGCCGTCGCGCCGCCCACGTACACCTGCAGCGTCGTCCCCTTCTCCGCCGCCGGCACGACGTCGTGGCGCAGCCGGTCGATCAGGTCGGTGGTCCCCGCCGCCTGCGGCGAGGTGGTCGGCGTGACCATCGCGATCGCCACCGTGGCCCCGGGCCGGACCGGGATCGGCTGCACGGAGGCCACGCCCCGGTCGGCCTTCACCGTGGCGAGCAGGGCGGTGAACGCCGCCACGTCGGCCGGTGACCGCACCTCGGCCACCAACTGCAGCGGGCCGTTGGACCCCGGGCCGAAGCCGTCGGCCAGCAGGTCGTAGGCCTTGCGCGTGGTGGTCCCGGCCTGGTGGTTGCCGGCGTCGGAGGAACCCAGCCGGATCGACAGGGTCGGCACGGACATCAGCGCGATGCCGACGAGGACGGCGATGCTGAGGACGGCCTTGTGACGGCCGACCAGGTCGGCCCAACGGGCCCAGATCCCCTCGCTCCCCGCCACCTGCGGGCCGCGGTCCGCCAGTGCCCGGCGCTGCTTGCGGCTGATCAACCGGTGGCCGAAGAACCCGAGCATCGCCGGCAGCAGCGTGAGTGCCGACATCACGGTGAAGCCGACCGCCACGGCGGAGCCGATCCCGAGGCCGTTGAGGAAGTCCAGCCGCAGGACGAGCATGCCCAGCAGGGCGATGACCACGGTGCCGCCGGCGAAGAGCACCGCCCGGCCGGAGGTGTCCACCGCCCTGACGGCCGCCTCCTGCGACGTCAGCCCGCTCAGCAGACCGGACCGGTGCCGGGTGACGATGAACAGGGCGTAGTCGATGCCGACGCCCAGCCCGATCAGCGCCGCCAGGGTGGGGGCGATGCTGCTCAGGTCGATCAGGTGGGACAGCAGCCCGACGGCCAGCAGGCCGCTGCCGACCCCGGCCACCGCCACGACCAGCGGCAGGACCATGCCCAGCAACGACCCGAACGCCAGGAACAGGACGACGGCGGCCGCGGCGACGCCGATCAGCTCGCTGTCGCCGGGCGGCGCCTGGGTCGCCTGGTCGATCGCCTGACCACCGAGTTCCACCTGCAGGCCGTCGCCGCGAGCGGCCTGCGCGGTGTCGATCACTCGCCGGACGTCCGGCACCGGCACCTCGTTGGCCGACCCGTCGAAGGCGACGGTGGCGTACGCGGTGCGGCCGTCGGCGCTCACCTGGGCGCCGGCCGGGGAGTACATGCTGGTCACGGCGGCGACCGAGGGCAGCGTCGCCACCTTCGCCAGCATCGCGGAGACCGCGCTCCGCACCGCGGGGTCCTGCACGCTGCCGCGGTCGACGTGGACCACGATCTGGTCGGAGTCCCCCGACGCCGCGGGCAGCTCCTTCTGCAGGAGTTCGAGCGCCTTGGTCGACTCCATCCCGGGGAGGTTGAAGGCTTCCGAGTAGTTGGTGCCGGCGAGCTGCGACCCGCCGAACAGGGCGAGCAGCAGAGCCACCCACAGTCCGACGACCGCGATGCGGTGATGGAAGCACCACCGGGCCAGAGCCGACATGACAGCGAACCTCCGCGGATGAGTGGGTGCCCCAGCAGCACGGCCACAGCCTCAACGATCCCCATCGGCACCCGCGGGGTCGTCCTCCACCGGTCGACACCCTTTCGTACTGCCGTCGCAGCAGGTCGCCGGGCCGCTACCGCCCCGACAGCAGGCGGCCGTACGCCCGGCTCGTCACCGACCCCGGACCGTCCGACCGACCTCTGCGGCGATGCCGGCCGCGGTGCCGTTGCCGGTGCTGGTGGGCCACGCGACGTCCCGCCCGAGCAGGGCCAGGGCCTCGGCCCAGTCGTCGGTGACGGACACCGCGCGCCCGGACGCCGGCTCGAGCACCGGCGCGAACGCACCCCCCGGACGCCGGGCCGCGCCCGCCGGGACCTGCCTCGCCAGGCGCAGCACGGCGGCGGCCAGGGCGGCGTCGGGGCGGTGGTCACGACCCAGCGCGCGGGCGAGGTCCCAGGTGTGGACCACCGTGTCCAGAAGCTGGAAGCCGGCCACGGTGGGCAGCGGCAGCGGCCGGTCCGGCGCGATCTCGGCCAGGCGGACCGGGCGGGCCGCCGGCGCGACCGCGAACGCCGCCACCAGCTCGTCCGCGGAGGCGTGCCAGTCGGCCGCCACCGCCCCGGCCGCGAGCTGCCGGGGCGCGAAGGCCGCGAGGTCGGCATCGCCGTCCCGCACCGCTGCGGCGAAGCCGAGGTGCTGGCCGACGACGTGCTCGAGCAACTGCCGCACGTCCCAGCCCGCGCACGGCGTCGGTCGCCCGAGCTCGGTCGGACCCACCCCGTCGACGACGCGGCGGGCCGCGTGCAGCGCCGACCCGAGCGCCTCCGTCATCTCACTCATCGATGTCATGTCGTAGATGGTCTCTCATTGGCGATTATCTCGCAACGGTACAGTGCCGTCGTGGCGCACGACCAGGGAGAGCGGGCCGACCGGGCCGACCGGGACGACGACCGGGAGGACCTCGGTGCGCTGCTGCACCGCCTCGCCGTCGCGGTGGCACGGCGGGAGGCACCGTTGCTCGCGGCACACGGCCTGGACCTGTGGGAGTACGCCGTCCTCGGCCGGCTGCGCACCGGCGCCGCCCCCACCCAGGCCCAGCTGGCCGAGGCGGTCGGGCGGGACGCGACCCGGATCATCCCCATCCTCGACCGGCTCCAGGCCCGCGAGCTGGTCGATCGCACGCCCGACCCGAGGGACCGCCGCAACCGGGTGGTCACGCTGACCTCCCGGGGCCGGCAGGTGCTGCAGGACTGCCGGACCGCGATCCACGCGATGGAGGACGACGTCCTCGCCGGGCTGCCGCCGCAGGAGCGGGCCGAGCTGGCGGCGGCCCTGACGGGACTGGCCGGTCGGCTCAGCGGCTGAGCGCGACGGCGAGGGACGGCGCCAGGTCGCCCCGCGGGACGACCGTGACGTCGTCCAGGCCGAGCCACCCCGCCAGCTCGACCAGCTCCGCGGCCAGCCCCTCGACGACGTCGACGTGCAGCGGCGTGCCGGGACCGGTGTCGACCTCCGCCCAGGCGGCCTGCACGAGCAGCCGGCCGCCCGGGCGGTCGGCCTTGAGGTCGACGCGGGCGACGAGCCGGTCGCCGAGGAGGAAGGGCAGCACGTAGTAGCCGTGCACCCGCTTGGGCGGCGGGGTGTAGATCTCCAGCCGGAAGCGGAAGCCGAACAGCGCCTCGGTCCGCTCCCGGTACCAGATGAGCGAGTCGAAGGGCGAGAGCAGCGCGCGGGCGTCGACCCGGCGCGGCAGCCGGGCGTCGACGTGGAGGTACGCGGGCCGGGCCCAGCCGTCGACCTGGACCGGCACCAGCTCCCCGGCGTCGACCAGGTCGGCGAGAGCGGGCCGGGCGTCGTCGGGGCGCAGCCGGAAGTAGTCGCGCAGGTCGTTCAGGGTGCCGATCCCGTGCGCGCGGGCCGCGATCCGCATCAGCTCGCGCAGGGCATCGGCGCGGGACGGGTCGGGCTCGGCCAGGACGGCCGCCGGGAGCACCCGCTCGGGCAGGGCGTAGAGCCGCTCGAACTGCTGGGTGCGCCCCGCCGAGCTGATCTCGCCGGCCCAGAAGAGGTACTCGACGATGCGCTTGGCCTGCGACCAGTTCCAGCCCCACTCGACGCGCTCGCGGGGATGGTCGTGGCCGAGCGAGCGCTCGATCTGGGCCGCGGTCAGCGGGCCGCGCCGGGCCACCTCCGCCCGGACGGCGTCGACCAGGGCCGGGGCCTGCTCCGCCGCGCGGACCATGCCGCCCCAGGCGTCGTCCGCGGCGCGCTGCATCCGGTGGCGCAGGAGCCGGTGCGTCGACGGCGGGACGTACGACGCCTCGTGGGCCCAGTACTCCACCACCCGCCGGGGCGCCCGACCCGCGGCCCGGTCGAGCAGTTCGCGGTCGTAGCGGCCGAGGCGGCTGAAGACCGGCAGGTAGTGGCTGCGGGAGAGCACGTTGACCGAGTCGATCTGCAGGATGCCGACCGTGTCGACGACCTTCTGCAGGTGCCGGACGGTCGGCTCGCCCGGCGGCCGGCGGCCCAGCCCCTGCGCGGCGACGGCCACCCGCCGGGCCTGCGCCAGGGACACCCGTTCACGACGGCGGAGCGGCGGCCCGATGCTCGGTGCGGTCACGCGGAGCATGCTGCCATCCACCACCGACAGACGCGCGGATCCCGCCGTGATCATGATCGGTCGAGCCGGTGGAACCGGTTCGACCGGGCCCGGTCACGGCGGGACCCGCGGTGGTCAGCCGACGGGGGTGGGGAGCTGCTCCTCGGCCGGGACGTTCACGTCGAGCCGGATCACGCCGTAGTTCCAGCCCTTGCGCCGGTAGACGACGCTGGGACGCAGCGTCTCGGCGTCGACGAAGAGGAACCAGTCGTGCCCGACCAGCTCCATCTCGTACAGGGCCTGGTCCAGGGTCATCGGGACGGCGGCGTGCTCCTTGGTGCGGATGACGACGGGACTCGCGTCCGCAGCGTCCTCGCCGTGCAGGTCGGTGAAACCGACCTCGGCCTCGGGCTCGACGTCGTCCGCGCCGTGGGGCAGCTGGCGCAGCGACACCGGGGCCTGGCGCCCGTGGTGCACCTTGCGGCGGTCGCGGGTGCGGCGCAGCCGCTCGCCCAGCTTGCCGAGGGCGATGTCGAGTGCCGCCGTCGGGTCCTCCGCGCTGGCCTCGGCCCGGATCACCGGGCCCTTCCCGCGGAGCGTGATCTCCACCTTCTCGCAGGTCGCGGACTGGCGCGGATTCCGTTCGTGGGACCACTCGACGTCGGCCCGCTGCGCCTTGGGAGCCAGCGCACCGACCTTCGCGAGTTTCTCCTCCACGAGCTTTCGGAACCTGTCCGGTACCTCGGTGTGGCGGCCTGTGATCACGATGTCCACGGGGGACCTCCTGTTTCTCGCCGGATGCGCCCGGGTGATCGGTGCGCCCGCCCCCGGAGGTGGCTCCGACGGCGGAGAGAAACCCGACCGCCTCGGCGGCCCATGGCCCCACGTTAGTGCAGGTGACCCGCACCCGACAGCCCGCGTCGGAGTGGTGTCGCGCAGCAGATCGCGATGCCGGACGGCCGGGCGCCGACCTCGCCGAGGGCCCGGCACGCCTCACGCACCGTGACCCCGGTCGTGAGGATGTCGTCGACGACGACGCAGCGTCTACCCGCGGCGACCGCGACCGCCGACGACCGCACCGCGAGGGCGTGGTCGAGGTTGGCGCCGCGACCGGACCGGTCGAGGCCTGACTGGTCGGCCACCCGCCGGACCAGCACCAACGCCGGCAGCACCTCCACCGCGCCACCGGCCCGGCGGACGTGCCGCGCCGCGAGCAGCGCGAGCCGCACGACGAGCTGCTCACCCCGGCGCCGGCGCGCGGCCCGGCTCGACGGGATCGGCACGAGCACGACGGAGGGTGACCGACGCCGAGCCACCCGCGAGGCCCCCGAGGAGGCGACGGCGACGGCCCCGGAGGTGTCGAACGGCGGCCCGGGCCCGGCCCACCCCAGTTCGGGGCGCAGGCCGGCCCGCCCGACGGTCGACGGCCCCGGCAGCACCGCCGGGACAACCTGCGGGAACAGCCCCGGCAGCGCCAGCACGGCGTCCGCCAGCGACCGGGCCAGGACACCGGTGAGGTCGTGGCGGCCGCCGTCCTTCCAGGCGACGACGGCGGAGCGCACCGGCCCGGCGTAGGACGCCGCGGCGCGCGCGGGCGGGGCGTCGGGCCAGGCGGTGAGCGCGACCGCCCGTGGCGAACCGCGCACGGCCGCGCGGCACGCCCGGCACAGCCCGACGTCCGGCTCGTCGCAGCCCGCGCAGGCCACCGGGAGCGCCAGGCCCGCCAGCTCCGCCAGGGCCCGCCCAGCCGAACGGGCCCAGCGCGACCGGGAGGCGGGACCGGGGACCACCAGCTCGTCAGTCGTCATGACGTCAGCCTGCCGACCGGCCGCCGGCCGCGCGCCTCCCGGGCCGTCGCCTGTGGACGACGACCTGCGCATCGGCCCCTGTGGACGGATCGCGGCCCGCAGCGGGCCGTCACGCCGGGCGGTCGGGCCTCAGCCCGGCACGGCCGGGTACCGCACGCCCGGTTGCGCCTCCCAGCTGGAGAACGAGCGCCGCTGCACCGACCCGTTGGCGGCCGTCACCCACAACTCGCCGGCGCTGTTCATCGCCACCGCCACCGCCCCCACCATCGTCACCGGCAGCGTGGACTCGGCGTCGCCACCGAGCTCGACGATCCACGGCATCGGGTCGGACTGACCGGGACGGCGGGCCAGGACGACGACGTGCGTCGGGTCGCTCCAGGCCGCGCTCGTGACGTCCTGCGCGTCGGCGAGCAGGCGCAGCGGCTGCCCCAGTGCGACCGGCCGGTTGTCGGCGTCCCGGATGACCGCGCACGCGACCACCTGCGGCGGCCCGCCCGGCGGCACCACGACCAGGACGGCCCGCGCGCCCTCCCGGCTCAGCCGGAGCGACCGCACGCTCACCCCGGTCAGCCACGGTGCGGTCACGTGCGGGGCGCCCGCGGCCGGGTTGCTCGCGAACACCCAGCCGTCGGACTGCTCCTGGGCGGACCAGACCCAGCCGAAGGGATCGAAGCTGGGCGGCGTCAGGTTCCGGGCCCCGGTGATCATCACCTTGGCCGCGCCGTCGGGCACGGCGTAGAGCAGCTTGCTCCGCTCGGCGGCGAGGACGGCGTAGGCGCCGCCCCCGGGCTCGGTGGCGGGGAACGTGTTGCCCGGGCCCGTGAGCGCGCCCAGCCCCTTCACCGGCTGCGGCTCCCCGCCGGTCACCCGGATGACCGCGCCCTTGGCGTCCAGGGCCACCAGCGGCTCGACCGTCTCCGTCGGCCGCCGCAGACCGATGGGGCCACCGCTGACGGGCGCGTCGTTGCTGCCGGGCGCCGACGGCTGGATCTCGAACACCTGTTGCTCGACCGTGACCGTCACGCTGGACACCTGGACCACGCGCTGGTCGGCGGTGAGCGTCTCGTCCAGCTCCCGCTTGAGGATGCGCCGCTGCCGCGCGTCGGCGTCCCGCGCCTGCCGCGTCAGGTCGACCGCGGCGACCTCGTCCAGCACCTTCACCCCGGTGACCGTCGGCTGGGTGCCCCGTGGGACGACGTTGTCGACGGCGGGCTGGAGCCAGGTCGCGGGCCCGTTCAGCACCGTCTGCACGATCGCCCCCGGTGTCGTCGCGGTGTTGACCGGGAACCAGCGCAGGTCCGGCACCAGGTAGGCGCCCTGCCGGTCGGCGAAGTACACCGGCATGCTCTGGTAGATCGAGCCGAACTGCGACTCGCTGAGCAGGATCCCGTCGCTGAGGCTGCTGATCCGCCAGCCCTCCGTCGTGTACGTCAGCACGAAGGTGCGGCGCACCGCCGCGCCGGTGAGCATCGTGTACTGGCCGGACCGGTCGATCTGCGCCCGCGCCGGGGCGGTCACGGTCACCTGGGCGGTGTCCCCCGTCGAGGGACCGACGGACGGCGGCGCCGTGGCGGCCGCGCCCGACGAGGCCGGCGCGCCCGGCGAGGCCGGCGCCGCCGTCACGACGGCGGACGGCGTCGAGGCGCCGGACGGCGGCGGGTCGCCGTCGCCCACGGCGATGGTCAGGTCGTCGGCCCGGGGGTAGATCACGACCGGGCTCTCCGGGCGCCACCGCAGCCGCGGCTCGCTCCCGGCCTTCAGGAACTTGCGGGCGGTGGCGTGGTCCTCACCGAAGTCGGCGGCAGCGAGCAGGAACCCCCGGACGAGGTCGAGCGGGCCGGCCCCCGGCGAGGGCCCGGCGGCCCGGAAGCCCACCCGCGGCCGCGCCTCCGTCTTCTGCACCTTGTCGGCGGGCATGACCGGCCCGTCCCCAGGGATGGTCACGCACCCCGACAGCAGCACCACCGCAGCCACGATCAGCGCTGCGGGTCGCCACCGGCGGCCCGCGGTCATGTCCGGTCCCGGGCGGCCGCGGCGGCCGGGCCCGGCTCCGACGGAGCGTCCCGGCCGGCCTCCGCCCCGCCGTTCCGAGCCCCGCCGTCCGGAGCCCCGCCGTCCGGAGCAGGCCCGTCGAGGCCCGCGTCGAGGCCCGCGTCGAGCGCCGCGTCGAGATCGACGGTTCCCGACATGAGTTCCTCCCCCGCCGTCAGCGCGCGCAGCGGCGGCAGCGCGATGGCGCCCGACTCGTCGCCGGCGAGCACGGCGGCGGCGCCGTCGCTGGCGACGACCTGGGTCCCGCCGCTGCCCACCACGACGGCGACCGGCGTCCGCTCGGGGGCGCCGCTGCGCGCGGACGTCGGCGCGTCCGCCGGGACCAGGGGCAGCGGCGAACCGGAGAGCACGATCCCGGCGCGGCGCGGCAGGGTGAGGCGGAAGTTCGCCCCCAGCCCCGGCGCCCCCCAGACCTGCAGCCAGCCGCCGTGCAGGTGGGCGTCCTCCAGCGCGATGGCCAGGCCCAGCCCGGTGCCGCCGGTGGAACGTGCCCGCGCGGGGTCGGCGCGCCAGAACCGGTTGAAGACCAGTCGCTGCTCGGTCGTGCGCAGCCCGACGCCGTGGTCCCGGACGCAGACGGCGACCGCCTCGGCGTCATGCGCCACCGTGATGAGCACCGGGCGGCTCTCGCCGTGCTCGATCGCGTTCCCGACCAGGTTGCGGATCACCCGCTCGATCCGGCGCTGGTCGATCTCGGCCAGCGTCGGGACCGGGGCCTTCACGGTGAGCGGCGTGCCGCGGCGGTCGGCGAGCGGGCGCAGGCCGTCGACGACGCGGTGGACTGCGTCCCGGACGTCGGCCGTCTCGACCTCCAGCTGGGCGGCCCCGGCGTCGAACCGGCTGACCTCGAGCAGGTCGCCGAGCAGCGCCTCGAACCGGTCTACCTGGTCGATGAGCAGCTCCGCGCTGCGGGCGATGCCGGGGTCGAAGGACTCCCGGGAGTCGAACATGACCTCGCCGGCCATCCGGATGGTCGTCAGCGGCGTCCGCAGCTCGTGCGAGACGTCGGAGACGAACCGCCGCTGCACCCGGGACAGCTCCTCCAGCTGGTGGATCTGCCGCTCGAGGCTCGCGGCCATCTCGTTGAAGGCGCGCGCGAGCCGGGCGAGGTCGTCCTCGCCGCGCACGCGCATCCGGCGGTCCAGCCGGCCCGAGGCCAGCTGCTCCGCCGTCCGGACCGCCTGGCGCACCGGGGAGACGACCTGGCGGGTAACGATCCAGGCCACCGCGCCGACGAGCAGGACGAGCGCGATCCCGCCGACGATGAAGGTGCGCTCGACGTTGCCGAGGATGGCCACCTCGTTGTCGAGCCGGTAGAAGAAGTACACCTCGTACCGGCCGCCGTAGGCCTGGCCGACGTCCACCAGCCCGCCGACGACGATCGCCTGCCGCTCGACGGCGCTCCCGCCGTCCAGCAGCAGCGGCACCGTGACCAGCCGGGCCGCCTGCTGGGTCGGGTCGGAGTTGACGCGCGAGCGCAGGTCGTCGGGGACCGAGTCGGGGTCGAGCCGGGAGCCGAACGTGTAGCGCACCTGGATCTGCGACGGCGCCGACTCGTTGCGCGAGTGCAGCAGCAGGACCTCGCGGGTGGGGTTGTCCGGAGGGCCGGAGAGGTCGCCGATCTCGTCGGTGACGAAGGTGTCGAAGTCCTTGTTGACGTTCGGGAGGAAGTCCTCGGTGAACTTCTTCAGCCCACTCGCCGACTCCGCCTGCGCGACCGTCATCCGGGACTGCACCAGGCCGTCGCTGATGCGCTGGAGCAGAAACTGGCCGAGCGCGAACACCACGACGAGCCCGAGGGCGACGGTCGCCGCGACCACCCGGGCCAGCAGCGAGCGGCGCAGGCGGAGCCGGCCCAGGCGCAGGACCGCCCGCGTCCGGGCGGCGAGCCGGCGCACGTACCGCAGACCGCGGCGGGCCAGGCGGGCGGCCCGGCGCAACCGGCGCCACCAGCTCGGCCGGGTCGGCGGAGCCGGTGGCGGGGGTGGCGCGGTCGGCATGGGCGCGGCGGGCACCGCGGCTACGCCGGGCCGGCCTTGTAGCCGACGCCGCGGACGGTGACCACGATCTCGGGCCGCTCCGGGTCGCGCTCGATCTTGGACCGCAGCCGCTGGACGTGCACGTTGACCAGCCGGGTGTCGGCCGCGTGCCGGTAGCCCCAGACCTGCTCCAGCAGGACCTCCCGGGAGAACACCTGCCACGGCTTGCGCGCCAGGGCCACCAGGAGGTCGAACTCGAGCGGCGTCAGCCCGATCAGCGCCTCGCCGCGACGGACGGCGTGCCCCGCGACGTCGATCGACAGGTCGCCGATCTCCAGCTGCTCCGGGGCGGGCTCGTCCGTGCGGCGCAGCCGCGCCCGCACCCGCGCCACGAGCTCCTTGGGCTTGAGGGGCTTGACGACGTAGTCGTCGGCCCCCGACTCGAGCCCGAGGACGATGTCGACGGTGTCGCTCTTGGCGGTGAGCATCACGATCGGCACCCCCGACTCGGACCGGATCTGCCGGCACACCTCGATGCCGTCCCGGCCCGGGAGCATCAGGTCCAGCAGGACCAGGTCCGGGCGGCTGGCCCGGAAGACCTCCAGGGCGCTGGAGCCGTCACCGCAGAACACCGGGTCGAACCCCTCGCCACGCAGCACGATCCCGAGCATCTCGGCCAGCGCGGTGTCATCGTCGACCACCAGCACACGTCCTCTCATGGGCACATCGTGACACCGCCGGGCGCCGGAGACACCACAGACCCCGGTCGTGGGAGGATGACGGCACGTGCGCTACCGCCGATCCCTGGGGGGAGCGGTCCGGCGAAGGGGTGGAAATGTCCGATCCGTCGGCTTGGGTCGCGCCGGAGGCGCCCCGCGGGGACGACGCCGCTCCTGGCGCGGCCCCGACCCCGGGCGCGGCGACTCCGCCGCCGACAGGGTTCCCCGCCGCACCCGGCCAGCCCGTCACGCCTGGTCCGGTGCCGCCGGCCGGTCCCCCGACCGGCTGGGGCCCCGCTCCGTCGTCCTCCGGTTACGCCGGAGCACCCGGGTACGGCGGAGCACCCGGGTACGGCGGAGCACCCGGGTACGGCGGAGCGCCCGGTCGCGGCGCCCCGCCCGGGTACGGCGGCCCGCCCGGACCCGCAGCGCCCGGAACCCCTCC
>Ga0302299_10001679_pt1 | contig 13374 bp, 8 predicted proteins | sample III_Fen_N3_4_FD_198795 | JGI IMG/M metagenome (GOLD analysis project Ga0302299, IMG submission 198795) | Peat permafrost microbial communities from Stordalen Mire near Abisko, Sweden - III_Fen_N3_4 | ecosystem: Environmental > Terrestrial > Soil > Wetlands > Permafrost | place: Sweden: Abisko... | reverse complement strand
CTCGCCGATCGCGACGTCCTCGCGCGCGGCCCGCTCGACCAGCGCCGCCAGCGGATCGTCGCGCAGCACCGGGGGCGGCCCGCCGCCGAACGCGCCGCTGGCGCCGAGCGCGCCGCCGACGACGACCCACAGCGCGATCAACGCGCGCCCGGTCACCGAGCGCGCCAGCCAGCCGAGCCCCGCCCATGGCCCGCTCACCGCCGCGTCGATCCGGCGCCAGCGCGCCGCGCGGGTCCAGCGAAACCCGCCGGCGGCGTTGAGGCCCCACGCCGCGAACGCGAGCCCCGCGAGCGCGGCCGCGCCGCAGATCACCCCATGCAGCGCTGCGTGCGCCAACCGCCCCACCGGGCTACGGCCGGCCGCGGGAGCCGCGCGGTCGTCGTCGTCCGCGTTGACGATCGCGGTGGTCACCGACGAGAAAAACGGCAGCGATAGCTCGATCCGCGGTTCGATCCCCGGTTCGGACTGGCGTTCTGCCGCCGAGCCTACCGCCACCAGCCGGGCGCTCGCCGCTGTCCCGACCACGCCGAGATCGAGCTCGCACGCCGCGAGCCTCAGCTTCAGCGTCGCGTCGTTGAGCTCGCTCCACGCGAGCTCCCAGCCCTCGTGCGCGGCCACGGCGCGCAGCAGATCGATGGCGAGGCCGTGCACCTCGCCGTCGCTCGGCCCCGGCACCACGAACGGCGGCGCGGCGACAAATCCGACGGCGAGGTGATCGCCGCGCACGCCCCGCGCCCGCCCCGCCGGGCACGCCGCGCGGGCCGCCCCGGCCACGCTCCACGCGACGAGCCCGGCGCACACGACCCAGACCGCGCGGCGGTGAGCTCGATGGACCACCCGGCGATCCTACGCGCAGCTCCCGGCGTGCCCAGAGGACAAAACGTCCGGCCGGTGGCTGCCGCGCCCCCGCGGCCGGCAGGCACGCGAGCCCGTCCGGAATCCTCGAGACGTCGCTGAGGCGGCGAGGTGTGCAGGGCGCGCGATGGTGTCGAAAGCCAAGACGTCGCGAGCGCGGTGTTGGATTCCGCGGCACGCGGTGGGCCGTCCAGGCCCTCGCAGGTTGGCACGCATCATGTAACGGACGCGAACCCGCAGGACCGCGCCCGTCGCGCTCGTCGGGCATGCGCTCACTACACCCTGGCAAGGAAATCATGTCAATTATCGGTCTTCGATCTTTGTCTGTTGGCAAGGCAACCGAGCTCGTCGCGCAGCGCGCGACCGCGTGCGTGGTCGCGGCGCTCGTGCTCGGTGGTTGCGGGGACGACGGTCACCTCGGCAATCCCAGCGACGGCCTCGACAGCCTCGACAGCGAGCTCTCGCCGGATCTGGCAAGCACCGCAGACCTTTGTGATTTCCTCGATCAGAGTCATTGTATGCTGCCGTTTCCCAATGACTTCTATACGGTCGCAGACGCGAGCACCGACACCGGCCTCCGGCTCAACCTGACGGCGGCCGCCCTACCGCGCAGCGCGTTCTCCGACCGGCCGATCGATCCCACCGAGTGGAACCGCAACGACGGGTTCTCGCCGGGGGCGATGATCGTCACCCAGGTGCCGGGCATCGACCTGGCGGCCACGGGCGCACCGCAACTCACCGACCTGTCGGCGTCGCTTGCGCCAGGTGCCCCGGTCGTGTTGATCGACGCGGCGACGCTGGAGCGCACGTTGATCTGGGCCGAGCTCGACCACAACCACGTCAGCAGCCCGGATCGGCAGAGCCTGAATATCCGGGTCGCCAAGAGCCTCGCGTACGGCCACCGCTACATCGTCGCGCTGCGCGACGTGAAGGACGCGCAGGCGTATCCGATCGAGGCCAGCGCGGCCTTCCGGATCTATCGTGACAACCACCGCAGCGGACTGTCGTTCGTCAACGCGCGCCGCGCGCACATGGAATCGCTGTTTGGCACGCTCGAGCGCGCCGGCATATCCCGTGCATCGCTCTACCTGGCATGGGACTTCACGGTCGCGTCCCAGCGCAACCTCACCGGGCGGCTGGTGGCGATCCGCGACGCCGCGTTCGCGGCGCTGCCCGACGGCGTGCCGCGGTTCACCGTCACGACCGTGAGAGACTATACCACCGCGGAGGACCCTCGGATCCTTCGCCATATCGAGGGCACGCTGGCGGTGCCGAGCTTCCTGGTCACGCCGGACACGCGGACCGATATCTCACCGGTGATCGCCGCCCTGACGCCTTACTTCACCACGACCGCGCCCCTGGCGGTCGACGCCCTGAAGCGCGCGTACGCCGGGCTCGGCGACCAGCCGCTGCCGCTGCCGCGCTTTCACTACGCATCGCCGACCCCCGGGGTCAACGACGTGCCGACGCGCGATGGCGACGCGACCACGCAGGTGCCGTTCAGCTGCAACATCCCGCGCGCCGCGGTCAACGCCGACGGCAGCGTCCAGCCGGCGCGGCTCGCGCTTTATGGTCATGGCCTGTTCGGCACCGCGGCCGAGGTCAACGGTGACCGCGTGACGGCGATGAGCAACGAGCACGACTTCGTGTTCTGCGCGACCGACTGGACCGGACTCTCTGCCAACGACCTCTTCACCGTGTCCTTTCAGTTCCTCGATCTTTCGAACGCGCGCGTCACGTTCGATACGCTGCAGCAGAGCATCCTGAACGCGCTCTTGCTCGGGCGCGCGATGCTGAGCCCGCAGGGCTTCGGCACGAACGCCGCGTTCCAGGCAGGCACGCCCGGACGCAGCGTGCTCGACACCAGCGCGCTCTACTATGATGGCGACAGCCAGGGCGGCATCCTGGGCGGTGTCTTGATGACCGTGGCCCAGGACATCACCCGCGGCGTGCTCGGCGTACCCGGCATGAATTACTCGTTGCTGCTCGAGCGCAGCGCCGATTTTCCGGTGCTCGCGGCCATGCTGTACGCCGCCTATCCCGACAGCCTCGATCAGCAATTCGTGTTCTCGCTGTGGCAATCGCTGTGGGACCGCGCGGATGCCGATGGCTACATCCAGGCGCTGCACGATCGGCCGCTCGCCGGCACGCCACCACACGAGGTCTTGATGCACGTGGCCTATGGCGATCATCAGGTGTCGATGTGGTCCGCGGAGATCGAGGCCCGCACGATCGGCGCGAGGCTGCATTGCCCCGCGCTGGCGCCGGGCCGGCATCCTGACGCGGTGCCGTACGTGCAGCTCGATTGTCTGGATGCCAGAGATACCGGGTATCACGGCTCGGCGATCGTGGTCTGGGACAGCGGACCGGCCAGGGTCCCCGCGCCGCCCCACGACAACCTGCCGCCGACCGCGGGCGTCGATCCGCACGGCGATCCCAGCGCCACCGCCGCAGCGCGGCTGCAGATGTCGCGCTTCCTCCAGGTCGATGGTACGGTCGTCGATGTCTGCGACGGTCGCCCGTGCGCCTCGACCGGGGTTGCTGCTGTAGCCGTGTGGTAACGCGCGAGCACGACAGGATGATCTTGGGTGAAAGCGGAAGCCGGCAGGCACGCGCGATCTCTGGGTTAGACTCGTGCGCATGCGAACTCCCGCCGCCGCGATCGCGCTGGCTCTGTGCCTGGCCGGCGCCGCCCCCGCCCTCGCCCAGACCGTCGTCCGCTACGAACCCAAGCCCGCCGAGCTCAAATACACCTTCGGGATCGCCCCGCCGGTGGCCCGCCTCAAGCGCGGCGATATCCTCGATACGCGGACGGTGGATTGCTTCGGCAACGCGATCCAGAAGCCGGGCGATACCCTGGACAAGGTCAAGGGCGACAATCCGCTCACCGGCCCGTTCTTCATCGAAGGCGCCGAGCCGGGCGACACCCTCGTCGTCAAGATCCTCGAGCTCACGGTCGACAGCAATCAAGGCGTCGGCGCGCTCGCCCCCGGGTTCGGCGCGCTCAACACCACCAGCTACACACCGATGCTCCACGCGCCGGTCCCCGAGAAGATCTGGTTCTATCCGATCGATCGCGCCAGGAACGAAGCGACCTTCCGCGCGCTCGACTCCACGTTCACGACCCAGATCCCGCTGCATCCGTTCCTCGGCTGCCTCGGGGTAGCCCCCGCGCTCGAGTCGCGCAGCTCGGTCACCCCGGCCGAGCACGGCGGCAACATGGACGCACCGGAGGCCAGCGCCGGCAACACCGCCTACTTCCCGGTCACCGTCCGCGGCGCGCTGCTCGCGCTCGGCGACGGCCACGCCCAGATGGGAGATGGCGAGATCGCCGGCACGGCCATCGAGGTCCCGATGCACGCGCGGCTCTCGGTCGACGTCCTCAAGGGCCAGAAGATCGGCTGGCCGAGGTTCGAGAACGCCCGCGAGATCATGGCGCTCGGCGCCTACCGCCCGCTCGACGACGCGCTCCGCATCGCGTTCACCGAGCTGATCGCCTGGATCCACACCGAGACCGGCCTGTCCGAGCTCGACGCGTACCAGCTGCTCTCCCAGGTCGGCAAGATCCACGTCACCGAGATGGTCGATCCCAACTACGTGATCATCGCCTCGGTCGACAAGAAGTACCTGCCGCCGCGCAAGACCGGCAAGCCCTGGTGACTGACAGGTGTGCGCTCGCGCTCGGCCCGCCGCGAGCGCGTAGCCGCGCGATCGAGCGCCACGAGCAGGTAATCGTACACCGGCGCGACCGTGCCAGCGTCGTTTCATGAACAGCGCTCCTGCGCGCTACCGCGCATCGCTTGACTTTGCACTCGATGTTATTGTATATATTGGATTATTGTGTGTTCGGTGCTCGCGATCGTGACGGACTCGATGGTGTCTCTGTCGTGGGGGTTGCTGTGCATGGCCGCCTGCGGAGACAACGTGCACGCGGTCGGCGATCCGCTCGGGCCCGCGGCTGCGTTGACGATCGTCGCGCACCAGGACGACGATCTGCTGTTCATGCAACCTGATCTCCATGATGCCGTGCGAGGTGGGCTCGGCGTGACCAATGTCTATGTCACCGCGGGGAACGCCAGCGCCGGCGTGGATGCCGCCGAGCGGAGGGATCAAGCCATCATGGTGGCCTACGGATCGATCGCCGGCGACAACGACTGGTCGTGCGGATGGATCGAGATCGCGGGCCACGCCGCGGAGCATTGTCGGCTCGAGAGCGCACAGCTCTCGCTCGTGTTTCTCGGCTATCCCGACGGGCTTCGCCATGCCGAGAATCACCAGGGCCTGCTGCAGCTCTGGGAGGGCAAGGTCAAGACGGTATCGACGGTCGCTCGGGTCACGACGAAGTATGACCAGCCCGGCCTGATCGCCGCGCTCGCCGAGATCATCGACATCACCGCGCCGCGCACGCTGCGCACGCTCGAGATCGCCGCGACGCATGGCGACGACCACCCCGACCATATGCTCGTCGGCGCGCTCGCGGTGCTCGCGACGGCGGCGTCGTCGCAAGCCCCCGAGCTGATCTCCTACCGCGGCTACCCGATCACGGGAGAACCCGCGAACAACTCCCTGGTCGTCGCGGACTCGCTCGACGCCTTCGCCCATTACGATGCGTGCGCGAGCGACTGCGGGCGCTGCGGCGCGGCGTGCTTGACCGACCGGCTCGAGGCCGGCTACGTCGACATGCTTCAGCGCCACTACGCGATCGGCATGCGGAGGGCCGCCAGCGGTGAGTTGCACCTCGGCGATGGGTGCGTCACGGTGACGTCTGTGGGCGAGCCCGCCGCGGTCGGTGACTGCGCGTCGGCGCCGCCCTGGCAGCTAGACGACCGCGGCGAGCTGCGCTCGAGCACGGGCCTGTGTCTCCAGGTCATGGTGACCGGCGAGGTCCTCGCGGTGGAATGTGGGGGTCGCGGCCCAGGTGAGCGGTTCTTCCTCGACGAGGAAGGTCACTTGTGGTCGGGTATCGTGCCCGCGCCCGAGGACGACATGGCCACCGCGCACCTGTACTGCGTGGGGGCCGCCGGGAACGTGCCGCACGCCGGGTTATGCGGTGAGGGCCGCGCCCCGACCCTGGAGCTCGCCCCCACCGCCCATGCCACGCAGCGAGACTCCATCGCGATCACGGCCACCGGACGCGCCGTGCGGATCGCCATGCTCCCGAGCGAGCCGCTGCCGATGCTATGCGCGATCGAGGCCGGCCTCGAGTGCGCGCCCGGCGCCTCGGACGGAGGGCTGCTCCCGGCGATCCAGATCGGCAGCGCGGGCGCGCCGCTGGTGATCGATCCGGAGAGCCTGATGCTGGGTGACGTCGACGGTGACGCGCGGATGGACGCGTGCGGTCGCGACGCGGATGGCATCGTGTGCGCGACCGCGGCGAGCGGTTATCTGCCGGCGCGCTGGACCCCCTTGTTTCGATCGCGCGGCGCTGCGGATTCGATGGATCGCTCGCTCGCGATCACCGCGGACGGCGAGATCTGCGGGCTCGGCGAGCCCGGCGTGGTGTGCACGTCGCGGGGCGCGACCTCGTTCACCGATGTGCGCTCGACCTGGCCGGATCCGAGCGCCGAGCTGTGGATCGCCGATCTCGACGGTGATGGTCAGGCGGACTGGTGCACCGCGACCACCGGCGGCGTGGCCTGCGGCCTGGCCTCGGACCGGGACCGCACCACGGATGGCGTCCCCTGGAGCTATGCATTTCATGGCGTGGCCGAGGCCAGCCTCGCCGATGGGACGATGCCCAGCGCCGCCACCGCTGCGTTCACCGACATCGACGGCGACGGGCGCGCCGATCTGTGCGCCGCGCGCGCCGGCGCGATCGCCTGCGCCCGGAGTCTGGGCCATGGCTTCGGACCGTTCATGATCGTCGCCCGCCTCCCGCCGGGCATGGTCCCGACCTCGCTCTGGGCAGAATCGACCGCGGTGTCCGGGCGCGAGCCGCGCATCTGCGCCGCCGACGCCACGGCGATCGCGTGCGTCCACTGATCGATCGAACGAGGCCACCTGCGCGAATCAGCCGAACCCGTCGTCCCCTCTCGACCCGGGGGTCGTCCCGACCGCGCTTGTGCGCGATCCCGATCTCTGATAACCAACGATCCCGGCTGGGTCCCGGGGGGAGACCGCGACATGTCGGACAAGCAGCTCCTGGATCGGCGCTCGATCAGGGCCGCGGCGATCCTCGCGATCTCGGCGGTGGTCTCGGTCGCGTACGGAAGGGGCTATGGCTCGAGCAACCAGCAGACCTACTTGCTCGAGCCGCTCCACCGGGCCCATTCAGAGCTATTCGCGCGCGACTGGCTGATCTCCAACACCACTCAGTATCACCCGGTGTTCGCCTGGCTCGTCGCGCCGTTCTACGCGGTCGATCCCGGTGGCGTCATGGCGTTCGCGCTCGCACAGCTCGTGGTGATGATCGCCACCTACGTCTTGCTCTACCGGCTGATCGCCGCGATCGCGGTGCGCGGGCGGATCGCGATGTTCCTGCTCCTGGTGGGCCTGCTCGCGTTCACCGGCGGGCGCGCGCTTGCCGGCAGCTACCTGTTCAGCGACTACCTGCAGCCGTCGTCGCTCGCCACCCTGGGCTGGCTCGCCGCGATGGTCGCCTGGTTGCGTGGCCAGCCGCTGCGCGCGGGCGTGTGGCTCGCCCTCGGTGGCGTCTGCCACGTCAACTTCCTCGTGCTCGGGGTCGGCCTGTTCGCGGCGCTCGAGGTTTCGTCGTGGCGCCCTGGTGGCTGGCGCGCGCTGGCGGGGGCCGACGTGCGTGCCGGCGGCGCGGCGGACGCGTCCCGCCGTGGGGTCTGGCTGCGGCGGCTCGCCGCGGTGGTCGGCCCATCGCTGATCGTGGTGGCGGTCTACCTGCCCTCGCTGATCGCGAGCGCGCACGCCCGCGACCCCGACGCCGCGCTGCACATCCTGGTCAAGTTCCACGCGCCCGGCCACTACGACCCCTTGCGCGTGCGCCGCGGGCTGGTGTCGCTGCTGAGCTGGCTCGTAATCGCGTGGGGGGCAGTGCCGGTTGCGCGCGCTGCTGGGCAAGCCACCATCGACCGGCTGTGGCGGTTCGCCGCGGTCGCCACCGCGCTATGCGTCGCCGCCACCGCGGTCGTATCGATCCCGGCGTTCCTGGGAGCGACCCGGCTCTTCGTATGGCGGATCGGTCCATTCGCCCAGCTCGCCAGTCAGCTGGTGGTGATCGGCGCCGCGCTCGCTCCGGCCGGCTCGGCGGCGGCCTGGTCGCCACGACGCAAGCTCGCGGCGGTGCTGGGCGCGCTGGCGTTCCTCGGCGAAGCGCTACTGCGCAGACACTACGTCGACGCCGGTGCGATGGCCGTGGTCGGGACGGTCGGCCTGGCGTCGCACTGGCTGCGGTACCGAGCCCTGGCGCTCGCGCTCGCGATCGCGGCCTGCGGCGCCGCGCTCGTGGACCGGCGTCGCGACCTGATCGCGCTCCCGCTGTTCGCGCCGGTGTGCGACGAGTCCGAGTGCGCGCTCGGCCGGTGGGCACAGCGCGAGACGCCGGCCGACGCGGTGTTCCTCGTTCCTCCCTACGTCACCTGGTTCCGGCTGTTCGCGGCCCGCGCGATCGTGGTCGACTCCAAGTCGCCGCCGCTCTACCCCGACGAGCTGCTGGAGTGGTACCGTCGGATGTGCGCAGTCGTCGACGCGCGCGACATGCCGACACACGAAGCGGTCGAAGCGCGCTGGGACACCCTGACCGCCGCGCAGCTGCTCTCTGCGGCGCGGCGGTTTGACGCCGGCTACATCCTGCTGGTCAAGCGCGCGGCACCGCGGCTCAGCGCGCCGGTCGCCTACGAGGACAAGGTGTTCGTGGTGTACCGCCTGCCCTGACCGGGGTTGGTTCTGTAGCCGCGCGGAAGGGGGCGAGCACAGCCGATTGATGTTGTGTGGAGGCTGACGAATATCGAGCGGGCGCGCCTTGCGCTGCGGCGTCACGGCCGGGTTCCAAGCGGACCCGCAAGGCCAAGGCGCGCGCCGGCCCCATCGAGCCCCGGCTCGGTGCCCTCGTTGCCCTTCATGCCACCGCAAGGCTGGTCACGCTCGTGCGCGCGTCGCGTTCACGGCTCGGCTCAAGCGGCGACCGACACGTACGCAAATCTCCGGAGCCAGTACGTGCCGGGAGGAAATACGACAACCGAGCCCCCGTCCCGCCAGCTGTCCCGTGCCCTGGCGTAGGCTGCGATGAACGCGCGGTTGCGCAGCAGCGCCTCGATGCGTGCCCACTTGCTGGGCGACGCGACGCGCGGTCGGAGGTTGCGCCGCGGCTCGCGGCTGGCCGGGTGGCTGCGCCACGACTGCGCGAGCACACCACGCCGGCCACACACCCGGCGCCCGGTCCGCAGTCGCTCCGCGGCGAACGCAGCCTCCACCACCGCGACCCGCTCCCCAAGCTCGGCCAGCAGCGCGTCCGCCGCCCCGAGCTCCGGCGGGATCGTGAGCCGCATCTCTACCACCTCCGGCATGGTGCCATCAGGGTGGAAGAAGTGGCGCGGACGCGTCGCGCGCAGGCTGCGCCCAGCCAGGAGCGCCACCAGCCCATTGACGCCGGGCCAGTGGTGCACGCGGGCCACGAGGTGGTCCTGCACCGGATTGGTCGCCGCGTAGACCAGCTTGTCAATCACAGCCTCCCGGTCCGTCAAGCGTACCACGCAGACCTGTTCCGAGGACCAGAAGTTCTCCCACCTGCCGCGCAATGCATTCTGGCTGCGTGCCAGCATCTTGTGGAAGTGCTCGGTGAACTCGGGGCAGCGACCGTGCCGATCGTAGATGACCGTGTGATGATGGTTCGACATCGCGCATGGCAGCAGCACCTCGACCTGACATCGCTGCGCGGCCTCGATCAGGCAGTAGGTGAAGGCGAGATTGGTCGCCGGGTCAGGTCGCAACAGAAACTGACGCTGGGTGCACCGGCGCGTGATCATGTAGAACTGCCCCGGGAGCACCTGGCGCGGTAGCGACATGCCGATTTTGCCCATCAAGAACTCCGCCACGTGATAGCGAGCGTGATTCCGCTGTATTGGCCCATCAAGTGTCCGGTGGCCGGCCAAGGCGTCCGAACCCCGGACCTGACACTCGCTGTCCTTCCGGAACCAGCCTGTGAAACAGGTCGCGAAGGTCGCGTAGCGGATGCTCACGCTGCAGCTGCGCGAGCTCGCGCAGGACGGCCTCGTCCAGCGGACCGTGCATGCACAGGTTTCCGCCGCGCGTCGACTACGAGCTCACCGCGTTCGGGAGCTCGCTCGAGCCCGTGCTGCACGGGCTGCGCGACTGGGGCGACAAGTACGAGCGCCGCCTCGCGGCTGCCGACCGAACACCCAGGCTAGATTCAACCACGCCCCGTGGCTGGTCCGAACTGCGCCGGTTCGTCGACCTGGGTCCCCGTCACGTACGCTTGCGGTCGGTCTAGCGCTTGCCGGCGACGCGGCCGAGTGCTGTCGCCCGACGATGAACGAGAGCGTGGTGGGGAGCGGATCGAGCTCGAGCCGCCAGCGGTCCGCATGGAGCGCAGCGAAATCGTGGGACTTGCCCGATCGCCAGGCTCGGCGAACCGGCCGCGGCCGCCGCGCTGGCTACCCGAGCATCGCCAGGCGCAGCGAGATCAGGCCCACGATGATCCACAGCGAGACGCCGAGCACCAGCGGGCGCACGCCGACCGCGGCGAGCGCGCCGCGCGAGAGCGACAGGCCGATGAGGAACAGCGCCAGGAGCAGCGCGCGCTGGCCGATCAGCACCACCGCGGGGGCGATCGGCGCGAGCCCCGGCAGGAAGGTGAACAGCGCCGCGACCGCGACGAAGCCCAGGATGAACCACGGCCACTTGATGGACCGAAGGCCACCGCCGCCGCGGCGCTGCCGCGCCACCGCGATGACCAGCGTGATCGGCACGATCCACAGCGCGCGCGCGAGCTTGGTGGTCGTCGCGATCGCGAGCGCCTGCGGGCCGTAGGCGAGGCCGGCGCCGACGACCGAGCTGGTGTCGTGGATGCCGAGCGCCGCCCAGCGGCCGAACACCGGCTGCGACAGGCCGAGCACGTGGCCGAGGAGCGGAAACGCGACCAGGGCGACCGCGTTGAGCACGAACACGACGGCGAACGCGACCGAGGTCTCCTGATCTCGGGAGCGCAGCACGCTGGTGACCGCGGCGATCGCGCTGCCGCCGCAGATCGCCGTGCCGACGGCGATGAGCAGCGGCGTGTCGCCCGGGATCCGCAGCCAGCGCCCGAGCACGAGGCCGATCGCGAGCGCGGCGACGAGGCTGACCGCGGTGAGCACGGCGCCGTGCGAGCCGACGTCCCAGACCGCGACCAGGTTCATGCCGGCGCCGAGCGCGACCACGCCGAGCTGCAGGGTGTACGAGGTGACCTGCTTCATCGCGCCGGGCAGCGCGGCGCCCGAGCCGAGCGCGATCACCAGGCCCGCGCCGAGCGCGACCCAGCTCGGCACGCCGAGCACGACGATCGTCAGGCCGACGATCGCGATGAGGATCCACGAGGTCGAGCGGCGGCTCACGAACGGTCCGTCCGACGAGGAATCCGCGATGACGGAAGCTGGCATCGTCACGGCTGCACCATGACGAGGAGGTCAGCAAGACGTGCGCCACGCCGTCCGCCGCGCGTTGTCGAGGGCTACACCCGTCGGGGCGCCCGATGTTTCACGGCGCGTTTCAAACTGCGTTTCACTCGGACGCTTCGATCTCGTCCGGCTCGAGCAGTCCGTAGCTCCGCATCCGGCGCCACAGCGTGACGCGGGAGATCCCCAGGATCTGGGCGGCGCGCTCGCGGTTGCCGGCGGCGCGCTCGAGCGCGGTGCGGATCCTGCGGGCGTCGGGGTGATCGCGATCGTCGATCGCCGGCGCGGTGATCGGTCGCGAGGGCGCGACCGTCATGCCGGTGATCTCGGGCGGCAGATCGGTCTCGACGAGCACGGGGCCATCGCCGATCACGTAGGCGTATTCGAGCGCGCTGCGCAGCTCGCGGACGTTGCCCGGCCAGGCGTACTCGACCAGGGCGTCGAGCGCGCCCGGCGCGATCCGCGTGATCCGGCGGCCGCCTTGCGCGTTGAGCTCGTCGAGAAACTTGTGGGTGAGCAGCTCGACGTCGCCGCGCCGCGCCGCGAGCGGCGGCAGGAACACCGGCACGATGCGCAGCCGGTACATCAGATCTGCGCGAAACCGGCCCTCCTGGACCGCGGCGCGCAGCGGCTGGTGGGTGGCCGCGATGATCCGCGCGTCGACCGCGACCGCGTCGGTGCTGCCGACCGGGATCACCGTGCGGGTCTCGAGCACGCGCAGGAGCTTGGCCTGGAGCTCGAGCGGCATCTCGGCGACCTCGTCGAGGAACAGCGTGCCGCGGTGGGCCGCGCGGAAGATCCCCGAGCTCTCGCGCACCGCGCCGGTGAACGCGCCCTTGACGTGGCCGAACAGCTCGCTCTCGAGCAAGCTCGGCGGCAGCGCCGCGCAGTTGACCGCGCGGAACGGCCCCTGCGCCCGCGGCGACAGCGCGTGGATCGCGTGGGCGACCAGCTCCTTGCCGGTCCCCGTCGGGCCGCGCACCAGCACGCCGACCTCTCGGGCCGCCGCGCGCCGGATCACGTGAAACGCCCGCTTCATCGCCGGATCGCGCGTCCACATGCCGTGGAACTGCACCACCGCGTCGGGCCCCGTGCCGGCCGGGTCCGATGGCTCCATCCGATCGACCGCCTCGAGCATGACCCGCCAGCCGAGCCGGCCGCGGTCGCGCTCGATCGGCGTCGCGCGCACCTCGAGCCGCCAGGTCGCGCCGTCGGGATCGACGCGGTCGAGCGAGCCGGTGGTGGCGCGGCCATGCACCAGCGCCTCGGCGATCGGCCGATCGTCGGCCTCGCCGTAGAGCAGCTTCACGAGCGACGCGCCGGGGTGGATCGTCGCGCCGATCAGCCGCTCGGCCTGGGGCGTCGCGTGCACGACGCCGAGCTTGGCGTCGAGGACGATCACCGCGCCGCCGAGGTCCTCGAGCGCCGCGACCAGCACGTGGTCGGGGGTAGGCGGGATCCTGCGCGAAGTCACGAGCCGCCATCGTACGCGAGACCCGCGCGGGTCACGGCGCGATCGCCTGGCCGCAGCTGGCGTTTCTCGCCAGCGCCTGCGCCATTTGCTGGGGACGGGCCAGGCCGAGCCGGCTCATGATCGCCGCGAACTCGTCGACCGTCGTGGCGCCGCCGAGCCGCGGGTTGAGCCTACGCTCCTCGTCGACCGTGGTCGCGGTCCGGCCGTGGTAATCGTGCCCGGGGTAGATCAGCGTCGCGCCGGGCAGCGCGAACAGCTTGTCGTGCACCGAGCGATACAGCTGGTGCGCACAGCCGCCCTGGAAGTCGGTGCGGCCGCAGCCCCGGATCAGCAGCGCATCACCGGTGAACACCATCGCCGCGCCGGGCTCCACGTAGCTGACGCAGCCCGCGGTGTGGCCGGGGGTCTCGAGCACCCGCAGCGCGTGCCCGCCAAACCGCAGCACGTCGCCTTCGCCGACGG
>Ga0302299_10001678_pt1 | contig 13380 bp, 12 predicted proteins | sample III_Fen_N3_4_FD_198795 | JGI IMG/M metagenome (GOLD analysis project Ga0302299, IMG submission 198795) | Peat permafrost microbial communities from Stordalen Mire near Abisko, Sweden - III_Fen_N3_4 | ecosystem: Environmental > Terrestrial > Soil > Wetlands > Permafrost | place: Sweden: Abisko... | reverse complement strand
GGAGGCGGCAGAACGCGCAGACCTCGCCAGGGGTCGGCGCACCGCAGCTCGGACAGGGATGGAGCTCGACGCCGTCGCCCGTCTCGCCGTCGCCGGGTCCGATCCGCTCGTGCGCGCGCTCCAGGAACCCGAAGAGGAACGCGGCCTTCGTGCCGGGCGAGCGCGCCTCGAGGTCGTTGAGGGTCTCCTTGTACCCGAGGTGGCGGTTGCCCGCCGCCATCGGGCACTCGTCGACCTGGTAGTCGATGCGCTCGAGCACGCAGTAGGCGGCCATCTCGCGCTCGCCGAGGCGGTAGAGCGGCTTCACCTTGCGGGCGAAGCCGGGCGCGGCCGGCAGCGCCGGGTGCTGGCGGGCGAGGTAGTCGAGGTCCCAGTGGAGGACGTTGCCGAGCAGGACCGCGGCTTCGTCGTCGAGGTTGTGGCCGGTCGCGACGACGTCGTACTGGTGCTCGAGCGCGAACTGGTTGAACACGTGGCGCTTCGAGAGGCCGCACGCGCCGCACGGCGCGCGATGGGTCGCCGCCGCGGCGCCGGGCACGGTGAAGCCGTGCTCGGCGGCGAGGTCGACCACGTGCAGGGCGAGGTTGCGCCGCTCGGCGTACTCGCGCGCGTGGCGGGCCGATTCGTCGGAGTAGTCGTCGATCCCGAGACCGACGTAGAGACCGTCGGCCGAGTAGCCGAGGCGGGTGAGCAGGTCCCAGAGCGCGAGCGAGTCCTTGCCCCCCGAGACGGCGACGAGTACGCGCTGGTCGGGGCGCATCATGTCGAAGTGCTTGATCGCGCGGCGGACCTGCTCCTCGCAGTGCGCGACGAAGTGCTGATGGCAGAAGTTCGCGTTGTGCCGGCGGACGTCGATCACCGCCGGCTCACGGCACACCCGGCACTTCATGCCCATACCTCTGGGTCGCTTCGCTCGCTGAGCTCAATCGGGGTTCGGCGCTGCAGGTAGGTCCGACTCGGGACGCTCGCTGCGCTCCCATCGCTCCCTCCTGAGATGACCGGCCGGATCTCGATGCTCGCGTCGTCGGCGAGGCGGGCGTCGTTGGTGACCAGCTCGTCGCCCACGATGACCAGGACCGACTCCGGGTTGAGGTCGAGGCGCGCGAGCAGGGCGACCACGGTCGTGGGACCGGGCACCTCGATCTCGCGGCGGGGGTTGCGGAGCAGCACCTTCACGGGGCGACCACCGCGCCGGGTCAGCGCTCCCCGGGCTCGAACACCCGGATCTGAAGGCCCGCACCCGGCTCCATCGAGCCGCGGAAGACGGTCTCGGGCTTGCCGTTGACGATCTGGCGCGCCAGGGCGAGCACCGCCGTGGTGGTGCTCACGCGCTGCAGGTTGCGCTTCCAGTTGCGGAAGAACCACCGCGACGCCCAGAGGAGGAGCGAGCGAAGCACGGGGGTCAGACCCGCTTGATCTCGACGATCGTGCGCTTCTTGCGGCCGTGGCGCCGGCCCATGAAGTAGACGACCCCGAGGGCCAGGATCGTCCCCGCGATCGCGGCGACCTTGCCGATGTCACGGCCGGACTCGACGCCCGTCTCGACGTCGCCCTGGATCTGGCGGAACTTCGCCTCGATGTCGGCGCGGGTGATCTTCGGCTGAGCAACCTCGCTCATCGCTGGAGCTCCTTCTGGACTCGGAAGGTCTTGCGGGCGGTCCACGCGATCGCGGCGCCGATCACGAGGCCTGCGAACACGATGACGTAGGGCACCCAGGACCAGTTCCCGGTGAACGTGGTCCCGGTCTCGGTCTGGAGGAGCCGCAGGCACCCGAGGGCGAGGAGCATCACGCCGGTGCCCATGAGGACCGATCCGGCGATGCCGAACGCGAGGTACCGACCGAGCTGCTGCAGCGGCAGCAGCGTCTCCTGCTTGAAGTAGGTGACGAGCAGGTCCTTGAGCTCGAGGACGAGCTGCGGGAGCGACGGACGGCTCGGCGAGCCGAAGGACGGCAACGACGGTCGGGAGTCGCGAGGTTCGGCCACGGGGGGATACTACGGCGCGGCGGGGCTCGGCGCCGCGGTGGGCGCGGGGGTGATCGGGGCCGGCACGAGCTCGTCGGGCGGCGGTGACTCCGGGAACCGCGCGATGATCTGGGCCAGCTTGCCGCGGATGCGCACGGCGTCGGTCTCGCCGAACCCACCGTTGACGATGAGCGCGAACCGCACCGGCCGGCCCGTGTCGACGAGGCCGGCCAGCCCGGTGACGCCGTTGATGAACCCGGTCTTGCCCCGCAGCTTCCCCTCGAGTCCGGTGCCGTGGAACTCGTCGGCGAGGGTGCCGCTCTGACCGGCGACCGGCATCCCCGCCCACAGCGCCGCGAACTCGGGTCGGCCCCCGAGGTCGATGGTCCCGGCGAGGGCCCGGCAGGTCACGCGGTTGTCGCGACCGAGCCCAGACCCGTCGACCATGTTGACCCCCGTCGTCGGCACCCCGAGCTCGCCGAGCTTCTTCATGGCCGCGGCGACGCCGGCGGCCGTGGTGCCCTGCTTCGCCTCGTGGACGCCGATCTCCTTCACCAGCATCTCGGCCGCGAGGTTGTCGCTGGAGCGCACCATCTCCGCCACGATGTCCTTCACCGGCGCCGAGTCGATGTGACCCAGCTCGGTGGCGCCGTCGGGGACCTTGCCCCGCTGGGTGGCACCGATCACGGTGACCCCCCGGGCCCGCAGCAGCTGGGCCAGGGCGGCGCCGGCCGTCAGGGCGGGGTCGTCGACCGGGACCGGGGTCGGCTTGTAGCGGCTGAAGCCCTTGTTGACCGTGAGCGCGCCGATCGGGCCGATCTGGCCCTCGCTGCGGTAGTTCGGCGGCCACTGCGGGTTGTACCGCTCGTCGTCGTAGCGGTCGTCGACCACCGAGAGCGCGTTCACCTTGCGGATGCCCTTCGCGACGACGAGGTCGGCGAGCGACTCCATCGCGGTGACCGGCGTGCCGGCCGTCGTCGGGTCGGCCTCGAGGACCGCGCGGAAGTCGTCGGTCGACAACAGCGGGTCTCCCCCGCCGACCAGCACCAGGCGGTCGACGGTGCCGCTCGCCGGATCGCCGGTCGTGAAGACCCGGGTGGACAGCGTCGAGTCGGGACCGAGCACCGCGAGCGCCGCGGCACCGGTGAGCAGCTTCTGGGTGGACGCACCGATGTAGGGCGCGTCGGCCTGGTGGGACGCGACGGTGGACGCCGCGGTGAGCACGTCGAAGCAGCCGTCGCTCGACCCGAGCGCGTAGTCGAGCTCCGACTGGAGGTGCGTCGATCCCACGGCATCGACGAACGGCTGCGGCACGCGCCGCGGGGACCAGCCTGCGGTGACCGCGGCGGCCGTGGGGGTCCCGGCCGGCGCGACGTCGTCGGACCGGGTGAGGGCGACGACGCCGCACACGAGCGCGCCCACGAGGAGGAGGGCGATGAGGACCTTGCGGATCACGAGGAGGCGGCCCGCCGCGCTCGGTGCCGCGCGTCGTGCCAGCAGTGCTCGAGCGCACGCACGGCCCGCTCCGCCGACAGGTAGCAGAGCCGGCCCGACTCGCGGACCGTGCGCGGCCCGGCGTTGTCGGGATCGGCGAACGCGAGCTCGGTGGCGACGAGGACGGGCTTCCCGGTCCGTTCGGAGGCCTCCGCGGCCGCCTGCGCGAACCGGGCGTCCTGGCGCTCGTGGTAGGCGACGATGCGCTCGAGTCCGTGGTCGGGGTAGAAGGCGCCGGCGCGCATGAGGCGAGCCTGGTTGGACTGGATCCCGAGCCCGAGCATCACGACCGCGTCGACCTCGGGGTGCGCGGTCACGAGATCGAGGACCTCGGGGATCGTGTCACGGGTCTCGGAGCCGGCGAAGTCGATCGGGTTGTTGCGGCTCCAGCGCGGTGGGAGCTTCTCGTCGATGGCGGCCCGCAGGTCGTCGGGCAGCGCGAGGAGGGAGAGGGAGGACCGGTGGATGGCATCGGCGGTCACGACGCCCCAGCCGCCGGCGGTGGTGAGCACCGCCACCCGGTTCCCGGCGAGTGGGGGCTGGGTGGCGAAGGTCGCCGCGACCTCGAACGCCTCCTCGATCGACGCGGCCCGCAGCGCCCCGGCCTGACGGCACACGCCGTCGAACACGCGGTCGTCGCTCGCCAGCGCGCCGGTGTGCGACGCGGCGGCCCGCTGGCCCCCCGCCGTCGCGCCACCCTTGACGAGGACGACGGGGATCCGCTCGGTGACGGCGCGGAGACGCTCTGCGAAGGCACGGCCGTCGACCAGCCCCTCGACGTACGCGAGGGCGACCGACGTCTCGGGATCGTCGGCGAAGTACTCGAGGTAGTCGGCGATCCCGACCGCGGCCGCGTTGCCGGCCGAGACGGCCCGGCTGATGCCGACGCCCGACGCGACGGCCAGGTTCATGAACGACGACACGAAGTTGCCCGACTGGCTCGCGATGCCGATCCGGCCCGCGGGCGGGTACGGCGCCACGATCTGCGCGCACAGCGACGCGGGCGTGGACACCACGCCCTGCCCGTTGGGGCCGGCGAGCACGATGTCGAGCTCGTCGGCGAGCGCGACCAGCTCGTCCTGGGCCCGCCGGCCGTCGTCGCCGGCCTCGCCGTACCCGGCCGAGGCGATGAAGGCGGCGCGGATCCCGCGTCGCGCGCAGGACCGCAGCACCTCGGGGTTCGCGCCGGCCGGCGTACAGACGAACGCGAGGTCGACCACCGCGTCGGCGGGCAGCTCGTCGACGGAGGCGTACACCGGGGCCCCGAGGATCTCGCCGCCGTCGCGGTTGGTCGCGAACACCGCCCCGGGGAAGCCCGCGGCCCGGAGGTTGTGCAGGGCGACGAACCCGAACTTGCCGGGGTGACTGGAGGCACCGACCACGACGACTCCGCGGGGCGCGAAGAGCGGCGTGAGGTCGCGCACCTCACTCACGAGTCGAGCTCCACGAGCGCGTCGACCGCGACCGGGCGCCCGTCGACGACGATGAGCGGGTTCACGTCGACCGAGAGGATGTCGGGCCGGGACTCCGCGAGTGCGCCGAGCCCGAGCAGCACCGCGGCGAGGGCGTTGCGGTCGACGGGAGGCTCACCCCGCACCGGTCCGAGCAGCGCCTGGGTCGCGAGCGACTCGATGGCCTCGGCGGCGTCGAGCGCGTCGAGCGGCACCGGCACGAAGGCGACGTCGGCCACGGCCTCGGTGAGGACGCCGCCGAAGCCCACCATCACGCAGGGTCCGAACTGCGGGTCCCGCATCATCCCGGCCACCAGCTCGCGCGTGCCCCGGAGCATGGGCGCGACGAGCACGGCCACCGCTCCGTCGTCGGGCCGGGAGGCGGCGAGCAGCTCGGTGGCGGCGGCGCGCACCGCGGCCGCGTCGCGCAGGCCGAGGTGCACCAGCCCCCGCTCGGTCTTGTGGGCGATGGCGTCGCCGACGAGCTTGGCCACCACCGGGTAGCCGATCACGTCGGCCGCGCCGACCGCGGCGTCGGGATCCGCCGCGCGCGCGGCCGGGGCCACGGGGACTCCGTGCGCGGCGAGCAGCGCGCTCGACTCGTCTTCGGCGAGGGTCCGGCTCATCACTTCCGCTCCTGGCGCTTCGCGCCGGGCCGCTCGGGCCCCGCTCGCCGTCCGCGAACGCCGGTGCACCGCTGGGGCTCGCTCACGACGAGGTCGTCACACCTTCTGGGCGCGGTCGGCCCAGAACTCGTCGCGCAGGAGGCGCTTGAGCAGCTTGCCGGCCTCGGTGCGGGGCAGCTCGTCGCGCACTTCGTACGTCCGGGGCCGCTTGAAGGACGCGAGTCGCTCGGCCACGAACGCACGGACCTCGGTGATGTCGAGCGTCTCGCCCGCGCGGGGCTGGAGGATCGCGTGGACCGACTCGCCCCACTCGTCGTCGGGGACACCGAACACCGCGACGTCCATCACCTGCGGGTGGTGGTGCAGGACCGCTTCGATCTCGGCGGGGTAGATGTTCACCCCGCCGGAGATGATCATGTCCTTCTTCCGGTCGCAGATGTAGAGGTAGCCCTCGTCGTCGAGGTAGGCGACGTCGCCGACCGACTTCCAGTCGTCGTCGGCGAGCTGGGTGAGCTGCTCCTCGGTGCGGTAGTAGCCGTCCATCGCCAGGCGGGTGCGGATGAAGAGCTCGCCGGGCTCCCCGGTGGGTGCTTCCTCGCCGTCGTCGGTGACGATCTTCAGCTCGATGGGCCCGTACGGCTTGCCACACGAGCCGGGCTTGCGCAGCTGGTCCTCGGGCGGCAGCACCGCGGCGACGCCGAGCTCGGTGCTGCCGTAGATCTCGAACAGGAAGCCGTCGCCGAGCTTTTCGACGACCTCCTGCTTCAGCGCGTACGGCACCGGCGCCGCATTGGCGACGAGGATCCGCATCGACGACATGTCGGCGCGCGCGAGCTCGCCCGGCGGCAGGCTCACGATCCGCTTCAGCTGGGTCGGCGCGGTGAACGTGTTGGTGGCCCGGTGCTCGGCGACCGCCTTCAGCCACGCGCTCGGATCGAACCTTCGCATGGTGACGATCGACCCGCCCAGCGAGTGGGCGAGCGTGGCGAACATCAGCGGACCGGAGTGATAGAGCGGACCGGTGGTGAGGTACACCTCCTCGCCGGGCTGGAACCGCAGCACCTGGAGCAGCGCGAGCACCGTCTCGGAGTCGGACGACGTCCGCAGCGCGCCCTTCGGGTGGCCGGTGGTCCCCGAGGTGTAGATCATCGAGCCGCCGACCTTGGCCGGGTCGATGGCGGGGGTCGGTTCGTGCTCGGGAGCGGCGGCGAGCAGGTCGTCCCAGTCGACGCACCCGGCCGGCACGTCGCCGCCGTAGACCACGATCTCGCGCACCTTGGGGAGTCGATCGCGCACGGACGCGAGGGTGGCCGCCTGCTCGGCGTCGATCACGACCGCGGTGGCGTCAGAGTTGTCGACGACGTACTGCATCTCCTCGGCAGTGAAGCGGTACGAGAGCGGCACCGCGACGAGGGCCGCCTTGCGCGCCGCGTGGACCGTGGTGAGCACCTCGAGCGAGTTGGGCCCGCACCACACCACTCGCTCCCCCGGTTGGCTGCCCAGCTCGGCGAGGCCGTGGGCGAGACGGTTGGCCATGAGGTTGAGCTCGCCGTAGCTCGTGGCCGACGGCCGCCCGCCACCGGAGGGGTCGACGATCACGGCCGGTGCGTTTGGGTTGACCTCGGCCTGGTTGGTGAGGGAGTCGGTCATCGGCGCGCGGGTCCTCGTGTCGTCTGCATCTGGTTCCCACCGCGAGCGGCGGGAGGGCCGGCAGGTTGGCGTTGGTTCGGCCCGAGCCGAGGCCCCGCAGGCGCCTCGGTAGCCTACCCCCGTGCCCCCTGCCCCCGACGGGCGCGCTCCCCTCGCGACGAGCGTCGTCATGCCCGCGTTCAACGAAGCCGAGATGCTGGAGCGCTCGGTCGGGGACGTGGTGGACGGGCTCCGGGCCGTCGGGCGCCCCTTCGAGGTCCTCGTCGTGGAGAACGGGTCGCGGGACGAAACCGCGGTCGTCGCCGACCGCCTCGCCGCGGAGGTTCCCGAGGTGGGAGCGCTCCACCTCCCCGACGCCGACTACGGCGCCGCGCTGCGCGCCGGTCTCCTGGCTGCCCGCGGCGACGTCGTCGTGAACTTCGACGTCGACTACTACGACCTGTCGTTCGTGGCCGACGCCGTGGCCCGGCTCGACGAGGCCGACGCCCCCGCGATCGTGGTCGGGTCGAAGCGCGCGGTCGGGGCCCACGACCAGCGCACGGCCCTCCGCCGGCTCGTCACCGGGGTGTTCACCGGGATCCTGCGCCACGGGTTCGGCCTGCGCGTCTCCGACACCCACGGGATGAAGGCGATGCGGCGGGATGCGGTCGAGCCGATCGCCCGGGCCTGCCACTTCGGGACCGACCTGTTCGACACCGAGCTCGTGCTCCGAGCCGAACGGGCCGGGCTGCCGACGGTCGAGCTGCCGGTCGCGGTGGTGGAGCGCCGCCCCTCGCGCTCACCCATCGCCCGCCGGGTGCCCCGCACCGTGTGGGGGCTCCTCCGCCTCCGCGTCCTGCTGTGGCGCGACGGCACCTCCGGGTCGGGCGCGTGAACCGCTACGCCGCGGCCCTGTCCCAGCACCCGCTCCCCGCCCACGCGGTCGGCGAGGTGGCGGGCCAGGTGCTCGACCAGCTCGGGGGCGACGATCCCGATCTCCTCGTCTGCTTCGCGTCGTCGCACTTCGTGGGGGCGCTCGACGACGCGGTGCACGCCCTGCACGCGCTCCTCACGCCGCGGGTCCTCCTCGGCACCACCGCGAGCGGGGTGCTCGGGGGCAGCCACGAGGCTGAGGACGGCGTGGGCTTCGCCGTCTTCGCGGCCTGCCTGCCGGGCGCGGCGCTCGAGCCCCTCGCGCTGCGGTCGGAGGAGACGCCCGACGGCCCGACCGTGGTGGGCTGGCCGGAACGGGCGGTCGACGCCGAGGTCCTGCTCCTCGCCGCCGATCCGTTCTCCTTCCCCACCGAAGCGTTCCTGCGCCGCCTCGACGCCGACCGGCCCGGGCTCAAGGTCCTCGGCGGCCTTGCGTCGGCCGCGACGAGGCCTGGCGGCAACCGGCTCCTCGTCGACGGCCGGATCCACCCCGACGGTGCCGCCGGGGTGCTGGTGGGCGGCCTGGGGCTGCGCACGGTCGTGTCGCAGGGCTGTCGGCCGGTGGGCGAAGCGTTCGTCGTGACCAAGGGCGGGCGGAACTTCGTCGAGGAGCTCGGCGGCCGGCCCGCGCTCGAACGGCTGCGCGAGCTGGCCGACCGCGTCGACGACGCGGAGCGCGACCTCCTCCAGCGGGGCCTGCACGTCGGCTTCGTGGTCGATGAGCACCGGGCCGACTTCGGTCGCGGCGACTTCCTGGTGCGCACCGTGGTCGGCGCCGACCGGGCCACGGGCGCGATCGCGGTCGGCGAGCAGGTGGAGGTGGGGCGCACCGTCCAGTTCCACGTCCGCGACGCGGACGCGGCCGACGAGGACCTGCGGGCGCTCCTGGCGCGCGAATCGGCCGCGGCCGCGCTCGTGTTCACCTGCAACGGCCGCGGTCGCGCGTTCTTCGGCGACCCCGACCACGACACCGGGGTGATCACCGAGATGCTCGGGCCGATCCCGACCGCGGGCATGTTCTGCGCGGGTGAGCTCGGCCCGATCGGCTCGCGCAACGCACTGCACAGCTACACCGCGAGCCTCGTCCTGTTTCCGTAGCCGCGGCGTAGTGTGCGGACACCCCACGTGAGAGGAGCCCGGGTGGCCACGACCGACCTCGAGATCCGCGGCATCAACGTCGCCCGCGGACTGGCGATGGATGCGGTGCAGCAGGCGAACTCCGGGCATCCCGGCACGCCGCTCGCCCTCGCGCCCCTGGCCCACGTGCTCTTCACCCGCATCCTGCGCTACGACGCCGGCGACCCGGAGTGGCCCGACCGCGACCGCTTCGTGCTGTCTGCGGGCCATGCGTCGATGCTCCTCTACTCCTACCTGTACCTCTGCGGCTTCGGGCTGACGCTCGATGATCTGCGTCAGTTCCGCCAGTGGGGTTCGGCCACCCCCGGCCACCCCGAGTACCGCCACACCGCCGGCGTCGAGGTCACCACGGGGCCGCTGGGCCAGGGCGTCGCCAACGGGGTCGGCATCGCGCTGGCCGAGGCCAACCTGCGGGCCCGCTTCGGGGCCGAGCTCTTCGACCACCACGTCTTCGCGATCTGCTCCGACGGTGACTTCGAGGAGGGCATCAGCCACGAGGCCGCGTCCCTCGCCGGCCACCTCGGCCTCGGGCGCCTGGTGTACGTCTACGACGACAACCACATCTCCATCGACGGGCCCACCGAGCTGTCGTACTCCGACAACGTGCCCGAGCGCTTCTCGGGCTACGGCTGGCACGTCGTCGAGGTGGGTGAGGCCGCCAACGACTGCGACGCGCTCGAAGCGGGCCTCCGCCAGGGCATGGCCGAGCAGGACCGGCCCAGCCTCATCGTGCTCCGCAGCCACATCGGCTGGCCGTCGCCCAGCTACACCGACACCGCCCACGCGCACGGCAACCCGCTCGGCGCCGAGGAGATCGCGAAGATCCGTGACATCCTCCAGCTCCCTCAGGAGGACTTCTTCGTCCCCGAGGACGTGCTCGCCTTCTACCGCGAGGCGGGTGTGCGCGGTCGCGGCGACCGCGACGCGTGGGAGCACCGGCGCGCGGCCATCCGCATCGACGACCCCGACCGGTCGGCGCGGGTCGACGCGTGCCTCGCCGGTCGCGGGCTCCCGGGTTGGGAGTCGGCGTTGCCGTCGTGGGAGCCGGGCGAGTCGCTCGCGACCCGGGCCGCCTGCACGAAGGTGCTCACCGCGATCCTCGACCAGGTGCCGGGCCTCGTGGCCGGGGGCGCCGACCTCACCGGCAACACCGGCACCGAGCTGAAGGGCGCGCCGGTCGTCGGCACCCACGACTTCGGGGGCCGACAGCTCCACTGGGGCATCCGCGAGCACGGCATGGGCTCGGTGATGAACGGCATGGCCGTGTCGGGCCTGCTCCCGGCCGGCGGCACGTTCTTCGTCTTCAGCGACTACATGCGTCCCGCGGCCCGACTCGCCGCGATCTCGGGGTACAAGACCGCGTTCGTCTGGTCGCACGACTCCGTGGGCGTCGGCGAGGACGGCCCGACCCACCAGCCCATCGAGCAGCTCATGGCGGTGCGGGCGATCCCGAACCTGTGCGTGGTGCGGCCGGCCGACGCCAACGAGACCGCCCACGCCTGGCGGCTCCACATCGACGGTGAGGGCCCGATGGCCCTGATCCTGACCCGCCAGAACGTCCCGGTGCTCGAGGGCACCGCCGACCGTGGTGCGGTCGGGCTCCCCCGCGGCGCCTACGTGCTCGCCGACGAGCCCCGCGGCGACCTCGACCTCGTCCTCATCGGGACGGGCTCCGAGGTGTCGCTGTGCATCGACGCCCGGGAGCTGCTCGCGGCCGAGGGGTTCGGCGTGCGGGTCGTGTCGATGCCGTCGTGGGACCGCTTCGCCCTCCAGCCCGACGAGTACCAGGACGAGGTCCTCCCACCGGGGGTGCCGACGATGGCGGTCGAGGCCGGCGTGAGCCTGGGCTGGGACCGCTACGCCGACGACGTCGTCGCGATCGACCACTACGGCGCGTCGGCGCCCGGCCCCACCGTGTTCCGCGAGTTCGGGTTCACGCCCGAGGACGTCGCGGCCCGCGCCCGCGACCTGCTCGGCATCGGGGAATCGTGAGCCGGCTGCTGGTCCGCGGCGGGACGGTGATCGACGGCTCCGGCGCACCCGGCACGCCGGCCGACGTGCTGGTCGTCGACGGTCGGATCGCCGAGGTCGGGCCGGGGCTCGAGGCCAGCGGCGCGACGGAGCTCGACGCCGGGGGCGCGGTCGTCACCCCCGGCTTCATCGACACGCACACGCACCTCGACCCGTCGCTGTTCTGGGACCGTCCCTGCGACCCGATGCCCCAGCACGGTGTCACCACCGTGCTCATCGGCAACTGCTCCCTCGGTCTGGTCCCGGTGCGCCCGGAGGGCGTCGACGAGCTGTCGACGCTGTTCTGCTACATCGAGGACATGCCGCGCGAAGCGTTCGCAACCGGCATCCCGTGGTCGTGGGAGCGCTACCCGGAGTATCGCGACGCGCTGGCCGACGGCGGTCTCGGCGTCCACGCCGCGGTGCTGCTCGGCCACTCCGCGTTGCGGCTCTACGTGATGGGCGCGGAGGCCTGGGAACGGGCCGCCACCGACGACGAGCGCGCCGCGATCGCCGGCCTCCTCGACGACGCGGTCGCCGCCGGGGCGTACGGGTTCTCGACGTCGTTCTTCGACGCCGACGCCCGGAGCCGCCCCGTGCCGAGCCGCCTGGCCGACGACGCCGAGCGCGACGCGCTGCTCGAGGTCCTCGGTCGTCGTGGCCGTGGCTTCGTCGAGTTCATCCCCAACCTCGTCGAGCCGGGCGGGTTCGAGGAGATGGACGTGTTCGCGACGATGTGCGGGCGCCACGACGTGGTCAGCACGATCAATGTCCTCGTGCACAACGAGTCGCGCCCCGAGTACGCCGAGCAGGTCCTGGCCGCCTGCCGCGACCTCCGGGCCCGGGGCAGCCGGCTGTGGCCTCAGATGTCGCCGCGCACCATCGACTTCCGCATCAACTGGGAGACGTCGATGGTGTTCATGAACCTGTCGGTGTGGCACCAGATCCCCAACGCGCCCGACGACGTCGCGCGTGCGGCGCTGCTGCGCGACCCCGAGTGGCGCGCCGCCGCGCGGGCGCAGTGGGACGTGACGCCCCGCGGGATGTTCCCCGCGGGAAATCCGCACCGGGTGCGCTTCATCGAGGTCACCGACCCGGAGCTCGAGCCGTGGCTGGGCAAGACCCTCGCCGACCTCGTGGCCGCGCGCGGTGGGCATCCGTCCGACGCGTTCGCCGACTGGGTGCTCGAGAACGACCTGCGGCCGGGCGTGCTGGTCACCGGCGTCGCCAACAGCGACGTCGACGAGGTGGCGCGCCTGCTCACCGAGCCCGACACGCTCGTCTCGTCGAGCGACGCCGGGGCGCACGTGCAGATGATGTGCGCGGCCGGCGACACCACGCTCTACCTCGCGCGCCACGTGCGCGACCGCGGCGACGTGGCGCTGGAGCAGGCGGTGCACGAGCTCACGGGCAAGCAGGCCGAGGTGTTCGGCTTCCATGACCGGGGGCGCATCGTGCCGGGGCTCGCGGCCGACCTCACGGTGTTCGCGCTCGACGAGCTGCACTGGGACGAGGACGTCTTCGTCACCGACCTCCCCGGCGGCTCGCGTCGTCTCCGGCGCCCACCGGGTGGCTATCGGTACACGATCGCCAACGGTGAGGTCACCCAGGAGGGCGGCGTGCTCACCGGGGCCACCCCGGCCGGGGTGCTCGACTCCGCCGTCGGCTGAGCCCGGCGGTCGTCTCAGGCGCGACGCCGGCCCGCGCCGGCCCGGATCATCTGGCCGGCCCGCAGGCGCACCATGCGGTTGCGGATCGGGTCGGGCAGCTTGCTCACGAGGTGGCCGGCGAGCCGCGCGTCGGAGCCGACGAGGTAGCGCGCCTTGGGGCGCGACGCGGTGAGCGCGTGGGCGACGGCGTCGGCGACCAACGAGGCCTCGGCGCCCTTGGTGCGTCCGTCCTCGACGAACCCGTGGCCGAGGTCGACGAGGAACCCGTAGCGGCGCCGTCCGGCGTCGTCGAGGCCAGCCTCGATCTCGTCGACCTGGGTGCTCGTCTTGTCCCAGATCGCGGTCTTGATCTCGCCCGGCTCGACCAGCGCGACCTTCACGGGGTCGCGGGCGAGGGCCAGCTCGTGGCGCATCGACTCGGCGAGCGCCTCGATCGCGTGCTTCGACGCGCTGTACGGACCCACA
>Ga0302299_10001676_pt1 | contig 13396 bp, 11 predicted proteins | sample III_Fen_N3_4_FD_198795 | JGI IMG/M metagenome (GOLD analysis project Ga0302299, IMG submission 198795) | Peat permafrost microbial communities from Stordalen Mire near Abisko, Sweden - III_Fen_N3_4 | ecosystem: Environmental > Terrestrial > Soil > Wetlands > Permafrost | place: Sweden: Abisko... | reverse complement strand
CGACAGCGACCGGGCACCTCGCTCAGGGGGCGTCGCGGAATCAGCTCGGCCGGCATGGCTGCATCCTCTCGCGTGTAGCCACTCTTTGGCGGCGGGTCTACGTTGAAGCGAGCGTCCCTCTCGGGCCTCAAGCATCACTAAGGAGCGATCATGGCGGACAGTCCTTGGCCCTGGATCCGGGCGGAGCGCCAGGCACTTGTTGACGACCTCACTGGGCTGTCGCTCGAGCGCTGGTCGACGCGTTCGTCGTGCGACCAGTGGACGGTGGCCCAGGTGCTCGCCCACCTGACCTCGCTGGCCAAGCTCACCCCACCGAAGTTCATCGGCACGTTCCTGACGTCCGGCTTCAGCATCGACGGTGTGAACGCCAAGGGGGTGGCCGCTGAGAGTGTCGGTGGTCCGGAGCACACGCTCTCGGAGCTTCGCTCGCGCGTGGCGGCGACCACCTCGCCGCCCGGTCCGGCTGACAGCTGGCTCGGCGAGACCCTGGTCCACTCCGAAGACATCAGGCAGCCATTGGGGATCAAGCACGAGTACCCCGTCGAGGCCCTGACCCGGGCGATCGAGTTCTACCGCGGATCGAACCTGATCATCGGCGGGAAGAAGCGCGTCGCGGGCCTGACCCTGAAGGCCACCGACGCCGACTGGGCGGCCGGATCCGGACCGGTCGTCGAAGGGCCGGCTCTAGCGCTGCTGCGCGCCACCACGGGGCGCTCAGCCGCCCTCGACGAGCTGAGCGGACCAGGCCTCGACCTCCTGCGCACCCGGTAGGCCCATCGGACCGTGCCCCGCAGGAGCCTCCCCTGGCTTCAGGGTCCGACGTCCACCGTCGATGCACTCCGTTATGGCGGTCTCTGACTTCTCGCAGCCTCCGGGAGCCTCCTTCGGGCGGTTCTCGTCGTCGCGTCCCAAAGGCGTCTCGATCGGCCTCCGGATGTCGCTTGCCGGGCTGTGCGGACTCGTGCTGACCATCGGCGGCAGCGTCGTCTTCGGACACCTCACCGGATCCGCAGCAAGGCACAACACCTCAGCAGGCCCCAGCCAGGGAGTTGGCGCGTGGGTGCTGTTCATCGTGGTTGTGACGATGTTGGCGCTGATCCCGCTCGGCCTCCTGGTGGCGATCGTCTCGGGCCTCCTCTCGCTCCGGTCGTCGAGTCCTGAGGTCGAAGAGGAACGGCGTCGGCTCGCCCTTGCTCGCGACACGGCACACACCGTCGACGAGGTCTACGCGGCGCAGGCGGCGCCGATCCCGGGCCGGTCGTGGCGGCGGCTGCTCCCGCTGGCGTGGACGGCCCCGGTGCTTCTGGCCTACCTGGCGCTGAACCTAGGGCACTCCCCTGGACTAGCACTCGCTCTGCTCGCGGTAGAGGTGCCGATCGTGGTCGCCATGACGGCGAGCTCGCGGAGACGAAGCGCGAGTGCGCGGGCCGACCTCGAAGCGCAGACGGGCGTCCGGCGGGACGAGCACGGCGATGAGGCAGCCCTTGCGGCTCGAGCCGACAGCGTCCGGGCGGCTGCCGCGGCCGCCGGCTGGCAGTTCGCGCCAGCAGCCGAGACCTTGGTGGTAGGAAACAACGGAACGCCGCTGAACCTGTGCACGGGTTCCCTCGACGGCCAGCCGTTCCTCACGTTCGATGATCTGTCGTTGGTGCACCTGGACTCGCCGGTCATCGGCGCGTCCGGAGTCACCCAGCGGACCGCCACGAAGATCGCCGACGCCCGTACGGTCGCGCAGCTGCCGTTCCCCGCGGTCTTTCGGATGGTGGCGGCCCAGCGCGGAGCGACCGGAGCCGCGGCTGACATCCGCTGGTCGTCGTTCGGTGGGGAGATCAGCCTGGAGTCGGCGGATTTCAACGCGAGGTTCGTGGTCTACGGCGACGATCCGATCCGCTCACGGATGGTGCTCAACCCGGCGGTGATGAACCTGCTCCTTCAGGCGCCTGTACCTGTGGAACTTGTTGTGGAGCAAGGAATTCTGGAGGTCGCCACAGGGCATGTGCTGTTGCCCGTCGGGCACCTGCCGTCGTTGGCGCGATTCGCCGTCACGGTCGGATCCTCGGCCCGCTCTTCGATGGTCGAGTCGTTGCCTCCGTCCTGACGTTCGGTGGACGCAGTAGCGTTCGCGGGATGAAGGAACCTCGGCTTACCCCCGCCCCACCCGTTCGCCCTCGGCTGCGTTACCGCGCCAGCGCGGTCGTCCCTCACCTCACGCCCGCGGAGCGGCTGGCCCGTGGTCGGGCCGCCCGGCGGGAGGTTCCTCGGTCGAGCCACGCCCTGTTCGAACCATCGTCGATCCGGCCGGATCCGGTTGCCCTGCTCGAGACTCAAGGCGCGCTGCGGGTTCCTGACCTGCTGCCCATCCGGTACGGCCGGATGGTGTCCTCGCCCTTCGCGTTCTTCCGCGGGGCGGCCCTCGTCATGGCGTCCGACCTGGCCGGGACGCCGTCGTCCGGACTCCGGGTGCAGCTGTGCGGCGACGCGCACCTGTCCAACTTCGGGGTCTTCGCGTCCCCGGAACGCCAGCTCGTCTTCGACCTGAACGACTTCGACGAGACAGCCCCCGGACCGTGGGAGTGGGACGTCAAGCGACTGGCCGCCAGCCTCGACGTGGCCGGGCGGGCCAACGGGTTCGCCAACGCGGAGCGGCGTGCAGTGGTGCTGGCCGCGCTCGCTGAGTACCGCACCGCGATGCGTGCCTTCGCCGGTATGAACACGCTCGACGTCTGGTACGCGCAGATCTCGGTTGAGGCCGCCCTGGCCCAGCTCAGGTCGACGATGCATCCGGGCGTGCGCAAGGGCACGGAACGGATCATGGCCAGGGCCAAGACCCGAGACCACCTGCAGGCCTTCAGCAAGATGGTTCGGGTGGTCGACGGCGAGCCCGAGTTCGTGAGCGATCCGCCCCTCTTCGTTCCCATCCACGAGCTGCTTCCGGCGCTCGACGCGGACTCCCTAGAGGCGCAGATCCGGGGCTCCTTGCGCAGCTATCGGTCGTCGCTGACCACCGACCGGCGACACCTGCTGGAGGAGTACCGCTTCGTCGAGCTCGCCCGCAAGGTCGTCGGTGTGGGCAGCGTGGGCACGCGCGCCTGGGTCGCCCTCATGCTCGGGCGCGACGCCGGTGACCCGTTGCTGCTGCAGGTCAAAGAGGCTCAGCAGTCGGTCCTGGAGGACTTCGCCGGGCGCAGCGTCTACGCGAACGCCGGGCAGCGGGTGGTGGCCGGGCAGCGGCTCATGCAGGCGAGCAGCGACATCTTCCTTGGCTGGCAACGGCTCGTCGGGTTCGACGGCGAGACACGTGACTTCTACGTCCGCCAGCTCCGCGACTGGAAGGGGTCGGTCGAGATCGAGCAGATGCGACCCGTCGGCATGACCGCCTACGCACGGTTGTGCGGGTGGACGCTGGCCCGGGCCCACGCCCGATCCGGCGACCGCATCGCGTTAGCGGGCTACCTCGGGAAAGGGACAGCGTTCGACCTAGCGGTCGCCGACTTCGCCTCCGCGTACGCCGACCAGAACGACCGCGACCACGCGGCCCTCGCCGAAGCGGTGGCCGGTGGTCGCATCGTCGCGCAGGAAGGGATCTAGCGCGCGTAGTTGCTCGCTCCCCACCAGTCGATGAGGACGACGGGCTCGTCGCCGACGACCCATGCATCGTGGCCCTGGGGGAGCGCGGTGACGTCCCCAGGTCCCGCGTCGAGCTCGGTGCCGTCCGCCATCGAGATGTGCAGCTTGCCGGCGACGTGGTACTGGAAGTGGGGGGCCTCGCACAGCTCGGTGCCGGCGATCGGCTTGACGTGGTCGGACCAGCGCCACCCCGGCTGGAGGGTGAGCCGGCCGATCTCGCTGCCGCCGATCTGCAGCAGGTCGACCTGCCCGCGCTCGAACGTGCGAGTCTCGTCGGAACGGGCGAACGTCTTCTGCTCTGCTGGTGCCATCGGATGCTCCCGGTGCGGTGAGATGGAACGGACAACGGCACGATCTCGCGCACGCCTTGCACCCTCGTTGCAGTCCCCGCTGCAAGGTCACTGCAACGACCGACCCGATGCTTGGCCAGTCGGCGCGAGGGGCGCTCGATCTGAGGAGGCAGCGATGAGCTCGACGCCTGTGCACCGGGCCCACGCCGAGACTCCTGTTCTCGTGCCGCGCGTGGTCGCGAGCTCGGTGGAGGAGCTGATCGACGGAGCCAGCCTGCGCGAGCCGATGGAGAAGACCGCCGACTCCCTGTCAGGGTCGACGTTCGAGCGGGTGGTGATCGACGGGGAGCGCTACGTCGTGAAGCACCTGCACATACACGACGACTGGATCGCCAGGGCGACCGGTGACCTGCTCTGTCGGCCGATGCTGGTGTGGCGCAGCGGGATTCTCGACGCGCTGCCGCCGACAATCGACCATGCGGTGGTCGGCGTCGCCGCCGGGCTGGGACGGGACGGGCTGGGGGCCGCGTTGCTGCTGCATGACGTGGCGGACGCACTGGTGCCGGAAGGGCACGAGCCGATCAGCCTCGAGCAGCACGCGCGGTTCGTTGAGCACATGACCGACCTGCATGCCGCTTTCTGGGGCTGGTCCGACACCATCGGGTTGATGCCGCAGTCGCACCGGATCTACGAGCTCAGCCCGTCAACCGGCGACATCGAGGCAGAGCTCGGCAACGACGACGCGGTGCCGCTGATGCTGCGCCCTGGCTGGGAGCGGTTGCGCGTCGAGGCGCCGAACGCCGGAGAGCTGGCGTGGCAGCTGCTCGCCGACCCGGGACCGCTGCTCGACGCGCTCGATCGCGGGCCGTCGACTTTGGTCCACGGCGACTGGAAGGCGGGCAACCTGGGCTCGGACGCCGACGGCCGGACGGTGCTGCTCGACTGGGCAGTGCCGGGCGCAGCACCAGGACCGATCGACCTGGCGTGGTACCTCGCGGTGAACTGCGACCGCCTCCCCGAGACGAAGGAGGCGGCCATCGAGCGGTATCGCCGCGAGCTCAGCGCTCGCGGCATCGACACCGAGCCGTGGTGGGACGAGCAGCTCGGGCTTGCGCTCGTCGTCGCCTTCATCCAGCTGGGCTGGTCGAAGTCCGGTGCCGAGCTCGACTGGTGGGCCGACGGGGTGGAGCGGGCGAGCCGCTTCCTTCGGCCGTGAGGGTGGCCGCGCCGGGCTATCACGACAACGCGGAGGCGTGGCTGATCGGTGCGCATCCGGCGTACCAGCGACTGGCCGACGCGCTGGTCAGGCTCGCGCCGCCTGACTGGATGGGTAGGCTCGTCCTCGACCTCGGCGCCGGGACCGGGACAGCGAGCAGCGCGCTGCGGGCTCGAGGGGTGAACCCAGTGGCGCTGGACGCCGCCCCCGCGATGCTGGTCCTCGCCCGGACCTTGATGCCCGACCTCACGATGGTCGCTGCCGACGCATTTCGGCTGCCCTTCGCAGACGCGACGTTCGACGGCGCCGTCTCCGCGTTCTGCATCAACCACGCGGAAGACCCGGCGGCGATGCTGACCGAGCTGGCCCGGGTGGTGCGCCCCGGCGGCGCCGTCCTGGCGAGCACGTTCGGCGCCGAGCCGGAGCCGGTCGCGAAACTGGCGGTCGAGGACGTGGCCCGACGCTACGGCTGGGTCCCGTCGCCGTGGCACCTCGCGCTGAAACACAACACCCAGCTCACCGACGAGTCGCACCTGCTCGAGTCGTGCGCCGCGCAAGCTGGCCTGACGCAGGTGGAAGTCATCGACCAAGTCGTGGACACCGCGCTGCGCTCCCCGGCCGAGCTCGTCCGGTGGCGGCTCGGGCTGGGCGAGCTCGCCGCGTTCGTCACGAGCCTCGATCCGGTGGACCGCGATCGGCTGGTGGCCGAGGCGACGGCAGCGGTTGCCGCCACCGCCGACTCCGGGCCACGGCGCTCGCCTCAGTCGTTGATGCGCCGCGTCCTCATGCTGTCGAGCAGGGCTCCAGCCTGAGCCACGAACGCAGCGCCGCGCGGACCCGCGCCCCCTGCCAGCACCTCGACTCGCTCGCCTGCCACCGTCCACCACCGCGGCTCGTCGAACGCGCTCGCCATGGTGGCGGCTACCCACCACGACTCGGGGGCGGCGACGCGCGGGAGCAGCCCGAGCAGGTGGTTGACGCGGTCGCGGACGTCCGGGTCGGCCGCGTACGTGGGGCTGCCGGCGACCGCGCACGCCTGGTGCAGCAAGAGTTCCGACTGCACCACGTACCGCATGACGCCCAGTGCCTGCGCCGAGTCGTGTAGCTGGGTGGCCAGCCCCGTCGCCTCGTCCGCCCGGTCGTCGGCGAGGGTGAGCCGGGCGGTCAACAGCTGGTGCCGCAGCTGCCCGCGCCAGGCGAAGGCGTACCCGTGGGCAGCCAGGACGCTCGCTCCGTCGAGTGCCGCCTGGGCGGCGGGTAGGTCGCCGCGTCGCAGGGCGGAGTCAGCGAGATCGAGCGACGACTGAACCTGCGGCTCGACCAGGCCGATCCGGCCGGCCTCGTCGGCTGCTTCGAGGTTGAGCTCGTCCGCCTCGTCCTCGCAGAGCAACGAACGGAGCAGCCAAGCCCGATAATTGAGCGCCCGCCCCGAGAAGTGCACCAGGTGCCGGCGCTCGACCTCCTGCTGGACCCGGTGCAGCCACTCGAGCGCATCGCCGATCTGCCCCTGGATCCCTGCTGACGTCGCCGCCAGCAGGGCCCGGTGCGCGGGCGCGAACGGGTGGATCGCGGGACCCGGCTCAGCGGTGGCGACGCAGAGCTGGGCCTGCGTTCCTTCGACGTCGCCCTGGTCGAGCTGCCAGTGCCCGAACCAGACTGCCGCCACCCCCCGCGCCGGATGGTCGACGCTCGCGGCCCGCCGCAGCCGGTCGCCTGCTTGGGCGAGCAGCCCGTCGGCGTGGTCGATCCGACCGCTCAACGTCAACGCGCTGGCCAGGAGCGGGTCGTCGGTGGCGAGCACCGCCTCGAGCGACTCGGCCAATCCCCGGGCGACTTCGAACTGGCGGCGGTAGTAGGCCACCCAGCCGGCCAGCTCGACCGCGGGTGGCCCGGCGCCGAGGACGGTGGCGGTCTCCGCATCTGCCGCAGCGCCGACCAGGTCGTCGCGGGCCATCCGCACCTTTCCCCGGGCCAGGTGCTCTGCGGCGGTGGGTTGCAGCGCGATGGCTTCGGACAGGAGCCGGTCGGCCTCGTCGTAGTCGAACCGCTCGCCGGCGATAGCCGCGGCGCGCGCCAAAGCCACGGTCGCGGTGGTGAGGTCACCCGCCAGCCGGGCATGGAAGGCGATCCTCGTCGGGTCGGCATCGGCGCGTTCGAGCAGCAACCGAGCCGCTGCCCGATGGATCAAGCCGCGGCGCGCGGCGGACGTCTCGGCCAGCAGGGCCTCACGGACCAGCTCGTGCTGGAACGAAAAGCCGGTTCCTTGCTCGCGGAGCAGCCCGCAGCGTTCGCCGGCCTCGAGGTCTCCGAGCAGGGCGACCGCCGGTTGGGCCAGGACGCCGGACAGCAGGTCGAGGTCGACCTCGGTGCCCAGGACTGCCGCGGTACGCAGCGTGACCGCCGCGGCTCCGGTCTCCGACACGCGGGCGTAGACCGAGTCGCGGATGGACATGGGCAGCTCGTCGCCGAGTGCGCCGGCCAGCTCGACCAGGAAGAGCGGGTGACCGCCCGTGCGTTCGTACAGGTCGCGGGCCCGATCGGGTCCCACGACCTCGGCGACGGCTTCGAGGTCGAGCGGGCCCAGGTCGATCCGCCGGGCAGCGTGAACGTGGTCGCCCCGATCAGGACGAGCGGTGACCACCACCAGCAGCGGCGATCCCGCCGACCGCCGCCGGACGAACGACAGCCAGGCCAACGTCGCCGGATCGGCTGCGTGGACGTCGTCGAGGACCAGGATCGCCGGACCGTCCTGGCCGGCCCGGACGCAGACGGCCATCAGGGCAGCGAACAACGCACCCTGCGCGAAGCCGGTGTCGGAAGTCGCGGCCGCCCCGCCCGCGCTCAGCCCGAGCAACGGACCGACGAGGGCCGCCTCCGCGCCGAGCACCTCGTCGGCGTAAGGGTCGGCCGAGCCGGCCACGTACCGGTGCAGCGCATCGAGCGGTGCCTGCAAGGACAGGGGCGCCCCGACCGAGTCGAACGTCCCCCAGAGCACCAGCGAGCCGCTCGCGACGGCCCGATCGGTCCAGTCGCGCACCAGGCGGGTCTTGCCGATGCCGGCCGCGCCAGAAACGAGCACCAGCTCGGCCTGGGTTTGCGCGGCGGCGAGCGCCGCATCGAGCTCAGCCCACTCGAGGGCTCGGCCGGGCAGGGGGAGACCTGGCGCCGGAAGGCCGGGCGGCGGCGGAACGGTCGGCCCCGCACCGCTCAGACCGTCGCGGAGCACGGCCGTGTGGACTTCATCGGTCTGCGGCGCCGGGCTGGTCCCCAAGTCCTCTGCCAGCAGTCGACGGGTGCGTTCGAAGGCCGCAAGTGCGAGGGCGGGTCGACCGGACCGGGCGTACGCAGTCATGAGCAGTCGGAGGGCCTCCTCGTCGAAGGGGTCGGCGTCGAGCGCGGCGGCTGCCGGTTCCGCGGCGGCCACCGGCTCACCGAGGGCGAGCGCTGCCCGCGAGGCAACCGCCCGGACGCCCGCCACCGTGCGAGCTGCCTGGTTCCTGGCCACCTGTGCCCACGGCGCATCGGGCTCGTCGGCGAGCAGCGGACCCCGAGCAAGCGCGATCGCGGCGTCGGCTGCGGTCCAAGCCAGGGCCGGTTGGCCCTCGCGCAGCCGGCGCTCCGCCTCGGCCGTGAGCTCGGTGAGGGCCGAGAGGTCGGTCCAGTCGGTGTGCAGGACGTAGCCCGCATCGGTGCGGGTGATCCGATCGGTGCCGAGCAGGGCGCGGAGCCGGCTGACCAGGACGCTGACCTGGTTGGTCGGTTGACTGGGCGTTTCGGCGTCGGGCCAGAGGGCCGCAGCGAGGGAGTCCGCGCTGACCGGCCGGCCGGAGTCGAGGGCGAGCCGGCGGAGCAGGCTGCGCTGCTTTCGACTGCCCAGCGACGTTGCTGGGATGCCCTCGACCTGAACGGTGCCGAGCAGCCGGACCCGCAGCGATCCTGGGCGCTCGTCGGCTCGCGCTGCCGTGCCCGCGGGATCTCCCGAACCGCCCATGCCGCCGAGTCTGCTGCGTGCGAGGCTCGACGGCTATGGGGCGATGGCGGCTAGACCGTGGTCACGGCCTGGTCGAATGGGAGCCGGGCGCCACGCGGACGGAACGCGTCCAGGCCGGCGTGACCGATGTTGACGACGACCAGGGAGCGCAGGCGCCCGTCGGCGAAGAACTCGGCGTCGAGCCCAGCAGCGTCGAATCCGCCCATCGGACCAGCGGCCAGGCCGGCGGCCCGGATTCCGATCAGGAAGTAGCCGATCTGCAGGGTCGCGTTGAAGCGGGCGGTCTGCTCGCGGCTGGAGTCGTCGGCGAACATCGCCTTCGGGTCGGCCAGGTGCGGCGCCAGCGTCGACAGGTGCTCAGTGAACTCGGTGTCGGCGGCCAGGATGGCGACGAGCGGTGCGGCTGCGGTCTTGGCCCGGTTGAACTCCGCGATGTGCGGCAGCAGGCGTGCGCGCGCCTCGTCGGTGCGGATCAGGACGACGCGCAGCGGGGTGCTGTTGAGTGCCGTAGGACCCCACTTGGTGAGGTCGTAGATGGCTGCGAGCTGCTCCTCGGTCACCTGCTCGTCGGTGAACGAGTTCGCGGTACGAGCCTCGCGGAACAGCAGGTCGGCGGCGTCGTTGCTCAGGGCTAGGGGCTCGACATCGAATACGGCGGTCACAGGTCCTCCTCGGACGTCCGGCTCGGTGCCGGTCGTCAGGGGAACATGGTTGAACTGTCAACTATTCCGGGTGGACGCTGACCCGGTCACCGTGCGACGACCTGCACGGTCTGCAAGGTCGGGTCGGCGGCGTACGCGACTCGGACCCCGGCCGCAGCCGCAGCCCGCAGCGCGTCGAGTACCTCACGGGTGAGCACCTCGCCGGGCACGATCGCCGGGATGCCCGGCGGGTACGGGGCGATGAGCTCGGCCGAGACCCGGCCGACCGCCTGCTCGGCCGTGACCCGCTCGTGCGGGGCGAAGAAGGCGGCCCGCGGCGTCATGGCGGCTTCCGCGTACGCGGCTCCAGACAGCCACGGCGGGGCTTGCACCGTTCGGGGCGTGCTTCGGTGCCGCTCGACCGAGGCGATCAACGCGTCGACGAACGGATCCACGGTGTCGGGGGTGTCGGCGATGGTCACGATCGCTACGACGGTGTCGCGGTCGGCGAGCTCGATCGGGAAGCCGCGGGCGATCAGGTCGGTCTCGATCGCCGGGCCGGTCGCGCCCGTCGCGGCGAGGCCGACCACCAGCTTGGTCGGGTCCACCTGGTGCGGCGGTCCGTCGAGGACGTCGAGCCCGGGGACCTTCGCCAGCCGTGTCCGGGCCTGCGTGACCAGCTCGATCGTGGCCCCGAGCAGTGCGCTGCCATGCTGCTCCAACAGAGACCGGCAACCGTCGATGCTTGCAAGGATCGCGCCCGCCGGGCTCGTCGTATGGGTCGCCTCGAACGCCCGCTCGAGCCGGTCGCGGTCGAGCAGCTGGGTGCGGGCGAAGACCAGGGCCGCCTGCGTGTACGCCGGCAGCGCTTTGTGGGCGCTCGTGATCATCGCGTCGGCACCGGCCTGCAGCGCGTGCTCCGGCAGGTCCGGGTGGAAACCGAGATGGGCGCCCCACGCCTGGTCGACGACCAGCGGCACCCCGGCCAGGTGCGAGACCTCGGCCAGCGCTCGTACGTCTGAGCGGGTGCCCACGTAGCCCGGCTCCACCACGAAGACGGCCTTCGCGCCGGGGTGGTCCCGAAGGGCCTGCTCGACCCGCTCGGCCGGCAGCCCCGTCGGCAGGCCGGACACCGGATCGACCTCCGGGTGCACCCAGACCGGATCGAGGCCGGCCAGGACGAACCCGAGCAGGGTCGACCGGTGGACCGCCCGGGTCGCGACCACGACGTCACCGGGGGCGCCGACGGCGAGGGCGAGCGTCTGGTTCGCGTGCGTCGACCCGCCCACCGAGAACCGGCACCAGTCGGCACCCCACAGGTCGGCGGCCCGCTGCTCGGCAATCTGCAGCCGCCGGTGGGTCACCTTGATCGTGTCCAGGCCCGGATACATCGGGACGTCCCCGGCGGTCACAGGTCCGAGCAGCTGGGTGCGCCCCTTGTGGCCGGGGATCGTGAACGGGGTCGTGGCGGCGGTGAGCGCCTGGTTGTACTCGTCCAGCAGAGCCGCGTCAGCCGGGTCGACGGACAAGTCGGGGGCCACCGCGTCGGTCACAGCGCGCGGAACAGGACGACGCGATCCTGCCCGGGGCCGTCGTGGTCGATGATGGCCAGCGGCTGGCCGGGATCGGTCGGGGCCGTGTCGTACGTGAAGCCGAGCCTGCGGTGGAAGGCGATCGAGGTCGCGTTGGTCGGCGCCGTGACACAGCAGACCTTGGTGCGGCCGGACGCCCTCGCGACCACGAAGAACGTCTCGTACAGGCGTCGACCCACCCCCTTGCCGCGCGCATCGGGGTCGACGCCGACGAAGTGGACGTACGCGAGCGACGGGTCGCTGGCCGACAGCAAGCCGCACAAGAAGCCGATCCTCGCCCCGTCGTCGTCAGCGACCAGGCAGGTCAGACCGAAGTGCTCGAAGAACACTCGAGGCAGCATCGGCGACATCACCTGGCCGCCCCACCACTCGTCGACGCGCCCGATCAGGTCGGGGTAGTCGTCGGCCGTGCCCGGCCGGATCACGAGCTCGGTCATGCTGCCCAGGATGACGCATCGGCGCAAGCCTCGTGCACCGGTTCGACGCGTTGGCGCGAGCCGCCCTGGGTACCCTGGCCGGATGAGCCAGCGACCGCGGTGGGTCACCCAGGTCGCCGGATGGGGCGGGGTGGCGCTGCTGGCGTTCGTGGTGACCATCGTCGGGGTGGTGCGCCACAGCCCACTGCTCCGGCTGGACGGCGCGGTGCGCGACTTCACCGTGCTCCATCGCAGCAACACGGTGTTCGCGGTCTTCAGCGTGATCACCTGGTTCGGGACGTTCTCGGTGATGGGGCCGGCGCTGCTCGTGCTCGGCGCCGTCGTGAGCTGGGTGCGCCGCAGTGTGGCTCCGGTGCTGGTCTGCGCCTCCGCCGTGCTGCTCCTGGGGTCGACCGTCGGCCTGGGCAAGCTGATGATCGACCGCAGACGGCCGCCGATCGCGCCGGGCCTCGCGCTCGCCGAGGACGGTTCCTTCCCGTCCGGCCACACGACCACGTCGGTGGTGCTCGGGTTCGTGCTGCTGCTCCTGCTCGACCACCGGCTGTCGCGGCGGGGTCGGCAGGTGGGCCTGGCCCTGCTCGTGCTCTTCACCGCGCTCATCGGGACGTCGCGGGTGTACCTCGGCGCTCACTGGTTCACCGACGTGCTCGGCGGCTGGCTGCTCGGATCGGCGCTCACGGCGGTGCTGGCGCTCGGGTGGTGGGCGTGGCGACCGGAAACCCGGAGCCGAGCCGAGGGTCGTGCATCAGAATCGCTTGCTCCAGCCGTTGCAGCGTCGGGCCCGGATCCAGTCCCACCTCGCGGTCGAGCACCTCACGCGCCGAGCGGTGCGCCGACAAGGCGTCGGCTGCGCGACCGCTTCGGTACAACGCCAGCAGGCGAAGGGCCCAGAGATCCTCGCGCAGAGGGTGCTCCATCGTGAGCTCGGTCAGGCGACCCAGCACTCCGAGGTGACCTCCGAGCGCGATCTCGGCCTCGATCGCCGCCGCCGTGGCCGCCAGGCGCTGCTCGACGAGGCGTCCCGCCGAACGGCTCGCGAACGGCTGGTCGGCGAGGTCGGCCATCGGATCGCCCTCCCACTGCGCGAGCGCTGACTGCAAGGTCTCGAGCGCAACCTCGTGCGCACCAGCGGCGAGGGCGGTTAGCCCTGACCGCACCAGCCGGTCGAACGTCTGGGCGTCGACCTCCAGCGGTGGGACCGCGAGGGCGTACCCCCCGGACCGGTGCAGGAGCAGGCCTGGCCCGAGGAACCTGCGCAGGCGGGACACCTGGGACTGGAGCGCCGCCGCCGGGTCGGCGGGTAGAGCGCTCGGCCACAGCTCCTGGATGAGTCGACCCGGCATGACCGCCCCGCCGCCGTTCAAGGCCAGCAGCGCAAGCAGGGCGGCCTGGCGTCGGCCGGCCGGGACCCGTACGTCTTCGGCCACCAACGCGACCGGACCGAGGAGACGGACGCGACCGGACGCGGCGACTTTGGGTAGCGGCACGCGACCATCTCTACCGCCGCCGCCGACCCGACGGGCTGACGTCCACTGTCGAGTCTGGGCATGGCCGAAACCGGACACCGGCGAGCGTGCAAAAACTCATAGGGCTCGGGAAGTA
>Ga0302299_10001675_pt1 | contig 13397 bp, 13 predicted proteins | sample III_Fen_N3_4_FD_198795 | JGI IMG/M metagenome (GOLD analysis project Ga0302299, IMG submission 198795) | Peat permafrost microbial communities from Stordalen Mire near Abisko, Sweden - III_Fen_N3_4 | ecosystem: Environmental > Terrestrial > Soil > Wetlands > Permafrost | place: Sweden: Abisko... | reverse complement strand
CCCCACTGGCGTACATGCGCGGTCGCTCGCTCAACGACGCCTTCATCATCCTCGACGAGGCCCAGAACACCTCGCCGGAGCAGATGAAGATGTTCCTCACCCGCCTCGGCTTCAACTCCAAGATGGTCGTCACGGGCGACATCACCCAGGTCGACCTGCCGAGCGGCACGCTGTCGGGGCTGCGCGTCGTCCGGGGCATCCTGGAGGGCATCGACGACATCCACTTCGCGACGCTGACCAGCAGCGACGTCGTCCGCCACCGGCTCGTCGCCGACATCGTCGACGCGTACACCCGCTGGGACGAGACCCAGCAGGAGGAGGCGGGGCCGCAGCCGGGCCGCCGCCCGCAGGACCGCAACCGCACCCAGCGCGGGAGCCGGCGATGAGCGTCGAGGTCAACAACGAGAGCGGCGTCACGGTCGACGAGTCCGAGATCGTGGCGCTGGCCCGCCACGTGCTGACGCGGATGCACGTGCACCCGCAGGCGGAGCTGTCCGTCGTCCTGGTCGACGAGCCGGCGATGGAGCAGCTGCACGTCCAGTGGATGGACGAGCCGGGCCCGACCGACGTCCTGTCCTTCCCGATGGACGAGCTGCGTCCCGGCACCGACGACGAGGACTCGCCCGCGGGGCTGCTGGGCGACGTGGTCGTGTGCCCGCAGGTGGCGGCCGCCCAGGCCCGCACCGCCGGCCACTCGACCGACGAGGAGATGCTGCTGCTGACGACGCACGGCATCCTCCACCTGCTCGGGTACGACCACGCCGAGCCGGGCGAGGAGAAAGAGATGTTCGAGCTCCAGCGCAAGCTGCTGCTCACCTTCCTCTCGACCCGGGGACGGGGGTGACCGTCCCCAGTGCCGGGCTGGTCGTCGTCGCGCTGATTCTCGTGGCCGTCGCCGGGGGGTTCGCCGCGTCGGAGGCCGCGCTCGCCCGGGTCTCCCGGGCCCGGGCCGCCGAGCTGGTGGACACCGGCCGGCGCGGCGCCGCGGCGCTCGCGCGGGTCGTGGAGGAACCGGCCCCCACCCTCGCCGTCGCCACCTTCCTGCGCATCCTCGCCGAGTCGGGCGCCGCGGTCGCCGTCACGCTGGTCGCCACCGGCGTGACGAGGGTGTGGTGGCACGCCGGCCTGGCCGCCGCCGGGATCATGACGGCCTTGCTGTTCGTCGTCGTCGGGGTCGGCCCCCGGACGGTCGGTCGGCAGCACGCCGACCGCGTCGGGCTCGTCGCCGCGCCCGTCGTGACGGCGCTGGCCCGGGTGCTGGGCCCGCTCGCCCGGCTGCTGGTGGCGGTCGGCAACATGCTCACGCCCGGTCCGGGCTACCGCGACGGGCCGTTCGCCTCCGAGGCGGAGCTGCGCGACCTCGTCGACATCGCCGAGGAGACCGACCTCATCGAGCCGGACGAGCGCGAGATGATCCACTCGGTCTTCGAGCTCGGCGACACCATCGCGCGGGAGGTCATGGTCCCGCGCACCGCCCTCGTCGCGGTCGACTCCGGCACGACGCTCCACCGCGCGATGACGCTCTTCCTGCGCTCGGGCTTCTCCCGGGTGCCCGTCACCGGCGAGGGCCTGGACGACGTCCTGGGGATCGTCTACGTCAAGGACGTCGCGCGCCGGCTGCACGTCCACCCCGACTCGGCGCGCAGCCAGGTCGTGGACGACGTCATGCGCCCGGTCCACTTCGTGCCCGACAGCAAGCCCGTCGACGACCTGCTGCGCGAGATGCAGCTCACCAGCGCGCACGTCGCCGTCGTCGTCGACGAGTACGGCGGCACCGCCGGGCTCGTCACGCTGGAGGACATCGTCGAGGAGGTCGTCGGCGAGATCTCCGACGAGTTCGACGTCGAGCCCCCGGACGTCGAGCCGCTCGACGACGGCGCCTACCGGGTCCCCTCCCGGATGCACATAGAGGACGTCGGTGACCTGTTCGGTCTCGACGTCGAGGACGAGGACGTCGACACCGTCGGCGGCCTCCTCGCCAAGTCCCTCGGCCGCGTGCCGATCGCCGGTGCCCGGGGCACGGCGGGCGGCCTGGAGCTGACGGCCGACCGGTTCGAGGGCCGCCGCAAGCAGCTCGCCACCGTCGTCGTGCGCCGCGCCGCGGACGCCGACGGCGCCTCCCCGCACGACCGCGCCCACGCCAGGGGCTCCCAGCGAGCACCCCAGAAGGAGACCACCGAGTGAGCGCACCGTTCCGGTCCGGATTCGCCTGCCTCGTCGGGCGACCCAATGCCGGCAAGTCCACCCTGACCAACGCCCTCGTGGGGGAGAAGGTCGCGATCACGTCGAGCCGGCCCCAGACCACCCGGCACACGATCCGAGGGATCGTCCACCGCGACGACGCCCAGCTCGTGCTCGTCGACACCCCCGGGCTGCACCGGCCGCGCACCCTGCTCGGCGAACGCCTCAACGACCTCGTGCGCGACACGCTGCTCGAGGTCGACGTCATCGGGTTCTGCGTCCCGGCGGACCAGCGGGTCGGCCCGGGCGACCGGTTCATCGCCGCCGAGCTGGCCCAGATCCGCCGCGGCGGTCACGGCACGCCCGTCGTCATCGTGGTCACCAAGGCCGACACGGTCGACCGGGGGCGGCTGGCCGAGCAGCTGCTGGCGGCGTCCCAGCTGGCCGAGGTGGACGATGTCGTCCCGACGTCCGCGGTCGACGGCTACCAGGTCGACGTCCTCGCCGACGTGCTGGTCAAGCACCTGCCGCCCGGGCCGCCGCTCTACCCGGCGGGGGAGCTGACCGACGAGCCCGAGCGGGTCATGATCGCCGAGCTGGTGCGCGAGGCCGCCCTCGAAGGGGTCCGCGACGAGCTGCCGCACAGCCTGGCCGTCGTCGTCGACGAGATCGAGCCGCGTGAGGGGCGCGCCGTCGACGACCCCCTCCTCGACGTCCGCGTGCTCCTCTACGTCGAGCGGGAGAGCCAGCGCGGCATCATAATCGGCAAGGGCGGCACCCGCCTGCGGGACGTCGGCACCCGCGCCCGGCAGGAGATCCAGGCGCTGCTGGGCCAGCGGATCCATCTGGATCTGCGGGTCAAGGTCGCCAAGGACTGGCAGCGGGACCCCAAGCAGCTCCACCGGCTGGGCTTCTGAGCCCGGTCCCCGAGCCGGTGGCCGTACCCTTCCAGGGATGATCCGGCTCGCGGAGGGGACCCTCGTCGTCCTCGTCGGCCCGTCGGGGGCCGGCAAGAGCACCTGGGCGGCGGAGCACGTGCCGCCGGACGCGGTCGTCTCCTCGGACCGGCTGCGCGCGGTGGTCGGCGAGGGGGAGCACGACCTCGCGGCCAGTGCCGATGCCTTCGACGTCCTCGAGCGGATCGTGGCGGCCCGGGTCCGGCGGCGGCTGACGACCGTCGTCGACACCCTCGGGCTGGACGCCGGCCGGCGCGCAGGCTGGCGGGCGCTCGCCACCGCGGCCGGGGTGCCGTGTGTGGCGGTGGCCTTCGACACCCCGGCGGCCGAGTGCCGCCGGCGCAACGCCGCGCGGACGCCGCGGGTGCGGGCAGCGGTGCTCGCCGGGCAACTGGCCGCGTACGGCGAGCAACGGCCCGGCCTGGCCGGGGAGGGCTTCGACGACGTCCTGGTGGCCGGGCCGGTCCGGATCGTCCCGGCCGCCATCGCGGCGGCGGCGCGGGCCGTGCCGTCGCCGGAGCGGGCGGCGAAGGCGGTGGGTCCGGCCGGCGGGGCGGGTGGCCTGCGCTTCGGGCTGCACCTGTCCTCCTTCGAGGTGCCGGGCGGCCCGGCGGAGCTCGGCGACCGGCTGGCCGACGTCGGCCGGCGGGCCGAGCAGGCCGGCTTCTCGTCGCTGTGGGTGATGGACCACCTCCGCCAGATCCCCCAGCTCGGCCGCCCCTGGGAGGCGATGCCCGAGGCGACGGTCACGTTGGCCACGCTGGCGGCGGCCACCCGGACCGTGACGATCGGGTGCCTTGTCCACTGCGTCACGTACCGCAACATCGGGCTGCTGGGCCGGATCGTCGCGACGCTCGACGTGCTGAGCGGCGGCCGCGCGTGGTGCGGCCTCGGCGCCGGTTGGTTCGAGGCGGAGCACGCGGCCTACGGGTGGCCCTTCCCGGCGGCCGGTGAGCGGCTGGACCTGCTGGAGGACGCGCTGCAGGCCCTGCCGCTGCTCTGGGGACCGGGCGCGCCGCGTTTCGAGGGCCTCCGGGCCAGCCTGCCCGAGGCCATGGGCTACCCCCGTCCCCTCGCCGGCCGGGTGCCGATCCTCGTCGGCGGCGGGGGTGAGCGGCGCACGCTGCGCCTCGTCGCGCAGTACGCGGACGCGTGCAACCTGACCGGCGACCTGGCGACCGTGCGCCGCAAGGTGGCCGTGCTGGCCGCGCACTGCGCGGACGTCGGGCGCGATCCGGACGACGTCCAGGTCACCCACCTCTCCACCGCGCTCGTCGCCCCGGACGCCGACGCGCTCGCCGCCGAGGTGGCCCGCCGTCGCCCGGCCCGCGGCGGTGCCCGCTGGGCCGCACGCGTCACGGCCGGCACGGTCGCCGACCACCTGCTGCAGGCACGGGCGCTGCAGGCCGCCGGGGTGGGGCATGTCATCGTCAGCCTGGACGGCGTGTGGGACACCGCCGCCGTGGAGACCTACGGCGAGGTCATCGCGGCGGCGGCCCGTGCCTGATACCGGCGCCTGAAGGAGTGTCGGGCGTCACCGACACACTCCGAGGTGGCCGGCGCGGCGGACCATCCGCCGCGGTCAGGCCGCGGAGCCGCGGTGCAGGACGAGCCAGGCGTCCGCGGGGAAGAACCGTCGGGCGATCGCCCAGGTGACCCGCCCGTAGTACGGCCGGGCGGTCGCCTCGTCGATCAGTTCGGGCCGGGTCATGACGTGGTCCACGCCCTTCCATCGGACGACGCAGCCGTCGGCGGCGAGCACGTTGCGCACCCAGTTGGTGCCCGCGCCCCAGGGCAGGTTGATGACGAAGACGTCAGGGGTCGTGGTCAGCGCCACCGGCACCGACAGGGCTCGGCCGGTGCGCCGACCGCGGTGGTGCACCACCGCCCACCCCGGGAACCAGCGGTGCCCGGCCATCCGGCGGGTCATCGGCGTGGTGGCGCGGGCGAAGCGCCACGAGGAGCCCGCCGGTGCCGGTGCTGGTGCCGGGCCTGGTGCTGTTGCTGGCGCCGGGGCTGGTGTTGGGTTCGAGGAGGGACTCGGTGCGGAGGAGGCGGCGGACATGCCGTCATGCTCGTCCGCTGCGCGCCGTCCGCGCGTCCCCGGATCCCGGCACGCCGGATGGCGGAAACCCGTTAGCCGGCGGCCTGCCGGCCGGCCGGCCCGTCAGGCCCGACCGTCAGGCCAGACCGTGCCGGAGCGCGTACGCGGCGGCGTCGGTGCGCCCGCGGGCCCCGAGCTTGCGGTAGAGGTTCGCGGCGTGCCGCTCGACGGTGTGGACCGTGATCCCCAGCCGTCGCGCGATCTCGGCGTTCGCGTCCCCCGCCGCCAGCAGTCGTAGGACGTCGCGTTCCCGTGGGGTGAGCGCGCCCGCCGTCCCGGTCGCGACCGGCGTCCCCGGCTGTGACCCTGGCTGTGTCCCGGGCCGGGCGTCGGCGAGGTCCCCGGTGGTGACGAATCTCGTGACGATCCGCAGGTCGGCGGCCAGATCGTCGAAGAAGAGCGTCGGCGTCGACCCCGGCAGCTCGACGAGCCGCGCGTCGCGCAGTCCGGCCGCCAATCGGCGCGAGACCTCGACCGGGATCTGGCGCTCGGACTGCCGGTGCAGCACGAGGGCCGGTGCGGCGACGGCCGGCAGCAGCGAGGTGACGTCGACCTGCGCCGCGGCCGTGAACCAGGCCTGTGCCACGGACGCCGTCGTCGCCGTCCGGAAGACCTCCGCGGTCGAGCGGGCCGAGTCGCCGGCGTCCCAGCCGAGCCAGGTCATGGCGGCGGCGTCGGCGAACAGGTCCCAGTCCTGCTCGACGAGGGACAGCAGCGCCTGGGTCTGGGCGGGAGTCATCGCCTCCCGCATCCGGGGCGCGCCGCCGAACAGCAGCAGGCGCTCGACCCGACGGGCGTCCGTCGCCGCGAACGCGATCGCCGTCGCCACCGAGTGGTAGTACCCCAGGAGCGAGGCGCGGTCCAGGCCCGCGGCGTCGAGGACGGCGCGCAGGTCCCGCAGGTGCGCCTCGACGCCCAGGTCGCTCGTGTCGATCCGGCGGTCGGAGCTGCCGGTGCCGCGGCCGTCGTACAGGACCACCGTCAGGTCCTGGGCGAGCGCCTCGTACGCCCGGCGCAGCGCCGGCACGCGCCACTGCGCGACGATGTTGCTCAGCGAAGGCAGCCAGACCAGAGCCGGCCCGTGCCCGAACACCTGGTAGGCGATCGTCACCCCGTCGTCGGCCCGCGCGAAGTGCAGCTCGGGGAGGGCGTCCACCACCCGCACAGTATCCCGGACCCTGATCCCGGACCCGATCCTGGGCTCGATCGTGCGCCGGCCCACCCATCCGTCCTGGGTGGCGCCTCAGGCGGCCGCGCAGACGGCGCGGGCGAGCAGCACCGGCTGGTAGAAGTGGCCCTCGGTGGGCATGACCCACCGCACCCCGTCGAGGCCGGCGCACTCCGCGGCCTCGCGGACCTCGGCACGACCGTAGGCGCGGCACTGCACCGTGCGCTCGACCGTCTCCCAGCCGCCGTCGGGCAGCTCCGCCACCTGCAGCTGGCGCAGCAGGTAGCGGCGGCCGTCGTCCGACCACTGGCACAGCGGCACCGTCAGCACGAGCCCGTCACCGGTGTGGGACAGGTGGGTCGGCAGGACCTGCGGCCGCTCGGCGCTGAGCCGGTCGTAGTCGCGCAGGGTCAGCACGAGGAGGCCGTCGTCGCGGAGCACGCGCCGCATCTCCACCAGGGCCTTCGCCAGGTCGCCGTCGGCGAGCAGGTGCGCGACGGCGTTGTCGGCGCAGACCACCGCGTCGAAGGCGGAGTCGGCGTAGGGGAGCGCCCGCATGTCGCCGACGGCCAGGGTGGCCGGCAGCCGGCGCCGGCCGGCCTCCGACCGGGCCCGGTGCAGGGCACCGGCGCTGATGTCGGTACCTGCGACCTGGTGACCGTGCTGGGACAGCCCGAGCAACTGGGTCCCGATGCCGGCCGCGCAGTCGAGCACGCGGTGGTCACCAGCACCCAGCTCGCCGCGCAGCAAGGTGTCCAGGACGAGCCCCTGCGCCGCGACCGATCGCTCCCAGTCGGTGAAGATGCGGTCGTACGTCCCGGCGAGATCGTCGTAGAAGCCTGCGGTGTCGGTCATGAGGCACCCCCCGGGCGGAGCGGAGGAACGGTTCGGGCCAGTGTGACCTGCGCAGGGAATCCGCGAAAGGGGCAAAAAGGGCGACTCGGGCCGCGCCTCGACCGCGCCTCGGCCGTGCGACGGCCGTGCCGGTGACGGACCGTCAGCGCCTGACCGTGCGCCTGACCGCGGCCCCGGGCCGCCACGACTCGACGACGAGGTGCTCGCGCGCGTCGTCCAGGCCGACCGTCACGGCCTCCGTCAGGGCGACCCGGAAGAGCTCGAACGGCCCTGGGGGCACGTCGCCCGGCACACCGGCGCGGTACCGCTCGTGCTCGGCCGGGTCGGTCACCTCGACCGCCAGCCCGGCCACCCGGGCATCACCGGACCATTGCGCCGGCTCGTCGGAGCCGGAGTGGATCGCCACCCGCGGGTCCCGCCGCAGGTCGGCGAAGCGCAGGTTGCCGGTCATCCCGCCGAGCCACAGCTCGCCGTCGAGCAGCTCGACCTCGGTACCGCACAGCCGGGGCGACCCGTCGGACCGCAGGGTGGCCATGACCTTGTGCTGGTGCGCGGCGAACCGCCGCTCCACCTGCGCCGCGAGCTGCGGCGCCTCGTCGCTGAACTCCCGCCACGTCGTCATGGGCCGACCCTGCCACCGACCACCGACAGGATGCCGACGAGATTCCGGGGCGGGCGTGGCGCACCCGTCGCCCGGTGCCCTCGTGTACGGTTGGGGGCGTGCGCATCCGCCAGGTCCTCCTCCTTGGCTGCCGCGGCGAGGCCCTCTAGGCCGGTCCTCTCGCCGCGGAGGTTCTGCGTGCCGGCCGACGACCCGATGAGCCGCAGCCGCATCAGCGCAGAGTGAGGAACCATGAACAACGTTCAGCAGCCGTCCCGGATGCCCATCCACAAGTACCGGCCGTTCCACGAGCAGTTGACGGTCGAGCTGCCCGACCGCACCTGGCCCACGCGCCGTATCACGAAGGCCCCGCAGTGGTGCGCCGTCGACCTGCGTGACGGCAACCAGGCCCTGATCGACCCGATGAGCCCCGAGCGCAAGCGCCGGATGTTCGACCTGCTGGTCCGGATGGGCTACAAGGAGATCGAGGTCGGCTTCCCCTCGGCGAGCCAGACCGACTTCGACTTCGTCCGCGACCTGATCGAGAGCGACCTCATCCCGGACGACGTCGTCATCCAGGTGCTGACCCAGGCCCGCGAGCACCTGATCGAGCGCACCTACCAGTCGATCAAGGGCGCCAAGCAGGCCGTCGTCCACGTCTACAACTCGACGTCCGTGCTGCAGCGCCGGGTCGTCTTCAACACCGACCGGGACGGCATCGTCGACATCGCCCTGGAGGGCGCGCGGCTGTGCCGCAAGCTGGCCGAGAGCGAGGTCCCCGGGACGGCGGTGTACTTCGAGTACTCGCCCGAGTCCTACACCGGCACCGAGCTCGACTTCGCCGCCCGGATCTGCAACGAGGTCATCGGGGTCTTCGAACCCGCCCCGGACCGCAAGGTGATCATCAACCTGCCTGCCACGGTCGAGATGGCGACGCCGAACGTCTACGCCGATTCGATCGAGTGGATGCACCGCAACCTGGCCCAGCGCGAGAACGTCACGCTGTCCCTGCACCCGCACAACGACCGCGGGACGGCGGTCGCCGCCGCCGAGCTGGGCTACCTGGCCGGCGCCGACCGGATCGAGGGCTGCCTGTTCGGCAACGGGGAGCGCACCGGCAACGTCTGCCTGGTCACGCTCGGCATGAACCTGTTCAGCCAGGGCATCGACCCGCAGATCGACTTCCACGACATCGACGAGATCCGCCGCACCGTGGAGTACTGCAACCAGCTCCCCGTGAACGAGCGCCACCCCTACGGCGGCGACCTGGTCTACACGGCCTTCTCCGGCTCCCACCAGGACGCCATCAAGAAGGGCCTGGAGGCGATGGACCGCGAGGCGGCCGCCGCCGGGAAGAGCGTGGACGACCTGGTCTGGGGCGTGCCGTACCTGCCGATCGACCCGCGCGACGTCGGCCGCACCTACGAGGCCGTGATCCGGGTCAACAGCCAGTCCGGCAAGGGCGGCGTCGCCTACGTGATGAAGACGGAGCACCACCTGGACCTGCCGCGCCGGCTGCAGATCGAGTTCAGCGGCGTCGTCCAGCAGCACACCGACGCCGGTGGCGGCGAGGTCTCCCCGCAGCGGATGTGGGACATCTTCACCGACGAGTACCTGCCCAACCCGGACGCGCCGTGGGGCCGGCTGGCGCTGCGCAGCATCCGGCAGACCAGCGAGGGCGACGGCGCCGAGCACGTGGACCACCTCCAGGTCGAGATCCTGGACGGCGGCGAGGTCGTCCACCTGGAGGGGCACGCCAACGGCCCGATCGCGGCCTTCGTCGACGCGCTCGGCACGCTCGGCGTCGACGTCCGGGTGCTGGACTACACCGAGCACGCGATGAGCGCCGGCGGCGACGCCACCGCCGCCGCGTACGTCGAGTGCGCGGTCGGCGACCGCGTGCTGTGGGGCGTCGGGATCAGCTCGAACATCGTCCGGGCGTCGTTGCGCGCCGTCATCAGCGCGGTGAACCGGGCCGTCGGACGGCCCGCGTGAGTCGAGCGCGATGAGCCTCTACCGGGACGAGGCCGTCGTCCTGCGCACCCAGAAGCTGGGGGAGGCCGACCGGATCATCACCCTGCTGACGCGCGAGCGCGGCAAGGTCCGGGCGGTCGCCAAAGGGGTGCGCAAGACGAAGTCCCGGCTGGGGTCGCGGGTCGAGCCCTTCATGCTCATCGACGTGCAGCTCTACGAGGGCCGGTCGCTGGACATCGTCACGCAGGTCGAGACCATCGGGGCCTACGGCCTGCAGATCGCCTCGGACTACGGCCGGTACACCGCCGGGACGGCGATGCTGGAGACCACCGACCGGCTCGCGGAGAGCGAGCGGGAGCCCGCGCTGCAGCTGTTCCTGCTGCTCGCGGGCGCCCTGCGCACGCTGGCGGAGGGGGCGCACCCGGCCGGGCTCGTCCTGGACGCGTACCTGCTGCGGGCGCTCTCGGTCGCCGGGTGGGCGCCGAGCTTCACCGACTGCGCCCGGTGCGGGGCTCCCGGCCCGCACCGGGGGCTGTCGATCGCGGCGGGCGGTAGCGTGTGCCCGCAGTGCCGCCCGGCCGGGTCGGTGGCCCCCCACCGGGAGACCCTCGACCTGATGGCTGCGCTGCTCACCGGCGACTGGACCGTCGCCGACGCCAGCGAGGAGCCGCGCCGCCGCGAGTCGAGCGGCATCGTGGCGGCCTACCTCCAGTGGCACCTCGAACGCCAGGTCCGCTCGCTGCGGATGGTGGAGCGCTGACCGTGGACGACGCAGGGGGCGGCACGGGCGGCGGCACGGGTGGCGGCACGGTCTTCGAGACCCGCCAGCCGGTGGGGAAGGTCGCCGAGGAGGTGTCCCTGCGCACGCTCGGCGCGGGGGTCGCCGGGTACTGCACCTGGCTGTTCGGGTCGCGGCCCGCGCAGGAGCTGGGGGCCGCGTTCTGGCCGGTCCGGGTCCTGGTCGCGCTGCTCGGGGCCGTGACGCTCACCCTGGCGGCCCAGGTCGTGACGATGATGGTGCAGGCGGCCACCCGGCCGGTCGTCGTCCGGGTGGACGCCGACGGCCTCACCCTCGGCCCGCGCTGGTTCTGGTCCCGCTGCCGGACCGTGCCCTGGTGCGACGTCCGCGCGGTCACCCTGCGCCGCGACGGCCGGGACGGGCGCGACGGCCGGGCGGCCGCCGACCGGACGTCGGGCACCCGGGCGGTCGTCGACCTGCTGGAGGCCCGCTGCCGGGACGGCGCCGTCCACCGGCGGCGCCTCGACCGGCGCCGGTACGACGCGACGGCGCTCGGCCGGGCGATCCGCACGGTCTCTCCACGGATCGACGTCACGGTGCACGGCGAGGCCGTGCCAGGCTAGACGCGCTCGCCGTCGACCCGCTCCAGGAGGTTCCCCGTGGCCGTGCGCCGCCGCGCCGTCCGCACCCCGCAGGCCCGGCCGGCCCTGGTGGACCCGCCGCCACACCCCTCCGGCGAGCGGCCCCCCGCGGTCCCGGCGGAACTCGTGCCGCGGCACGTCGCGATCGTCATGGACGGCAACGGCCGCTGGGCCAACCAGCGGGGGCTGCCCCGGACCAAGGGCCACGAGCGTGGCGAGGCGGTGCTCCTCGATGTGGTGGCGGGCGCGCTGGAGATCGGGGTGCGCTACGTCTCGGTCTACGCGTTCTCCACCGAGAACTGGCGGCGCTCGCCCGACGAGGTGCGCTTCCTGATGGGCTTCAACCGCGACGTCATCCGCCGCCGGCGCGACCTGATGCATTCCTGGGGCGTGCGGGTGCGGTGGGCGGGCCGCCGCCCGCGATTGTGGCGCAGTGTGATCAACGAGCTCGAGGCGGCCGAGGAGCTCACCCGCGACAACGACCGGCTCACGCTCACCATGTGCGTCAACTACGGCGGCCGGGCGGAGCTCGCGGACGCCGTCCGGGCCATCGCGCACGAGGCCGCCGCCGGCCGGCTCGACCCCGAGCGCATCGACGAGCGGACCATCGCCCGTCACCTCTACCAGCCCGAACTGCCCGAGGTCGACCTGTTCCTGCGCTCGGGCGGCGAGATGCGGACGTCGAACTTCCTGCTGTGGCAGGCCGCCTACGCCGAGCTGATCTTCGACGACGTCCTCTGGCCGGACGTCGACCGCCGGGTGCTCTGGCGCGCCGTCGACACCTTCGCCCGCCGTGACCGCCGCTACGGCGGGGCCGTGGACGCCGCAGCCTCCGCGACCGCCGCGGCCCTCCCTGCTGCGGCGCCGTCGCTAGCACCGGCTCAGTCGCTAGCGCCGGCGCAGTCGCTAACACCGGCGCAGTCGCCGTCGAGGGTGACGGTGGCGCCGGGTCTGGGCTGGCCGTGCCCGCCGTCCGCCGCGGCACCCTCCTTGTCGGCGAACGGGCGTCAGGTCGTCGTGTAGGGCTGCACGATCTCGGTGCGCCAGGTGGCCGGGTCGCCCGTGGGCTCGCTCAGGTAGCGCTCCCACGGCGGGCCGTCCGGCGTCCCGCCCTGCTCCGCGACCCACGTGGCGAGGGCCTCGTAGGCCGGTTCCATCGCCTCGTAGGGCCCGGCGTGGACCGTCACGGCCGCGCAGGAGCCCGGCAGCCGGGACGGCTGGACGTCGCGGCCGGGGACGGAGGGGAAGGGCGGGTCGACGCCGAACCCGGCCTCGACGTCGAAGCGGGCCGCGCACCCGGCGACCTTGAGGCACCGGGCGAAGGGCGGCCCGACGGGGTGCGACCCGGCCCGGGCGACGGCCTCCGCCACCGCCTGCAGGGCGGTCCCGATCCAGCCCTCGAGCTCGGTGATCTCCAGCCGACGGCGCAGCACGGCCGTCGGCTGCTCGGTGAGGACTCGTTCCGTGATCTCGTACATCTCACGCCTCCAGGGCGTGGCACGCGTCCGCGCCCGCTTCCACCGTGCTCCGCCGCGTCGCTGCCGGCCGGGGACCAAGGTCGGCCCGTCGGCGCGGTGAATGATATGGAAAACGGTTCAAAGGCCATCGCGACCGACGAGCAGGAAATTGACACCAAAAAGGATTTCTGGGATACAACAGTTACCCCGCGCAACTGTGAAATTGCGGATAGTAATTATGGTGACTCAATGCGACGGTTAATGCTGCGTACATTGATGAACGCGTGCCAGGCTGTCCCCCGTCAGGCAAGGGAAAGGCCAACGGTCGTCCATGGGTGACGCCCTCGAACTCCGGGAGGCCGGGCGTGGCAATGGCCGTCGACGGTCCGTCGGAGGGGCGTCGTCGTGGACCGTGGGTACGCCGCGGGAGCGACGCCGCGGCGACGGACGCCCCGCAGGAAGCTCTGTCGGAGCCGGAGCGCGTGCTCCGGGCCGCGGTCGACGCCCTGCTCGAGCTCGCCCACCGCACCCCTGACGTGGACCTGACGGTGTCCGTCGGCCCCTCGGGCCCGGCGGCGCGGTTGCACTACACGAACGAGGGTCTCGTCGTGGACCGGCTCACGAGCCGTGGGCGTTCCCGCACCCGCGAGGCGGTCGGCCCGTCGTGGACCCAGGCCGAGGTGGTCTCGGAATTGGCATCGCTGCTGCGGTCAGGAGAGGT
>Ga0302299_10001672_pt1 | contig 13405 bp, 11 predicted proteins | sample III_Fen_N3_4_FD_198795 | JGI IMG/M metagenome (GOLD analysis project Ga0302299, IMG submission 198795) | Peat permafrost microbial communities from Stordalen Mire near Abisko, Sweden - III_Fen_N3_4 | ecosystem: Environmental > Terrestrial > Soil > Wetlands > Permafrost | place: Sweden: Abisko... | reverse complement strand
CGACGGTCTTGAGGGTGCCGCTGAACACGTGATCGCCGTTGTCGCCGGCGAGGAACGGGTAGTCGGCGGGGAGGACGGCCGCGGGATCGGTGCTGGTGAAGGCGACGGTGCCGCGGTAGCCGGTCGCGATGTTGTTGAACGCGTCGAAGGCGGTGACGGTGAAGCTCGACGAGACGCCGGCGGTCACCGGATCGGTGAACCCGGTCAGCGCGAGGTGCGTGGCGGCCGCCGGGTTCACGTTGAAGGTGGCGCTGGTGGCATCGGTGAGCCCCGTGTCGGTGGCGACGAGGGTGTACCCGGTCCCGACCTTGTTGATCGCGAGGTCGCTGAAGGTGGCCACGCCTCCGACGGCCGCGACCGTCAGCGTCCCCGAGAGCGTGCCGCCGCCGGCGTTGGTGCCGATGGCGACCGTCACGCTGCTCACGTCGTCGGCAACCAGGACGTCCGCGGCGTCGCGGACCTCGACCGTCACGGCCGGGCTGATCGCCGAGCCGGCGTCCACGGTCGTCGGGTCCTGCGTGATCACGAGGTGGTCCGGCGAGCCGAAGTTGGCGGTCGCGGGCGCATGCCCGGCCGGGAGGGTCGCGCTCGCGAAGACCCCGAACGGGAACAGGCTGGATAGGACGACGGCCGTGAGGACCGCGCTCAGCAGACGACGCATGGTTCTGGCTCCCTCACGGTGTGTGGCCCGCTGACGGCTGCTCATGGCGTGCACGGAATGGTGAGCTGTGCCGTCTTCTGGATCACGTTGCCATTGCTGAAGGTGACGTTAAGGACGACGGTGAACTTGCCGTCGTAGGCGGTGGTGTACGGGAAGGTGAAGGACCTCGTGGCCTTAGGCGTAGGCACGTACCACTGATAGTGGGACACGGTCCCGGTCGTGATCGCCGCGAACGCCACCGAATACGGGGCCTTACAGGTCATCGAAATCCTGGCCGATTGTTTCACGGGCGTCGGCGTGGGCTTCGGCGTGGGCGGCGGGGTGGGCGTCGGCGGCGGGGTGGGCGGCGGAGTGGGGCGCGGGGTAGGCCGCGGCGTGGGCTTGGGCGTGGGCTTCGGCGTGGGTGACGGCGAAGGGCTGGGCGAAGGGCTGGGGCTCGGCGTGGGGCCGGCGGTGGGCGTCGGCGACGGCGACGGGCTCGGCGTGGGCGACGGGCTCGGCGTGGGCGCGAGCGTCGGCGATGCCGTGAGCGAGGGGCTGGGCGACCGCACGACCGCCACCGCGCCAGTGTCGGGAGTCGCGGAGGGCGCCGTGCCGAAGCCCGGCAGGAACGTCGTGACGGCGAGGATCGCGAGGCAGGCCACCAGCAGGACCACCGCGGAGTCGCGCCACAGGCGGTAGCGGCTCGAGACCGGCGGCAAGGCCCTCGGCGGGCCGTCGATCGCGGCGACAGCGGCCACGGCGGCGGCGATGGCCTCGCCCCGCGCCGCGCGCGAGTCGAGCTCGGCGGCGAGGGCGGCGGCGGTCTGGGCACCGGCGTGGTCGGCCGAGCTGGCGAGACCCGCAGAGGCAGCCACGGCGGCGATGCCGGGCTCCGCGGGGAGGGGCGTGACCCCCATCTCGTGCTCGGCGTAGTCGGCGGCCTCCTGCTCGGCGGCGGCGAATGCGGCTGCTGCGGCGGCGGCGGCATGGGCGAAGCTCGCGGCGGCGGCGGCGGCCTCAGCAGCGGCCCGGGCGGCCGATTCGGCGGCGGCGTGGGCGGCCGGCCGGTCGAACGTGGCCCCGATCCGCCACAGGATGTCCTCCTCGGTCAGGTGCGGGAGCGCCGCCTCGGCCGCGCGGCGGCGCTCCTGCTGGTTGGCACGGCGGCGGACGAGCAGGAGGATCGCGCCCATCGCGACGGCGATGATGACGGCGACGGCGATGACGGTCGGGAGCGGCGGCATGTCCCCTCGTACGCGTCCCTGCCCGGACGAACGCTCGAGCGGCAGGCAGGTCCGATCCTAGCATCGGGCCCGATCCCGTCCGGTCGGACGTTCGACCTATTGGGCGTCGGAAGAAGTCGGCCCGTCGTAGCTGTCGGCGTCGAGCGCATCGCTGCTGTCCCCGCGCGCCAGCAGGAAGACGCCCAGGCCGAACGCGACCGCGAGCCCGAGGAACGCGTAGGCCTGCTGGGTGCCCGAGAGCACGAACGACAACGTCGCGAGCACGATGCAGATCCCGTAGATCACGAGGACGGTCTGGCGGTGCGACAGGCCCAGGTCCAGCAGCCGGTGGTGGATGTGCCCGCGATCCGGGGTGAACGGCGAGTGGCCCGTCGCGAGCCGCCGGACGATGATCCAGAAGGTGTCGATGATCGGCACGCCCAAGACGAGCAGCGCGACCGCCACCTTCGCGGTCCCCAGGATGGCCAGGATCGCGAGCGTGTAGCCCACGAACATGACGCCGCTCGTGCCGATGAACACCGCCGCCGGGTGGAAGTTCCAGCGCAGGAAGCCGAGCAGGGCGCCCGCGAGCACGAAGCACAGGAGGCCCACCAGCGGCTGGTTGATCACGCTGGTGAACGAGATCAGGCCCAGGGTCACCGCCGCGATCAGCGCGATCCCCGAGGAGAGCCCGTCCAGCCCGTCGATGAAGTTGATGCTGTTGATCATCCCGACGATCCACAGGGCGGTGAACCCGATCGCGAACCCGCCCAGGGGGATGTTCACCGAGCCCACGAAGGGGTTGGCGAGGTAGGTGACGGTGACGCCCGTGACGATCGCGACCCCGGCGAGGGCCAGCTGGCCCAGCAGCTGCCACCGGGCGCGGAGCTGGAGGATGTCGTCCAGGGCGCCGAGGACGGTCGCGAGCAGGCCGCCGCCCAGGAGCGCGCCGAACTCGGTGATGTCCAGCCCGCGCGGGTCCACCAGCTGGCCGCTCTGCTCGTTCATCACGAGGATCACCCCGGCGACCACCAGGAACGCGAACGCCACCGCGATGCCGCCGCCTCGGGGCGTGGGTGCCTCGTTCACGCGCCGGTGGTTCGGCTGGTCGACGGCGCCGATACGGTGGGCGAGCCGGATGACGATGGGCGTGCCCAGGAGCGCCAGCAGCGCCGCGACGGCAAACCCGGCGACGATCAGCGGCAGGACGGTGCCGAAGGCCGGGATCAGGTGCATGCCGGGCTCGGGCTCCGGGGCAGGCTAGGCGCGGTCGCGGGGGAGGCCCGGGACAGGGAAGCCGGCGACGAGGTCGCGCACCTCGGCGCGGATGCGGTCGTGGACGGCGGCGTCCTCGCGGTCCCGGATGGCGGAGACGATCATGCGGCCGATGCGGCGCATCTCGTCGGGGCCCATGCCGCGCGTGGTGGTGGCCGGAGTGCCGATCCGGATCCCGGACGCGATGTTGGGCGGGTTCCGGTCGAACGGGATGGCGTTCTTGTTGACCGTGATGCCCACGTCGTCGAGGAGCGCCTCGGCCTCCTTGCCCGTGACGCCCAGCGGCGTGACGTCCACCAGCGCCAGGTGGTTGTCCGTGCCGCCGGAGACGAGCCGGGCGCCGGCCCCGTGGATGGTCTCGGCGAGGACGCGGGCGTTCTCGATCGTGCGGGCCTGGTCGCGGCGGAACTCGTCCGTGTTCGCCAGGTGAAGGGCCACGGCCTTGGCGGCGATGACGTGCATCAGCGGGCCGCCCTGGACGCCCGGGAAGACGGACTTGTCAATGGCCTGCGCGAGCGTGTTCTTGCCGAGGGCGGGGAAGTCGGCGCGGTCGATCCCGGCGGGGAGGTCCGCGCGGGCGAAGATCAGGCCGCCGCGAGGGCCGCGCAGGGTCTTGTGGGTCGTGGTGGTGACGAGGTCCGCGTGCGGGAACGGGCTCGGGTGGAGGCCGGCGGCGACAAGGCCGGCGAAGTGCGCCATGTCCACGAACAGCAGCGCGCCGACACCGTGGGCGATGGCGGCCAGCCGCTCGAAGTCCCAGGTGCGGGGGTACGCGGAGGCGCCGGCGACGACGACCTTGGGCCGGACCTCGTTCGCCAGCGCCTCGAGGACGTCGTAGTCGATCCGCTCCGTCTCCGGGTCCACGCCGTACGCGTGGATCTCGTACAGGCGCCCGGAGAAGTTCACCGGCGAGCCGTGCGTCAGGTGGCCGCCGTGGGCGAGGTTCATGCCCAGCACGCGGTCGCCGGGGCGGATGATCGAGAAGTAGGCGGCCATGTTCGCCTGGGCACCCGAGTGCGGCTGGACGTTCGCGTGGTCCGCGCCGGGGAACAGGGCCAGCGCGCGCTCCCGGGCGAGGTTCTCGGCCAGGTCCACGTACTCGCAGCCGCCGTAGTACCGCTTCCCAGGGAGGCCCTCGGCGTACTTGTTGGTGAGCCAGGAGCCCTGCGCCTCCTCGACCGCGGACCAGACGTAGTTCTCGCTCGCGATCAGCTCGATCTTGTCCGTCTGGCGGTGGCGCTCCAGCTCCATGGCGGCCCACAGCTCCGGGTCCACCTCGGAGATCGGCGCCCACGCGGCGGGCGAGACGGCGGGCTGGGGCACGATGGACCTCCTGGACGCAGGCTCGGGGGGCGGGTGCAGGCGACGCGCGCATTGTTCCACGTCTCGGGCGCCCGGGGCCCCACTCGCATCGCCCCGTGGCCCAGATCCTGCCTACCACCGATGGGGTCGGCACGATCGAGAGGCGCTCCGGCCGGAGCGCGCCGGGAGCCGGAGTGCGGTGACGGTCCGAGCGTGGCCTCGAGGCTCCGGCGGTATGGGGCGGCCAAACGCCGACCGGGTCGGTGGTAGGCAGGGTCAACCTGGCCGAAGACGCACCCCATCGGTGGATGGCCGGGTCCGGCGGGTCGATCGTGCAGAGGTCTGATCGCCGGTGCCGGCGACAGGCGTCGCCGGCGCATTACCACCGACCCCATCGGCGTTTGGCAGGGCGCCGGCCCGGCGCGGCGCGGCGCGGCCCAGTCCGGCGAGCAAGCGAGCCGCCCGCGACCGAGCCCGCGACCCGCCACGAGCCTAGCCGCGCGGGATCTCGTGCGCGATCCCTGCCTCGTCCAGCGCTGCCGCGATCTCTGCCGGCGGGATCGCCCCGGCCCGCAGCACGACGGGTAGCGCCACGCTGCAGTCCACCACCGTCGAGGCCGGCCCACCGCGGATCGGGCCGCCGTCGAGGACCAGCGCCACCGCGGACCCAAGCCGCTCCGCGATCTCGGCGGCGTCGCGCGCGTCAGCCTCGCCGGACCGGTTGGCCGAGGTCGTGGGCAGTGGGCCGAGGACGGCGGCGATCGCCCGCGGGGCCGGGTGATCGGGCACGCGGACGCCGATGGTGGGGGCGCCGGCGGCAAGCACCCCCGGCAGGCGCGCCTCCGACCGGACCGGCAGCACCAGCGTCAGGCCGCCCGGCCAGAACCGTTCGGCGAGGAGCGACGCGGCCGGACCCATGACCCCCAGCACCGACGCCTGGGCGGCGTCGGCCAGCAGCACGGCCACCGCCCTCTCCGGCGGGCGCCCCTTGGCGGCGAACAGCCGCTCGATCGCATCGGGCAGCGACAGGTCGGCCGCGATCCCGTAGACGGTGTCCGTCGGCACGGCCACGATCAGCCCGGCGCGCAGCAGCTCAACCGCCTCGGCCCGCGCCCCGGGACCATCCGGCTGGACGCGCGGGCCGCTGGAGCGGGGCGACGGCGAACCCATCGGATGCGGACCCCGCCTCAGCCGATGCCCGGGATCGCCATGCCGGCGGCGTCGACGCGGAACCCGGGATCCCCGCCCGCCTCGTCGTCCGCCGCGACCGCCTCGGCCGCCTCGGCCGCCAGCCGTTCGGCGTTCCGCGCGGCCTCGCCCGCCGGCGCCAGCACCAGTGCCTCGATCAGCGCCGCGACCCCGTCCTCCGCGACCGGCCGGGCGAGGTACCGCGCCGCGCGACGAACCTCGGCCGGGGCCGTGACCATCGCGATCCCGTGCCCCGCGTCGCCGATCATCTCGAGGTCATTGAGCGCGTCGCCGGCCGTCAGGACACGGCTCAACGGGACGCCGGCCCGGTGCGCCAGCCACGCCACGGCTCGCCCCTTGGACACGCCGGGCGCCACGAACTCCAGGAACCGCGGGTGCGAGACCGTGACCTCGGCCCGGCCCGCGAAGACGCGGCGCGCCTCCGCCACCAGCTCCATCGGCCGCGGCGCGACGCCCACCGCGATCACCTTGGACATCGGCCGGTTGATCGCGGCCTCCAGGTCCGCCACCACCTCCGCGTCGTTGCCCAGGTACGCCGAGTAGTCATCGAAGCTCGGGTCCCCGCGCCACACCATGATCCGGTCCTGGTCGTTGACGTGCGGGTCCAGGCCGTTCACCCGGCACCAGCGGATCGCGTCGCGGACCGCGTCCGCCGCCAGCGGCCGGTGGTACATCAGGCGCCCGGTCCGGCCACGGGCCCCGGCGGTCGCCTGGCGCGCCGGCTCCGGAAGCTTCGGCATCGCGCGAACCACCGCGCCCTGGTGGCCGATCACCGGCGCCGTCAGCCCCAGGCCGTTGGCGAAGACGACGGCGGAGCTCGCCGGCCGCCCCGTCGCGAGCGACACGTGGACGCCCCGCCGGACGGCCTCCCCGATCGCCGCCACGATCCGGTCGGACAGGTGCAGGTCGTCGCCCACGAGCGTGCCGTCCACGTCGAGCGCGATGAGCCCGATCGGCAGCTCCGCGGAGGGCCGGACCGGCGGTCGATGGTCGCGCATCAGGCGCCCGGTCCCCGCTCCACCCGGGCGAGCCGCGGCAGGCCGGCGAGATCCGGCGAAACGGCGCAGCGCCAGCCGGGCAGCCGGTCCCGGACCGCTGCCCCGATCCCCGCCTCCTGGTCCGCCCCGATCTCCAGCAGCGCGATCCCATCGGGCGCGAGGGCGTCCGGCAGGCGGTCCAGCAGGCCGCGGATGGCGTCGAGCCCGTCCGGGCCACCGTCGAGCGCCGACCGCGGCTCGAACGCCAGCTCGCGCGCGAGCCCGTCCAGCGCGACGCTCGCGACATAGGGGAGGTTGGCGCAGACCACGACGTACGGCGGTTCCACCACGGGCGGCAGCAGGTCCGCCTCCACGAACACGACCCGGTCCGCCAGCCCGTGCCCCACGGCGTTCTCGCGGGCGAGGTCCAGTGCCTCGGCGGACGCGTCCGTGGCGATGACCATCACCAGGTCCGCCATCCGCCGACCGCGGAGCGCCGCCAGGATCGCGAGGGCGATCGCCCCCGACCCGGTCCCCACGTCGGCGATGCGGAGCGCCGGAGCGCCGGCCACCCGCGGGGCGCCCGTCAGCCGCGCGACGACCTCGGAGATCGCCGCGTCCACGAGCAGCTCCGTCTCGGGTCTCGGGATCAGCGCGCGCGCGTCGCAGGCGAGCGCCAGCCCGTGGAACTCGCGGAAGCCGCGGATATAGGCGACGGGCTCGCCGGCCTCGCGCCGGACGACGGCCGCCTCCAGCGTCGCGCGTGCGCCGGGGCCCACGGGCGCGTCCGGATGGGCGATGACGCCGCTGCGGTCGATGCCGATGGCGTGGCCCACGAGCAGCTCCGCGTCCAGCCGCGGCGACCCGGAGCCGGAGGCGGCGAGGCGCTCGGTGGCGTCGCGGACGAGGGCCGACACGGTGGCGCCGGCGGCGGGATCGGGCATGGGCGCTAGCCGTCGGACTCCGTGAGCGCGGAGAGGCGGTCCGCCTGGTCCGCCATGACGAGCGCGTCGATCAGCGGGTCGATCTGCCCCTCCAGAACGCCCGGGACGTTGTGGATCGTCACGCCGATCCGGTGGTCCGTGACCCGGTTGTCGGGGAAGTTGTAGGTCCGGATCTTCTCGGAGCGGTCACCGGCCGTCACCATCGTGCGGCGCTGGGCGCTCTGCTCCTCGCGCTGCTTCGTCAGCTGGAGGTCGTACAGGCGGCTGCGCAGGACGGACATCGCCTTGGCCTTGTTCTTGTGCTGGCTCTTCTCGTCCTGGATCTCCACGACCAGCCCCGACGGGATGTGCGTGATCCGGACGGCCGAGTCCGTGGTGTTGACCGACTGGCCGCCGGGGCCGCTGGCGCGCTTGACCTCGATCCGGAGGTCACGTTCCTCGTCGATCGAGACCTCCACCTCGTCCACCTCGGGCAGGACGATGACCGTCGCGGTGCTCGTGTGGATCCGGCCGCTCGACTCCGTGGACGGCACGCGCTGGACGCGGTGGACGCCGCCCTCGAACTTGAGCCGGCTGTAGGCGCCGTCGCCGGCGACCTCGAGGATCGCCTCCTTGACCCCGCCGATGCCGGTCTCGTGGAGGCTCATCAGGTCCGTGGCGAAGCGGTGCTCCTGCGCGTAGCGCGTGTACATGCGCAGGATCTCGGCGGCGAACAGCGCCGCCTCCTCGCCGCCGGCGCCGGCCCGGATCTCGACGATCACGTTGCGGTCGTCGTTGGGATCGCGGGGCAGGAGCGAGACCTTGAGGTCCTCGATGAGCGTGGTCTCGCGCGTCTCCAGCTCGGCGATCTCCTCGCGGGCGAGCGCCTTCATCTCGTCGTCGGTCTCGGCCTCGCGCATCTGGCGGGCGCCCTCGAGCTGGGCGCGGACCTCCACCAGCTCGCGGTAGGCCTCAACGACGGGCTGGAGGCGGGACAGCTCGCGGCCGAGGCGGCGGAGCTGGTTGGGGTCGGTGAGGACCTCGGGGGTGCCCAGCTGGCGCGAGACGTCGTCGTACTGGAGCGCGAGCTCGGCGAGCTTGGCGTCCAGACGGAGTTCGGCGGGCATCGTCCGGCGTCCGGTGGGTCAGTCGGCCGGGGGGTCGACGAGGATCGGGGCCGTGTCGAGCGCCGCGATGGCGGCCTCGGTCGAGCCCTTCGCCTGCGCGTTCGCTTCGGCTTCGGCGGCCCGGACCTTCGCGGCCGTCTCGCCCGGGGCGGGCATCGGGTCGCGGGCGAGGTCGAGGCCACCCGCCGGGACCGGCTCGCCGTCGGCGCGCAGGGCCTCCTCGATGGCGACGATCGCGACCTCGATCATCTCGTCCGTCGGCTGCTTGGTGGTGATCATCTGGACCAGGATCCCCGGCCACATGATCACGCGGACCACGGGGTTGGCGCGGTGGCGGGCGCCGAGGCGGAGCAGCTCGTAGCCCACCGACGCGATCACGGGGATCAGCACGATCCGGCTGGCGACGGTGACGAGCGGCGACTGCCGGCCCACGAGCGCGAAGCCCAGGATCGACAGCAGGATGACGACGACCAGGAACTCCGTGCCGCAGCGCGGGTGCGCGGTGGGGTACTTGCGGATCGCCTCGGGACGGAGCGAGTCGCCGTGCTCCAGGGCGTGGATCGTCATGTGCTCGGCGCCGTGGTACTGGAACACGCGGCTGATGTCCGGCGTGCGCGCGAGGATCGCGAGGTAGCCCAGGAACAGCCCGATCCGCACGAGGCCTTCGACCGCGTACTTCGTCAGGTCACCGTGGTCGTCGCCCACCGTGAATGTCGCCACGACGAGCGGCAGCAGGAAGAACAGGCCGATGCCGAACGCGGCGGTGATCAGCAGCATGATCACGACGCTGCCCTTGCCGATCTCGACGCCCTCGTCCTCCACCTGGAGGCCGGCGGCGCGGATCAGCCAGCGGGTGCCCATCACGAGCGTCTCGTACAGGATCACGAGGCCGCGCACGAACGGGGCGCGGGACAGCTTCGAGCGATGGAAGCCGGTGTCGAGGCGCTCGGACGCCCAGACGATTCGGCCGTCGGGATGGCGCAGGGCGACGGCGACGGCATCGCGGCCCCGCATCATGACGCCCTCGATGAGCGCCTGGCCGCCGTAGGAGAAGGAGGGCATCCGCGAAGGATACCGGGTGACGACCACCGAACCCAGCGCCGTGGTCCGGAGCGGTCCCCGGCTCGCCCGGCGGGGCCATGGCGCGCCCCGAGACGTTCCGTCACGTTCCGTCACGTTCCGACGCATACTCGGCGGCGATGCGTCTCGAACTGACCAAGCGCGGTGACTACGCCGTTCGGGCGATGCTTGCCCTGACCCGCGGCGCCGGCAACGGCCTCCTGTCGGCCCGGCGGATCTCGGATGCCATGGTGATCCCCGTGCGGTTCCTGCCCCAGGTCCTGGCGGACCTCCAGCGCGCCGGTCTCGTGGAGGCCGCGGCCGGGCGGAGCGGCGGGTACCGGCTGGCGCGCGACGCCTCCGCGATCAGCCTGCTCGAGGTGATCGAGGCGGTCGAGGGCGACTCGCGACGGCGGGCGTGCGTGCTGCGCGGCGGGCCGTGCGGCAAGGACGGCACCTGCGACGTGCACGACGTGTTCTTCGACGGCCAGGAGGCGCTGCTCCGGACCCTCGCCGGCTCGACGCTCGCGGACCTCGCCGGGCCCGCGACGGCCGCGGCGCTCGCGGACGCGTCGCCGGCGAGCTGAGCTCGAACGGGCGGACCGACCAGGCCGGTCGCGCGGCCCGTCGTCGCCCACCCGGCCCGTCGCCGGCCGACCCGGCCCGTCGCCGCCGACCCTGCCGTCCGACTACCCGGGTGGCCGAAGCCGCAGCGACGCCCAGGCGAGGCCGACGCTCGACACGACCACGGCGGCGACCAGCGTCATCCCGAGCGCGGCGACCGGCTCGAGGCCCAGCGGCCAGCCGACCGCTACGAGCGCCACCCCCAGGTTGAGCGCCACGAGCCGCGCCCGCGCCCCCCGCCCCAGCACCGCCCGCCGCACCGCGTGATCGACCGGCGTCCCCGGGCCGATCGCCGGCAGCAGGTGCGTCCAGGACGCGATCAGCACCTGGGCGACCCAGCCGATCGCGAGCGGCGCGCCGACGAAGGCCGACTGCCACGCGAGCGCATCGGAGGTCAGGCCGAGCACGCGCGCGAGGACGAGGATCGACGCGGCCGAGGATCCCGCCGCGAACCACCCCACGCCGGCCAGCAGTCCGCCGCCCGTGAGGAGGTGCCAGCCCGGGTCGGTGGTCCAGCGCCCGCGCGCCAGCCAGGTGAGCCGGGCCTCGACGACGAGCGACGCGGCACCCACCAGCGTCAGCACCGCCCCGCCCCCGGCTACCGGCACCCACCCGGTCGCGAACCCCACGACCACCAGCGGCGAGCCCATCGCGGTGGCGAGGATCGCCGTGGCCGCCGAACGTCGCGCCGTGATCCGGGTCCCGAGGACCGTCGGCAGGAAGTGCAGGAGCGTCGCCATGATCACGAGCGACACGAAGCCGACCAGGTTCGTCCACGCGTGGGCGGCGCGCAGCGGAACGAGCCGCTCGACCGCCGGCCCCCAACCCGCCACCAGCAGCGTGCCCAGCGTCCCGCCGATCCCCACGTTCGCGAGCGCGAGCATGTAGCCGACCGTGACGACGGGCCTCCGGACCATCAGGCCCGCCCGCCCCGAAGACCGCACGGCGAGGGCCGTCGTGGCAATCCCCGCGAGGTAGACGGCACCGCCGACCGGCGGCAGGAGACCGAGCCCCGGCGCCAGGCCGTGGACCGCCACGAGCGCCGCCCCGCCGGCCACGAGCCCAACCGCAGTGGCGCGCAGCCGGGCCGGGGCGGGCGGCCCGGCCGCGAGCGCCGCGACGAAGAAGGGCATCACGCCGGCGATGGCGGTCGAGGCGCCGCCGGTGAGCGCCAGGTGGATCGGGAGCCAGGGGGTGGCCGACGTCGCCCCGGCGGCGAGCGCGACGGCAGCGCCTGCGGCGGCCGCGAGGTACCCGGCGGCGATCACGATGGCGGCCACGGCGATCCGCCGGTCGTCCGCGCGGCCGGTGGCACCGGGGCCTCGGCTGGCAGCACCGGGGCCGCGGCGCACACCGGCCCTGCCACGAGGGTCCGGGCGGCCCACCCCGATCGGTCCTATTGTCATCATCACAAATACATAGTAACTTGCTGATAGTTAGTCACGTCGCCGCCACGCCGGCCGGGGTTGCAGGTGCCGGAGCGGCCACGCAGGGATCCGGACGCGGGGTTTGTGTGCCGGGTCCCCTGGGAAAGGATCGAGATGGAACGCTCCCGTCGCCTCCTCGCCGCCGCCGCGGTGCTCATGCTCCTCACCACGGGGTGCACCTCGGCCAGCGCGCCCGCCTGGAGCTTCGCGGCCCCCGGCAGCCCGAACGCCGTCCCGGCCGCCTCGGTCGCGCCCGCCAGCGTCACCCCGGCCGCCGCGTCGGCCGCTCCGGCCGCCTCGATGGCCCCGATGGCCCCGGCCGCGAGCGCCGCTCCGGCCGCCCCCGCCGCCGCCGCGCCCGTCGCGGACCCCAACGCCCCCGCCTACGTCCTCCGCGACGCCACGGCTCCGGCCGTCCTCCCCGGCACCGACCACGATGTCGACCTGCCGATCATCGACAAGGACATCACCGTCGCAAAGGGCTTCGTCGTGCACGCATGGACCTTCGGCGGAACGGTGCCGGGTCCGGTGATTCGCGTCCACCTCGGCGACACGGTCCGGGTCCACCTGACCAACCAGAGCCAGATGAGCCACACCATCGACTTCCACGCCAGCCAGACGGCGATGGACCACCAGATGATCGAGATCAAGCCGGGCGCCACGTTCACCTACACGTTCACGGCCGACTACGCCGGCGTATGGATGTACCACTGCGGCATGGCGCCGGCCCTGATGCACATCGCCAACGGCATGTTCGGCATGGTCATCGTGGAGCCCAAGGGCGGGCTGGCGAAGGTGGACCAGGAGCTGGCGTTCGTCCAGAGCGAGTGGTACCTGGGCGCCCAGGGCAAGGAGATCGACTACGCCAAGGCGAACTCGACCGCGCCGGCCCCCGACTTCGTCGTCTTCAACGGCATCGCCAACCAGTACAAGGACAACCCGGTCGCGGTGACGACCAAGGGTCGCGTTCGGGTCTTCGTCCTCAACGCCGGCCCCAACGAGGATAGCTCGTTCCACGTGGTCGGAACGATCTTCGACACCGTGATCAAGGAGGGCATCGAGCTCCGGAAGGGCAACGCCGCCGGCTGGGGCTCGCAGGCCGTGGATCTCGCGCCGGCGCAGGCCGCGATCATCGAGTTCAGCCCCCAGGAGAACGGGATGTACCCATTTGTCACCCACGCGTTCAACTTCGTGACACACGGGGCGATCGGGATCTTCCTGGCCTCCGGCCAGTAGCCCCGGGTCGCGCGGGCGGACCGGCCCGGCCCGGCCCGGCTCCGCCTCCACCGCCTCCACGCTTACAGCGCCGGCGACCGCCAGACCCCGGGTGGTCGCCGGCATCATCGTGCCCGACGGCCGGCGGGTTCCCGGCTAGCGGCGCAGCGCGTCGGGGATCTCCGGCTAGCGGCGCAGCGCGTCGGGGATCTCCGGCTCGACGCCGCGCCACATCGAGACCTCCTCGGTGGACAGGCGGCCGAAGTGGTTGAGGAAGTGGGCGCCGTCGGCCTGGAGCACGCCCTTCGCCCGCAGCATCGCCGCGCGATCCGGGACCCGGACCGCGATCACCGTCCGGCCATCGTCCAGGGCACGCTCGTAGACGAGGAAGTCGGGCGTCA
>Ga0302299_10001671_pt1 | contig 13405 bp, 12 predicted proteins | sample III_Fen_N3_4_FD_198795 | JGI IMG/M metagenome (GOLD analysis project Ga0302299, IMG submission 198795) | Peat permafrost microbial communities from Stordalen Mire near Abisko, Sweden - III_Fen_N3_4 | ecosystem: Environmental > Terrestrial > Soil > Wetlands > Permafrost | place: Sweden: Abisko... | reverse complement strand
CTACGACGGCGTCGTCCCCGTCGGCCCGTACCTCTGGCTCAACCCGGGCCCCGGGCAGCAGGGCGGCGCGCAGGGGGCGGCGGCCATGATCGCGGTCAACAACGGGAAGAACGACCTCGTCGCGCTCGCCACCGCCGAATCGCTGCCGCAGGCTCAGCTGCTCGCAACGCCCGGCGCCCTCATCCTGGCACCGGGTGCCACGTCGCTGAGCGTCTCGATCCAGCCCGTGCAGACTCCCGGCCAGCCGACCGACGGCATCCTCGGCAGCAACGTCTATGGCTTCGAGGTCAAGGACCAGAGCGGCGCCGGCGCCACGGCCCGCGCCTCGGCGAAGGTCAGCCTCGTGCTGCGCTCTGCGGACGCGGCCCTGCTCACCGGGATCGTGGAGCGCTGGGACGGCAGCCGATGGGTGCCCCTCAAGACGGCGCCGCCGGGCGTCAGCGGCGCGTACCTCGCGGTGATCACCGAGTTCGGCGACTACGCGGTGGTGCGGCCGACCGCGGCGGGGTCGTCGTCGGCGCCCGGCGCGTCGTCCGGCACGGGTGCGTCGGCGTCGAGCGTCGCGGGCGCTTCGGGCGAGGTGCCGTCGCCTGGGCCCACGCAGGTCGCAGCCGGCGACACGGGGTCTGCAGGCCCGAGTTTGGTCCTGCCGATCGCGGGCGCCGGGCTCGTGGCCATCCTCGCCTTCGTCGTGCTTGCGAGCCGGGGTTCCAGGCCGCCACCGGCGGGACATGCGGGAGGGGACGCGACTCGGAGGCCGTATCGCGGCGCCCACCTCAGCGACGACGACATCGACTAACCCCGGCGGCGAGCCTCTGCGCAACGTCGCTGACGCGCGGCCGTGGCGCGGCGGCCTTCCCCGCCCGTTGTCACCGGGCCGACGACGAAGCGCGCCAGCAAATAGCAGGCGAAGCTGAGCGACGTCACGAACACGCTGACCGGCACGTTGCTCACGAGCGACAGGAGGATCCCGCCCAAGACGCACAACAGGGCGATGGCCACGCTGTAGACGGTCGCCCGGCCCGGCCGGGCGGTCAGGCGCTCGGCCGCAGCGCCCGGGGTGATCAGCAACGTCAGGATGAGCAAGACACCCACCACTTGGACGGCCTCGGCGACCGCGGCTGCCATGATGAGCAGGAACGCGATCGCGAGGAGGCCCACGGGGACGCCCCGGGCCTCGGCGACCTCCGGGTCCACCGTCGCGAACATCAGCGGCCGGTAGATGGCGCCGAGCGCGAGCAGCGTCGCGACACCAATCGCGATCAGGAGCGCGACGTCGCCGCGGCTGACGCCCGTGATCGTGCCGAACAGGATCGCGAAGGCCTCGGTCGCGTAGCGCGGGTAGAGGGACAGGAAGAGCACCCCGAGCCCGAGGCCGAAGGCCATGACGACCCCCACCACCGCGTCGCGCTCGCGGACGCGGACGCCGAGCACGCCGATGAACGCGGCGGTGACCGTTGTGCCCACCAGGAGGCCGAGCACGGGCGATGCTCCGACGAGGATGGCGCCCGCCGCCCCGGTGAACCCGAGCTCGGCAAGCGCGTGGACGGCGAACGACATGTTGCGGGCGACGACAAAACGGCTCACGACGCCCGCCACGATCGCGACGACGATCCCGGCGGAGATCGCGTTCTGGACGAACTCGTAGCCGAGGAGGTGGGCGACCTGCTCGATCATCGGGGCGCCCCTGCGGCACGGCCCGACGGGTCGTCCTCGATCGCCGGCAGGTGGTGCGGCTCCTCGAGCTCGAACCCCGAGTCGAGCTGGTCGCCGACGACGAGGACCCGGCCATGGACGCGCAGGACGTCGACGTGCGAGCCGTACAGCTCCGTCAGGCGCTCCGAGGTCAGGACCTCGTCGGGCGTGCCCGCTGCCCACCGGCCATTGACCACAAACAGGACGCGGTCGACGAACTCGAGGATCGGGTTCACGTCGTGGGTCACGAACAGGACCGATCCCCCCGAGCGCCGCTGCCATCCGCCGATGAGCGCGGTGATCTCCTGCTGGTGGTGCAGGTCGAGGCTCGCGAGCGGCTCGTCGCAGAGCAGCAGCCGCGGGTCGCCCACGAGCGCCTGGGCGATCCGCAGGCGCTGCTGCTCGCCGCCCGACAGGCGGCCGATCGCGGCGTCGGCGTACGACGTGGCCTCGACGGCCTGGAGGGCCGCCGCCACCTGGCCACGGGCGACCGCGGAGGGCCGGCCGAACCCCCAGCGGTGCCCGTCGAGGCCGAGGCCCACGAGGTCCCGGCCCCGCAGCGGCAGGTCGCGGTCGAAGCTCTGGTGCTGGGGCACGTAGCCGATCCCTGGGTTGCCCCGCCGGGGCGGCGCCCCGAGGACCTCGACCTGGCCGGCCGAGAGCCCCGTCAGGCCGAGGACGACCCGCAGGAGCGACGTCTTGCCCGACCCGTTGGGGCCGAGGATGGCGGTGAACGAGCCGGGCTCGATCGCGAGCGACAGGCCCGACCAGATCCGGCGCCCGCGGTACTCGAGGGTCGCGTCGTCGAAGCGCACCAGCGCCTCCGCCGTGCCGGTCACGGCGCGCTCGCCAGCGCGTGCTCGAGCTCCGCGAGCTCGGCGAGCTGCCACTCCTGGTATGTGTGGAACTCCGGCGGGATGGTCTCGGCGACACCGACGATCGGGATGCCGTTCTGCGCCGCGAGGTCGTGGATCGCCTGGGTCGTGGGCGAGGTGACCTGACTGTTGTACAGCAGGGTCTTCACGGACCTCGTCGTGAACAGGTCCCGCTCCGCAGCGACGTCGGCGGGCGCCGGGTCCGTGCCCTCCTCGACCGCCTTCATGAAGCCGACCGGCGTCTTGACCACGAGGCCGACCCGGTCGGTCAGGTAGCCCGCGACGTTCTCGGTGAAGGCGATGGGCGCGCCGGCGTACGCGGCCTTGAGCTGCGCGATCTTGTCGGCGATCGGCTTGAGGGAGGCCAGGTACCCCTGCTCGCGGGCCGCGAAGTAGGCCGCGTTCGCCGGATCGAGCTTGCTCAGCGCATCGGCGGCGGCGGCGGCGACTTTCGGCATCGTGGCCGGGTCGTACCAGACGTGGACGTTCACGTCGGCGGGGAGGCCCAGGAGCGTCTCGACGTCGATGACGACGCGGGCGGGGTCGGGCGACGCGCCGAGGAGCTTCTGCATGAAGTCGTCGTAGCCGAGGCCGTTGACGACGACGAGCTCGGCGTCCGCGACGGAGGCGGCCGCCTGCGGGCTGCTCTCGAAGGCGTGCGGGTCGGCGTTCGGGTCGTTGATGAGGCTGGTCGCCGCGACGCGCGAGCCGCCGATCTGCATGAGAAGGTCGGCGTAGAAGTTCTCGGTCCCGAGGACCGATAGCGGCGGGCCGGAGTCGACGGGCGCTGGCCCGCCGGCCTGGGCGCTCGCGGGCGCGGCACTCGGGGCCCCCGGCGTGCCCGACGGCGCCGCGGTGCCGCCGGTACTGGCGCACGCCGCGACCGCGAGGAGCATGGCGGCCAGTCCCACGGCCGACCGCATCGGATCGGGATTAAGTCGCAGATTGAGTCTCAGTATTGAGCGCACGGTGACCTTCCTCCTGACTTGCGATGGATTGTTAGGGCGTCGAGCGCCCCGGCCGGGTCCGGACGCGCCGACGCGTGCGGTCGGCGCCCGGCGCCCGGCAGTCCGGGCAGAGGCCGTAGAGCTCGATCCGGTGGGAGTCGAGCGTGAAGCCGGTCTGCGACTCGACCTCGCCCGCGATCGAGCCGATGCCGAGGTCGCCGACATCGGCGCTGCGGCCGCATGCCGTGCAGATGACGTGGTGGTGGTGCGCGGGCTGGCACACGACGTAGGCGTGGTCGCCGCTGGGCAGGTCGAGCCGCTCCACGAGGCCGAGCTGCTCGAACAGCTCGAGGGCCCGGAAGACGGTCGCCCGGCCGACGCCCAGTCGCGCGCGCTTGGCCTCGTCGACCAGCTCGTTCGCCGTGAAGTGGCAGTCGCGGTCGGCGACCATCTCCGCGACGACCCTGCGCGGCTCGGTCACGAAGTACCCCGCGTCGTCGAGTGCGTCCGTCCAGGGCGTCGTGTCGGGCATGGACAGAATGATACTCAGTCTCCAACATCATGTCGAGACGCGCTAAGACCTATGAGCAGCCAAGCCACGGCGTGACGTCCGCCTGATCACCCGGTGGCGATCTTGACGCTTCGGACGACGCGACTGATGACCACTACTGGTCAGGCGTGATCGTCAGGCCGAAGGTGATCGGCGACCCGTCAGCGGCCGTCCCGGACACGAACAGGCTGATCGGGACGCCGGTCGTGGTCGTCACCATGGCGGTGGCGTGCCCGGGCTCGATCGGCGACATCGTCAGGGACGTCGGGGGCCCGCCAGCCTGCGCCGCGTCGACCTTGATGTTCGTCACCGGGAGCTCCTTCCCCGCCGCGTCGAAGTACGTGATGTGCAGGTCTGCGACGGTCGGCGACATCGGGTCGAGGTACAGCTGCGCCTGGCTCCCGCCTGCGAGATGCACGGAGTAGAGGGTGGGCTGCCCCGCCACGCGGTTGACATCGGGCGCCCCCGTTGACGGCGCCATCGTGACCGCGATCGGCACCTCCACCGTTGTGCTGGCCTCGGTGACCACGACGGTGACCGACCAGAGGCCTGCGAGCGAGAGGTTGCTCGCGGTGCCGGTCCACGCGCCGGCGGCGGTCGACTGCAGCGCGAGCGAGGATCCGCCGACGTCCGGGCGGGCCGGGAGGGCGAACCGGAGCTTCACCCCGGTTGCTGGCACGGCGGCCCCCGTGTCGTAGTCGGTCACCTTGGCGCCGAACTGGGCGGGGCCCGGTGTCGTTGGCGTCACGGTCAGCGCCACCTTCACGGTGGTCGCGTAGTCTGATCCCTTGAACGTGGCGCCGGTCGGCGGCTGGGCCGACGGCGGTGGCGAGGCGGACGCACCGGGCATGGCCCCCGCCGACCCGCCCGAGGTCGCGTCGGCGGGCGGTGGCGTGGTCACGAGGAGCGAGGCCACGACGATCGCCGTCGTGCCCAGCAGCAGCTCGACCGAGCCGAGCCGCCGGACGGCCGAGATGCCCCGCTCCCCGGCGGGCACATTGCGGAAGTGGTTCACGGCACCGAGGAGCGCGAGACCCGCGAAGAGTCCGAGCTTGATGAGCAGCAGCCGGCCGTAGTCGGTGGAGGTGAGCTCGTCGAGGCTGTGGAGCTCGAAGGCGGCACGTGCCACGCCGGTCAGAGCCACGACCAGGATCCCGACGGTCGCCCAGCGGCTGAACTGCGCCACCAGGCGAGCCCGGCTGTCGAGCTCCGGATCGCGCAGCTCGAGCAGGAGCCCGGCCAGCCCGCCGAGCCAGACAGCGACGCCCACGGCATGGAGCCACTGGAGCGCGATGTTGAGTGTCGGGGCAATGACAGTTGAGGCGTGGCTGGCCGCCGCATCGGCCAAGAGCGCGACGGCGACGAGCGCGGCGGCGACAAGGCTCGCGGAGCGGCGCCAGCGGGATGATCGCGCTGCGACGAGCATCGCCGGGCCCGCGGCCAGGAGCGGCGCGAGGCGCCCGGCCGCATCGACGCCGAGCGACGAGGCGAGCGCATCTCCGAGACTCACGCCGGCGTCGACGGCCTGCCCGGCGATCAGTGCAACGGCGCCGAGCGACGCGGCCAGCCATGCCACGAGCCGCACGGGTCCCAGCCGTCGGGCGCGTTCCCCCATGAGCGCCTCGCCCGTGAGCAGCGAGCCGAGAAGCACGACCAGTCCAAGGTACAGGACGACCCGTGCCAGGGTGGCCGGGGCTGAGACCGTGGACGCGCCCTCGGTGTCTGGCGGCGCCGCACCTGGCGGGGCCGAAGGCGGCGGGGCGCCCGTGCCCACGCTGAAGGCGAATGAGCCGGCCGTCGAATGGCCGTCAGCCGCGGAAACCGTACGCCACGCCACGGTGTACACGCCGACGGGCAGCGGGCCCACCGGCGCGGTGAGCGTGTTCGGCCCGCCACTCCCTGTGACGGCCGGCCCGGTGGTATGCACCGCCCCAGCGACGTCGAGCACGCGCACCGACGAGACGTGCGGGTCAGGCGGTTCCGTGAAGGTGAGCGTGACCGAGGTCGGGGCGACCGCCAGCACGGCGTTCGCGGCCGGAACGGACGAGAGCAGCAGGGCATGGGCGGCGACGCCCGCACTCCCGGCCGCGATGACCGAGAGTGCGAGCAGGACCGCCAGCGCGGCGCGGCGCGCGTGGGTCATGGTGTCAGGCGGCCTTGCGGGCCCGGAGCGCAAGAGCGACACCTGCGAGACCGAGCAGGACGCCGAGGCCGCCGACGAGAACGCCCACCAAGAGCGCCTGCGATGCCTGGCTGGCCGCGTTCGAGGCCGAGGCCTGCGCGGCATTCGCGGCAGTCTGTGCGGCCGCCGCCGCGTCGGTCGCGGATTTCACGCTCGTCGTCGCCGCGTTGGCCGCGTCGGTGGCCGACTGGATGGAGCCCGTCGCGGCGCTCGCCGCATCGGCTGCGGTCTGCACTCGCGTGTTGAGCTTGTCCACCTTGTCCGAGATCTCGGTCGTCGTGGGGACTTTGACCGGGAACTGGACCGACGCCGGGTCCTCGACCGCGTTGAACGTGGTGTCGGACGACGTGGCGGTCTCGTCCACGGCCGTGTCATGGACCTTGCCGGCCAAGTGGAACGTGTAGTCGCCGGGCTGCGTGGGGATGAGGTCCGTGAAATACAGGCCCTGCGTCCCGAAACCCGTGTCGGCGTCGTACGAGGGGTCGAGCGGCAGGACGGCACTCGTCTGCCCGCCGGCCGCCACGGTCACGGTGAGGTCGCCGGAGTTCAGGTCGTTGACGGGCTTGCCCTTGTCGTCCGTGACGATGGCGACGACCGCGTTCGGCTCGCCCACGAACGTGGGTTCCGTCAGCCAGCCGAGCGCGATCGAGTACGAGCCGAACTGCTTGACGACGTGCGCGGACGCGGCGCCCGACACGATGGTGGCGAGAATGGCGGCACCGCTCAGGGCGGCACCGATGGTGCGACGGTTCATTGGGCTCTCTCGTGGGTCTTGGGGAGGCCGCGCGAGGCGCGGCTAGACGTCGAGAGCCGCGGGTGGCGCCCGCAGGCCGAGATGTCGGGCGAGGAGCGCCGACGGGTGCGAGATGCGGCCCACGGGCCGCGGGACCACTGAAGGCCGGGGCCGCTTGCGCGCGAGCCGTGCGGCGGTGATGCGCGCGAGCAGCGCCGACACACCCCAGCGAAACAGCGTCCCGACGAGGGCCGCCAGCAGCGAAATGGCGGGGATCACCAGAAGCGGGCCCGTCGGGCCGCCCTCGAGGAGCGGGTCCAGCAACGGCGCCGCCTCGCCGATGAACAGCCGCTCGGCGTTCTCCTGCACGAGGAACCAGAGGGCGGTGATCAGCGCGAGGGCGATCCACATACGGACGAGCAGTCGGCCGAAGCCGCGCCATCCGGTGTGCGCCAACCGGCCGGTCCCGCGCTCGAGGCGTCGGGCGGTCTGCCACAGCACCGCGACCCGGGCAGCGGCGGCGACCGCCAGAAGGGCGGAGCACGCGAAGACCAGCCGGACCGCGTTGAACCACGTTGCGTCATGGCCCGTGGCGCGCAGCACCAGACTCGCCTCGCTGCCGTAGGCCAGCAGGAAGACGAGGTTGTGCGACAGCACCAGTGAGAGCGGGCTCAGGGCCAGAACCACGAGGGCGAGCCCCAGCGAGGGACGCTGCATCGCGGCAGTCTACGCGCGACCTGCAACCCTCGCGCGGGGTACGCGCGTGGTCAGGCGATGGCCACCGTGCGCTCGACGGCCGCGTCGTTGCGGAATCGTCGGTTCACCAGAACGCGCACGATGTAGAGGATCTCGAGGCCCGCGCCGTCGAACGACGGGGCGCAGTCGAGCGGGACCGCGAGCTGCGCCTCCGCGCCGCCCTGCAGCGAGCCGGGTGCAAGGCTCGCCGAGGCGATGATCCCCTCGACGCCGTTGGGCGCGTTCGTCCGCCGGTGCAGCTCAATCCGCACGTCGCCGTCGGGCGCGGACGGCCACTGCGCCTGGACGCCGAGCAGCGTCCCGGGACGGGCGGGGAGTCGCGACGTGATGGATACCGTGGCGCCGTTCTGCGCGGCATACGTGTCGAGCATCGCGAGGCCGCCCTGGTCGCCCACGCCGGCGCGGATGAGGTCTGGGTTCTGCAGGACGAGCACCGGGCACGCCACGAACGGGTCCTCGTGCATGGACACGTCCCAGCGCGCCTCGATCGCCCAGGCGACGATCGCCTCGCCCAGATGCGCGGTCGGCGGTCCGAGCTGCGGCGCCGGCACGGTGAACGTGGTCTCGAACGTGGCGCCGGCGGCCATCGTGGGCGGCAGCGGCGTCTCGGTGAACGGCGTCTCCACGAAGAGCTCGCCGTTGGCCTCGACCCACTCCTCGGTGGTCGTCGTGTTGGTGGCGGAGTTGTGGTGCGAGGTGCTGTGCCGCTGCTCGACCAGTTTGAGCCCGACCAGCCGCAGCATGGCTCCACGGGCGTGGATATCGTCCGCGGCCTGGATCCTGACACGCCCGGTGATTCCCTGGCCGATCAGCACCGGCCCGCTGACCGAGATGCCGCCCGCGAGCAGGATCCCGTTCGTGCGCACGAGCTCGTCAATGCGCACGGAGTGAAGCGGGTGGGATCCGTTGGGACCGGCGAGCCGGTGCCGGTCCACCGCGTCGAACGGCGACGGGCTGGAACCCTCGTGCCCACCGAACGAGAAGACCATGGTTGTCCTGCCTCTGACCGGAGCGACGCCCGACAGGACGATGATCGCACCCGCGCGAGGGCTAGCGCACACTAGGCCCATGACCACTCCGAGTACCAGCGCCCCGACCCCGCCGCCCACGACCGAGGACCTCGCGCGGTACCGCGAGAACCTGCAGGGCGAGGTGGACGCGATCGCGCTGTACGCGCAGCTGGCCGCGCTCGAGAAGAGCCCCACGCTGCGCGAGTTCTACGCTCGGATGGCGGCCGTCGAGGACGTGCACGCCGGCGTCTGGCGCAAGCGCCTCGTGGAGGCGGGCCAGGACCCGAGCACGGTCCGCGTCGGGTGGCGCACCCGGGTGCTGATGCTGGTCGCCCGACGGCTCGGGCCGAGCCTCGTCGTGCCCACGATCGCGGAGCGCGAGGCGGCCGACGAGGCCGCCTACGACGACCAGCCCGAGGCGCTCGCGCGCATGCCCGGCGACGAGCGTTCGCACGCTCGCCTGTTCCGCGAGCTCGCTGGCGGCCACGGCGTCGCGGGCCCGACCATCGCCCGCATCGAGGGTCGTCACCGCGCCGGCGGCGGCAACCAGCTCCGCGCCGCGGTTCTGGGCGCCAACGACGGCCTCGTCTCGAACCTCTCCATCTCGATGGGCGTGGCCGGCGCGTCCGGCGGCGGGCACGCCGTGCTCATCGCCGGTCTTGCGGGCATGCTCGCGGGGGCGCTGTCGATGGCGATTGGCGAATGGCTCTCCGTCCAGAGCGCGCGCGAGCTGTTCGCCCACCAGGTCAAGGTGGAGCGCGAGGAGCTGCTCGCCGTCCCCGACGAGGAGGAAGAGGAGCTCGCGCTGATCTACCAGCACAAGGGCCTGCCGGAGGCGCAGGCGCGCCAGATGGCGAAGACGCTCGTGAGCGGCGAGATCGGCCGAGCCGTGGACACGCTCGCGCGCGAGGAGCTGGGCATCGATCCCGACGAGCTGGGCGGCTCGGCCTGGGTGGCCGCGGCGACCTCGTTCTTCCTGTTCGGGTTCGGGGCGCTCGTGCCGATCCTGCCGTTCTTCTTCGCCGAGGGGCTGACCGCCGTGGTCGCGTCGATCGCCATCTCCGTCATCGCACTGTTCGTGGTCGGCGCGGCGATCACGGTGGTCACGGGCGCGAGTGCCGTGCGCACGGGCGGCCGGCAGGTCCTGCTGGGCCTGTTCGCGGCCGCGGTCACGTTCGGGCTCGGCGCCCTGGTGGGACGCGCGATCGGCTAGTCGGGGATCAGCAACGTGGCCGACGTGCCCAGCACCGCCCCGCGGGCGTCCTTCGCCCGGACCGCCACCAGACCCGCGCCGGGCGCCAGCGGTCCGAGCGCGATCACCGTCTCGAAGCCACGCCTGGGCGACGAGGCGACGCGGCGGAGCGACGACTCGCCTGCGCCCGCGAGGACGTCCCACGTGGCGATCTCCGTGGCGCCGTTCCAGCTTGCGTAGACCACCACGCCGTCGCTGCCCGAGTCCACCGCAATGTCGGGCGGTCGGCTCGGGCGGCCCACCCAAGCGAAGCGGCCGTCGCGGTATGACTGGGACGCGGTGAACCCGGCGTCGAGGACCAGGCGTCCGTCGGCGGCGAACTCGCTGAATCGCGGGACGCTCCCCCAGCCGATGAACACGTGGCCGTTGGGCAGTACCTGCATGTTCCCCTGGCTCGTGGCGAGGAGGCCCTGCGGCTGGCGGAACTCGCGAAGCAGCGTCGCGGTCATGGCCTGCTCGTCGAGCTGCAGCACGATGCCCCGCGTGGAGCCGGGCGCCTGCCCGTCGTCGAAGATCGTGATCGTGCCGTCGGCCTGTCGACGCGCGTCGTGCTGGAACGCGAACGACGTGCCGGGGCCCATGGCGAAGTCGCTCCGCCGCCCGCCGAGCCGCCACCGCACGTGGCCCGTCACTCGGTCCACCTTGTACACGGCCGACGTGTTGCGCGCCGAGACGAGGAGGTTCCCGTCGGCGTCCTCGTCGATCGAGTTCGCGTGGAAGTAGTCCCAGATGGCGCCGTCCTTCGCCGGCTTCTCGACCAATGACTCCGCCACGTCCACGTGGTCGACGGCGTGCCACTCGAACCTGAGGGCGCCCGTCGCGAGATCGACGTCCTGGATCGCGCAGTCCATCAGGATCGGCACGACGCTGGCCGAGCCGGTCACCACCCCCGGGCCCACCGAGGCGTCGGCGAAGAACAGCGCCGTCCTGCGCGCCGTGAGCCGCAGCTCGTGGAGGTCGGCCTGACGGCCCGCCTGACCGCGGATCCGCAGCAGTTCGCGGTACGCCGTGTCGACCACGACGTGCTCGCCCGTGCCGATGCCGGCGTTGTTGGCGCCCTCCCACCAGACGAGCACCGGTACCCCGTCGAGCGTCGCCACCCGGAAGTCGGCGGCGTTTCCGGCCCTGTCGGGGCGCATCCAGACCAGCTCGCCCGCGGAGTCGAGGATCGTCGGGCCGTCGGTGCCGTCGCCGTTGGCCGGCGTCAGGAGGATCAGACCGGGCGCCGGGATGCCGTGCAGCGCGGTGACTTCCACGAGTGGCGCGGCGATGTCCGGTCGCGAGCGGAAGCCCCGTCGCACGGCTGGCTGGGCTGATCCCGACGGCGTCGGGCCGGTCGTGGCCGAGGCGAGCGCGGTCGACGGGCTCGGCGAGGCGCCGGGGCGCGGCTCGGGGCTCGCCAGCCCCAGGTCCAGCTCCGCGACGACAGCGGCACCCACGGCCAACGCGCCAGCGGAGGCGAGGAGGCGGCGGCGGCTGATGAGTGCCCGAGGCGGCGGCGGGACGGCCGAGGACATCGCACCTCGCGATGGCGGCAGACGGCGAACGAGGGGGCCGTTGGCGGTCGGCCGCGATCATAACCCTATGGGCGCAACCCTTCAGGAGCGGCGCCTCGGGCCTCGCTGGACACGTCGAGCCGGGAACCTGATCCGCGCCGCTCCGCTCCCGTCAGTGGCCGTGCTCGCCCAGTCGCACCCCCGCCTCCACGCGGATGGCGAGGCGGTTCTCAGCCGGGGTGACCGGGCACGAGTAGCGCGGGTTGTAGGCGCATGACGGGTGATAGCACCGGTTGAAGTCGAGCGTCCACGTGCCGTCGCCCTCCTGGACGACCTCCAGGTAGCGCACGGCCGGGTACGTGTCCACGCCCGTCGTCGCATCCCTGAACGGCAGGAACATTCGCTCGTCGAGCTCGCCGTCCACGATGAACTGGTACACGACCAGTCGGTGTTCGCCGTCGTCCGCGGTGAAGCGGAACTGGCCCGCCCGGACTGCCGGCCGAGGCTCGCCCCGCGTGGCCTCCATCTCGAAGTCCACCGGGGCGCTATCCGTGTACGGCTCCAGCCCGAGGCCTCGCAGGCGCCAGGCCTCGTCGATGGGGAAGTGCGGGATGCCGGCGAACCCCTCGCGCTCCTCCGGCAGCAGTGGGCTGTCCGGCGAGGTCCGGAAGTACGCGTCGTCGTCCGCCCACTCCTGCGCGATGGCGGCGCGATAGGCGGGATCGGGGACGACCTGCTGCTCGTCGATCATCGGACGCCTCGGCGCGGGACTCAGATCGCGCAGCATCCCACCGCCGGCCGAAGCTGTCGAGATGGGGCTGCCCGTGCGCGAATCCCCGCCTGGCCGAGCAGGTGCCACTGCACCTACTCCGAGAAGCGCTGCTCCTCCCAGGGGTCGGCGTCATTGTGGTAGCCGTAGCGCTCCCAGAAGCCGGGCTGGTCGTGGCTGAGGAACTCGAGCCCGCGGAGCCACTTGGGGCCCTTCCAGAAGTAGCGCTTGGGCACGATCAGGCGGAGCGGCCAGCCGTGCTCGGCGTCGAGCGGGGCGCCCTCGTAAGTGTCGGCGAGGATGACGTCGTCGTCGTCGAGGACCTCGAGCGGCAGGTTGGCGGTGTAGCCCTGCTCGGCATGACCCACGACGTGGGTGGCGGTCGGGCGGACCTGCGCCATCTCGAGGATCGTCTTGATGGACACGCCCTCCCAGTTCGTGTCGAGCTTTGACCAGCGCGTCACGCAGTGGATGTCGGTGAGCAGTTTGGTTCGCGGCAGGGCCTGGAACTCGGCCCAGGTGAGGCGGAACGGGCTGTCCACCTCGCCGAAGACGCGGAAGTCCCACGTCGCGAGGTCCACCTTGGGCACCGACCCGTAGTGGAGGACTGGGAACTTCTCGGTGACGTACTGGCCGGGGGGCACGCGGCCGGCGAGGGCCGGGTCGCCGGCTCGGCTGCCGAACAGGCGCTCGAACATGGTGCTGGTTCTCCAGGCGGGCGGGACGCTGCGATTGGGGGCTCGTCCGGTAGCTCGTTCGGGCGAATCCTACGCCCGGATGGTGACGTGGCTGTGACGCGCTTCTGCAGGGGCCGCCGATGGCCGCTCGCCAGGCGAGCGAACGGAACGGACGGTCGTGTCCGCGACTCGCTAAGCGAGCCAAATCGAGGAGGCCACCGTCCTGCGACTCGGCGGCCGAGCAACCGCAACGCGGGCTCGCTGGGTTGACTCGCCACGCGAGCGGCGGACCGGGGCCGCGCGCCGAGCCGCGGCCGCCCGCCGAGCGGGGCCGCGCGCCGAGCCGCGGCCGCCCGCCGAGCGGGGCCGCGCGCCGATGCCAGAACACCCATCAGGTGGGTGGGCGGTCTCAACCCCTCATCGCAACGCCTCGGCGAGCGCCTCGCATGGTTTCATCCAGCCG
>Ga0302299_10001670_pt1 | contig 13413 bp, 11 predicted proteins | sample III_Fen_N3_4_FD_198795 | JGI IMG/M metagenome (GOLD analysis project Ga0302299, IMG submission 198795) | Peat permafrost microbial communities from Stordalen Mire near Abisko, Sweden - III_Fen_N3_4 | ecosystem: Environmental > Terrestrial > Soil > Wetlands > Permafrost | place: Sweden: Abisko... | reverse complement strand
GGCTCGGTCCCGGTGTTCGGCGGGGTGGTGCTCGACCTGTGCGGGCTCGTCGGCATCCGCTCGGTGGATCGCGACGACCTCGTCGTCGACGTGCTGGCCGGCACGTTCGGCGACCGCTTCGAGCACGAGCTGCGCACCGGGCACGGCCTCACCGTCGGCCACTGGCCGCAGTCGATCACCCTCTCGACCGTCGGTGGCTGGCTCGCCTGCCGTGGCGCCGGCCAGCTCTCCAACCGCTACGGCAAGGCCGAGGACCTCGTGCTCGGCCTCGACGTGGTGCTCGCCGACGGCACCGAGCTGCGCACCGGCGGCCACGCCCGCCAGGCCGTCGGGCCCGACCTCACCCAGCTGTTCGTCGGCTCCGAGGGCACCCTCGGCATCATCACCGGTGCGCGCCTGCGGGCGTGGCCGGTGCCGGCCGGGCAGCACCGGGCCGCGTTCGGCTTCGCCTCCTTCGCCGACGGAGCCGAGGCCTGCCGCCGCATCGTCCAGCGCGGCCTCTCCCCCGCCGCGCTGCGGCTCTACGACGCGGTCGAGGCGGACCGCAGCTACGGCACCGGCGACCGCGCCGTGCTGCTCGTGTTCGACGAGGGTGACCCCGTCGTCGTCGACGCCGCCACGTCGATCACCGACACGGAGTGCGCGGCGGTGGGGGCCGAGATCCTCGATGTCGAGCTGGTCGAGAAGTGGATCGGGCACCGCAACGACGTCTCGGCCCTCGAGGCGCTGATCTCACGGGGCTACGTGGTCGACACCATGGAGCTCACCACCACCTGGCACCGGCTCCCCACCCTCTACCGGGCCGTCCGCGACGCCATCGCCTCGGTGCCCGGCGTGATCGCCTCGTCGGCCCACCTCTCGCACAGCTACCCGGACGGGGCCTGCCTCTACTTCACCTTCGCCGGCCAACCGCCCGAGGCCACGCCCGAGGCCACCGACGCGCTCTACCTGGGCTGCTGGGACGCCGGTGCCCGCACCGCCCTGGCCCACGGCGGCTCGCTGAGCCACCACCACGGCATCGGCCTGAACCGGGCCCGCTTCGTGGCCGAGGCCCTGGGCGACGGCGGCTTCGGCACGCTCGGCGCCCTGAAGCACGCCCTCGACCCCACCGGCATCCTCAACCCGGGCAAGCTCGGCCTCCCGTCGCCGTTCGGCGCGGTCCCCTTCCCCGATCCCGGAGCCGCCCGGTGAGCACCCTCGACCGCCGCACCGTCGTCGCGGGCGCCGTGTCCGGCCTCTTCTTCGCCCTCCCCGCCGCGGTGCTCCAGCGCACGGTGTTCAAGGGCACCGCGCTGGCGGGCGTGATGCTCGGCATCGTGCTGTTCTCGGGCGCGCTCGCCGGCTACGGCGCCGCCCGCCCCCGCCCGGCCAAGCCGCTCGTGCACGGCGCGCTGGCCGGGCTGCTCACCTTCGTCGGCGCCCAACTGGTCTACGCCGTCGTCGCCCGCACCGTGCCCAACCCGTTGGCGATCGTGTTCGGGGTCCTGATGTTCTCGTCGCTCGGCACCATCGGTGCCTACGTGGCGGTGTGGAAGGGGGCGCAACAGGCGCCCGCGGGAGGAGAACGATGAGCATCCTCGTCATCGACGTCGGCACGTCCGGCGTGCGGGCGGCGGTCGTGCGCCCCGACGCAACCGTCGTGGCCGAGCACCGGGTCGAGGTGCTGCCGTCGACGCCGGTGCCGGGCCTGGTCGAGTTCGACGCCCGGGAGATGGCCGACGCCGCCCTCGCCGTGGCCCGGCGCAGCCTGGCCGAGGCCGGTCCGGTCGACGGTGTGGGCATCGCCAACCAGCGGGCCTCCACGATCGTGTGGGAGCGCCCGACCGGCGTTCCCGTGGCCCCGGGGCTCGGCTGGCAGGACCTCCGCACCGTCACCGACTGCCTCGTCTGGCAGGGCGAGGGGCTGCGCTTCGCCCCCAACCAGTCGGCCACCAAGGTCGCCCACCTGCTCGACGGGGCCGACCCCACCCGTAGCCGCGACCTCTGCGTCGGCACGGTCGACGCGTGGATCATCTGGAACCTCACCGAGGGCAGGGTCCACGCCACCGACGTCAGCAACGCCGGGGTCACCGGCCTGCTCACCGCCGACGCCGCCGGCTGGGACCACGCCGTGCTCGAGAAGCTCCGGATCCCGCTGGCGGCCATGCCGACCCTCGTCGACTCGAGCGGCCCCATCGGCGAGGCCACCGCCCTCCCCGGCGCACCGATGATCTGCGGCATCGTCGGCGACCAGCAGGCGTCGCTCGTGGGCCAGGGCTGCGTCGCCCCCGGCCCGGCCAAGATCACCTTCGGCACGGGCGGCATGCTCGACCTCGTGGTCGGCCCGCAGCGCCCCTCGTTCGGGGGCCGGGGCCCGGCCGGCACGTTCCCGATCGTGGCCTGGCGCCGCGGCGACGAGCTGATCTGGGGCCTCGAGGGCATCATGCTCTCGGCCGGCACCAACGTGGAGTGGCTCCGCGACGACCTCGGCATCATCCCGAGCGCGGCGGCGTCGCACGACGTCGCCACCACCTGCACCGACACCGAGGGTGTCGTCTTCGTGCCCGCCCTGCTCGGCCTCGGAACGCCGCAGTGGGACTTCGGTGCCCGTGGCGCCCTGCTCGGCGTCACCCGGGGCTCGGGCCGCGGCCACGTGGTGCGGGCGGTGCTCGAGGGCGTCGCCCAGCGCGGCGCCGACCTGGTCGACGCCGCCGAGGCCGACGCCGCCACCACCATCCCCACCCTGCGCGTCGATGGCGGCATGAGCGGGAACCCCACCTTCGTGCAGGCCCTGGCCGATGCCACGCAGCGCCCGGTCGAGGTCTCGCCGGTCCTCGAGGCCACCACCCTCGGCGCCGCGTTCCTCGCCGGCCTCGCCGTGGGCGACTGGGCCGACTGGGACGAGGTCGGCGCCGCCTGGACCCCCCGGGAGGTCGTCGAGCCCGGCACGCCGCTCGACCGCGACCGCTGGGCCCGAGCGGTCGACCGGGCCCGCGAGTGGTACCCCGAGCTCTCCGGCCTCGACTTCTGACCCCGGTGACCATCCCCCGCTCCCTCCGCCGGCGCGCCCCGGCCGCGATCCTCGCCGGCGCGGCCCTGGCCTTCGCCGTCACCGCCTGCGCCGGGTCCGAGAGCGGCTCCGCGACCACCACCACGGCAGGGCCGGCACCGAGGAGCGTGACCGTCAGCATCAACGACGGGGCCTTCGATCCGCGCCGCGTCGAGGTCGCCGTGGGAGGCTCCGTGACCTGGGTGAACGACGACGTGACGCCGCATCAGCTCGTCTCGCTGACCCCGAATGTGATCCAGTCACCCCTCATCGGCAAAGCTGGCTCCTACACCCGCAGCTTCAGCACGCCGGGCGAGTACCGCTACTACTGCAACATCCACAACTCCATGAAGGGCGAGGTGGTCGTGCGATGAGCCCGACACCGCCCGGACCGAGCACCGAAGAGGACACGAGATGTCGATGAGCCCCCGCCACCCGGTGGATCCGGTCGACGACCGGGCCGAGGCCCCCGCCGCCCCGGCGTCGCCGTCGCGCCGACGGTTCGTCCGCAACGTCGGCGTGGGCGCCGCCGCCCTGGGGGCCGTGGCCGCCACCGGCGCCGCCCTGAGCGACGTGGCGTCGGCCCAGACCACCGCCACGAACCCGCCCGACCTCTCCGCCGCCGACATCTCGTTGGTCCAGTTCCTGCAGAGCGTGTCGATCGCCGCCCAGAAGGGCCTGCTCACCGCCGCGGGCAGGTCGGTCCTCACGAGCACGCTCAACGAAGAGGTCCGCACCTTCGCCCGGCACCACGCCACCCAGGCCGTCACCCTCGGCACCTTGCTCTCCAAGGAGAACAACATCACCGCGGCCAACCCGAAGCTGCTGGCCCAGCTCAACGGCCAGGTCAACGGGGCCAGCGACCAGGCCGCCCTGCTGAACGTGCTGCTCACGTTCGAGGAGCAGGTGTCGGCCACCATGCTCCAGGCGATGGGCGAGGCCCAGTCCTTCCTCGTCTCCGGCGCCGTCGGCTCCGCCCTCGCCGTCGTCGGCCAGCAGGCTGCCGCCCTCGGCAGCGCCGCCGGCAAGCCCATCGGTGACTGGCTGCCCGCATTCGGATCCACCAACGGCGCCCTCACCCCGGCCGCCTTCCCCACCAGCTGAGCCTCACCGGTCACGACAGAGGAACGACGATGACGACCGATCGAAACCACGAGATGAGCTCCGACGAGGTCCGGCGGCAGCTGCGAAGCGCCCAGGCCGAGCACGAGGCCACCATGTCCGACTGGAAGGGCTCGCTCGACGAGCTGCTCGACCCCGAGTCCGGTGCCGGCGCCGACGAGAAGGCCGCCTTCCTCGGCGTGCCGAACCGCCGCACCTTCATGGTCGGCGGCGTCGTGCTCGCCGGTGGCGCGCTGCTGGCCGCCTGCGCCAAGAAGAAGACCCCCCAGGTCCCCGAGTCCGGCGCCCTTCCCCCCGTGCCGTCCAGCACCACCACGACGGCCCCGGGCAGCGCCGCCACCGACAAGGTGCTGCTGCAGACCGCCCAGTCCATCGAGATCCTGGCGATCGACACCTACCAGAAGGCGATCGACTCGGGCCTGCTCACCGACCAGACGGCCAAGGACGTGGCCAAGCTGTTCCAGTCGCAGCACCAGGACCACTCCGACGCCCTGGCCGAGGCCATCACGTCCGCCGGCGGCAAGGCCGTCACGGCCCGCAACCAGTACCTCGCCGACAACGTGGTCGACAAGGCCGTGGCGGCGCTCACCGACCAGAAGAGCGTGCTGGTGCTGGCCCGCGACATCGAGAACCTGGCCGCCCAGACCTACGTCCAGGCCGGCGGGGTGTTCACCACCCCCGGGCTGCGCAAGACGGGCATGTCGATCGGCGAGACCGAGGCCCGTCACATCACGGTGCTCAACCTCGCCCTCGGCTACGCGCCGGTGCCTCTGGCGCTCATGCCGACCTCCAAGGCGATCGACCCCAAGGGCTACGTGAGCTGACGCTCCCACCGCCTCGACGCACTCGATCGGCCCCGCTCACCGAGCGGGGCCGATCCGCGTCCGGGGCTCAGCCGACCACGACGGCGCGGCAGCCGAGCACGCGGTTCGATCCGCCCCCGACGTTGAGCCCGTAGGCGCACACCGTGTGAGCGCCGGCGGTGGTGCCGATGACGGCCGAGAAGCCGTGGGCCGCTCCCGAAGTGGGGAAGGCGGCACCGACGTCGGGACGATCGCCGCCCGCCGTGACCACGGTGAGGACACCGTCGAGCACGAGGTTGACCGTGATCGGTGCGGTGGTGTCGGGGTCGATCGCCCAGCCGGAGACGGTGACCTTGCCGGCCCCTCCGACGGCGGAGTCGAGGGAGCCGAACGGCGAGGTGTCGGGGACCACGACGCTGCGGCAGCCGAGCAGGCTGTTCACCGAACCGGTGGCCACGTTGATGCCGTAGGCGCAGACCGTGCGAGAGCCGGCGGCGGCCGGCACGGTGGCCGTGAAGCCGTGCCCGGGCCCGTAGAGCGGGAAGGCCGAGCCGATGTCACTGCGGGACTGCGACGCAGTGGTGGCGACGCCCACGCCATCGACGTACACGTGGACCTGGATGGCCGAGGCGGTGTCGGGGTCGATGGCCCAGCCACCGACGGTCACGCCACCGCTCACACCGGTGGCGCTGTCGAGCGAGCCGATGGGGTCCCCACCGGGCACGACGACGGTGCGGCAGCCGAGGAACTTGTTCGTTCCCGGACCGACGTTGAGGCCGACGGCGCAGACCTGGCGCGGCCCCCCGCCGGCCGGGAGCGTGGCCGAGAACCCGTGAGTCGAGCCCTTGCCCGGGAAGGCGGCGGCGACGTCGGGCCGGTCGTCGCCGGCGGTCACGGTGGTGAGCGAGCCGTCGACGATGAGGTTGACCGTGATCGGCGAGGACGTGTCGGGATCGATGGCCCAACCCTTCACCGAGATCGTGCCGAGCCCGGTGGTGGCGGTCTCGAGGTTGCCGAACGGCCCCGAGTCGGGGACGACGACCGTGCGGCACCCGAGCACGGTGTTGACCGGGGTGCCCACACCGATCCCGTAGGCGCACACCTGGTGGGTGCCGGGACCGGTGCCGAAGACGGCGGAGAAGCCGTGGGCCGATCCCAGGCCGGGGAAGGCAGCACCGACGTCGGGCCTCGAGTCACCGGCGTTGAGGACCACCGCGGCACCGTCGACGTACACGTGGACCTGGATGGGCGAGGTGGTCGAGGGGTCGAGGCCCCACCCCGACACGCTGATCGAGTTGCCGCTCAGGGTGGCCTGGTCGAGCGCCCCGACCGGGTCGACGGTGAGGTGACCAGCCGATGGGACCACGCCGTCGATGCGGTAGTAGCGCTGGCCCTGGGTCTGGCACAGGCCCGGCGCGTCGCAGTTCGGGTTGGTCGGATAGCTCGTGTAGGGCGCGTTCCAGACCTGGTAGATGATCCGGAGGCGGCCGGTGGTGTCGGCGAAGAGCGTGCCGCCGCCGGGGCTCCACTCGCTGGCCGTGTTCTCGATCAGCGGGCTGCCGCTGGTGCGGCTGCACGGCCCGAGCGGCCCGGCGCAGGAGGCCTGCCCCATCCGGTAGTTGGCCGACTCCCACTCGTTGCCCGAGTAGATGAGCCAGTAGGTGCCGCCGTACTTGATCATCGAGGGGTTCTCGATGCTGTTGCCGTCCCACGGCAGCTCCGTCTGGAGGATCACCACGGGCGAAGAGCCGGGAGCGAACGAGAGCCCGTCACCACTCAGGGCACGGGACTTGATCGTGGTGGGGGCCGAGCCGGGGACGCCGGAGGACTTCCAGAGCAGGTAGGGCTGCCCGTTGCTGTCGACGAAGGGCTGCGGGTCGATCGAGCCGCCCGGGTCGGAGTCGCACACCAGCGGGCCGGGGTTGTTGTCGACGAAGGGACCGGCGGGCGACGACGAGCTGGCGACCGAGATGCACCGCCGGCCGGGGTAGACCTCCCACGAGGTGTAGGCGATCCAGCGGCCGGCGAGGTTCACCACACCAGGGGCCCACTGGGCCTTCGCGTTGCGCGACGTGCCGCCCGCGGTCCACGAGGGAGGGACGGGGAACGCGTCGTTGAAGAACGGGTCGCTGTTGTAGGGGTTCGGCGAGTAGGCGGGCCGGGGGACCCAGGTCTTGAGGTCGGTCGAGGACATGGCCGGCATCAGCGAGCCGCCGGTGGAGGTCGAGTACGCCCAGTACCGGGTGCCGTCCCAGGTCACGGTCGGGTCGGGGAAGTTGGCGGTGTAGGCGACGCCCGGCTTGAACCAGGGGGCGCCGGCGTAGGCGATGGTGTTGACGTTGTCGGTCAGCTGGGCAGCGATGTTCGGGTCGGTGGTCGCCGAGGGGTCCACGGTGCTCGGCACCGGGACGGAGGTGGTCGTCGGCGAGGCGGCGGCAGTCGGGTCCGGGGCGACGGTGGCGGGGGTCACGGCCGTCGCGGCGGTGGCGGTGGTGCCCTTGGTCTCCGCGGCCACGGCCGGGACGGCGACCACGAAGGCGGCGAGGGGCACGAGCAGGGCCGCCGCCAGGGCAGCCACGAGGGTGCGGCCCACGCTCGTGCGTCGCGGCGCGCCTCGGGGGGCCGACGTCACGAAGGTGTCGGAGGTCTCCACCTACGTAGTGTCGGCGTTCCGGTGGCAGACTTGAGCGCGATGGTGAGTCGGCCGGGTGACCGCGGTCCGGCGTCCTCCGGGACGACCGGGCTGAGGAAGGTCGGGACTCCGCAGGGCAGGGTGCTGGCTAACGGCCAGTCGGGGCGACCCGCAGGAAAGTGCCACAGAGAACAGACCGCCGATGGCCCGGTTCCCGGGCACAGGCAAGGGTGAAACGGTGCGGTAAGAGCGCACCAGCACCCGGGGTGACCCGGGTGGCTCGGCAAACCCCACCCGGAGCAAGGCCGAATGTCGGGTACGGGCGGCCCGTCCGTCACTCCCCCGGGAGCGACAACCCGCTGGTAGGCCGCACAGATGGATGGTCACACAGGCGCCGGGAGGCGCTGGACAGAATCCCGCCTACAGGCCGACTCGCCATCACACAGCCCCACTGACCAGGGGGAACAGACCGTCCTGCTCAGATCGAGCCAGGAGCGGCCGCGCCCGGGTGTGGGGGGCCGAGGCTGGCGGGCGGGGGCGTGTCGAGCCCGCTCCATTCGGTGACCGTGGCGAAGGTGCCGTCGCGGTCGAACACCACGACCACCTTGGCCACGTCGAGGAACCCCAGCGTCGACATGGTCCAGGTGACGGTCAGGGAGTCGCCGCCGGCGGTGTCGGTCCGCCGCTGGCTCGGCTCACCGAGCAGCGCGGTCCAACTGGTCAACGACCGGTCCGAGCGGCTGATCCGCTCGAGGGCGGCCGACATCTTCTGTGCGTTCCCCACTGACCAGGTGCTCCCATGGGCGTCGATTCGGTCCCGAGGCCCGTCGCACCACGAAGAGTAGGACTGCCACCACGGAGCAAGCGGGTACTTGTGCCCGCACGTTGTTGCTTGCGGCCGGTTCGACGGGCTCCCCGCCCGAACCTGTGGCGGTTCTGCGCCCCATGAGGCGCAGAACCTCCACGGGTTCCGGGAGGCGGCGACCGGGTCGCGGGTTGAGAGACGCCGTCAGTGGCTGAGGTGGAGGGTCTCGTTGAACGAGTGCAGCACGCCGCCGCGCGGCGTGATGCCGATGCGGGTGATGGAGGCCGGGGCCACCCACAGCCGCCAGGAGATGTCGTCACCCGCCCCCACGGCCCAGCCCACCGCCGCCTTCACCGGCGAGACGTGGGTGACCACGACGGTGGTGCCCTCCCCCACCGAGGCCTCGGCGGTGAGCTCGTCGAGCGCGGCGCACACCCGCACGCCCAGCTGCCGGAGGGTCTCCCCGCCGGGCGGGCAGAAGTCGACGTCGGCGCGCCACCGGGCCCAGATCTCGGGCGGCACCTCACCGAGGGGCATGCCGTCGTACTCCCCGTAGTCGAGCTCGATCCAGCGCTCGTCGATCTCGACCTCGTGCCCGAAGGCCTCCGCCGTCTCCCGGGTGCGCAGAAGGGGGCTGGAGATGACGCGGTCGACCGGCCCGACCTCGGCGGCGAGGGCGACGGCCTGGGCCCGGCCCAGCTCGTCGAGGGGCGGGTCGATCCGGCCCAGCAGCAGGCCGGAGGCGTTGTGGGCGGTGCGCCCGTGACGGACGATGATCAGCACGGCTCGACCTCGGCTCTCAGCAGCTCGGCGGCTGCTCGACCAGCCGGTTGAGGTGGCCGGTGCGCAGGAACCGGTCACGGGCCGCCTTGTCGGAGAAGTCGAACGTCTTCCAGGCCCAGGCGAGGCACGCGAGGCCGGCCAGCTCGAACAGCACGGTGACGCCGAAGGAGTGGCCCAGCTCGGGGAGCCCACCGGAGCCGAAGTCCGTGCCGAGGAACGGCCACCAGAACACGTGGGCCCGGGCCCAGATGCCGTCGAGGACCAGGTGCATCAACATGCCGATCGGTATGCCGATCCAGCGCCGGCGCACCAACCGCCGCTTCTGGGTGGCGAGCATGATGAGCAGGAGCAGCGCCACCGGGCCGAGAAGCGTGTGCATCAGCCGGGGCCCACCGAGCACGACCTCACCGACCGGCAGGATCGACCCCAGCATCACCAGGCGGTAGTCGAGGGCGGGGCTGCGGAAGACCCACCACACGAACACGAAGCTGACCCCGGCGAACCAGAGGATCATCGGACCAGGAGCCGCCCGCAGTCGGGGCAGTGGACGATGGCGTCGGCGGGACGGCGCCGGATCTCGTCGACCTCGGCGGACGCCAGCGTGAGGTGGCAGCCCTGGCAGGTGGGTCCGACCAGCTTGGCCACGGCGACGCCGCCCATCGACGGGCGGAGGTGCTCGTACTCGGTGACGAGCTCGGCCGGCACCTGGGCGACGAGGTCGGCCCGTGCGGCGGCGACGGTGGTCAGCTCCGCGTCGACCTCGGCCTCGCCGGCGGCGAGGCCGGCCTCGGCCTCGGCGGTCTCGGTGGCGACGGCGGCAAGCGCGGCTTCACTGTCGGCCAGCTCGACGTCGAGCGGCTCGATCTGCTCCATCAGCTCGAGGACCTGGTCCTCGAGCTGGGACTGGCGGCGCTTCAGCGACTCGAGGTCGGCCTGGAGCGCCTGGGCCTCCTTCGGGGAGGTGACACCCCCGCCGTAGAGCTGCTGGTCGACGTGGGTGACCTTGTCCTCGACCGTGGCGATCTCGTCCTCGATGCGCTTCTGCTCACGGGCGAGGTCGTCTCGGGTGGTGCGGGGCTCGATGACAGACGCCTCGATCGCGGCTCGGCGTTGCCCGAGCTCGACGAGCTTCGCCCGCTCCGGGAGGGTCTCGCGCCGGTGGCGCAGCTGGTCGCCGTGCGTGTCGTTGGCCTGGAGGTCGAGCAGGTGGTCGAGGTCGCTCACTGCACCAGCTTCACCCAACCGGACGGGGTCCGTCGCATCGACGGCCCCCGATGCCTCACGGGAACGGCTTGCGCGGCTTGGTGGTGGGCGGCGTGGTCGCCGGGACGGTGGTGGGTGAGACCGTGGCGGGGGTGGTGGCGGGGGTGCCGGGATCGGTGGTTCCGGTGATCGCCGCACCCGTACCGGTGCCGCCGGTGCCCGAGGAGCCACCGAAGGGCGCCGAGCCGCCGTTGAGCGTGCCGTACGGATCGCCGGCGCCGGCGGCCGGCCGACCCGAGCGCGGCAGCGGGGCGCAGGTCGGGAAGTCGACGACCGGTTTGCTCTCGTCGGCGAGGTACGCCTTGTTGAAGTTGGCGAAGATCGTGGCGGGCCAGAGGCCACCGAACTGCTCACGGCCACCGAGGTTCCCCATCGGCGCGTTGTTCGACTCGGGGATGCCCATCCAGACCGCGGTGGTCAGGTACGGGGTGAAGCCGACGAACCAGGTGTTGGAGTTCGACTCGGTGGTGCCCGTCTTGCCGGCGGCGGGCTGCGCACCGAGCTGGGCGTTCTTGCCGGTGCCGGCCTGCACGTTGTTCTCGAGGACCTGCGTGGCGAGGCAGGCGGTCTGCTGCGAGAAGCCACGGCTGGGGTCGGCGGCGTGGGTGTAGAGGACCTTGCCGTTGCGGTCCTCGATCTTGTCGACGAAGTACTGGGGCTGGCGGATGCCGCCATTCGGGATGGCCGAGTAGGCCGACGCCATCTCGAGAGGGGTCACGTCGAACACGCCGAGCGGCATCGACTTGGCCTTGGGGTCGAACTGGCTCTGCACCCCGAGGCGCTGGGCCATGTCGACGACGTGGTCGAGGCCGACGGTCTGGCCGAGGCGGACGAAGGCACCGTTCGACGAGGCGGCCACGACCGAGGTCAGGGTGCCACTGGTGCCCGCCACGACGTAGGGGTCGGGGGTGCCGCCCTTGTTCACCCAGGAGCCACCGCCCCCGACGAAGTCGTCGGGCTGCACACCCTGCTCGAGCGCGGTGAGCAGCACGAAGGTCTTGAACGTGGAGCCGGTCTGGCGGCCGGGCTCGTGGGTGGCGATGTCGTACTGGAAGTTCTCGAAGCCCGGTCCACCGACGAGGGCCCGCACGGCGCCGGTGGACGAGTCGAGCGAGACCATGGCGGTGGTGACGCCCTTCTCCGCCGCCTGGCTGGCGGTCGCGGCGTCCCAGGTGGTGTCGTGGGCGTTCTGGGCCGCGGCCTGGGCCACGGGATCGAGGGTGGTCGAGATGCGGAGGCCGCCGCCGAACACCGCGTTGTAGCGCTCGGCGTAGGTGGTGCCGAGGGTGGTGTCGTACTCGTGGTTGCTGATGTCGAGCAGCTCGTTCTTGACCTCGTCGACGAAGTAGCTGTCGGGCGGGGGCTGCACGATCTCGCCGCAGTCGGCCGGGCGGGGACCGACCACGCCCGTGCACCGGCCGGTGGGCAGGGCCCACGACTTGGCGAAGGACGCCTGCTCGCGGGTGATGGCGCCGTAGGCCACCATGCGGTCGAGGGCGATGTCGCGCTGCTTCTTGGCGGAGTCCGGGTGGACGGTGGGGTCGTAGGCGACGGGATTCGAGATGAGGGCGGCCAACATGGCGCCCTCGGCCCAGTTCAGCTCGCCGACGTTCTTGCCCCAGTAGGTCTCGGCGGCGGCCTGCACGCCGTAGGCGCCGGAGCCGAAGTAGACGGTGTTGAGGTAGGACTCGAGGATCTGGTCCTTCGTCATCTGGTTCTCGAGGCGGATGGCCAGCGCCGCCTCCTTCACCTTGCGGTTGAGCACCCGCTCGTCGTTCAGCAGCGCGTTCTTCACCAGCTGCTGGGTGATGGTGGAGCCGCCCTGCTCGACCCCGCCGGCCTGGACGTTCTCGACCATGGCCCGGGTGAGGGCCCGGAGGTTGACGCCCCTGTGCTGGTAGAACTCGGCGTCCTCGACCGCCAGGATGGCGTCCTTGACCGTGTCGGGGATCTGGTCGAGGGTGACCGGCTGACGGTTCTCCTCGCCGTGCAGCGTGGCGAGCAGCGACCCGTCGGCGGCGTAGACCTGCGAGCGCACGGCGTAGTCGGCGAAGCGGGTGAGGTCGATCGGCGGGCCCTGGGCCTCACCAGCGGTGGCGACCTTGCCGAGGGCGGGCACCGCCACGATGACCGCGACGGCGAGGACCGCCCCGGCCACGAGGATCGTGGCCACGTACACGCCGAGCTTCTTCACTTCGTTCAACAGTACCGGTGCCCGCCTCGACCCCGGGGTCACCCGAGGTTGACGGCGGAACGGCTCAGCCCCGGGGCCAGTCCGGAGCGCGCTTCTCGAGGAACGAGGCCATGCCCTCCCACATCTCGGGCCGCTCGATGGCCCGGAAGAACATGCCGTAGTCCATCGGCGGGAGGCGCAGGTTGAGGTCGCGCTTCACGTCGAAGCGGGCCTGGGGCCCGGTGAGGGCGATCTGCTCGAGCACCCAGTCGACGTGGGCGTCGAGCTCGTCGTGGGGCACGACCTTGCCGACCAGGCCCATGGCCTCGGCCTCGTGGGCGGTGATCTCCGCCGCGGTGAAGAAGAGGTACCGGGCACGTGCCAGTCCGACGGCCTCGGCCAGGCGGGCCGACATGAAGGGGTCGGGGATGCCACGGAGCAGCTCGGGCACGCGGAAGCGGGCCTGATCGGACGCCACCGCGATGTCGCAGCAGAGGGTGAGGTCGAGCCCGCCGGCGTGGCAGAGGCCGTTGACCTTGGCGACCCAGAGCTTGCGGCAGCGCTCGATGTGCCGGAACGGGAACTGCTCGGTGGAGTCCCACTCCACCGCCAGGCCCTCCGTGTCCTCAGCCCGGCCCCCCATGTCGCCGCCGGCGCCGAACCACCGGTCGGTGCCGGTGAGGCACACGGCGTCGAGCTCGGCCTGGGCGTCGGCCCAGATGGCGGCGCGCTTGATGCCCCGGTACATGTCCTGGGTGAAGGCGTTGCGGCGCTCGACCCGGTCGATGCGGAGGTGGAGGACAC
>Ga0302299_10001669_pt1 | contig 13413 bp, 13 predicted proteins | sample III_Fen_N3_4_FD_198795 | JGI IMG/M metagenome (GOLD analysis project Ga0302299, IMG submission 198795) | Peat permafrost microbial communities from Stordalen Mire near Abisko, Sweden - III_Fen_N3_4 | ecosystem: Environmental > Terrestrial > Soil > Wetlands > Permafrost | place: Sweden: Abisko... | reverse complement strand
TGGCCTGGCGCAACCTCACGCCCGCGCTGCTCATGCTGGCGCCGATCCTCACGGGGACGCTGGCGCGCGCCCTCGGCGAGCCCGACCCGGTCCCCGCCGCGTCGCACCCGCCCCGGCTCCTGAAGACATCGGCGGCCATCGTCGGGCTCGGCCTGGTGGGCTCGCTGGTGATGGCCGCCGGGCAGAACCCGGTCATCGACCCGGGGATGCCGCGCACGCTGATCCACGAGATCGCGTCGGCGAGCGCACCGCAGCGGGTGCTCAACACCTACAACGTCTCCGGGCCCCTGCTGTGGTTCGGCGGACACCCGCCGCACGTCACCGTCGGCATCGACGGCCGCTCGGACCGCTACGGCAGCGACTACGCCGACCGCTACGAGAACGGCCTGATCCAGGGCAGACCCGGCTGGCAGAGCCTCTTCGACCAGCTCGACCCCACCTGCGCCCTCGTCGGGTCCTACGAGGCGATCGGTCCGATCCTCGTGGCGCAGCGAGGCTGGGTCGAGGTGGACCGGGAGGGCGGCTTCGTGCTGCTGCGCGCGCCGGACGCCCCCGGCTGGCCGTCCGCCTGAGCCCGGTCAGGTGGGCACGTCGTCGCCGGCCGCGAGGTCCGGCACCTCGGCCCGGTCGTGGGATCGTGCCCACGTGCGCGCGGCGGCGATCCGCTCGGGCGACGTCGGGTGCGTGCCGAACCACAGGTGCAGCAGAGCCGGCGGCCGCAGCGCGCCGAGGTTCGTGACCGCGAGGGAGCGGTGCATCGCGGCCACCGTCACGGGGTCGCCGCAGAGATCGAGGCAGTGCTGGTCGGCGCGACGCTCCACCCGGCGCGAGACCGCGCTCTGCACCGGCGCGCCGAGGAGCCCGGCCCAGGCTCCCCCCGCGAGCAGGAGTCCGGCGACCGCCGGGTCCGCCGTCGACGACGCGTCGCCGAGGCCGAGCACCCACGACGACGAGAGCACGACGGCCGCGGCCACGACGGCCAGCGCAGCCCCGACCGCACCCAGGACCGTGCCGGTCCGGACGTCGTGCGCCACGACGTGACCGAGCTCGTGCGCGACCACGGCCCGCACGTCGCCGTCGCGGTCACGGTCGAGCAGCGTGTCGTGCACGACCACCCGGCGCGTCGAGCCGAGGCCGGAGACGTAGGCGTTGAGGGCCGTCGTGCGCCGGGAGGCGTCCGCGACGAGCACGTCATGCACCGCTACGCCGTCGCGCGCCGCGAGCCGGAGGAGCTCGCTGCGCAACGGGCTCTCGGCCATGGGCGTCAGGCGGGCGAACAGCGGCTCGACGACGACCGGCACGAGGAAGGACATCAGCACGACGACCGCGGCGGCGACCGGCGCGAGCACGGCCCACCAGGAGTCCGGCCATGCTCGCGCGGCGGCCACCGCTCCCACCAGCGCGAGCGAGGTGAGCAGCCACCCCAGGGCGAACGCCACCACGAGGTCGCGCAGCCACCTCCCCCACGAGCCGGCCGCCAGCCCCACCTCGAGCGAGCGACGGCGTACGACGACGGCTCCCGGCAGCGTCGCGAGCCGGCCCACCCCGAGCACGACCGTGCTCGCGGCGAGGACGCCGACCCACCACGGGCCCGCGGTCGCGTGCGCCACCGCGGCCACGGTGCCCGCGAGCACGAGCGCCGTGGGCACGAGCACCTCGAGCGCGACGGCCGCAAGACCCCACGGCCGCACCCGGCGGCGGAAGGCCCGCTCGCGGTCCTGCTCGGCCCGGGTGAAGTCGCGGTCCACGTCGGCGGCGGTGACCAGCGGCACGGGCTGCCGTGGCACCGCGCGCACCGTCACAGCCCCGAGCAGCACGACGCCGACGAGCAGCACGACGAGGGCGGCGGTCACGAGGTCGCGGTCCTCGTCAGGACGCCAGCGCGCGGAGCCGCGCGTGCCAGGCGGTCTCGAGCGCCGCGGTGCCGGACCCCGTCACCGTGCGCAGCGCGGCCTCGAGGTTGGCTGACTCCGTCCCGGTGCCCGCCACGGTCAGCCGGTAGAGGCGCACGAGCTGCTTCTGGCCGTACTTCTCCGCGATGACGCGGCACGCGAGGTCGGCACCCTCGTAGGCGAGGTCGACGTCGGCCCCGTCGAAGGTCCCCTGGGTGGGCAGGTGCGCGGGCGCGGAGCCCGCCCGCTGCACGCGCACGAGCTCGCGCAGCTCGTCGGTCAGGTCGATGCCGCTGCCGTGGTAGCCGACGTACTCGGCAAACCCTTCCTCCAGCCACAGCGGCACGTCCGGCGTACCCGGGGCGTCGGTCGCCACGTGGGTGAGCTCGTGGCGCACGACCACCTCGCGTCCGAGGGCCGACAGCCCCGCCATGCTCGGCGTGTCCAGCCAGACCCGCAGCGCGGGAGCCGTGTCGTCGTCGGCACGCACCTCGCCGGTCGTCACGGCGGCATAGCCGTCGAGGGAGGCGGGCGTGCGCCCGAGCGCACGACCGAGCTGGGCCACCGTGTGCGGCACCACGAGGACGGGTCGCTGGTTCCAGCCGGTCCCCCAGACGGCGTCGACGTCCAGCACCGTCGCATCGACGAGGGCGGCGTAGGACCGCAGCGTGGAGGTCGGGGTGTCGATCCCGATGACGAGGCTGCGTCGGCCGTGCACGGTCCTCAGCGCGCCGAGCTCCCACGGCTGGGCGCGACGACCGACCGTCGACTCGGCCACGACCAGCCAGCCCGCCGACGAGTGGTGCACGGTGACGCGCTCGTGGATCACGGCGTCGGCCGTGTCGACGTCGTAGCGCAGGTGCAGGCCCACGTCGAGCACGGCCGTGGCCGTGTCCTTGCCCGGGACCAGGGAGCGGATCTCGTAGGCCCAGCGCGTCACCGGCAGGGCCGCCAGCCGGGCGAACACCGGCGCCGTGGCCGCGGCCGTCTGGGTACGCCGCCACCCGGCAGCGTCGTCGCGGGTCACGGCGGTACCGCGCCGCACCAGCACCGCCTCGATCGCGGACTCCCGGTCCGCCGAGCCGGTGCCGGGAGCCGCCGAGGGCCCGGCCGCGGAGTGGCCCGCACCCGGAGCAGCGACGGCGCGCGCACCTGTCCCGGAGGACAGGGCGCGGGGAAGGACCACGACGAGGCCGACCAGCAGGGCGACCACGACCGCGACGACCGCCGACGCGCCGACGACGCCGGGACCGCCGCGGCGGGCTCCCGCGCCAGGACCTCGGACGGTGGTGGTCGACGTGGAGGACCAGCGGGTCGGCGGTGCCTCGGACTGGGACGACGGGTCCACCGGGGACCACGGTCGCGCCGCGGGCGCGGTCGCGGACGGCACGGGCGCGACGGCCCCGGTGCCCTCAGGCACCTCGTCCCACCCGTCGCCGGTCATGGGGACACGGTAGGTGCCGCGCGCCGACTACGGGCGAACAGGCCCGGATGACCGGGTCGCCCCCGCGGGTCCGTCAGACGACGCGGCCGGCGCCGGAGTAGCGGCTGCCGTACCACGGGCCCCAGGCGGCGATGATCTCGACGCCGGCCCGCGGGTTGGAGGCGCTCACCATCATGCCGCCGCCGATGTACATCGAGACGTGGTGCGCCCCGCTGCCGAAGTAGAACAGCAGGTCGCCCGGACGCAGCTCGCTACGGCTGACGTGGCGCGTCGCGCCGTACTGCGCCTTGGAGTAGTGGGGCAGCGAGACGCCGGCGGAGCGCCAGGCCGCCATGGTGAGTCCCGAGCAGTCGAAGGTCCCGGGGCCGTCGGCGCCGGCGACGTAGCTGTGCCCGACCTTGGACAGGGCATAGGCGACGGCCTGGCGCGCCCGGCTCGACGGCGAGCCACCGCTGCCGGCGCCGCCCCCGCCATTGCCGGCGCCGGGGTTGTCGCCGCTGCTCGAGCCGCGGTGGCTCGTCCGCGGTGCGGGCTTCTGCGCGGCCTTCGCCGCGGCGGCCGCTCGCGCCTCGGCGATGCGCGCGGCGCGCTCGTCGGCGGCCTTCTTGGCCGCGGCGAGCGCGGCGAGCTTCGCGCGCTCGTCGGCCTTGAGCGAGGAGAGCAGCGCCTCCGCGGCCGCGAGCTTGTCGTCGATGCTCTGCTTCGTGGCGGCGGTCTCGGCGGCGGCGGACGCGGCGGCCGTCTTCTGCTGGGCGAGCTGCACCTGCAGCTGGGCGAGGAGCAGCCGCGCGCTCTCGGTGCGGCGCAGCGAGGTCCCCTGGGACCGGGCGACCTGGTCGAGCGCGGCGGTCTGCTCGAGGAACGCCTGCGGGTCGTCGGCGAGCAGGGCCTGGAGGCTCGGGTCGATGCCACCCGAGGCGTAGGCCGCGCGGGCCATCGCGTCGACGGCGCCGGAGACCTTGCCGTAGGCCAGCTCGGCCGCGGCGATCCGCACCTTGAGGGCGCTGATCTTCGTGGCGATGTCCGCCTGCTTGGCCTTGGCCTCGTTCCACAGGTCGGCGGCGTCGGCCGCGTCCTGCTGGAGCGCGAGGATCTGGTCCTCGACCTGCTTGATGTCCCGGGTGGGGGCGGCCGTCGCCGCACCGTTGCCGACCGTCACGCCGGCCAGGACGACTGCCAGCACGGCGATCGGGGCCAGGGCTCGCGCGACTGCGGTCGCACGCACACGGTCGAGCACGTTAGAACTCGTCGCCACGAGGGCGGCTCCTTCTCCCTGTCCGCCTACCGGGTGAGCTGACGGGCTCGGGCGGGAAGATCGCCCTACCACGGTGGGCCGCGCAGCACAGGTGCCGTGCGGTCCGCCGTCGATTCGCCCCAGGGGAAGTGGGTCCCCGGCTCCGAATCGACCTTCCGGCATCGGAAGGCCTCGAACTCGGCGGGGTGGCCGCTGCCGTCGGATGACGGCGCCTCGCGATCACCTGGCGAGGACCCTACCAACACTTGCGACCCCGGGAGGACGGCTCTGCGACATCTCTCCGACACCGATGCGTGACCGCACCGTGACCAGAGCCGCAGCACCGGCGACGCCCTCCGGCTACCGGACGGGCCTCCTCCCGGACGCCGCTCGAGCAGTCATCCGGCAGCCCGACCCGGGTCGCGCCCCACGGTCTCCCCCGGTCCCTCGGACACCAGCGGGAGGAGCCGCAGCGGGGGCACCAGGCCGGAGTCGGCGAGGACGGCCAGCGCCGTCATCTCCTCGCCGGGGACGCCCTCGGTCGCCCACCACTCCGGCAGGCCGAGCAGGGACGTGACGACGCAGTCACCACAGGCGGGCCCCCGCGCCACGCACGTGTCGCAGTCGACGATCACTTCGCACCTCGGCCTCCGTCGGGCCCGGTTCCTGTCCCGGACCACCTGTCGCCGACGCTAGGAGAAGGGTCCGACAGTGCCGGCGACCGCGCTGCGGCCCAGGCGCTCCCGGATCAGCCCAGGGCACCGGTGGCGCGCACGGCCGTCGGATCGAGCCCGAGGTCGGCCACCACGGCGTCGGAGTCGACGCCGAGGGCCGGCGCCGCCAGCGGGTCGGGAGCCCGGCCGGGCACCCACGCGGCCGGCCGGCCGGCTGCGACGAGCGAGCCGTCGGACAGCGCGACGTCGGTGACGACACCACGCCGCCGGAGGTCCGGGTCGGCCAGCGCCTCCGCCGACGTCCGCACCGGGCTGACGCAGGTCTGGTCCTGCTCGAGCAGCGCCAGCCACTCGTGGCGCGGCCGTGACCCGAACACGGTCGTCAGGCGGCCGCGCAGCGCGTCCTGGCCGGCGACGTCGTACTGCACGGTCGCCAGGCTGGGGTCGCCCACCAGCTCGGCGACACGGCCGAAGAACTGCGGTTCCAGTGCGCCGCAAGCGATCTCGAGCCCGTCGGCGCACCGGTAGATGCCGTAGCACGCGAGGCCGCCGGTGAGCATGTCCGGGTTCGGGGGGCCCTCGCCGGTGGCGATCACGGAGCCCTGCCCGATGCCCGTCAACGACAGGGCCGAGTCGAGCATCGTGACGTCGACCCGGAACCCTTGGCCCGTGCGCGGCGCAGTGACGCGCAGGCCGCTCACCGCGGCGAGCGCGGCCTGCAGCCCCGTGGCCATGTCGACGAACGGGACGCCCGGCATCGCGGCGGAGCCGTCGACCCCGCGCGAGAGCCCCAGGATCCCGGCGTAGCCCTGCACGTTGAGGTCGTGACCCGGCAGCCTGGTCCGGCCGCCGTCGCCGTACGCCGTCATCGAGACGTGCACGAGATCGGGGTTGGCCTCGGCCAGGACGCCGGCGCCGAGGCCGAGACGGTCGAGGACGCCCGGGCGGAACGAGTCGATGAGGACGTCGGACCGCGCCACGAGCGCGACGAGGACGGCGACGCCGTCGGTGTTCTTGAGGTCGAGACCGATCGAGCGCTTCCCGCGGCACAGCGCGACGAACACGCCCGACTCGCCCGTGGCGGTATAGGGCGGCATGGCGCGCAACCCGTCGCCGCCGCGCGGGTCCTCCACCTTGAGGACGTCGGCGCCGAGGTCGACGAGGAGCGCCGTCGCGTAGGCGCCCGGCAGCAGCCGGGTGAGGTCGAGGACGCGGACCCCGGCGAGCGGGGGCGCGGGCGACCCCGTCATGTCAGGCCCCGGTGGGGTCGTCGGTGGGTCCGCCCGCGGACGGCCGCGCCACGACCTCGATCGCGTCGCCGTCGGCGCCGCACCAGCGGCAGGACACGGTCTCGAGGGACTCGGTCACGACGTCGGTCTCCTCGACGACGGGCTCGCCGGCGAGGTCGAGGTGCCAGAACTCCCGGACCCGGCTGGAGCGGACGACGTCGAAACGCGTGAGGTTGCCGCAGCGCGAGCAGCGCCAGCGGGTGTCGGCGTCGGGCAGCACCACGGCCACGGTGAGAGGTCCCCTCGGGAGGTCGGAACGGATCGGGACGACCCTACGGCGGCGCGCCTCGGTCGCGACGTCGTACCCCCCGCCTAGCGTCGACGTCGTGAGCCCGGCAGCCCCGACCCCCGCGCCGGGCACCGCTGTGCGCCGACCGGCGTCGACGACGCTGCGCGTCGAGCCGGAGCACCTCGCGCGCCGCCGGCCCGACCAGCCGACCTTCGACGACCTCGGCACCCCGCTCGCCGACGTCACGTTCGTCGTCGTGGACCTCGAGACCACCGGCGGCTCGCCGGTCGACGCCGGCATCACCGAGATCGGCGCGGTCAAGGTCCGCGGCGGCGAGATCGTCGGCGAGTTCCAGACCCTCGTGCAGCCGGGCGTGCCGATCCCCGCGTTCATCGCGGTGCTCACCGGCATCACCGACTCCATGCTCGCGGACGCGCCGGCCCTCGGCGTCGCCGTGCCGGCCTTCCTCGAGTTCGCCACGGGCGCGGTGCTGGTCGCCCACAACGCGCCCTACGACGTGTCCTTCCTCAAGGGCGCGTGCCTGCGCCTCGGCCGCGCCTTCCCCGACCACACGGTCGTCGACACCGCGCGCCTGGCCCGAGCCGTGCTCCTGCGCGACGAGGTGCCCAACTGCAAGCTGAGCACGCTGGCCCGCCACTTCCGGGCCACGACCGTGCCGAACCACCGCGCCCTGTCCGACGCCCGCGCCACGGTCGACGTCCTGCACGCGCTGATCGAGCGGGTCGGCTCGCTCGGCGTGCACTCGCTCGAGGAGCTCGCCACCTACACCTCGCGGGTCACGCCGGCCCAGCGCAAGAAGCGCCACCTCGCGGAGTCCCTGCCCGACTCCCCCGGCGTCTACGTCTTCCGCGACGACCAGGGCCGAGCCCTCTACGTCGGCAAGTCCGGCCGCATCCGCTCCCGCGTGCGCACCTACTTCACCGCGTCGGAGACCCGGACCCGGATGGCCGAGATGGTCGGCATCGCCACCCGCGTCGACGCGATCCCGTGCAGCACGCCGCTCGAGGCCGAGGTCCGCGAGATCCGGCTGATCGCCGAGCTGGCGCCGCGCTACAACCGCCGCAGCCGGCACCCCGAGCGCAGCGTGTGGGTGAAGCTGACGGCCGAGGCGTTCCCCCGCCTGTCCGTCGTACGCGCCGTCAAGGCCGACGCCGACGCGGGCGCGGCCTACCTCGGACCGTTCGGGTCACGGCGCTCCGCGCTCGAGGCGGTCGAGGCGCTGCAGGCCGCGATCGGCCTGCGCACCTGCACCGACCGCATCTCCCCGCGGCGTACGTCGTCGGCCTGCGTCCTCGCCGAGATGGGGCGCTGCACCGCGCCCTGCACCGGCGCTGTCGACGTGGAGTCCTACTCGCCGCTCGTCGAGCAGGCACGGCACGCGCTGCTCGACGACGTCCGCGACGTCGAGGCCGCGCTGCTCGGACGCCTCCGCGCGCTGTCGGCCGACCTGCGCTACGAGGAGGCCGCGCTGTGGCGCGACCGCCTCGAGGCGTTCGCGCGCGGAGCCGCTCGGGCGCAGGAGATCGCGTCGCTCGCCTCGATCGAGGAGCTCGTCGCCGCGCGCCCCACGGCCGACCGCGGGTGGGAGGTGCACGTGGTCCGGCACGGGCGGCTCACCGGTGCCACCTCGGTGGCACCGGGCGTCGATCCGCGTCCCGCGGTCGACGCCCTCGTGGCCACGGCCGAGCAGGTGGAGCACGACGGCGGTCCGGCGCCGGCGGCGCTCGTCGAGGAGACCGTCCGGGTGCTGCGCTGGCTGGAGTCCGACGGCGTACGCCTGGTCCCTGGTCCGCACCCGGTCGCCTGGTCGCTCCCGACGCACGGGGCCGGGGGTCTCGTCGCCCGGCTGCAGGCTGCGGGGCGTGCTGACGTCGTGCGGCTGCCCGCCACCGAGAGGTCACTGCGCCCGGCGGGCTGACCGTCCGACCCCCGTGCCGGTCCGCCGCGGCCTAGGGTGACGGCCATGGTGACCGCCCTCGTCTTCATCCGCACCGAGCTGCACGCCGTCAACGGCGTCGCCGAGACGATCGCCGGGATCCACGGCGTCAGCGAGGTCTACTCCGTGACCGGCGACCTCGACCTCGTGGCCCTCGTCCGGGTCCGCGAGCTCGACGACGTCAGCGCCGTGGTGACCGACGGCATCGCGACGGTGCCGGGCATCGCGACGACCGAGACGCACATCGCCTTCCGCACCTACAGCCGCCACGACCTCGAGAGCGCGTTCGCCATCGGGCTGGACTGAGGCCGACCGGCGACCCTGTCGCCCGGCCCCGGTCAGCGACCGGCGAGCCGGGACGACACGGCGACCCAGCGGTCCAGGACCGCGCCCGACGCCCCGCTGGTGATGGCCTCGGCGGCGCGCGGCAGCGCGGCCGCGATGCGGTCCCCCGCCGACGCCGACGACACGACGCCGAGCGCCGCGTCGTGCGCGACGAGCGCGGCGGCCGCGCCGAGCAGCACCGCGTCGCGGACCGGGTCGAGCCGGTCGGACCGCTCGCCGGAGAGGACCGCACGCGCCACAGCGGCGTTGAAGGCCGCGTCGCGCCCGCGCAGCGCTCCCGGCTCGGACCGCGCGATGCCGAGGTCGACGGCGTCGACCAGCGACTCGACGAGCTCGGTCCCCGTCGCGTCCCACACCCGGGTGGGAGCGTGGGTCGACAGCTCGTCGAGCCCGTCCTGGCCGCGGACCACGACCGCGCGGGTCCCGCGGTCGAGCAGCGCCTGCGCCATGACGGGGGCCAGCCGCGGGTCGGCGCAGCCGACCACCTGAGCGGCCGGTCGGGCCGGGTTGGCCAGCGGACCGAGCACGTTGAAGATCGTCGCGACGCCGAGCTCGCGACGGGTGACGGCCGCATGGCGCATGCCTGCGTGGAACACCGGCGCGAAGCAGAACACGATCCCTGCCTCGGCCAGGCAGTCGCCGACCGCCGCCGGGGCCAGGTCCACGGCGACGCCGAGCGCCTCGAGCACGTCGGCGGACCCGGCCGCGGAGCTCGCCGCCCGGTTGCCGTGCTTGACCACCGGGGCGCCGGCGCCGGCCACGACGACGGCCGCCATGGTGGAGATGTTGACCGTGTTGGAGCGGTCGCCCCCGGTGCCGCAGGTGTCGACCGTGGGTCCGGTGCCCGCAGCGAGCTCCACCGGCGCGGCGTGGGCGAGCATCGCCGAGACCAGGCCGGACACCTCGGCCGGCGTCTCCCCCTTGGCGCGCAGGGCGACCAGGAAGCCGGCCAGCTCGACGGGGGTCGCGTCCCCGGACATCGCGCGGTCCATGGCCCAGGACGCGTCGGCCGGGGTCAGGTCCTCGCGGCGCAGGAGCGCGGCGAGCAGGTCCGGCCAGGTCCGCGGGTCGGGAGCGACGTGGTCGGCGGAGGGCGGCGGTGCTGAGGTCACGCCCGAACCCTAGCCAGCGACGGGCTGGTCGGGCGGCGGCGTTCGGAGCCGGCTCGGATCAGCCGCTGGTGACGGCCGTGCGCTGGCGCAGCAGGACGGCGGCGGCCTCGGCGAGCAGCACGGGGTCGATCGGGTGCGGGATGACGGCCTCGGCCTGCGACCAGGTGGCCAGCCAGGCGTCCTGCGGGCGGCCGAGGAGAAGCAGGACCGGCGGCGCGTGGTAGATCTCGTTCTTCATCCGCCGGGCGATGCCCATGCCGCCGGACGGCACGGCCTCGCCGTCGAGGATCGCGAGGTCGACGCCGCCCTGGTCGAGGCGCCGGATGATGGCCGGCTCGGTGGCGAACTCGTGGCACTCGACGAGGGGCAGGTCGGCGGCCGGACGGCGCCCGAGGGCGGCGATGACAGCGGCGCGCACGGCGGCGTCGTCGCTGTAGACCAGCACGGTGAGTGGGCGCTCGGCGGTGCTCATGGCGGCATCGTATCGGGGCCGCCGGACGAAGCCGCGCCGAGGCGCGAGGAGGGCCGCGCCACGCCGTAGGACGGAGTGAGGGGGTGGGGGCGCCGAGCGGCCCCAGACCTGACACAATGCCGCGCGTGGCGACCGCAACCGTGATCGAGAACGCTCCCGCGCACGCACCGGCCAACCGGCCGAACCTGGTGTCCGTCGGCACCATCGTGTGGCTGTCGAGCGAGCTGATGTTCTTCGCTGCCCTGTTCGCGATGTATTTCACGATGCGGGCCGTCAACCAGGCGACCTGGTCGGAGTACACCGAGAAGCTCAACGTCCCCTTCGCGGCGGTCAACACGATCATCCTCGTGCTGTCCTCGGTGACCTGCCAGCTCGGCGTCTTCGCCGCCGAGCGAGGCGACGTGCGCAAGCTGCGGATGTGGTTCATCGTCACGTTCGTCATGGGCTCGGTCTTCGTCGCCGGTCAGGTCACCGAGTACGCGCAGCTCGTCAAGGAGGGCATCACGCTGTCCTCGTCGGCGTACGGCTCGGTCTTCTACCTCACCACCGGCTTCCACGGCATGCACGTGACGGGCGGGCTCATCGCCTTCCTCTTCGTGCTCGGCCGCACCTACGTCTCGCGACGCTTCACGCACCGCCAGGCCACCACCGCGATCGTCGTCTCGTACTACTGGCACTTCGTCGACGTCGTGTGGATCGGCCTGTTCACGATGATCTACCTCATCAAGTGACGACCTGAATCCCCGACCACTGCCCCCGCACCGACAGTGAAGGCGCATTCGTGACCAGCACCTCAGTACGACGGCACCGGGCCACCGGCCTCGTCGTCCTCCTCGCGGCCCTCGTGGCGACCGGCGTCGGGTACGCCGCCGTCACGGACTCCGCGCAGGCGGCGGCGCCGCAGGCCTCCGAGACCCAGGTCCAGGCAGGACGCCAGCTCTTCCTCGAAGGTTGCGCCACCTGCCACGGCCTCGCCGCGCAGGGCACCGCCGACGGTCCCGGCCTCATCGGCGTCGGCGCTGCCTCGGTCGACTTCCAGGTGACCACCGGCCGCATGCCGCTGTCCGCCCCCGCGGTGCAGGCACCGCGCAAGACCCCGCAGTACTCGGCCGAGCAGACCGCGAACCTCGCCGCCTACGTCGCCTCACTCGGCGCCGGCCCGGCGATCCCCACCGACTCCGAGCTCGCCACCACCGACGCGAACCTCGCGGAGGGCGGCGAGCTGTTCCGCACGAACTGCGCCCAGTGCCACAACTTCGCCGGCAAGGGCGGGGCGCTCTCGGACGGCAAGTACGCGCCGACGCTGATGAACGCGACCCCGCGCGAGATGGTCGAGGCCATGCTCACCGGGCCGCAGAACATGCCGAACTTCCCGAACTCCACGCTCCCGCTGGAGAAGAAGCAGGCGATCGTCAAGTACATCAGCGACAACCTGCAGAACGCCGCGGCGCCGGGAGGTCTCGCCCTCGGGTCCTACGGCCCCGTGACCGAAGGCGTGTTCATCTGGACTGCAGGCATCGGCGCGCTCCTGCTCGCCGCGGTCTGGATCGGGGCGAAGGTGCGATGAGCGACAACCACGGCACGGACGTCTCGGTCGCCGAGCACGGGGACACCCCCGAGTTCCCGCTCCCGCCGCACCACCACCGCATCACCGACACCGACCCGAAGGCCGCCAAGCGCGCCGAGCGTCAGGTCGCCGCGATGTTCGGCCTCTCGGCGCTGTGCACGATCGGGTTCGTCGTCGCCTACGTCGCGATCCCGACCGACACGTTCGTCGCGCTCGGCCCGATCGGCATCCTGCAGCTGTCCAACCTCGTGCTCGGCCTCACCTTCGGCCTCGCGATCCTGCTCATCGGCCTCGGCGCGATCCAGTGGGCCAAGAAGCTGATGGCCGACGAGGAGATCATCGGCGAGCGACACCCCCTCGGCTCGCCCAAGGAGGACCAGGACGCCGCCCTCGCGGAGTTCCAGACCGGCCTCGCGGAGTCCGGCTTCGTCGAGCGCACGATCGTGCGCCGCACGCTGATCGGCGCGCTCGCGCTCTTCCCGATCCCGCTCATCGTCGTGCTCAAGGACATGGGCCCGCTGCCCGTCGACGCGCTGAACCACACGATCTGGCGCAAGGGGAGCCGCATCGTCGTCGACGTCACCGGCAAGCCGCTGCGCCCCGAGGACCTCGGGATCGGGACCCTGGTCTCGGCCTCCCCGGAGGACCTCGACAAGGTCCAGGAGGTCGAGGGCAACCAGAACGCCCGCGCCAAGGCCTCGATCATCCTCGTGCGCATGCGCCCGAGCGACATCAAGAGCCAGCAGGCGCCCGCCGGCCAGACGTGGGACTACCAGGGCATCCTGGCGTTCTCCAAGATCTGCACCCACGTGGGCTGCCCGATCGCGCTGTACCAGCAGCGTCAGCACTCGCTGCTGTGCCCCTGCCACCAGTCGACCTTCGACCTGGCCGATGGCGGCAAGGTCATCTTCGGGCCTGCTGCCCGGCGCATGCCCCAGCTGCCGATCACCATCGACTCCGAGGGTTACCTCGTCGCGCAGAGCGACTTCCAGGAACCGGTCGGCCCGAGCTTCTGGGAGCGCGGATGAGCGTCATCGTCAAGGAGGCCGGCAAGGCGATCAGCCGCGCCGACGAGCGGGCGCCGATCTCGTCGCTCGCCAAGGCCAACCTGCGCAAGATCTTCCCCGACCACTGGTCGTTCATGCTGGGCGAGATCGCGCTCTACTCGTTCATCATCCTGCTGCTCACCGGCGTCTAC
>Ga0302299_10001668_pt1 | contig 13414 bp, 6 predicted proteins | sample III_Fen_N3_4_FD_198795 | JGI IMG/M metagenome (GOLD analysis project Ga0302299, IMG submission 198795) | Peat permafrost microbial communities from Stordalen Mire near Abisko, Sweden - III_Fen_N3_4 | ecosystem: Environmental > Terrestrial > Soil > Wetlands > Permafrost | place: Sweden: Abisko... | reverse complement strand
CTCGACGCCGCGCGCGGCTTCGACGGCAACGTCACCCAGCCGCGTACCCAGTCGGCCTTCAACGCGACGCTGTCCTACCCGATCCTCGCCGCCGCGCAATGGGCGGCGAAGAACCAGGCCTCCGACCGAGTGGGGATCGCCCGGATCTCCGCACAGGAGACCCGCCGCCAGGTGGCCCTGACTGCGGCGCAGTCGTACCTCGCCGTGATCGCCGCGCAGCGCCAGCGGGAGATCGCGATCCGCAACCTGGACACGGCCAGGGCCCTCGAAGAGTACGCACGCGCGCGCCTCGAGGCCGGCAAGGGGAGCCGGCTCAACCACGTGCGCTCGACGCAGGCGCGGGCCGCCGCCGATGGCGAGCTCGAGCTTGCCGAGCTGCTCGTGCGCCGGGGTCAGGAGGCGCTCGGCGTGTCGATGTTCGCCGACGGTCCTGTCGATGCGGACGGCGACGCCCAGCTGCAGCCCGCGGCACCGCCAGCGAGCGACGCGTGGCTGACGCAGCGGCCCGATGTGCGTCTGGCCACCGCGCAGATGCAGGCCGCGGATCGCGTGGTGCGCGACTCCTGGAAGTCCTGGTTGCCGACCGGGACCGCCTCCTTCACGCCGCAGCACGTCACCCCTGCCGGGTTCTTCGAGCCCGCCAACACCTGGCGCGCGGTGTTCCAGCTCCAGATCCCGCTCTACGACGCGACGCTGCAGCCGGCGAAGCGCATCAACATCGCCGACCTGGAGACCTCGCGACTCCGCCTCGGCGCGGTCAAGCTGCAGGCGCGCGCCGAGCTGCGCCTGGCCCAGGAATCCGTGGCACGCAGCGAGCAGATCGTGGCCGCAAGTCGCCTCTCCGCCGAGAGCGCCACGGAGGCTCTGCGCATCAGCGAGGTCGCCTACCGGGCGGGCGCCACCACGAACATCGAGGTGGTCCAGGCCCAGCAGACCGCCCGAAACGCCGAGATCCTGCTCGCGCTGGCCGAGGACCGGCTGCGGCAGGCCCGGCTGGACCTGCTGTTGGCGCTGGGGCAGTTCCCGCAGTAGAGACTCGTCGCCGGGCCGCGGCGCCGTCCCGCCCGAGGATAATGGGCGGATGTCGAGCGGACACGACGCACGGAACGGGCCGGATCGCGAACTCGTGGCGCGCGGGCTTCTGGACCTGCTCGGCGCCGACGCGGTCGTCACCGAGGCCCACGAGCTCGCCCGCTACGAGAAGGGCTGGCGCTACGGCAGCGGCGCGGCGCTCCTGGTCGTGCGGCCGCGCGACACCGAGGGGGTGGCGCGCGTGCTGGCGTTCGCCGCGCAGCGCTGCCTCCGACTGCTCGCGCAGGGCGCAAACACGGGGCTGGTGGGCGCCTCCACCCCGGACTCGACGGGCGAGATGGTCGTGCTCAGCCTCGAGCGGCTGTCCTCGCCGCTCGAGGTGGACCCCGTGGACCGCACGGTCGTCGCGGGAGGCGGCGTGCTGCTGAGCCAGCTCGACGCCGCGCTCGAGCCGCACGGCCTGATGTTCCCGATCGACCTGGGGGCCGACCCGACGGTGGGCGGCATGGTCGTCACGAACACCGGCGGCACCCGCCTCCTCCGCTACGGCGACGTGCGCCAGAACCTGCTGGGCCTCGAGGTCGTGCTCGCCGACGGCACGGTGCTCGACCTGATGACGGCGCTGCGCAAGAACAACACCGGCCTCGACGCGAAGCAGCTGTTCGTGGGCACGTCGGGTGTGCTCGGCGTCGTGACCCGCGCCCTGCTGCGGGTCGTGCCGAGGCCCGCGCAGCGCGTGACCGCGCTCGTCGGCGCGACGGACGGCGGGACGGTTCTGGCGCTACTGGCCCACCTCGAGCGCCGCGTCGGCGACGTGCTCACGGCCTTCGAGGTGGTCAGCGCGGACGCGCTGGCGCCGGTGTTCCGCTACCAGCCGCGGCTGCGCAACCCGTTCGGCGCGTCGCTGCCGCCGTTCACGGTGCTGGTCGAACTCTCGACGACCCTGCCGGCGGACCGGCTGCCGCTCGACGACCTGCTCGAGTCCGCCCTCGGCGAGCTGGTCGAGACCGGGGCCGGCGAAGGCATCACCGACGTCTTCCCGGGGAAGCCGGTCGAGCTGTGGGAGATCCGGCACCACGTCTCGGAGAGCCACCGCCACGAAGGCGAGGTGCTGGGCTTCGACGTCAGCGTCCCCCGGTCCTCGCTGCCCGACCTGCTCGCCAGCGCTCGCGAGCTGCTGGCGGCGGAGTACCCGTTCGTCCGCGTGTGCGACTTCGGCCACTGGGGCGACGGCGGCGTGCACCTGAACCTGGTCTGGAACGCGCAGGACGCGCCACGGCCGACACCGGAGCTGAAGCGGGAGCTGCAGCCGCGGATCTACGAGCTGGCCGTCGGCCGCTTCCGCGGGAGCTTCAGCGCCGAGCACGGCGTCGGCCCACACAACCAGCTCTTCTACGACCGCTACACGCCGGACCTCGTGAAGAGCCTGTGCCGCACGCTCAAGGCGCAGCTCGACCCCAAGGGCCTGCTCGGGACCGTTCGGCTGGGCTGAGAGACACTCGGCACGTGCGACGCGCGACACGCGCGGCTAGCCGAGCGCTACCTCCCGGCCCTGGTCCGCCGACTGCCGGCAGGCCTCCAGCACGAGCTGGGTCTTGAGGGCGATCTCTCCCCAGTGGGGATCGCGTTTGCCGCTGGTGACGAGCGTCGAGAAGGCACGGAACATCCGGGCTTCCTGCGCTGTCGGGTGGCTGTTCGCGTACTCGGCGACGGCGACGCGACGGGTGCGACGCTGCATGTCGAAGTCGCTGCCCCTGACCTCGAACACGGAGCTCGTGACCTCGAAGCGCGTCTCGTCGCCGAAGAAGGGGAGCACGAAGTCCGGGACGTGGACGAAGCCCTTCGTGCCGCCGATGTTCGCCCACTGCTGATTCTCGGTCTGGAAGGAGCAGTAGAAGCTCGCCGACACGCCGCTACGAAAGAGCAGCTCGCCGGACATCTCGATCGGGACCTGGCCGGGACTGTCGGGGCGGCCGGCCTGCGCGAGCGTGCGTGCGCTGACGCGCGTCGGCAGCTCGTAGTTCATCGCCCACAGCGTGAAGCGGAGGTTGTACCAGCCGAGGTCCCCCAGGCAGCCGTGCGGCTCGAGCGCGCTGTTGAGGCGGATGTTCCCCCGGAAGAAGTCGTCGGCGCCGTTGAAGCCGAACTGTGTGGCGATACGACGGATGCGGCCGACGCTCTGCCCGTCGTCGAGCGTCTGCCGCAGGGCCTGCAGCCGGCTGCTGTGCATGAACATGACGCCGTCCATGAACTGCACACGGGCGGCCTCGCACGCCGCGAGCATGTCGCGGACGTCGGCGGCGGTGACGCCGACGGGTTTCTCCACCAGGACGTGCTTGCCGGCGCGCGCCGCCGCGAGCACCCACTCCTTCCGCAAGCCGGTGGGCAGCGGGACGTAGACGGCGTCGATGTCCGAGCGGCCGAGCAGCGTGTCGTAGCCTTCGACGGCGACAGGCGCCGTCTGGTGCGGGCTCGCGGCCTGGCACTCGGCGACGAACTGCCGGCTGCGGTCGAGCGAACGGCTGGCGACGGCCGTCAGCGAGGCGTTGCCGGCGAGAACGATGGCCTGCCAGTTCTTCCGTGCGATGCCGGAAGTCCCGAGAATGCCCCAGCGACAAACGCCAGACTCCATAGGCCGTCCTCCGTGTTCCGGGATGGGTGCGCCGCACACAGCGCACCGGACCCCGTGGGCGCGTGTCGGTGAGGCGGTGCGCAGAGCGCTCGACGGATGTTAGCCTGCGCCATGCGGATTGCGCTCGCGCAGGTGCCCCATCCGACGTCGTTCACCGAGGGTCTCGAGGCGGTGCGCAGGGCGATCGGCGCCGCGGCCGCGGAACGGGCCGAGCTCGTGTGCTTTCCGGAGTGCTGCCTGAAGGGCATGCGCGGAACCGACTTCCCGGTCGAGGCACTGACACGACAGGAGCACGATCTCGCCCTGGCCGACGTGCGCGAGCGGGCGGCCGCGCACCGCGTCCACGTGCTGCTGCCCACGGAGAGGCCCCACGACGGCGCCTGGCAGAACGGCGCCTACCTCGTGCAGGCGGACGGGGTCGTCCAGGGGTACCAGGCCAAGAACCAGCTCCCGCTCGAGGAGGAGCCGTTCTTCACGCCTGGCACGACACGACGACTGTTCCGGATCGACGGGCTGCTGGCGGGTGTCGTCATCTGTCACGAGGGCTGGCGCTACCCGGAGACGGTCCGCTGGGCCGCCGCACGCGGGGCTCGCCTGGTGCTCCACCCTCACTTCGGCGGCGGTCCGGGGACGCCCGGCGGTCCGGCTCCGGCCTGGGGCGCCGGCTTCTACGAGAAGGCGATGGCCTGCCGGGCCGCGGAGAACCACGTGTGGTTCGCCAGCGTGAACTTCGCCTTGCCCGTGCAGGAGAGCGCGACCAGCCTGGTGTCGCCCGACGGCGAGTGCGTCGCGGCGGGACCGCTCCACCGCGAGGCGCTGCTGATCGCGGACCTGGACCCGGCGGCAGCAACAGGTTACCTGGCCCGGCGCCTCGCACCGGAGCGCTACCGGGACGAGCCGGCCGGCTGAACGGTCGACGCACGCGGGCCGCCCACGGGAGGCGCGTGGTGTAAGGTCTACGGCGTACGGACGTCGAGGCGCCCGCTACACGGTGAAGGGGACCACGATGAGACTGCGAGCCCACCACCTGGCCTGGCTGGTCGGAGCGTTGACGACCGCTGGCGTCGCGGCTGGCGCGCCGAGCGAAGTGAAGGTCAGCTCGGCAGGCTGGACGCTGCTGGCCAGTCAGGAGAGCCACACCGTCGCCGTGCGCCACGAGCGGCTGGGCGTGGTGCTCGACGCGATCCGGTTGTACGAGCGGACCGGGGCCGGGCTCGAGGAGCTGACGGGCTGGAGCGCGGCGAGCGCGGGCGCCGGACTGCTGACGATCCGCGGCGGCGACCCGCACGTCGCATGGGAGCTCGAGGCGCGCCAGGACGAGCTGCGCATCTCGAGCACGTCCTCGCGGGCAGCCCTCACCGCGGAGTGCCCCGGGGGCGAGACGCGCATCGTGGCCCGACTGATCGACCGCGACGGCGTCCCGGTGCAGTGGGTCGGCACGGCCGAGGTCGAGGCGGGCTACGGCGGCTCGCGCACCCGTCGTCCGTCGTTCCTCCCGCGCCGGAACGCGGACGTGATGCACTTCGGCCTCGGCGCGGTCTCGGGCGGGCAGTTCCACGCGCTGTTCGACCGCCCGACGGACACCGCGATCGAGCTCGGCGAGGGCGCCCGGCTGAGCCATTCCGAGCGAGACCCCGCTTCCTGGCAGCTGCGGCTGGTCGTGCCGGGCAACGCGGTGGTGCGGCTCGTGCCCGACTACTTCACCAAGGCGCTCGGCCTGCCCTACTACCAGCCCTTCGACGACTCGGTCTTCAAGTCCGCGCCGATGGTGTGGTCGAGCTGGACCAGCTACTACGAGGCGGTGCGGGAGCAGGACTTGGTCAGCAACGCCGACTGGCTCGCCGAGCACCTGCGGCCCTACGGTTTCCAGTACGTGCAGCTCGACGACGGCTACGACCGCGGCAAGGACGGCGAGCACTCCTGGATCGAGAACTGGGACGCGGCGAAGTTCCCGCACGGTCCGCGCTGGCTCGCCGACCACATCCGTTCGAAGGGCCTGCGCGCGGGTATCTGGCTGGTGCCGAACGCCTATGCCCCGGGCTTGAAGGACCACCCCGACTGGTACCTGCGCGACAAGCAGGGCCGGGTGATCAAGGACTACAACACGCCCGCGCTCGACTCCACGCACCCCGAGGCGCTCGCGAAGTTCAAGCAGATCCTCGAGACGCTCGACGGCTGGGGCTTCGACTACTACAAGTTCGACGGCGAGCACGCGCTGCCCGTGTACGTGCCCGGCGTCGACCGCGCCCGGCTCCACAAGCCCGACGCCGACCTGCTCGGCGAGTACCGCGCGCGGCTGCGCCTGATGCGCGAGACGATCGGCCCCAACCGCTTCGTGGAGGGCTGCCCGGCGGGCACGCCGCTCAACGGCATCGGCTTCTTCAACTCCTACTTCGCCGGGCACGACCAGTACAACAACTGGCAGGGCTCGTACCCGCTGTTCAGCTCGATCAACGCGAACGCGTTCCTCAACCACCTGGCCGTCTACCTGATGCCGGGCGAGGGCCTCGAGCTCAACCCGCCGATGAGCGTCGAGGACGCGAAGCGCAAGCGGCCGGCCCAGGTGGTCGCGACCGCGCGCACGCGCGAGGACCCGATGATCGGCTTCGGCACGACGCTCGCCGAGGCACGCTCCGTCGTCACGTACGTGGCGCTGAGCGGCGTCGTCTACCCGCTTGCCAGCGTGATGAGCGAGCTGCCGGAGGAGCGCGTGGAGCTGCTGCGCAAGACGATGCCCACGCTGCCGATCCTGCCGATGGACCTGTTCAGCCGGGGCATGGACCTGGAGTGGGACACCTTCCGCCACACCACGGCCGACGACTACATCCACAACTACCCCGAGGTGCTCGACCTGAAGGTGCGCAGCGAGGCCGGGACTTACGACGTCGTCGGCCTGACGAACTGGCGCAGCACGAAGACGCAGCGCAGCGTGGATCTCGCCGAGAAGCTGGGGCTCGACGCGGGTGAAGGCTACGTCGTCTTCGACTTCTGGCGCCAGGAGCTGCTCGGCGTCGTGCGCGGCGCCGTCCACGTCGAGATCGAACCTCATGACACGCGGGTGCTGCTCGTCCACCCCCTGCGGGACCGGCCGCAGCTCGTCGGGCTGTCGCGCCACATCAGCGGCAGCTACTCGGTCCAGCGGCTGGAATGGCGCGAGGCAGAGCACTCGCTCGCGGGCGTGTCGCAGAGCGTGCCGGGCGCGCCGTACACGCTGTTCGTCCACGTTCCCGCTGGTGTGTCGGCGGCCCGCGCCAGCGCGACCAGCGAGGGCGGCGGCAGCGTGGCGGTGCGCACGCAGGTGGCGGGCGAGCTGCTCAGCGTCTCCTTCGACGGCCAGGCGGCCCCCGTGAGCTGGAACGTGGCGTTCACGGCGAAGTAGCACCCGCACAACCGGCAGCCGCGCGCGCCGTTGGACCCCGAACCGGCTTCCTCCGGGGAGCGGCCGGCTGACCGCGCTTGGAACAAATCGAAGGCCACCACCACCTCCGTCTCACTGCACGACTGCCGACGCAAGCCTTTTCCATCCAACAGGTTGAAGGCGTCTCTATCCAGGTCGCTGAACGAGTCGGAGGACGAACGATGAAGAAGGAACTGATGGGCCTCGCACTCGCAGCCGTGGTGTGCGGCGCCGCCGCCGGCGAGGCCGGGACGTCGGCGAAGCGCTTCGAGTGGACCACGGCGTCTGCGACGGCGAGGCAGAAGCTCCTCGAGGTCCAGCAGCGCATCGAGGACTTCCAGTTCGGCGCGGAGACGGTTGAGGCCGCGCGCCAGATCGTCGCCGCGGACCCGCAGTTCGCGATGGGCGAGTACTACCTCTCGGCCGTCGCCCCGCCCCCGGAGAACCAGGCGCACCTCGACAAGGCCGTCCTGCTGTCGCAGAAGGCCTCGGACGGCGAGCGGCGGTTCATCGAGGCGATGGTGAAGTCGCGCGCGAACCAGGGTCAGAGCTTCCGCGACGGCATCGCCCCGCTCGAGGCGCTGGCCGCCGACTATCCCGACGAGCGGCTCGTGCAGGTGATCCTCGGCCAGCTCTACCAGGGCGCGAACGACGCGGAGAAGGCGCGCTCGGCGTTCCGACGTGCGGACGCGATCGGCCCGAAGAGCGCCCGCGTGCGCGCGTTCCTCGCGAACGAGGATCTCCTCGACGGCCGCTACGACGAGGCCCGCCGCACGTTCCTCGATGTCGCGGCTTCGCTCCCGAAGGGCGCGGCGCCGTTCGCCGTCCGCTACGGGCTCGCCTTCGCCGACCTCTACCAGGGCCGACCGGACGAGGCCATCGCCGCGCTCGAGAAGTACGTCACCGAGTACCGCGACAGCGGGGCCGCGCAGGGCTTCCCCGAGGTGTTCATCTGGAACTCGATCGCGCGCATCGACCTCGAGAACGGCCGGTTCGACGCGGCGATGAAGGCCTACGAGAAGGGCTACGAGAGCGTGCCCGGCAGCAGCATCGCGGACGAGCAGAAGCAGGTCTGGCTCGGCCGGCTGCACCACGGCCGCTGCCGCGTGCTCGCCCGCATGGGTCGCCACGAAGAGGCGTGGAAAGAGGCGCTGTCGATCAAGAAGATGATCGACGATGGCGGCGAGGCCGGCACGCAGTACGTCCCGGCATGGCACTACCTCGCCGGTTACCTCGAGCTCGAGAAAGGCGACGCCAAGGCTGCCGTCGAGGACCTGAAGCAGGCGAACGCCCAGGATCCCTTCCACCTGCTGCTGCTGGCCCGCGCCTACGAGAAGACGGGCCAGGCCGAGGACGCGCGCAAGACCTTCCGCGCGGTCGTCGAGTCGCGCCAGAACGGCCTCGAGCGGGCGCTCGCCTATCCCGAGGCCAGGAGGAAGCTCACGCTCTGACCGGGCGCCCACCGCTCGAGGCGGAAGCCCCTACCAGAGTGTCCGGGCGGGGTAGCGCGCGCGAGTGGACAGGGACCTACCGCCGCCGCTTTTCGACGACCCGCACCGGCCCGAGCAGCCCCGAGGGCAGCAGCGGCGAGTCGGCCTTGTAGAACTCGGGGCGCGTGAACGTGTACTTCACCGGCACGCCGGGCTGCCGGTCGCCGATCAGCCGGTTCACCCACAAGTTCGTGACCCGGATCTCGACGGTGTTCGCGCCGGGCTTGAGGGCGCGAGTGATCTCGACGCGGAATGGCGGCTTCCATGCGACACCGAGCGGCACGCCGGCGATCGACACCTCGGCGATGTTCTCGACGCGGCCGAGGTCGAGCCAGAGCCGCGCGCCGCTCTTGAACCACGTGGGCGGGGCCTGGATCGTGGCCGTGTACGTGCCGGTGCCGGAGAAATACTTCACGCCCGCATCCGCGTGATCGGACCACGAACCGAGCGTGTCGAGCGTGATGCTGGCGGGTGCCCCACGGCCCACCTGGAAGCGCAGCGGCCACGGCCCGGCGACGGTCGCGAGCTCGGTCTCGACGATCGCCGGCACGGTCCGGGACGCGGACGCCGCCGGCTTGCGGAAGACGACGAAGACGGTGCCCCACGGCTCGAGGTGGAGCGAGACGGTCGTGCGCCCGGCGGCGGCGCGGAACGACGCCGGCTCGCGCGCGCCGGTGTCCGCGCGCCACAGTTCCGCCTGCCGGCCGCTCACGCGGAACGTGGCCTCCAGGTCCTCGGCACGCGCCGTGCGGTTGTCCACGAAGTAGAGATCGCCGTCGGGCAGCGAGCGGTGCACGAAGAGCAGCTGGCTGTCGGGCCTCGGCTTCGTGTGCTCGAAGTCGGGCGGCACGCCCAGGCGCGTGAGCACCTCCGCGAGCGTGGCGCTACCGTAGACCGTGCCGGCGCCGACGTGCGTCTCGGCCGCGCCGGCGCCCGCTCCCCACAGCTCGTCCGCGAGCCGGCGCACCTCGGCGTCGTCGTCGGCGAGGCTCGGGCTGCCCGTGGGCTTCGTCCCGACCACGACCGCGCCCGCGGCGACCAGCTCGCGCAGCCGACGCAGCACCGGCAGCGACGTCTGCTTCGCGTGCGGGTCGAGCGCCAGCACGCGGTAACGCATGCCGCTCTTCGAAACGAGCCGGCCCGCGTCCACCGAGACCACGTGACGCAGCGCGTCCGCGTTCACGAAGTCGAAGTTGTAGCCGGGCGGGACCGGAGCGGCCTGGTGGTCGAAGAGCGCCGTCAGGTTCGTGTCCTCGCCGTAGTAGTAGAGGACGTCGGCGACGAAGCGCCCCTGCTGCAGCAGGTAGGAGCTGCGCGCGAGGTAGCTCACCCACGCCCGCGCCGGCTCGGACCAGGTCTCGTTGCGCGTGAACCACTGGCCGAAGGGGCCGAGGCTGAGGCCCGGGACCTTGTCGAGGAGCGGCTGGTGCACCGAGGTGTGGATCACGAAGCGGTTGAGGCCCATCGCCAGCAGCTTGTCGGCCGTCGGCTTGAGCGTGGCGGGCGACCAGGCCCACGGACCGGAGGCGGCCGTCATCGACTCGGCGGCGACGAGGTTCTGGCCGTAGAGGTGGGCGACCGAGGCCGACTCGCGGATGTCGGCGTTCGCGCCGTGGTTCTCGTCGTTGACGCCCGGCAGCTGCGTCCACATCGCGCCCATCGGCACGTCGGCGCTGCGCTTCACCTCCATGCCGTCGCCGATGAACGCGCGGCCACCCTCGTGCGACTCGCTGTAGTGGCCCATGCCGCGAGCTTTCAGCAGCGCGCTCGTCTGGTCGTAGTGGTTCTCGGCGAGCAGGTCCGACAGCGTCTGCCGGAAGTCCCACAGGAAGCGCTCGCTGGCGGAAGCGCTCTCGACGACCCGGCCGGTGAGCGTCGGGAGCCACGGCAGGGCGTCGTAGCCGCGCCGCTTCGTGAACTCCGCGAGCAGCTCCTCGGTCCAGTTCTGCGTCCCGGCCTCCCAGCTGTCGCTGATCAGGTACTGCAGGCCGCGCTTGCCCAGCAGCGGTCCGACGGCGCTTCGGTACATGTCGAGGTACGTCGTCAGGTACGCCCTGACGTGCGCCGCGTTGAGCTTGTCCACCTCGAGGCCCGTGCCCTCGGGCGACGCGGGCGCGTTCTGCCGGCCGATCAGCGAGTAACCGAGGCGCAGCAGCGACCAGCGGCCGGCGGGCGGCGTCCAGTCGAGCGTGCCGTCGGCGCGCAGCTTCGCGGTGAGATCCACCACGTCTGCCTTCCTGAGAACGTCTTCCGGGGCCACCGGGGACGTCGGAACCTCGGAGAGCACCCCGAGCGTCGCGAAGGCGGCCTTCTCCTCGAAACGGTTCACGCGAGCACCGGTGTGCAGGACGAGCTCGGCGATCAGCAGGCCGGGCGGCGCGGCCGGCGCCACCTCGATGCCGCCCACCTCGAGCGGCTGTGGCACGACCACCGGGAACGCCACGCGGAAGAAGCGTGCGCGCACGGGCTCGAACGTCACCGTGTTCTGCTCGGCGACGCTGCGCGGGATCTGCGCGATCGTCCGGAAGCTTCGGCCGTCCTCGCTCGCCTGCATCTCGGAACCCGGGGGCCGCGGCGCCCACCACGGCGGCTTCGCGCCGCCGAGCGCGAGCGTGACGCCGCGGATCGCCTGCGGTGCCTCGTACTCGAACTGGATCCAGGCCTTCTCACCGGCGGGCGGCGCCGGCAGCGTCGCCGCGCGGACCAGGTCGCCGTCCGCCAGCAACGCGGCATCGATCGTCCCGCCGCTCGAGGTGACCGTCGGGCGCAGCTCCTGCTGCGCCTGCTCGCTCGCGGGCAGACGACAGGCGAGGACGGCGATGTCGCGGTACAGCTCGGGCAGCGCCCGCTGGCCCGTGAGGAAGAGCTCACTCGCGGGGACGTTCTGGAACGGCCCGGTGGTGGCCGGCGGCTTCGGCACGACGCCGGAGAACGGCTGGCCTCCCTGCACCCGCGTCTCGCTCCAGACCAGCTTCTTCATGGCCTGCTCGGGCTTCACCCACGGGCCGCCCGACTCGCTCCAGCCCGGCGAGCCGGCGATGGCTGTCTCGAGCCCGGAGCGGTCGGCCAGCTCGATCGCGTAGCGAAACGCGTCCTTCCACTCCGGCGTCATGTAGACGAGGCGCTTGTCGACCACGGTGTCGCCAAAGAGCGACGCGTCGAAGTTCTGGAAGCCGCCGAGCCCCACCCGCTTCATCCACTCGAGGTCGAGCCGGATGCCCTCCTTCGTGACGTTGCCGTTCATCCAGTGCCACCACACGCGCGGGCGTGCGCCCGGCGGGGGCGAGACGAAGCCCTGGTACAGCGCGTCGGTCGCCGCAGATCTCGCGGGCGATGAGGCCTGCGCAGGCGGTGTCGCCGCGGCGGCCTGCGGTGACTGGCCGTGCGTGGGCGTGGCGACGGCAACGAGCGCAACGAGGGCGAGCGCCGCCTGGGAGCGGAGGGAATCGAGGCGTGTCGTCATGGGGGACCTCGCAAGGGGCCGGCCACGGAGGGTCGACGCGCGAACGGTAGCACGTCGGCTACGCCGTTCGCGCTCGCACCACCAGATCGACGTCGCGGTCGAGCACCTGGAGCAGCGCCAGCACGTGGTCGACGGACTTGCGGTAGTTCGACCCTCCTGGAGCAAGCCGACTGTTGCGCGCCCGCACACGCCGGGTCGCCGACGACTTGCTGGCGGGTATAGCATGCGGCACATGGAACGCCACCCGCCGGCGGTGGCCGCCGTGCTGCTGATTCTCTCGGCCAGTACGACAGCACTCGCCCAGCAGCCGTCTCCTGGCGTCGCGGCCGAGGTCGTCCGCCTCGACGTCGTCGTCACCGACTCGCGGGGGCAGCTCGTCCGGGATCTCGCGGCGAACGAGTTCGAGCTGCTGGAGGACGGCAAGCCCCAGCTCGCCACGCACCTCCTCTTTGTCGGCGCCCAGCCCGCGGGTGCCGCCGCCCCGGTGGCCGGTGCTCCCACCGCCGAGGCCGGTGCGGGCACGCCTGCCGTGGGCCCGGGCCACCACATCGTGATCGTCTTCGACGACCTGCACATCGCCTCGGGCAACCTGCAGTACGCCAGGCAGGCGCTGGCGCGGTTCGTCGCCGAGTTGCTCCCCGACGACCGCGTCGCCTTGGTGACGACGGGCTCGCCAGCCGGCGTCCGGCAGCTCACGGCCGACCGCGCAGTGCTGACCGCCGCCATCAACGGGCTCGTCAGCCGCGAGGCCTTCGTCGGCCCGGCGCGTGGCTCCCAGATCACGGCGGCGCAGGCCGAGATGCTGCTGCGCGGCGACCGGACGGCGCTACGGCTGGCGGCGCGCTCGCTGGTCGCCGAGCCGGGCAGCGTGTTCGACGGAGGGCCGCGCTCGGCCGTCGAGGGGCCGGGCCAGAGCGCGTCGGCCGGTGCGACCGGGGTGGCGGAGGACTCCAAGGAGCGGGCCGCCGAGCGCGAGGCGCAGCGCCAGGCCGAGGCCATCCTGGCCGAAGCCACGCGCTTCTCGACCGCGACGCTGTCGACACTCGCCGACGTGATCCGAAGCCTCGCTGACGTGCCGGGTCGGAAGCTCTGCCTCCTGGTGTCGGACGGCTTCCTCATCGGCAGGGGCACGCGCAGCGACCAGACGCGCAACCTGCGGACCGTGATCGACGCGGCCACTCGCTCCGGCACGGTCGTCTACGCGGTCGACAGTCGCGGGCTGACGCTGGCGGGAGGAGACGCCAGCGTGGCCGGCGCCGCCGTACCCCCGGGGCTGCAGCAGGACGTGGACCGCAAGGCCGTCCAGATCTTCCGCGAGACGCTGTCGGAGGTGGCGGGAGACACCGGCGGGTTCCTCGTCCACGGCACGAACGAGCCCGATACGGGTCTGCGTCGCATGC
>Ga0302299_10001666_pt1 | contig 13415 bp, 12 predicted proteins | sample III_Fen_N3_4_FD_198795 | JGI IMG/M metagenome (GOLD analysis project Ga0302299, IMG submission 198795) | Peat permafrost microbial communities from Stordalen Mire near Abisko, Sweden - III_Fen_N3_4 | ecosystem: Environmental > Terrestrial > Soil > Wetlands > Permafrost | place: Sweden: Abisko... | reverse complement strand
TGATCCTCGCCTGCTCAGCGATGCCTCGTCGACGCTGATGGTGCGGGACTTCCCCGGGGCGCCACGGCCGGGAACCTGGTACGTGAGCGCGCTGGCGAACGCCCTCTCGTGGGCGGACCTGTCGCCGTCGGTGAGCGACATCGATGCCAACTTCAACAGCGCCGGTGTGGCCTGGTACTTCGGGACCGATGGCCACCCGCCACCCGGCCAGTACGACCTCGAGACGGTCGTGCTCCACGAGATCGCGCACGGTCTCGGATTCGGGAAGTCGATGGCCGTCAACCTCGCCGGCATCGGGAGCTGGGGCCACGGCACGACGTCACCGTTCCTCTACGACCGGTTCACCCAGAACGGCTCCGGCACGGGGCTGCTGTTGTTCCCGAACAAGTCGTCGAGCCTCGGCAGTCAGCTCGAGTCGAACAACGTGTTCTTCAGCGGCGCCTTCGCCAACGCCGCGAACGGGGGAAGCCCGATCAAGCTCTACGCACCGAGCCCTTGGGAGAACGGGTCGAGCATCTCGCACTTCGACGAGACCACCAACCCTCCCGGAAACCCGAACTCGTTGATGACACCGATCCTCGCCACGGCCGAATCCATCCATTCGCCCGGCCGGATCGTGCTCGGCGTCCTCCAAGACTTGGGCTGGAACGTCGCGGCTCCCCCTCCGGCGCCGGTCGTGCCCGTGGAGCGGATCTACGGGCAGGACGCGATCGGGACTTCGTTGGCGACCTCGCAGGCCCTGTTCGTCTCGAGCAGGTCGGCCAGCGCCGTGGTGCTCGCGCGATCGGATCACTTCGCTGATGCCCTCGCGGGTGGCCCCCTCGCGGCGCTCCAGAAGGCACCGCTGCTGATCACGGCGGGCGCGCCGTCGAGTGCAACGCTGGATCCGCGGGTGCTCGCAGAGATCCAACGCGTGCTCCCCGCGGGGAAGACCGTCTACATCCTCGGTGGGCCGCTCGCCATCGCGCCCGGCATCGACGCAACCCTCCAGGCGCTGCGGTACACGGTCGTTCGTGTCCAGGGCGCCAACCAGTACGCGACGGCCGTCGCGATCGCAGGCCAGCTCGGCAACCCCAACACGGTCTTCGAGGCCACCGGACTCGACTTCGCCGATTCGCTCTCGGCCGTGCCCGCCGCGATCCAAGACCACGGTGCGATCCTGCTCACCAGCGGCAACGTCCAGGCTCCCGAGACGGCCGAGTATCTCGAGGCGCATCCCCCCGCGGTTCGATATGCGATCGGTGGACCGCTCGCGGCCGCAGGCGCCGATCCCGGTGCCATCGCCGTCTGGGGGCAAGACCTGTTCGCGACATCGGCGGCCGTCGCCCAGCGGTTCTTCCTCAACGCGACCACCCTCGGTGCCGCAACCGGATTCGACTTCCCCGACGCCCTCTCCGGCGGGGTGTTCATGGGCAGTCCGAGCCATCTCGGCCCCATGCTGCTCGTGACCCCGCACCGTCCCATCCCGCCCAGCATCAACGACTACATCACGCAACCGACACAGATCACCCACGGCTACGTCTTCGGTGGGCCAGTCGCAGTCGGCGACGACATCGCAGGCTCCCTCTGAGGGAGCCGGCCCGTCGACGACGGTGTGGGGGGAATCCCCGATTCTGGCGCGACCTGCGACCAGAATCGTCCTCCCATGGACCTCTCGGCCCGCGATCGCGCCCTGCTGGACTTCGAGCGGGGCTGGTGGCAGCAGCCCGGCCCGAAGGGCTCGCGCATCCGTGCCGAGTTGGGGTACTCGCCTACTCGCTACTATGAGCGACTTGCCGCGCTGCTGGACGATCCGGTGGCGTTCGCGTACGACCCACTCACTGTGATGCGTCTTCGTCGCCTCCGCGACCAGCGTCGACGGGCCCGGTTCGAGGGCAACACCGCCGACCCGAGGTCCCGATGAGCCTTCCGGGGCGGCCGCCGCGCGGGCGCAGCCCAGAGCCGTCGGGCAACTCCGCGATGTCCGCGAGCCGGGGCGGGATCCTCATCGGCGTGGCCGTGGTCGTGGGTCTGCTCATCTTCGCCACGATCAAGAACGGCGGTCCGGCGTCGTCGAGCACTCCGGTGGTCACCCAGGCGCCGGTTGTCAGCCCGAGCGTCCCGCTGACCAACGCCGACGGCACCACCACCATCACCACCGCGCCGGCCACCACCGCGACCACGAAGGCGAAGAAGACCACCAGCACGACCGTGAAGTCTGACGGCAAGACCGCCCGGGCCAACGACCAGGTCGTGGTGCAGGTGCTCAACGGCTCGGGCGTGCAGGGCGCCGCGACCCAGCGGTCCAACGACCTGAAGGCCAAGGGGTACCAGGTGCTCCCGGCGGGGAACGCGCCCGCGACCCGCACCGGAACCTCGGTGGAGTGCAAGGCGGGGTACGAGAAGGAAGCGGCGGTGCTGGTCACGACGCTCAACGAGCTCGGCGTCCCGTCCACGGCCGAGGCGGTGCCCAACCCGCTCCCGGCGGGTTTCGATGCCGCGGCCAACTGCTACGTGCTCCTCGGGAAGTAGCGCACCCGCGCCATCGGGTGCCCGCACGCGCCCGTGCCCCCCGAGCCAGCTGAGCCATCCGAGTTCGACGCCGCGCTCGATCCGGCCTGGGGCCCGTTCGTGGCGGACCCGGCCCGTGCCGTGCTGTTCGCCGACTTCGACGGCTCGCTCGCCCCGATCGTCGCCGATCCGGCCCGGGCCGCGCCCGTGCCTGCGGCGGTCACCGCGCTGACCCGCTTGGCCGGTCGGTGGGCCCGGGTGGCGGTGGTGACCGGCCGCCCGGTGGCGTTCGTCCGCCGCCACCTGCCGGACCCTGCGGTGACCGTGGTCGGCCAATACGGCCTCGAACACGACGTCGGCGGAGTGGTGACCTCGGATCCCCGGGCGGTGCCGTTCGAGCCGGCGGTCGCGGCTGCAGCAGACGAGGCGGAGGCGCGGTGGCCGGAGCTGCTCGTCGAGCGCAAGGGCCGCGTCGCGGTGACGCTCCACTGGCGGACGGCGCCCGACCACGCGCCCGACCCCGATGCGATCGCGGCGCTCGCCGACGCCCACGGCCTGGCCCGGTTCGCGGGCCGGATGGCGTGCGAGCTGCGCCCGCCCCTCCCGGTCGACAAGGGCACCGCGGTGGCCGGACTGCTCGCCGAGGTCGCGGAGGCCCGGGCGGCCGCCTTCGTGGGTGACGACCACGGGGATCTCGCCGCCTTCGCCGCGCTGACCGCCTGGTCCGATGCCGGCGCGCGCACGGCGCTGCGCGTCGCGGTTGCGTCCGACGAGTCCCCCGTCGACCTGCTCGCCGCCGCCGACCTCGTGCTCGCCGGCCCCGCCGCCCTCGCGGCCCAGCTCACCGCCCTCACCTGAACCTGTGATGCGTCCCCCGCGCGAGGGGGCCCGCGCTCAGCTGGCGGCGCGGAGCTGGTCGTCGAGCCAGTCGCGGGGCGTGCGGGCCCCGGCGAGCGTTCGGAGCCGTGCCGCGCGGGTCGCGCGCTCGTTGGGCGCGAGCGACAGCGCGTGGTGCAACGCTGCGGCGTTCTGCTCGACGTCGTACGGGTGGATCTCGATCACGGCGTCGCGCAGCTCGTCGAACGCGCCGGCCTCGGGGGAGAGGCACACCACGCCGTCGCGCGTGTTGCACATCGGCCCCTCCTTCGCCACGAGGTTGAGGCCATCCTTGATCGGGTTGACGAACAGAACGTCGTACCGCTCGAGCGCAGCGACGCTGCGGGGGAAGTCATCGCGGGCGTCGAGGACTACGGGAGTCCAGTCGGCGGTGCCCCAGCGCGTGTTCACCGCGGCGGCGGCCTGTTCGATCTCCTGCCGGTAGGCGACGTACTCGGCCAGCGTCTCGCGCGACGGGTTCAGCAGCGCGACGAACACCACGTTGCCGCGCCACTCGGGGTGGGACTCGAGCAGGCGGTCGTAGCCGGCGAAGCCGCGCACGACGTTCTTCGACGGCTCGACGCGGTCGATGCGCAGGATCATCCGCCGGTCGCGGACGTGCTCGTCGAGCTCACGGCTCGCGGCGATCGCGGCGGCGGACGCGGCCACCTCGGCGAACTCGTCGGCGTCGGGTCCGAGCGACGCGGCGAACGCGACCACATCGGCGTCCGCGCCGAGGACCTCTCGGGCCGACGCGGCGTACGCGCGTGCCCATCGCGCAGTGTGGAACCCGCACGGCACCGACTGCATCGACCGAAGCAGCGCCTCGGCTATGTCGGTGGGCAGCACCCGGATCGAGTTCGGTCCGCAGAACGGCGTGTGAGTGAAGAACACGACCCGGAGGTCGGGACGGTCCGCGGTGACCATCCCGGGAACGAGTGTGAGGTGGTAGTCCTGCACGAGGACCACCTCGCCGGGTGTGGCCCGGTGCACCACCGCGTCGGCGAACGACCGGTTCACCTCGACGTACGCGTCCCACGCGGCGCGGAACTCGTGGTCGAACTTCGGCCGGTGGACGAGGTCGAACATGCCGTGGTGCAGGAACCAGAGCGTCTGGTTCGACACGACGTCGTAGTACTGGCGGGCCTTGGCGGGGTCGACATCGAGCAGGACGAGCTCGAGGTCGGGCACGTGCGCGGCGCCCGTGCGTACCGCGGCGCGGTCGTCGTCGCCCACCGCCGCCGCGATCCACGTCACCTCGACTGCGGGGTCGGTGAGCAGCGGGCGCAGCGCGCTCGACAGGCCGCCGCCGCCCGGATGCGCCGTGAAGGTGCCGTCGGCTCCGGCGGTGAACCGGTACGGGCCGCGATTGGAGACGACGATCACGGCGTCAGTCGCGCAGCTCGCCCATCAACCGCAGCCAGTCCTCGAGCTCGCGGGTCGACAGGAAGTTCTGACGCACGTGCTCGCGACCTTGCAAACCCATCGCGTCGGCACCGACCGGATCGGCGAGGAGGTCGATGACCCGACGCGCGCACGACTCGACGTCGTCGACGAGGTAGCCGTCGAACCCGTCGCGGATCTGGAGCTTGATGCCGCCGGCGCGTCCGCCCACCACCGGCCGGCCCTTCCACAGCGCCTCGCTCACGGTGAGGCCGAAGCCCTCGCGCAGCGACTTCTGCACCACCACGCTCGCCATGCGCTGGAACGCATTGATCTGCACTGCGCCGACCTGGTGCAGGTTGGACAGCAGGTGGATGTCCTTGTCGCCCGCGCGTGCGGTCTCGGTGTCTTCCCAGACGCGGAAGCCCTCGGGGTCGTCGGTGGCCATCGATCCCGCGAGCAGCAGCTGTGCGTCGGTGACCTGCTCCCGCACGATCCGGAACGCCTCGATCACGCCCGTGGGGTCCTTCCACGGATCGAACCGGCTGACCTGGCACACCAGCGGTCGCTTGGGATCGATCCCGTACTGCTTGGTGATCTCGACGCAGAACGGCGCCGCGAGTTCGAGGTTCTTGACCGACAGCGGGTCGATGCACGGCGGCGCGTGGACCACGCGCTCCATGTCGAGGCTGGCGGGCACGAACTCGGGCATCGTCCACACCGACGCGTCGTACTGCTCGACGAACGGCCGGAAGAACTCCCACATGCCGGGCGTGGCGTCGGTGAGGTCGATGTGGCAGCGCCAGATCCACTTCGTATGGGCGAACCCGCCCTTGCGGTCGGCGATGTAGTTGCGCAGCGCCGCAGGCTGCGGGTCGTGGACGACGATGAAGTCCCAGCCGTCCTCGAGGAGGAGTGCGTTGTCGAGCACGCGCTCGAGGTAGGTGCGCTGCATCGCGGGCGTCATCTCGATCGGCGCGCCCTGGAGGCCGTTGTGCACGTCCTTGGTCACGCCGAAGAACTCGTCGCTGCCCTGCATCACGTGCCACTCGGCGTCGACGCCGACGCTGCGCAAGAGCGGCACGTGGGTGGCGAGGAGCTCGGCCACCCCGCCGCCGTACGCCGTGGCGTTGAGGTGCAGGACTCGGGCGCCCTGGAGGGGCTTGGCGAGCTCCACGATGCGGTCGATCACCTCGGGGCCGACGATGTCGAGGTAGTCGTCGAGGTGCTTCTCGAGCAGCGGGACCCGTTCGAGGGTCGCCGTCCGCCGCTCCTGCATCGCCGGGGGGTCGGTCACGCGGCCAATCTAGTGACCATGCCGGTTGCCACCGTGGCCCCCGACAAGTTCAAGGGCACCCTCACCGCCGACGCCGCGGCCGCGGCGATGGCCCGCGGCGCGCACACTGCGGGGTTCGACGAAGTCCGGGTCCGGCCCCTCGCCGACGGTGGCGACGGCACGCTCGACGCGTTGGTGGCCGCACTGGGTGGCTCCCGGCGGACCGCCCGGGTGACCGGTCCGCTCGGCGACACGGTGCTGGCCGAGTGGGCGCTGCTGTCCGACGGCACCGCGGTGGTGGAGATGGCGCGGGCCAGCGGCCTGCTGCTCGTGGAGGGCCGCAACGACCCGCTGCGCGCGACCACACGCGGCACCGGTGAGCTGATCGCGACGGCCCTGCGCAGCGGCGCCAAGAAGGTGGTGGTCGGTGTCGGCGGGAGCGCGACCACCGACGGCGGGCTCGGCGCGGTGGAGGTGCTCGGCTGGTCGCTGCTCGGGTCCGAGGTGGTGGTCGCGTCCGACGTCACCACGCACTTCCTCGATGCGGCTCGTCGCTTCGGCCCCCAGAAGGGCGCGTCGGACGCCCAGGTCTCCCTGCTCACGCGGCGGCTCGAGCGCCTCGCCGAGCAGTACGAGTCGCGCACCGGGGTGGACGTGCGCGAGCTCCCCGGCAGCGGCGCGGCCGGCGGCCTCGCGGGTGGGCTCGCCGCGATCGGCGCCAAGGTCGACTCCGGCTTCGACGTGGTGGCCGGGGTGGTCGGTCTCGACGCGGCGCTCGACGGCGCCGACCTCGTGCTCACCGGCGAGGGCAAGCTCGACGCCACCAGCTTCGACGGCAAGGTGGTCGGCGGCGTGCTCGAGTGGGCTGCCGAGCTCGGCATCCCGCACCGCGGCGTGATCGCCGGTCAGGTCACGGCCGAGGCGCGTGACGAGGCCGTGGTGCTGGGCGCGCAGGTGGAAGCGCTCACCGACCGGGTCTGGCAGGCCGGCGAGGCGTTCGCGCGTGCCGAGCTCCTGGTGGAGGAAGCCGCGCTCGACCTCGCCCGCCGCGCGCTGGGCAAGTAGCCCCACACCCGGCACGCAGCCGGAGCGCGGGAAGCAGGCGCGCCCTGTGTGGCCCGCTACGCGGCGTCGGGTCCGGCGCGGGCCCGGGTGGCGGCGAGCTCGGCGAGCTGGGGAAGGTCGTCGCGGTCGATCAGGCTCAGCCCGGCTGGGTCGTTGGGGTTGCCGAGGAGCAGGAGGCGGCCCTGGGGTGCGAGCTGGGCGTGGTGGGTGGTGCAGACGGTGGCGAGGTTCCAGAGGTCGTCTGACCCTCCCCAGGATGAGGGCCAGAGGTGGTGGACTTGGAGGCCGGTTCGCCGGTCGCAGCCGGGATAGCGGCAGTGGCCGTCGCGTTGCTTGACGACGCGTTTGGTCTTCTCGCTGAGGACGGCTTCGGTGCGGCCGACGGCGAGGGGTTCGCCGTCGTCGCCGACGAGGACCGGTTCGATCCGTGCTTCGGCGCGCAGGGCTTCGACCATGGCGTCGGGGAGGGGGATGCCGGCGACGGTGGCGGGGCCGTGGGTGGGGACGTGGGCGACGAAGTGGGCTCGGTACCCGGAGGTCGGTTCGTTGTGGTCGCGGTTGCGGTACATGCGGCACAGCTCCACGAGTGCGTCGGCGGCGCGGTGCTCGCGGGTGTCCCAGGGCTGGCCTTTGGCGGGGCGCATCCGCTCGATCATCTCTTCGAACACCGATTCGACCAGCGCGCCGTCGAGGTCGGGCAGGGAGTAGCGGCCGTCGAGCATCCCGGCGTCGCGGTTCATCCAGAAGCGATGCATCCGCGCCGCACGCCGAGCCTCCGCCTCGGCCATCGTGGGTGTACGCGTGCGCCGGACCTCGGCGGCGAGGTCCTCGGGCGACCAGCCCGGTCCCTCCTTCGCCCAGTGCTCGTCGGCTGCGGGGTCGTCGCCCGCGAGCTTCGACACGTGGTCGAGCTGCTCGTCGGACAGGTCACCCTTCGCCGCCGCGTTCGCGACATTCGGCTGGCGTTCCAGGTTCCGCGCCGTCGCCTGCTTCCGCCGCACGTCGCGTGTGGAGGTCCCGTCCTTCGCCGCCAACGAGTCGTCGACCTGGCCGCGCTCGTCGAGGACGCGGGTGATCGCGAGCTCGCGCACGTGCCAGCGGCGCTGCTCACGCACCGCCTCGTCGCGCGCGTCGTGGAGCCACTCCGTCGTGTGGCACCGCAGCTCTTCCAACAACTCGGAATAGTCGAACATATGTTCGTCCACGACCCCATCATCACATGGGGGTGTGACAGCTATCGCACGTCCCGCCGAGGAATTGCGGCGAGATCACGCCGCGCCACCCGAGCGCCTTGTCTCTCGGTCGGTGCGGCCCGGGTCGACGTGCTACGCGGTGAGCTCGCGGCCGAACTTGGCGCGGTAGGAGGGGACCTCGAGCATGGGCGGGCGCTCGCGCGTCTCCACCTCGATGTACTCCATCTCCGTCGGGGAGCCGTAGCGGATCAGCGTGCCCGAGAGCCGGTCCTCGGGGACCCCGGCCCGCCGGAGCGCGGTGAGGAGCACGGCCATCGCCTGGGGCGACAGCTGGTCGAGCGGACGGTTGCGGTGCTCGCGCACGCCGAGGTCGGCCTGGGCGAAGATCTCGATCCCGAACTGCTCGGCGAGGTCGATGAGCAGCCCGATCTCCACGCCCCAGCCCTGGACGAACGGCACCGACTCGAGCAGGCTGCGCCGGCCGGCGTACTCCCCGGCGAGGGGCTGCACGAACCCGGCGAGGTGGGGGAACAGCGTGCTGAGCACGGGCCGGGCCATGAGCTCGGTGACCCGACCGCCGCCGTGGGGGTCGCCGAACAACGGTCGCCGGTAGTACCCCTTGACGAACCCGACCTTGGGGTCGGTGAGCAGCGGCTCGAGCAGGCGGGTCACGAAGTGCGAGCCGAAGTTGAAGACGTCGGCGTCGAGCCAGCAGACGATGTCGCCGTTGCTGACGTAGAGCGACTTCCAGAGCGCGTTGCCCTTGCCGCTGCCGGGGGGCAGGTCGGGGAGGATGTCGGCCGACCCGTAGACGAGCGCGCCCTCCCACGCGGCCACCTCGGCGGTCGCGTCGGTGGAGCCGTCGTCGATCACCAGCACCTCGTCGACGAGGCTGACGTGCTCCATCAGCGTGCGCCGGACGGTGGCCACCGTATGGCCGACCGTGGGCTCCTCGTCGCGTGCGGGGATGCACACCGAGACGGTCAGGCCGGAGCGGGCCTTGGCCGCGGCGAGGCGGGCCGCCAGGGACACATCGGACATTGGCGAGATCCTACGGCCCCCGGAGTGCTATCTTGACGGGCGGTACGCGCTCATCGAGAGCGGCTGAGGGACAGGCCCTGTGAAGCCGCGGCAACCAGCGAAGCCGGAGAGACATCCGGCCGAGCCAGGTGCCAATGCCTGACCGATGAGCAGCCAAGAGCGGCCCTCCGCTCGAGGCGCTCCGAGCGCGTCGAGACCAGACGACGTGCAACCGGGTGCGTCGTCAACCGGAGGAGAGGCCGAATGTCGGTGGGAACTGCGCTGCGTTGCCGGGAGTGTGGACGCGAGTACGCGATCGCCCCGATCTACACCTGCGAGTGGTGCTTCGGCCCGCTCGAGACCACGTACGACTACGACGCCATCCGGGCGACGATCACGCGGGAGTCGATCGCGGCGGGGCCGCCGTCGATCTGGCGCTACGGGCCGCTGCTCCCGGTGGAGCAGCCCGCGGGCAGCGCGCTCGACGCAGGGTGGACACCGCTGATCCGGGCCGAGCGGCTCGCCGCCGAGCTCGGCCTCGGCGAGGTGTGGATCAAGGACGACACCCGCAACCCCACGAACTCGTTCAAGGACCGCGTGGTCGCCGTCGCCCTGGGCAAGGCGCTCGAGTTCGGGTTCAAGACCGCGGCGTGCGCGTCCACCGGCAACCTCGCGAACGCGGTGGCCGCGGCCGCGGCCCGCACGGGGCTCGGCAGCTTCGTGTTCGTCCCGTCCGACCTCGAGGCGGGCAAGATCCTCACGACGGCGGTGTACGGCGGCAACGTCGTGGCGATCGACGGCAACTACGACGACGTCAACCGGCTCTGCGCCGAGCTCGCGGCCGAGTACCCGTGGGCGTTCGTCAACGTCAACGTGCGGCCGTTCTACGCCGAGGGATCGAAGACCCTCGCCTACGAGACGGCGGAGCAGCTCGGCTGGCAGACGCCCGATCACGTGGTGGTGCCGATCGCGAGCGGCTCGCTGCTCACCAAGATCCACAAGGGCTTCCAGGAGCTCTCCGACGTCGGCCTGCTCGACACCGAGCCCGCGGTGCGGGTGTCGGGCGCCCAGGCCACCGGTTGCTCGCCGGTCGCGACCGCGTTCAACGACGGCGTCGACGACGTGCACCCGGTGCGGCCGAGCACGATCGCCAAGTCGCTCGCCATCGGCAACCCCGCCGACGGCTACTACGCGCTCGACGTGATCCGGAAGACCGGCGGCGCCTGCGGCTCGGTCAGCGACGCCGAGATCGTCGATGGCATCCGGCTGCTCGCCCGCACCGAGGGCATCTTCGGCGAGACCGCCGCCGGGGTCACCGTCGCCACGCTCGCCCGCCTCGCGGCCGAAGGCGTGGTGCGACGCGACGAGCGGGTCGTCGTCTACGTCACCGGTCACGGTCTGAAGACGCTCGACGCGATCGAGCCCCACGTCAGCGTGACCGCCACCATCCCCCCGTCACTCGATGCGTTTCGCGCCGCGTTCCCCGCTGCGGAGCGAGCGTGAGCGAGCGACCCGTCAGGAAGACCCGGGAGGTCTGACCATGGCCACCGTCCGCATCCCCACCCAGCTGCGCAACCTCGTCGACGGAGCCTCCGAGCTCCAGCTCGATGGCGCCACCGTCGCCGAGGTGCTCACGGCTCTCGACGCCGCCCACCCCGGGTTCGGGGAGCGCCTCTACGACGAGAGCGGCAAGCTGCGCCGCTTCGTCAACGTGTTCGTCGACGACGAGGACCTCCGCTTCCTCCAGGGCATCGACACCCCGCTCACCGAGAAGTCGGTCGTCAGCATCGTCCCCGCCGTCGCCGGCGGCTAGCGCCGCGAGCGACGCCATGGCGTTGACACGGGCGTCAGGGAAAGGTTAGGTTACCCTTAGTACTTCTCCCGGAAGTGCGGGGTGACGAGGGGAACGCCAACGCCATGTCTTCGGGCGAGATCATCCTCCTGGGCGCGATCGCCGGGCTGACCATCTTCCTGGGCCTGCCGGTGGGCCGCATCCGCGGGCTCTCGGCGATGTGGCGCGCCGTCCTCAACGCCGGCGCCGCGGGCGTGTTGGTGTTCCTCCTCGTCGAGACGGTCTCGAAGGGGTTCGAGCCGGTCGAGGTGACGGTCGACGACCACGAGTGGAGCAAGTTCCTCGTGCGAGGTCCGGTCTTCGTCGCCGCGTTCGCCGTCGGCCTGCTCGGCCTCGTCTACTACGACCGGTGGACGAAGAGCCGGGCGCAGGCGAGCCGCAGCTCGCTCGGCCCGGGCGCGGCGGCCGTGGCCGAGTTCGGTACGGCGGGCCGGGTGGCCTCGCTGTCGGAGCCCAAGCGCATCGCGCTGTTCATCGCACTGGGCATCGGCATGCACAACTTCGCCGAGGGTCTCGCCATCGGGCAGTCGGCGAAGTCGGGGGCGGTCAGTCTGGCGGTGCTCCTCGTGATCGGCTTCGCGCTGCACAACGCGACCGAGGGCTTCGGCATCGTGGCGCCGCTCACCAGCGAGCAGGAGGTGCCGTCATGGGGCTTCCTCTTCGCCATGGGGTGCATCGCGGGCTTGCCGACGTTCGTCGGCACGATCGTCGGGCAGGCGTGGACGAGCGAGATCCTGATGATCGCGTTCCTCGCCCTCGCGGGCGGGTCGATCCTCTATGTGATCGTGCAGCTGATGCGGGTGGCGGCCAAGCTCGACCACGACCAGATGCACGTGATGTGGGGGCTCTTCGCCGGCGTCCTGCTCGGCCTCGGCACCGAGCTGATCCTCGCGGCGGCCGGGCTCTGAGTCCGGACCGGGCGTCCGCGACCCCCGCGTAAGGTTGCCCGCATGGCCAACATGCACGACGCGACCGAGGAGTACCTCGAGACGATCCTCGAGATCGAGGAAGAGGGCATCCCGCCGATCCGGGCGCGCATCGTCGAGCGGCTCGGGCTGTCGGCCGCGGCGGTGTCGGAGCAGGTCAACCGGCTCGTCGAGCAGGGTTACGCCGAGCTGCTCGACGACCGCACGCTTCGCCTCACCGAGTCGGGCCGCGAGCTCGCCGTCTCGATCGTGCGCCGGCACCGGCTCGCGGAGCGCCTGCTCGTCGACGTGATCGGCCTCGAGTGGGAGAAGGTCCACAAGGAGGCCGACCGCTGGGAGCACGCGATCTCCGCCGAGGTCGAGGAGAAGCTCGTCCAGCTCCTCGGCGATCCCGCGACCTGCCCCCACGGCAACCCGATCCCCGGATCGAAGCACCACCCCGAGCGCAGCGGCGCCACCGCGCTGGCCACGTTCGCGCCGGGCCCGGCCACGGTCACCCGCATCTCCGAGAAGCTCGAGCTCGACGACGCCGCCCTGGCCTACGTGGCCGGCGCCGCCCTCGTTCCCGGTTCCACGGTGTCGGTGCTGCGCCGAGAGGCCGGGATGGTCGTGCTCGAGAGCGCCGCCGGCGAGCAGCGCGTCCCCAACGACCTCGCCGAGCTCCTCTTCGTCGTCCGCGACTAACCGCCCGAACGTCCGAACGAAGACCCCGCGTACGGAGCGAAGCGACGGGAGCCAGCCGAGCGAGCGCCCGCGATCCGCCTTCTCTTCGGCACTCGGAACCGGGCTGGGCAAGGCCCCCGTGGACCGATCGGCGGGTCGCAGCGAGCGAGGCCACGAAGGCGGTTTGCACTCGCGGGGCGCGAGTGCCAACATGGTTAGCACTCAGGAGGCCCGAGTGCCAGATCGTCATTCCGACGATGGCCCGGCCGACGCCGAGTCAGACGCTCCCCGAAACCTTGCAGGAGAGGATCCATGCCGAAGCAGATCGCCTACGCAGAGAACGCCCGCCGGTCGCTCGAAGCGGGCATGAACAAGCTCGCCGACGCCGTGCGCGTCACCCTTGGCCCGAAGGGCCGCAACGTCGTCCTGGAGAAGAAGTGGGGCGCCCCCACGATCACCAACGACGGCGTGTCCATCGCCAAGGAGATCGACCTCGAGGACCCGATCGAGAAGATCGGGGCCGAGCTGGTCAAGGAAGTCGCGAAGAAGACCGACGACGTCGCGGGTGACGGCACCACCACCGCCACCGTTCTCGCGTGGGCCATGGTTCGCGAGGGGCTGCGCAACGTCGCCGCCGGCGCGAACCCGATGACCCTGAAGAAGGGCATCGA